>ERZ1370068.2718-contig-1851_pt1 | contig 38247 bp, 63 predicted proteins | sample MGYA00561227_ERZ1370068 | MGnify/ENA primary metagenome ERZ1370068 (study PRJEB38410, sample SAMEA6850437) | metagenome | study: Metagenomic assessment of the ecological functions of the soil: analysis of the soil microbiota associated with the...
CGTTACGTATTGCTAGTTAGAGGCCCTAGGGGAGCCTCTTGTGGGGAAACTGGTACAAGCACGACGGGCGAAAGTCCGGCCAGCGCGCGTCATCATTCCGTTGGCAGTGGCTGCAGCCCTCCTTGTGGGGGCTCAGTTCGCGGCATGTGAAATTCTGGCCCCACAGCGACAACTGCGGATCCACTAGCTCAAACCAGCACGACGGCAGCTGAGTCGCTCCGCTCCAAGCACAGCGGTGTCCAGTCCTTCATCATCTGCTGATGCGTCCAGTTTCCGCCCAGCCTGCCAGCGCCACCTCCCAGAAGGCTCTCGAGGAGTGTCAGGCGCGAGGGTAAGGGCCGCGGACGACGTGCTCAGGGAAGGCAAGAAGGGTGTGCTGCACTGGACGGCGCACGTGCAGGCTCAGACCGACAACTTCGACGGCAAGATCACCGTCGAGGAGATGCGCAGCGCAGTTTAAGAAGACCAGGCTGAAGGGCCCGGGCGATCTCAAGCGCTACAACGTTGCCCGTGGCGGCCTACGAGGACCATTCCTGGCTCCTGCAGCAAGGCCACGGGGGCCGACGCTGCGGTGGCCGCGTCACTCGAGAAGTGCAACGACCGGAGCAAGGCTCAGCAACTGGTGCTGGAAGCCACTGGTGGCTGGCATGAAGGACTGGAAGGCCCATCAAAGCTAATGCAGGCCAACGTTGAGCATCGGGCGGGCAGCCCATCGCAGGCACAGTCTGCCTGGCTGAAAGCAGTATCGTGCGGCGCCCAAGAACATCAACGCGTTCAAAAAGGCAACTGCCAGTTCGACGCTCCCTCACCGCTGAGCCACGGCGCGCCGGCGCAGAATGTCGGAGTCGATCTCTAGTAGTCGCTGCCGTGGCGCTGCAAGCCTCCTTTGATGATCTTGGGACGCATCTGTCCCAGGTGACGTTCTGCGTTGTCGATCTAGAAACCACCGGCGGCGCCGAGACGGACATGATCACCGAGGTCGGCGCTGTCAAGGTACGCGGCGGTGAGGTGCTGGGTGAGTTCCAGACCTTGGTCAATCCGAAAGCTCACATCCTGCCGCTCATTGCGCGTGCTGACCGGCATCACGAACCAGATGGTGGCCAACGCGCCCGGACTGGGGCCAGCGTCCTGCCTTCATTCCTGGCCTTTGCGCACGGAACCGTGCTCGTCGCTCACAACGCGCCGTTCGATGTCGTTTCCTGAGGCGTGCCTGCGGGGCGTGCGCACTATCGCCTTCCCACGCTGGCCGGTTGTCGACACAGCGGCCCTGGCCCGACAGATCCTGCTGCGCGACGAGGTGCCGGCGAACTGCAGGCTCGCGACATTGGCTCGACACTTTCACACGGCCATCACGCCGAACCACCGCGCGCTCACCGATGCCCAAGCGGCGGTTGAGGTGTTCCACGGTCTGCTCGAACGGGTCGGAAATCTTGGCGTACACACATCATCGAGGATTTGGCTCGAGTTCAGCCGGAAGGGTGTCACCGCAGCGGCGCGCCAAACGCACCTGGGCCGCCGCGCTACCGGCCGCGCCCGGGGTCTATCTCTTCGTCGCCGAGCACGGCGAGCAGGCGCCACATTCTCTATGTCGGCAAGTCCAAGAACATTCGGGCCAGAGTGCGCAACTACTTCACGGCGGCTGAGAAACGGCCGCGGATCGATCGACGAGATGGTGCGCCTGGCTACCGGCGTGGAGGCCGTCCCCTGCCTCACCCAACTGCAGGCGGACGTTACCGAGCTGCGGCTGATCGGCAGCAGCGCACCGCGCTACAACCGTCGCTCCAAGTTCCCCGAACGCACCCGCAGTGGATCAAGATCACTGACGAGCCTTTCCCCCTGGTTGTCGATGGTCCGCGTGGTCCGCGATGACGGTGCCACCTATTTCGGTCCGTTCACGCGCCGTAGTCTGCCGAGGACGTGACACTGGCGATCTACGACGTTGCTTCCCGATTCGGCGAGTGCACGCCACGGCTCAGCAGCAGCACACCGATCTCTGCCTGCGCCTCTCGCCGGCATCGGCGGCTGCGCGGCGCCGTGTGACGGCACTATCTCCCGGGACGGTTACCGCGTGACATCGTCGAAGCGGTACGCAAGCCGCCTTGTCGCTGGACGCCCGGCCCGCGGTGCTCAGGGTCCAGACACGGTTACAGCGGCTGATCGGTCAGCAACGATTCCCGAGGAAGCGGCAATCATCCGGCGGCGGCTTGAAACCCTGACTCGTACGGCTGCCCGATTCCACCGCGCATTCGCAGTCTCGCGGCCTGCGCTGAGATTGTCGCCGGCGCGGAAGGTGGACCTCGACTGGGGAGATCCATGTGATCCGCTACGGCGTGCCGGCTCGCGGGCGCCGGGCGGGCGACTCCGCGCGAGGTCCCGCAGGCGGTCGCGCGCGCCGTACGCCTCACCTCCGAAACCGTCGCCAAGCCGCCCGATCCGCTGCCGGCGGCGGGCATCGAGGAGACGGAGCGCATCGCCGACTGGCTCGAGCAGCCCGGCATCCGACTCCTGATCGACATCACCTGGTGACTGGATGTGGCCACGCATGCGGTACTGGACCATGAAGCCCTGGTGCACTTAGTGCCCTCGGTGATGTCGTTGACCTGACAGCCGGGTGGCCGGCAAAGATTAGATGACCGCCATGGTCACTGCGATCGTCTTCGTGAACGCCGAGGTAGCCCGCATTCCAGAAGCTGGCGGAGCAGATCGCCGCGCTCCGCGGGGTCAGCGAGGTCTACTCAGTGACCGGAACGATCGACCTGATCGTGATGATCAGGTCGCGAACCATGATCAAATAGCTGAGGTCGTCGCCGACAAGCTCAACAAGGTGCTCGGCGTGGTGAGCACGGAGACCCATATCGCCTTCCGTGCCTATTCGGCCCACGATCTTGAGGCGGCGTTCTCCCTTGGTGGTTAGCGACCAGCAGAGCTCAGACAGGCTGAGCGCACGTCACCTGGGTATCCACCACCTACGCTGATGATCGCGACAGTGGCGTGCCTACTCCTGGTACTCGCCGGCGGCAGCGCATCGCGGCATGGGTGATCACTCGTCAGCCATGCCGAGAAACCCCTGCAGGTGCCCACGTATCGCAAGCGCACACGTGCTTGATCTCGTTCGTGCAATCGCCGTAATGGCCCTGCGCTACTCGTCAACGACCATCAACTTCGCGAAGACAGCTCGAGCCAGACAGAGCGTGATCACTCCGAGCAGCAACCCGACGACTCTGAACGCGTGCTGCGGTTGCGGCGCGGCGCGTACGCCATCACCAAGCCGACCAGAGCACCGACCGACGATGCCGCCGATCCAGCATCAGCCAGCCGAAGCTCCGGAAACCGATCAAGATGCTGTAGAGGATGAGCAGGACGAACAGTCCGATGTCGGCCCGGAACGTCCTCTCGCATCTTGTGCTCTGAAGATCGCATTCGCCGCGAGCAGACCGATGACCGCGGCTGCGGCACCGTACCGCCAGGCTCCAGGCGGGCCGAAAACGAACAGCATCGTGGCGCCGCCCAGACCGGCCGCCAGGTAGAGCACGACGAACCGCCAGGCGCCCAGCTCCGACTCAATCGCCCGGCCGGCGATCCAGAGCACCAGCAGGTTCATCAGCAAGCCCGAAGATCGTTCCCGACGTCAGCGACCGCTGTGAAACAGCCGCCAGAACTGACCGAGGTAGCACGGCCTCATTGCTCATCACCAGCAGGCTGATCAAGCAGCCGACCACTGAGCAGACTGAGCAACCACTCGACGGCCAGAACGCCCATCACCACCTTGGTGGCGGTTCCGCCGCCCGGCTTCAAGATCGCACCGAACGCGGTCCGCGGAGCTCGGGCGCGGCGCCCGCCCAGAGCGCAACGCAACTGACGGGCACTGGAAACCGACCGATGCCGGGTTCATGCATTCGCCGCAGATTGGTTTATGGCAGCGCTGGCAGGAGATGCCCGTCATCCGCTCCGGATGGCGGTAGCACGGGAGCGAAGCCCGGTGGGAGAAGTCCGGGCCGGCGCCCGGGGACTGACTCACTCTGGAGACGTCACCCGGATCGATCGTCACCGACTTGATGACCACCGGGTTCACGGGACGATCACCTCGCCCGAGTCCGCACGCTGGGCGATGTCGTCGACGACATCCCGACTGGGCTTGGTCGGCCACCTCGCCGAAGATCGTGTGCTTGCGGTTGAGGTGCGGTTGCGGGCCGACGGTGATGAAGAACTGCGAGCCGTTCGTGCCGGGCCCGGCGTTGGCCATGGCCAGCAGGTACGGCTTGTTGAAGACCAGATCGGGATGGATTTCGTCGTCCGAACTTGTAGCCCGGACCGCCGGTGCCCAGTCCCGAGTGGGCAACCTCCCTGAATCATGAAACCGTTGATCACCCGATGAAAGGTGAGCCCGTCGTAGAAGTTGCCGGTCGTCGATCGTCCCGGTGCTCGGGATCGGTGTACTCCCTGGCTGCCGGATGCGAGGCCCACGAAGTTGTCCACCGTCTTGGGAGCTTGATCACCGAAGAGCAGCAGAGCTGATATCGCCGTGATTGGTATGCAGAGTCGCCGTCTGCTGTGCCACGTCGAGGCACCTTTCTGTCATGATCATCATCGCGATGATCGGCTGGACTTGGTCCGGCAGCCATCCTGTCAGACCAAACAAGAGGGCGATACGGTGGGAAATGCTCCATCCGGGAGCATTGGGTTTTCACAACGGAGGAAACGTGTCTAAGAGTTCCCGCCGCGCAGAAGCCGCCCGAAGCAGGTCGCGCCAGCCGCCGAGGACTTTGTCCATTCGGCCGCTGATCGTGTCGGACCGCTGGTCCACACCGCAGCTGATCGAGTAGGGCCGCTCGCGCAGTCCGCCGCCGACCGAGTCGGGCCGCTCGCTGGAGTCGCCGCTGATCGGATTGGCGCAGCCGCTGACAAGGTCTCTCCGCTCGCCCATTCGGCAGCGGATCGGCTGGGACCGTTGGCTCAATCGGCCGCCGACCGGGTTGGCCCGATCACCCACGACGCTGCCGAACGACTGGCGCCGCTTGCTCACTCAGCCGCGGATCGCATCGCCCCGTTGACGAACCAGGCAATCGACCGGGTGTCGCCGTACGCCCAGCAGGCGGTCAAGCAGCGTTTCCCATACGCGCATCAAGCTGCAGAACGGATTGGACCGATGGCAAGCACGGCCAAGCAACAAGGCGCTCGCGTTGCTCATGACGCTCTCGAGAAGATCGGCCCGGTCCTCGACGAGGCTCTGGAGAAGGTCAGCCCAGCCGTTGAGGCCGCGCGCGGCAAGATGTCGGACGACATATTGCCCAAGCTCAGCGAGGTCCTGAGCGCTGCGGCCGGAACGCCGGTTGTCGTCGAGGCGAACCAAGCGCGGCAAAGCCGCAGTCGCCGCAGCGAAGGGTGAGCTGGAGCTACCGAAGGAAAGAAGAAGAGGCCGCTGGGTGATGCGGATCGCCGTCGTCGCGGCGATCTGCGTGGAGTCAGCGGTCTTCGTCATCCGCCGGTTCCTCGGGAGTCGAGATGCCGATTGGCAGGCCGCTCGACCGACTACGCCGTACGCGCCACCCGCGGCAAGCTGAGACGTCCGCAGTCAGCCGAGTCGGCTGCGAGACAGCAGCGCCGGATCCGTCGATGGGGCCGACGCAGGCGATGATCCGCAGAGCGGCCTGTCCGCGCACCTGATGAATCTGGAGGCCGACGGCGCAGCGCGTGCCGGATCAGCCGGCTGAGGGTGGCGATGTCGAGGCTCCGGGCAGAGACGATCACTGAGATCGAAGAATCGCTCTTCGAGACCTCGGCCGGCGACGAGACGCCAACCAGAAGCCGCCCCGGAGCCTGAGATTGCCGAGCCTGCTACTGGCCGACGACGCAGCCGAGGTCCCAGTCGAGGCGGATCCAGACGCTGTTTCCGCCAGCGAGGCCACCGAGGCACTCGCTGCCGCCATGGCGAGACCCGGCGGTGCTCAGAGTGAGGGTGTCTACGTTGGACACGAGCCGCCTGAGGGCTTCACGATCAAGGGGAACGAGCGGTCGATGAAGTACCACGTGCCCGAATCGTCCGGTTACGGTCGCACCATCGCCGAGGTCTGGTTCAACAGCGAGAGGAGGCTGCCCAGCAAGCCGGGTTCGTCTCGCGCCCAGCGCTAATGCCGTAGCTCTGACTCTCGGCAGCAGTTCGGCCGCTTCCGTCTTGCAACGATTTCTTGCCGTCGGTCGATCTTCTGCCGGCAAAATCAACCAAAGTTTGCGGCGCTCTGTAACATCCGCCCCTTCGCGACGCCTTCTACAGATAGAAGGCTTCGATGAAGGGGGCGTTGGCATGGCGGGGCTTGCCGAACGCGAAAGGACTCGCCGGCACATGGGTCAGACGCACGGCCTTTCCGGGCGCAGTTGCGGTACCTGATGGCCAGTGGCTCACTGAGCGTCGATGACGTAGCTGCCGTTGCTGGGATCTCGCCCCGGTTGGCCGACCGGCTGCTGCACGGCCGCGACGGCCGCGCCGTTGCGGCGCATCAGTCCGGACACAGCGCGCCGGCTGATCCAGATTTCCGATCAGCAAGTGCGGGCACTGCGGCGGATCAGTGGTGCCTGCCGCTCCGGCCAGATTGCAGCTACAGCGCCTGGGCGTTGCGCGGGTTGGGACGATCTTCTGATTGCCGAGCGGGTACGCGCCGCCGCTCCCGAGCTGGTTGAGCTGCAGCAGGCGCCGATACCTGCTCCTTGCTGCTGACGATTCGATTGACTGCGGCCGCACGTAACGAGGAGCAGCGACCCGCTGCCGCCGCGGAGCCGCTTGGTTGCCTGATGAAGTCACTAGGATCGCCGGGTGATCGAGCGATGCGCCTGTGGCACCCTTGCCATCGCCTGTCACGGTCGCAGATAGCTGCCGCATTTCTTGGCGCGGCCAGTGCTGCGGAGACTCCCTGAGCCGGCGGACGGAGACGACAAGTTCGCTCTACCGCGGAACTTGGCAGCACCCGTTTCTGGTCAGTTGCGGTGTGCTGGCGGGCGTAGCAATCCGCTCTCAGCTGGCTGAGTTTGCCCCGGTACGCGCAACCTGCCGTGGTTTGTGCTGGCGATCTTGGGGGTACTGCTGGCCGCGATCGACGCACGCACGAGCTGGTTACCGCTACGGCTAACCCAGGCCGCCTGGTTGGCGATGATTGTCTGCATCGTTGCTGGCGGTCGTTCTTGGCGGCGACCTCGGGATCGCAGTGAGAGCCGCAGCCGGGGCGGCGATTGCTGGCGGGCTGTACTCTGCTGGTGTGGCTGATCCTCGCGCGTGGCGGCTTCGGTTTCCGGGACGTACGGTTCGCTCCCCTGCTTGGAGCAGCAGCCGCCGCGGAGTCCTGGGCGCAGCTGTGGCTGACCCTGCTGCTCGGCACCGTGGCCGGTGGTCTGGTGGGCCTGGCGCGAGCTAGCCCGAGGCCGCCGGGATGCCTTCCCGTACGCATCACATCGATGCTGGCTGGTGCTTACGCGGCGTGCGTCGTAGCCCTGCTCACCTGATCATGGCTCGCCTCATCATGGCTCGGTCATGGCTCACGTGATCATGGCTCACGTGATCCACTAGTTCACGTGATCATGCTCGGGCTGCTCCACACCAAGCACATAGAGCGCCGCACGGGCGTACGCGTTGGCCGGGTCAAGCTCGGCTTCGGTGTGATGCGCGCTTGCCGGGGCCGCTGACCGTAACGACGAAACCGCCGGCCGAGGAGTCCAGCGATAGGAAGTATTCGCCAAGCATCTCGCGTAGTTGATCTTCTCGAGGCAGCCACACCACTCCGTCGGATTCCGCACCGAGTCGAGCGCCCACTCAACGGTGCCGTTGAAATGGAATCGCGATTCCCTCCGGCCACGATGAGCTCGACGACCATGTCACTGACGGTGAACACGGAATCGGCAATCTCTGGCCGCGGGATGAAGAACATGTCGCCGTTGGCCGGCTTCCATGCCAGATGCGGGCCAGCCGCGGGGCAAGATCGCGGGAGATCACGGGTGCGAGTATCGCGCGCCGCTCAAGAGCAGCGCCAACAGATCGTGCTCAGTTCAGGTGATCTGGCTCAGGTCCAGCCCGCGCTTCGCGGTGCCTGCATAGGCTCGAGGGCGTGACCGCGGCGCCGAGACCTGGGTGGTACCCGGATCCAGCCGGTGCCACGGGCCTCTATCGCTGGTGTGGACGGCAGTCGTTGGGCTGAAGTAACCAGCGATTCCGTACCACGCACCGCCGCCCATCCCGGTTGAGCCCGGAGTTGGATCACCCGGGCGATGCACCTGTCGCGCAGAGCCCTCACCGCTGCGCGTTGCCACTGCTCTGTCCCTCGGATTCGCGCTGTTCATCAGCGCCTCGATCGGCCTTGGCCTGCGTGATCTGGCGCGGATCAGCCCAATACCTCGGCACAACGGGTGGCGGGTGGCTCTGCCGGTCGGCCAAGCGCCGGAGGTGTCAGCAGCGAGCCAGTTGGCTACCTGGACGAGAGCACCAGGACGGCAACCATCGGACCGCGGCTTCACTCACGATGCCCAGCGACCCGTACGTGCTCTCGCCGGATCCCATGACTATCCGCGGCGTCCTCGACGTGCTGTTCTGGGCGAGCGCCACCGGTTCACTCTCGTTACGACGGCCAGCACGATTGGTCATCGGGAGTACTGCTCGGTCGGGCGTCCGAGTCGAGCAGCCACAGTGATCTGAAGACCGAGGGCAGGCTCGCGCTGCAACCGACTGAGCACCGCAATCTTCGATGAGCATCCGACGCAATTGAAAGGCATGAGCTGGGACGAGCGGCCGGTCAGATGGCCAACCTGGGATGCTGTTCTCGGCCCAGGTGCATTACCGGGTGGATCGGCTGCCGAGCCGCTACGACACGGTCACGGCACTCGGTGGTGCAGCTTGACGATGGATCCTTTGATCATCGCTGCCAGCTCGGTGCCGAACGATGCCAACGCTGATTCCGCTGTCGCCCGCCAGGCCCGCGATGCGCTCCGGCACACTCACCATCCGCTAGCGCCTGTATTCGAAGTATCAAGCGACCTCGGATGCTCGGCGCTAACGCTATTCCCGCTGCCATCCTCGTCGGCTCTGAGCCGGTGTGCTGAGCAGGACCCGAGCGAAGGAGCAGAGCGCCCAGCGCGGCGGCCGCGGTGACCGCAGCAGTCAGCATGAACACGTTGGCGTACGAGTCGGCCAGTACAGACACCTGAGTGCGCCGGTAGAGCCCGGAAGCTGCAGCAGAGGCATATGCGCCGCATGGCCGCTCGTACCTTCCAGCAGGTCCGCCCGGCCTTGGGTGAGCTGTGCCTGCTGGGCGGTCGCCATTGCTGTCAAGGCCGCAGTCCGAGCGCCGCACTGACCCGCTTGCACGACGGTATTGATGGCGCTCCCGCTGTTCGTCATCTGTGGGTTGAGCGAGGCAAGGCCTCCGGTCATGATCGACATCATTGCCATTCCGACCCCGGCGGCGCGGATGCACATCCACATGACGACCTCTTCGCGGGTCATGTCGGGATTGATCCTGGCGAGGCCGTAGCTGCCGAACGCGGCCACCAGCAGTCCGGACACGACCAACCACCGCGGGCCGATCTTGTCGTACAGACGGCCGCTTATCGGCATCAAGACAGCCATAACCAGCGCCTGGGGCAGGAGGAGCAGCCCGGTGTCGAGCGCCTGATATCCCTGTCCGACCTGCAGGAATAGAGGTATGTAGAACAGCGTGGCGAACATCCCGGTCATCATCACGCCCATGATGATCAAAGATGTCGTGTACGCAGCGCTGCGAAAGACCTCGAGGTTGAGCAGTGGATGATCGACTTCGAGCTCAATGGTGACGAACAGGGCCAGCGACAGTAGGCCGCCGACGATCAAGATCAGCACACGGTAGCTGGACCAGCCCCAAGGACGCTCCCTCAGAGAAGGCCAACAACAAGGCAACGAGGCCCATGGCCACGGTAATGAAACCCCAGACATCGAATGGCCGGGTCGGCGCGCGAGTGAACTTCGGCAGCGCGACTGCGGCTGCGAGCAGTGCCAGAACTGCCACGGGGACATTGATGTAGAAGACCAGACGCCAACTCACGTATTCGACGAGGTAACCACCGAGCGTGGGGCCGATGGCGGGAGCAAACACGATGCCCAGGCCGTACATCCCCATTGCGGTGCCGATCTTCTGGCGGGGGACGATCCGATACACCATCGTCAATGTCACAACGGGTAGACAACCCGCCGGGAATCGCCTGGATCACCCGGAAAGCGATCAAGCTGTTCAAGGCTCCACGCCAGCCCACATAGCGCTGAGGCGAGGCGAAGGTCGCCAAGCGAGATCATGTAGACGCGATCGAGTCCGAACCGATCCCCTAACCAGGCGCTAGCCGGTACGACCACACCGAGGACCGAGGCTGTACGCCGTAGTGATCCACGCAACGTCCGCAGTGCTGCCACCGAAATCGGACTGGATCGTCGCGATGGCGACGTTCACGATACTCACGTCCAGCACCGACATGAACATTCCGCGCAATCAGCACCGCGAACGGAATGCGCCATCCCGCGGACGGCTGATCCAGCCGATCGGCCCGGCGCGGTTGGGGCGTCGGCGGGGCAGACCGGACGTGGCCGCTCAGCGAGACGCTGCGCTGCATCGTCGCGGACGAGCGATTGTGCTGGAGCGGTATCGGTGCTCATCGACCTACCTACTTAGCGACCCGCGGGCCCCAACAGTCTCAGCATATGTGCCGTATCGCGCGCCGCCGTGCTGGCAGGCTGACGCGCTGCTGGCCTGGACGATCGAGCGAGCGGACACGCTTTTGTCTGCGAGCGAGGGGAAGGCAGCAGCTGACGAGGCGCCAGCCCAGCGAGCTGAGCAATCAAACACGGTGGATCTTGACGGTGACGTTCATGCCAGGCACCAGCGGCAGGCTCTTCAGATCGTCGATGGTGACCTTGACCGGAATCACCTGGGTGACCTTCTGGAAGTTGCCCGATGTGTTGGATTGCGGAAACAGCGAGAAGACCCAGCCGCGCCGGTCTTGACCTCGACCACCCTGCCGGTCGAGCTGCTCGCCGGGGAAGGCGTCGACCGAAATGTCGACGGCGCCGCCAACCTGCACCTTGTCGATGTCTGTCTCTTTCACGCGAGCAGTAACGAACACGCCGGCGCCGTCGTACGCGATGGCCAGCTGCGTGCCAGCGGTGACGAAAGACCCCTCTACGCCGTTGTCCACCGCCACGTGTTCCGTCCGCAGGCGATCGGATCACCATCTGCGGCTGGACATAGCCGCCCTGGATCTCGAATCCTCCCGACCGAGCGCGTTCTTGTGCAGATCGAGGTGCCCTGCTGCCCGCGCCAATCGATCAGGGTGCCCGTTGCCGGGCGCGTTGATCGAGATCTGGTTCCCGTCGATCTGGGCGTTGTCGGTGGTGACGTAGTTACTTGCTGTTGAAGATGTAGTAGACGACCGAATGCCGACTGCAGCCAGCACCGCAATGTGACTCCGATGACCAGCAACCTGATCTTGGTCGCGCGCTTCAGCGGCCGCCGGCGTACCGTGGTGCGCTCGGCGCGCGCGCTCGGGAGTTGCCGCCTCAGGCTCGCTCGCTGACTCGGTCACCGCGTTCTCTGTCACGGCATCACTCTGCCTGATTCACAACCACGCGCTGGCCCTCGGCGGCGGAGCGCGGACAACACCTCGTCGCGTGCAGTCGGGCCCGACGAAGCTCGGCTGGAACGTCACGACGCGCTGCCGGCCGTCCGGGTCTACGACGGTCACGATCGTCGCGTCCCCCTGCCGGCGTACAGCGGCATTGGGCACACTCGCAGACGTTCTTCTGCCTCTCAGCAGTGGATCACCTGCTGCACGCGCGGTCTGCCCGTCCCTCAGCCGAGGGTCGGCTTCATCAAGGCTCATCGTCACGTAGTAGCTGATCACTCCGGAGATTGCGGTCGCCGATGGTGCGCACCGCTACCACGTTACCGCGCTCGATCAGATCGGGGAATGGCGTCGAAGTCACCGACACCCTGGCGGTCGGGTGCGATCTGGGACGCGTCTGATTCCTCTGAACGGACAACGGCTCGAAGCTCTCGGCGTCTCGACAGCACAAGGAACGAAGAACCGCCTGGTCGGGTCGGCCGCCGCACCACGCCGTAGTCGTGGCGCCGCGCTGGCAGACGCGGATCCGGGGATCGCCGCGCGGCTGCCGGGCGCCAGCGCCGTCGTTCCACTGGCTGGAGAGAGGTACTCATCGACCACACCATTGACCGCCGAGATCACCCCATCGTCAGGCGCTGTGAGCGTGCCGGTCGTCGACGTCCTTCTGAGCGGAGCGAACCAGAGCTTCAGCGCCATCGACAAGCTGCCAGCTGCTGGTCGGATGGCGTGCGGCCGATCGGAGGACGCCAGAGTTGAGCCGCGTTCTGTGCGGCCACCACACTCGTCTCGAGGTCTCTACCGAGACTTCGGCCAGCGGCTGCATCGGATCCTTCTCTTCTGCCTCTGCCGCTGTCAGGGTTGTCTTGGCCGCCTCGACGCCCTGCGCGGCCGAGGCTTGCGCGGAGCTTCGCCATGGCAAGCCTGCGCAGCGCAGGCCGAGGTGGCCGCGGAGGCCGAAGAACTCCGGAGGGCAGTAGGCCCGGAGGGCCTGGGAGTCGGAGGGGCTTCGTGCAGCCGAGGGGCTGTCGGGCCTGAGAGGGGCCGTGGAGGCCTCAGGCGGGCCGTGGGCGTTGTAGATGGGGTTGGTGTTGCAGGTGGGGTGGTCAGTTGCGTAGAGTGCGAGGACGCGCCGGTCGATAGCCAGTAGATGGGCACGAGGCGTGGTGGTAGTCGTATCCGGGTCGCGGGCCTGCGCACGTTGCAGGCGTCTCCGTGCCGCGTCGAGGGCTTTGTCTGCCTTCCGCTCCGTCCTCCGCGCGGCGCGCAGCTGGGCACGAGCTCGATCGATCGCGGAATCATCGGCGGTCTGAATGGCGCTGACTCTGGCGCTGCGTTGCAGTCATGAAACTACCTTTCGACTGGCTCAAGTGTTGCCTTCGCGTTAGGCACCGCCGGGTTGGCAATGATGCGGTCCAGCGCCGCCTGCTGCGCGGCGGCGTAGATTGGCCTCTGCCGCCGGGCAACTGTCGGGCCGCGAGGTGTCGACCTTCGCCAGCACCGGTCGACCGTCATCACGGTCACCGACCCTGACTCGCAGTGAGGTCAGCCGGCCGCCGTTCGCAAGATCCCAGGTTTTGCGCTCGCTGCGGCGGATACCGCGCCGCTGGGCTGACCTGGTCGGTGATTGTCGCGCGCCGACGAGAGCGGTGTTTCCGACCGATGTGCGCCCGCTCGTACATGCGCCGAGGACCAGCGGCAGGAAAACAGCACTCGCTGTGACCCGCCAGCCTCGAGCAGCCATGCTTCCCCTATCGCGCGCCGCGATAATAACTCATCAAACGATGAAATATTTGGTCGCCCGACTGGCCGCCCACGGCGAACGCGATGATCAATCTCTGGGAAGGCTAACGCCTTGCAGAGGGGTGCGAAGCTGTTCAGTGGGCTGAAGTGACCAGCGTCACCGTAGGGATGGGTGACCGCGATCCACTCCTGCAGCTTGGACTGCGCTGCACCGGAAGTCGATCGCCTGTTGTGCTCGTTCGAGCTCGTCGGCGAAGTCGTTCTCCAGCCTGCGCCGGCGCAGGCTTGCCGTACGCGACCGAGGGCGGCAGCGGCGTTGAGCACGACGACGTCCCGGATCGGACCGGGCTGGCCGGCGACCACGTCACGGACCACCTGCGCGTTGGCCGACTGCGTCTCCGCCAACCAGGTCCGAAAGGGTGGCCCTCGGGTACGCCCAAGCGTCAGCGGATCCAGATCCCTTCGCACGACGCTCCCATCGGCGTATACCCACACCGTCGACGACGTTGTCGTGGTCAGCTCGTCAGCCCATCGCCGCCGTGCACAACGAGTCCGTAGTTGCCGCGCGATGCAAAGACCCCGAGCCATCAACTCAGCCATCCGCGGATCGGCTACCCCGACCGCCTGTGAGATGGGTTGGGCGGGATTGGCCAGGGGACCAGGAAGTTGAAAATCGTGGGGATGCCAAGCTCACGCCGCGTCACCGGCGCGTGCCGCAATGCGGGGTGATATTGCGGCGCGAAGAGAAAGCCAATGCCGACCTGGTCCACCACTTGTGGTTGAAGCCTCAGGCGCGAGATCGAGCACGACACCGAGCGCCTCCAGAACATCCGCCGAGCCGCACGCTGACGAGGCTGCTCGGTTGCCATGCTTGACAACTCTGGCACCCGCCGCGGCTGCGACGATGGCGGCCATCGTGGAGATGTTGACGGTGTTCGTTCGATCACCACCGCTGCCGACCACGTCGACCGCGGGCCCACCGATCTCGATCGGCGTCGCGAACTCGATCATCATGTCGGCGAGGCCGGTCAGTTCCTGAACGGTCTCGCCCTTGCTACGCAATCCAACGACGAACCCCGCCATCTGCACCGGTGTCGCGTCGCCGTTCGGAATTTGTTCCATGGCCCAGGCGGTCGCCTCGAGCCGGTTGATCCTCGCCCCTCACCAGGCTGCTGAGAAGTTCTGGCCAGTTCATCGTGAGGGCATCTTGTCAGGCCACCGAAGTGGTACGCGCCACCGCCGTCTCGTGGACGCTGACGGACGCAGCAGTGCACCACCGCAGCCGGCAGCCGGACCGGGTCGATGGGATGCGAGACCGCGCCTTCAGCCCGGGCCCAGGTCGCCAGCCATGCGTCGTCCCGACGCCCGATCCAGCAGCAGGATCGGCGGGCAGCGCAAAATCTCATCCTTGAGCTGGCGGCACAACCCCATTCCACCGGGCACCGCCTCGCCGTCCAAGATCGCGAGGTCGATGCCGCCCGCGTCCATCGCTGTCAGCACCGCCGGCTGGGTCGCCACCTCGAGCACCCGGACTGGCGGCAGATCGGCCCGCCACCTTGCGCCCCAGCGCGAGCCGGACGTCTTCCGCGCGTGGCCCGGTTTGAGGAATACAACAGGATTGTCAGAACCTCTTCGTCTCGAGGTTCCTGCTCGCCGGCCATTGATCATCTCCAGGCTGTCGGCTGATGCCCAGGGTTTGCGGCGTGGCGGCTGGCGCCGTTTGAGGTCGCCAGGCTCTGCCCGGATGGATCATGGCGTGCGGGCCCGGCCCGTTTACGCAACCGGTCAGATGCAACCCGGATCGCTGCCGCCTCTCGGTTTGCAGCTCACCGGTTTCGCCGAGGAGCGCCGCGGACGACTCGAGATAAACAAAGTTGTGCCGTGGGGTGACCTCTGCACGGGTTCCGGCAATAATGACCACGTGGCTATGCACACGCACGCAGTCTCCGGATCGATGACGATGCCAGAGAGCTCTCTGCATCCCATCCCGCTGTCTCGCCTGCGTGGCCGCGAGGATCGCCCTGAGCATGGTTGCTGTCGGCACCATCATCTGGCTGGCTTCGGAGCTGATGTTCTTCGCGGCGCTGTTCGCGTCGTACTTCACCATCCGAAACGTGACCAACTCACAGGCCGCGGCCACCGGGTACCGAGCCGCTCTGGCAGACCCAGAGGTGACTTGATCAACATCCCGTTCGCGATCTTCAATACCAGCGTGCTGGTCGCGAGCTCGTTCACCTGCCAGATGGGTGTGTTCGCGGCGGAACGGCGCAGGTCAGCCGGACAGGGTCACTGTTCAACCCGCGCGCTGGGGACTGCGCGAGTGGTACGCGCTGACATTCCTGATGGGCGCATTCTTCATCGGCGGTCAGACCTATGAGTACGCGGCGCTGTTCCACGAGAATCTGACCATCTCGCGCCAATGTGTTCGGGTCGGTCTTCTTCTCTGGCCACCGGCTTCCACGGACTCCATGTCACCGGCGGTCTGTTCGCCTTCCTGCTCTTGATGGGACGGACGTTCCTGGCCCGGACTTTCACCCACGAGCAGGCGGTCAGCGCGGTCGTCGTGTCCTATTACTGGCACTTCGTTGACGTGGTCTGGATTGCGCTGTTCGGCGTCATCTACATTTTGCGGTAGACGGAAGAAAACCAGGGCCTGTGCGTCCGTTCGGGCCCGGACAACTGAATATGAACTGAATATGTTTGGCCCACAACAGTGCATCAAAGACACGAGAGGGACCCGCGTGCGACTCCTGTCCTCGCGGCGCCGGCACCCAGCAGCCAAGGCCTTGCTCCTGGTGTTCGGGCTCTTCATGATGGGCGCCCTCTATACGGTGCATTGCTCCGCCGGCCACGAGGTCTCGGCCGACACCGGAAACAGCCAGCAGATCGCCGAGGGCAAGGCCTCTTTGCCGTGGGTTGCGCGTCGTGTCATGGGCTCAATGGCGAGGGTCAGGTGAACGGCACGATCCAGGGACCACCGCTCGCTGGCGTCGGCGCCGCGGCTGTGGACTTCCAGGTGAGCACGGGACGGATGCCGATGGCCAAGCCCGGGCCGCAGGCCCCGGTGAAGCCCAACCTCTATTCGGATGAAGAGATTGCCGCGCTCGCGGCGTACGTAGCCTCACTCGGTCCGGGCCCGGCCATCCCGGAGCCGCACAATTCGACACTGCGAACTTGAGCGCGGAGGATCTGGCACGCGGTGGCGAGCTGTTCCGCACCAACTGCTCCGCCTGCCACAACTTCGAAGGTGCCGGTGGCGCACTCCCCGGCGGCAAGTACGCGCCCCCGCTGATCGGCTTGGATCCCGAGCGGGATCTATCTGGCGATGCTGACTGGGCCGCAGCAGATGCCGGTCTTCGATGACGCGGTGCTGACGCCCGACGACAAGCGGGCCATCATCGGCTATCTGGAGGCCCTCCATGCGCGACCCACTGACGGTGGCTTTGGACTCGGTGGCCTCGGCCCGGTGAGTGAAGGCCTCTGGGCCTGGATCATCGGTCTGGGTAGCTTGATTTTCTTTGCTATGTGGATCGCAGCCAAGGGGGTGAAAGCCAAGTGAGTGAGGACACGACCCACACGGCCGGCCCGGTACCGAGGTTGCGACAGTCGATCGAGGAGCGCTACCCCGTTCCGGACCCGGGTCTGGAACCACACCTGCCGCGGCTTACCGATGTCGATGAGAAGGCTGCCGATCGGGCCACTCGCCAGGTGGCCACGTTCTTCGGCTTGGTGCCAGTCCTGTCGATCGGATTCGCCGTTGTCTACTTCGCCGTGCCCGGAGATGCCTACATCGACTTCGGCCGCTGCGCGCCAACACCCGGAACCTCCTCCTTGGTTTGACCTTCGGCCTCGCCTTACTTTTCCTCGGCGTCGGCGCCGTGCAATGGGCTCGCAAGCTGATGGACGACAAGGAGTGGATCGACTACCGGCACGGCGCCTCGTCCAGCGACGACGACAAGACCTACATGCTGACTGAGCTGGACAAGGCTGCTAATGAGGCCAAGCTCACCAGACGGAAGATCATCGGTCGTACCCTAATTGCCGCAATGGCGACGATCCTGCTGCCCATGGTCGTTGGACTCGCCGACCTTGGGCCGTGGCCGACGAAGAAGAAGCGCGCCGAGACCATCGAGCGGACCATCTGGGCGCCAGGCGTCCGAGTTGTCAACGATGTCACGTTCGAACCGATCAAGCCGGAGAATATTGAGATCGGTCAGCTGGTCAATGGCGAGCCGGCGAACCTCCAAGATCTGGAAGGTTCCGAGTACCAGATTGAAAAGGCCAAGGCTGCGGTCATCGTGGTCCGGATGGATCCCAATACGATCACCATCCCGCCCTCCCGAGAGACTGGCAAATCGGCGGCATCTTGTGCTACTCCAAGATCTGTACCCACGTTGGCTGCCCGATCAGCCTGTGGGAGCAGCAGACGCACCATCTGCTCTGCCCTTGTCACCAGTCCACATTCGACCTCGGGGATGCCGGACTTGTGGTCTTCGGCCCGGCTAAGCGGGCACTGCCGCAGCTTCCGATTGCACTTGATGCTGAGGGTTACATTGTCGCTCAGCGTGACTTCTCTCGTCCCGCCCGGCCCGAGCTTCTTCGAGCGGGATTCGCGCAATGATTTCAAGCGAGGCGATGACTGATGGCCGAACCAGCCGCCACCATTAACGACGACGACAGCGCGGTCAGGGCCGAGACCCCCAAAAAGGAGCTAGGCCCGGTCTTCAAGGTCGCTGCCGGGCCCACCAAGTGGCTCGATGATCGGGTCGGCCTCGCTGGATTGGGCAGACCGTTCTTCCGTAAGGTCTTCCCCGATCACTGGTCCTTCCTCCTCGGCGAGATCGCGCTGTACTCCTTCATCGTTTTGTTGCTGAGCGGTGTCTTCTTGACGATCTGGTTCAAGCCGTCGATGTCGGAAGTCGAGTATCAGGGCAGCTACGAGTTGCTACGCGGAATCACCATGTCGGACGCGTACGCCTCGACACTCAACCTCTCCTTCGACATACGCGGCGGCCTGCTGCTACGGCAGATGCACCACTGGGCGGCCATGCTCTTCGTTGCCGCCATGCTCACCCACAGCCTCCGCATCTTCTTCACCGGCGCATTCCGGAAGCCGCGCGAAATCAACTGGCTGATCGGCGTCTCCTTGATCGGCCTGGGCCTTGTCGAAGGCTTCGCCGGCTACTCGCTGCCGGATGACCTGCTATCAGGAACTGGACTGCGGTTCGTCGACGGTCTGATCCGGGCGGTCCCGCTGATCGGCACCTGGGCCGAATTCTTCGTCTTCGGCGGCGAGTTCCCCGGCGAGCTGATCATTCCCGGCTGTACATGGTCCACATCTTGTTACTACCGGCGTTGATCCTCGGGCTGATCGCGGCGCACCTCGCGCTGGTCGTTTACCACAAGCACAGCCAATACCCCGGCCCGGGCCGGACGGATGGCAATGTGGTCGGCTACCCGGTCTTCCCGGTGTACGCCGCGAAAGCCGGCGGCTTCTTCCTCATCGTCTTCGGCGTCCTGACCTTGATGGGCGCGACGATGCAGATCAACCCGGTGTGGGTGTTCGGGCCGTATAACCCAGCCGAGATCACCGCCGGCTCCCAGCCCGACTGGTACATGGGCTTCGTCGAGGGCGCGATTCGCATCATGCCGAACTGGGAATGGCACATTGGCTCGACGACGTGGTCGTGGAACGTCTTCCTGCCCGGTATCGGAGTCATGACTCTGTTTTTCGGGATCATGGCCATCTATCCGTTCGTGGAGGCCTGGGTCACGGGCGACAAGCGTGAGCATCACGTACTGGACCGCCCTCGCAACAACCCGACGCGTACGGCGTTCGGCGTTGCGGCGATGACCTGCTACGCAATGCTGTGGATCGGTGGCGGCAACGACCTGGTCGCCACTCAGTTCCACGTCTCACTGAATGCGGTGACGTACTTCCTACGTGTTGCCGTGTTCGTGGCGCCGGTGATTGCGTTCCTGGTGACCAAGCGGATCTGCATCGGACTCCAGAGGTCCGATACGGACCGGATGCTGCACGGCGCCGAATCCGGTGTCCTTGATCGCGCTCCTTCCGGCAAGTACTCCGAGCGGCACCGGCCGATCAGCGAGGACGAGGCATTCGCGCTGACCCAGCACGAAGACCTTCCGCGCTGCTGCCGGTGGCCGAGGTGGATGGCATGTCGGAGAAAGAGATCAAGTCCGAACAGCGCCGGCGGAGAGCAACTCGCTTCTACTTCATGGACACGCTGCGCCGGCCTACCCGGGCGGAGATCGAAGAGGCAGCTCAGCACCATCTGCATCCCATGCATCTCGAAGGCAACGGCGAGCATCATGCGATCGAAGAGGTCGAGAGGAGGAAGAGCATCACTTGGCCAGGTGAGCAGTTCACCAGCTGCGCCCCGCTCTCGGCAGGAGTTGCGGGCGTTGCTATCTCATTGCTCGTTCCACTGTTTGAACCCGACTTCCCAACATCCGCAACCCGCGTATACGTTGGATCCTCACGGTCTGCACACTGTGCAACTCAGGCAGAGCGCGACGACGCTGTGCAGACTTACGGCGGCTGACTAAGTGTCACCGTCCGCGCGGGTGTGTGATTGGTCACTCTTCGTAGCAGCTGGCAACGATCCGAAGCTAATAGGCGTTGACGCGTCTGGACGAGACCATCCCGACGGTCACTGAGCACCCGAGTACACGCAACGAGGACATGAGCACACACCAAAGACTGACGAATCGGTACGACCGACTCGCCCACCGGCAATCAACCAGGCGACAACACGTCCAAGAAGCGCAACTTCGAGTTTTCAGTCACCCAGATCGTGAGCGGCGCGCTTGCTGCCATGACTGCGGCTGCATTGGGCTCCCAACTGAGTGCAGCGGGCACTATAGTTGGCGCGGCGCTCGCCAGTGTCGTGCGCGGCTGTCGCCGGCTCAGCTGTATACGAGCCTTCCTGCGTCGTACCCGCGACAAGGTGAAGACCGTGTTCTGGACCGGAGAGCCGAATGAGGTCCAGAGCCCACTGTCATGGAGATCATCCCGGACAGCGAGGGCCACATCGCAGGACAGCGCAGTCACTTGGTTGCACCTGAGCCCGATCCCAACCAAAAGCCTCAGCGTCCCAAGCTGAATTGGAAGCGGGTGCTCGTCGTAGCTCTTGTCACATTCGGCATTGCGGCCGTCGCGCTGACGACCTTCGAGCTGGTTACGGGACAGGCGTTGTCCGGCGGTCAAGGGACCACGTTCCAGCAGGTCAGCGAGGGAACGTCCGACAAGGGGTCTGGAGACCAAGAAGAAGGAACCGACAGAAGAGCCGACCCCGACAGCAACTGAGTCCGCGAGCGAGCAGCCGACTGCTGAGCCGAGGGCACGAGGTATCGAATTCCCAGCCTGAGGCGACAACCGACACGACCACCGAGGCACCGACCCCGGAGGCATCGATTGCGCCGAGTTCGACTCCCAGTAGTAGCGGCGGCTAGCCAGCACCGAGGCAGATGTAAGTCCAGATCGATCACTCTCGGTCTTCGAGGAGCACGGCATTCTCTGCCTGAGCTGGCTCGTCGGGGCCTGATCGAATGCGCCGGCCAGCAGTCATAGCCACCCAAAGGTAGACCGAGCCCACGAGGACGGCGACAAAGCCGCCACCGAGCAACCAAGTCAGGACCCTGTGCGGGTGCAGTTGCCGTAGCGCGCGGAGGGCGGCGACCAGCATCAGCGGAGATCATGATCATCTCGACTTCCAGCAGGATCGTGATCGAGCTCCAGCGGGGATCCGGCGAACACTCCGAGGCCGGCAATGCCTGGGCAGAAAGATCGCACCGATGACCCTGCAGGTAAAGTGGAGTGAGGGACCAGGGCCAGAAAGGCATCATGAGTTGCGGTGACACGAACATGATCAGTCCCCCTGGACTGGGGCCAGCAAACCCGATTCGAGCCGATCATCCACCGGGCTGTCCGGCCGAGGCACAAGCTCCTTTGTGGCGAGTGCGTGCGGCGCGCTGGTTCGCCAAGCCATGCCCCAAACACCAGGAAGGGCGTGGTGAAGTAGAGCGCCGCCCACAGCCAGAACGTCACGTGCCGGTGATTGAACACCCCCAATGCATGACTGTCGCCACTCCTAGCAGGCTGGCAAACAGCGTGACCGAGACGAAGCCGATCTTGATCACATTCCAGCGGCGTTCGAACAGCACTCGGACAAAGAAGTAGCGCCGCCGAAATAGGCCGAGGCGAGCACCATTTGACGTCATGGTCGGCTTCATGGGCCAGGCGAAGAGCCGGGCGGGTGTCCATCGGAAAGACATAGAGAATGATGAAAGCACCCAGCAGGAACGGGATAATCACCAGGGCGAGCAAACGTGTCGAAAAAGTACCCGGATTGTCCCCGCTCGACAGCACACCGGCATCATCGCCCAGTTCGGAATCAGTGGGGATGGATTTGGCCGAACCGTTACCTGCTCAGTTCAAGGCACGACGCGCTGGCCGATTGCCGAGCGGTGTTAGGCAAACCTTGGCGCGGGCAGTGAGAATGTGCAGGTGCGATTTCTCAAGAAGCTACCGCCGTACGACCTGACCTACTCCGATGTCTTCATGGTTCCGCGCCGCTCCGCCGTCCCGTCACGGCTAGATGTGAATCTGGCCAGCACGGACGGAATTGGTACGACGCTGCCTATCGTGGTGGCCAACATGACCGCGATCTCTGGCCGCCGGATGGCCGAGACAGTGGCACGTCGGGGCGGAGCTCGCGATTCTGCCGCAAGACATCCCCACCGATGTCGTCGCCGAGGTGGTCGGCAGGTCAAGCGATCACATCCGATCTACGACACTCCGGTCTCGGTGACCCCTCACACCACGGTCGGTGAGGCTTTATCGCTGATTCCGAAGCGAGCTCATGGGCTCGCGGTCGTGATTGAGAACGGTCGGCCGTTAGGCACTGTCAGCGAGGCAGAGACCGCGGGCGTCGACCGGTTCGCTCAGGTCCATCAGGTGATGTCTAGCGACCTGCTCATCACGACGCCGCAGTCATCGCCGACCGAGATCTTCGACGAGCTCACCCACCGGCACCTCGAGGTGGCCCTGCTGGTCGACAGCGGAAGGCTGCTCGAGGTCGCGACGCGCAAACATGCCCTGCGCTCCACGCTGTACCGCCCGGCTCTTGACCCTGAGGTCGGCTCATGATCGGTGCTGCGGTCGGGATCAACGGTGATGTCGCCGCTCGAAGCGAGGCATTACTCGACGCCGGCATCGATGTGCTGGTCGTCGATACCGCACATGGTCACCAAGACCGAATGGTGGAGTCGCTGAAGTCGATACGAGAAGTGCGGGACCGGCTTGCGGACCCAGGACGCCGAGTCTCGCTGGTCGCGGGCAATGTGGTGTCCACTGATGGCGTCAACGACCTGGTGAGCGCCGGCGCAGACGTAGTCAAAGGTGGGAGTCGGACCAGGTGCCATGTGTACCACCCGGATGATGACCGGCGTCGGCCGGCCGCAGTTCAGCGCTGTGCTGGAATGCGCGGACGCCGCTCGGTCAGCGGGCCGATCGATCTGGGCGGACGGTGGCGTTCGCTACCCGCGAGACGTCGCACTTGCCCTGGCCGCTGGAGCGAGCAGTGTCATGATCGGCTCGTGGTTTGCGGGGACGTATGAGCACTGGGCAACCTGATGACCGACGCAGAGGGCCGCATGTACAAGGAGTCCTACGGGATGGCGTCGGCGCGTGCGGTCAAGATGCGTACCAAAGACTCTTCTGGCTTCGATCGCGCCCGAGCGGGGCTGTTCGAGGAGGGAATCTCCACCGGCAGGATGTATCTCGGACCCGGAGCGGCCGAGCGTCGAGGACCTCATCGACTCCATCGTCGCCGGGCTGCGCAGCGCTGCACCTACGCTGGCGCCGCCAACCTCGAGGAATTTCGCTGAGTTCGCGGTCGTGGGCGTGCAGTCAGCTCTGGCTATGAGGAGGGTCAGCCGCGCCATTTGAGCTGGTAGACCGCCGGCGGCAGCTCGAGCCATACCGGGCAAGGGTAGATCTTCGTGGACTCGGGCCAGACCAACAGCACCGCTGACTAGCCCATGCTTATGCATCAGGTTGGCAAGATCGTGCGAAGTCGTAGTCCAGATCGGCCAACCGCTGTCCTCATCTTGATCGCGAGTACGAGATGCTCAGCTCCAACATTGGCCAGCAGCACGCGGATAGTTTCGGCGGTCACTGTGCAACAGTGGCAAAGCGATTGGCCGACCGCGCGCCCGAGCTTTCGCCGCCTCCACCTCACCGATTCTTGGGCGGCGCGGTAGAGTACCAGCTCGTCCACGCAGGTGCTGCGTGGCATGCGCGATCTCTTCGACGGCCCGATTGAACACCGCCTCGTTTGCCTTGGAGGGCTTCGACACCCCGCTATCTTCCGCACATACTGCAATGCCGCGTCATGCACCTCAGCGCCTGGTCGCCGCCGGCTCAAAGTTATTCAAGGGTCTAATGTTTCGACACATCCCACTATTTCGTTGCTCCGCTCGCGCAGCGCCGCGCTCGAGCCTGCCGTCGACCCTCTTCGCGGAACAAGACGCGTTCGCTCGTCACTGCTCCGAACGGCAGCGAGCGCGACCCCGACGCTCGTGGAGCAAGCTCGCATCTAAGCCGCGTGGAACTTCGGTGCGGCCGCCCCTCTTGTTCGGTAGGGCTGACCGAGCCTGCGCCAGAGCTAAGAACGCTTGAATCGGTAGCACTGCAAGACCCAAACGGAAGTCGGACCAGACCAGCCAAAACCTCTGGCGCCGGGCGGGTCAGCCCAACCGAACGAGTACCAAGACGAGCCCACTCAGTGCGCGTGATCTCCGCGGTAGAACTCGTACAGCAAGCCGGTCAACGTGAGTGAAGCCGAAACCGAAGCCGATGATCATCAACCACCAACCGAAGACCGGGCCCAGCACCACAGGCACGAAGGTGAGGGAGAGGAAGAGCGGCCACTTGCTGTGCGGCGGAAGAAGCCCAGCTCCCCTGCAGCCCTCGGCACATCTCGCCGGTCTCTTTGTCCTCAGGCCTGCGGCTCCATGCGCCGCGCGACCAACAGCAGATAGACGAAGATCATCAGCACCAGCAAGTGGTCAAGATCAACGCGACGGTACCGGTGATCTCCGGCACACCGGCGGCATCCGCGGTGATCAGCCAGTAGACCGGCGTGACAATGACCATGAAAATCGTCAGAGAACCGAAGATCCAGGCCTCGACCTTCACTTCTGATCCTCCTCGGGCTCTAGGTGATCGGCCGTGGTGGCCGTGTTCCCACTGTGCGGCCAAGTCGCTGGTATCTCCGGCTAACCCGATGCCGCAGCTCTGCTTTCCGACCGGTGTCGTTGGGGGCGTCTACCGTTCCATCGTCGAACTCTTCCTGTTCCTCCGCCGTCGCCGTACTCCTTGAGCGCAACCTCGGGGTGATGGAGATCGAACGCCGGCGACTCTGAGCGGATCCGCGGGCAGCTGGGTGAAGTTGTGGCGCGGCGGCGGGCAGGTGGTCGCCCACTCGAGCGAGCGGCCCCAGCCCCACGGGTCGTCGGTCGTCGACCTCGGGGCTGTTCCGGCTCTTCCAGACGTTGTAGAAGAACACCAGAGTCGAGGCGCCGAGCAGGAACGCCCCTGACCGAGGAGATCTGGTTGAGCGAGCGTGAAACCGTCGCTCGGCAGGTAGTCGGCGTAGCGACGCGGCATGCCCTCGACGCCCAGCCAGTGCTGGATCAGGAACGTGGCGTGGAACCCGATGAACAGCAGCCAGAAGTGCATCTTGCCGAGCGTCTCGTCGAGCATCCGGCCGGTCAGCTTGGGCCACCAGAAGTAGATAGCCGGCGAACATCGCGAAGACGACGGTGCCGAACACGACGTAGTGGAAGTGCGCCACCACGAAGTAGGAGTCGGAGACCGTGCGAAGTCCAGCGGCGGGCTGGCCAGGATCGATGCCGGTCAGGCCGCCGAACAGGAACGTCGATCAGGAAGCCGACCGCCCACAGCATCGGCGTCTCGATAGCGATCATTGACCGCCCCACATCGTGCCGATCCAGTTGAAGAACTTCACCCCGGTCGGCACGGCGATCAGGAACGTCATGAAGGAGAAGAACGGCAGCAGTTGACCGCGCCGGTGACGAACATGTGGTGCGCCCACACGGTCGACCGACAGGCCGCCGATCGACGATCGTCGCGCAGACCAGGCCCATGTAGCCGAAGATCGGCTTGCGGCTGAAGACCGGCAGGATCTCGGTGATGATGCCGAAGAACGGCAGCGCGATGATGTAGACCTCGGGATGGCCGAAGAACCAGAACAGGTGCTGCCACAGGATCGGCCCGCCGTTGGCGGCGTCGAAGACGTGGGCGCCGAGACTCCGGTCGGCCTCGAGCACCAGCAGCGCGGCGGCCAGCACCGGGAAGGCCATCAGCACCAGGATCGACGTGCACCAGGATGTTCCAGGTGAAGATCGGCATCCGGAACATCGTCATGCCGGGCGCCCGCATCGCAGATGATCGTGGTGATGAAGTTGACTGCGCCGAGGATGGTGCCGAGGCCGGCCATGCAGAGGCCCATGATCCATAGGTCGCCGCCGACGCCCGGCGAGTTGACCTCGACTGTTCAGCGGCGCGTAGGCGAACCAGCCGAAGCTGGCGGCCGCGCCCGACGGTGTCAGGAAGCCTGCAGACGGCGATCAGGCCGCCGAACAGGATAGAACCAGTACGCCGAGCATGTTCAGGCGCGGGAACGCGCACGTCGGGCGCGCCGATCTGCAGCGGCATGATCGCGTTGGCGAAGCCGGCGAACAGCGGCGTCGCGAACAGCAGCAGCATGATCGTGCCGTGCATGGTGAAGAACTGGTTGTAGGTCTCGTACGACATGATACTGCAGGCCCGGCCAGGCCAGCTCGGCCCGCATCACCATGGCCAGCAGGCCGCCGAACAGGAAGAACGCGAACGACGTGATGAAGTAGAGGTTTCCGATCACCTTGTGGTCGGTGGTGATCATCCACTTCCAGACGATCTGCGCCCAGCTGGCGTCTGGTTCGTCGCAATCTCGGTCGGCGGTGGCCGTGCGCTGCAGCGTCGTCATCGCGGACCTCCTCGGAACCTGTCTTAACGGGTGTTGGCCAGCGCCGGACCTTTGGCCTCGCCGACCTGGCCCTTGGCGATCAGCGATCTTCAGGTAGGCGTTGTAGTCATCCTCGCTCACGATGTGCACGTTGAAGAGCATCGCCGAGTGATAGGTACCGCACAGCTCGGCACACTTGCCGGCGAAGACGCCCTCCGCTGGTCGGGGTGGCATCTAGCAAGCTGTTATGGCGGCCCGGGATGACGTCCAACTTCTCGTAGAAGGAAGGGACCCAGAACGAGTGGATCACATCTGGGCGAGGAAAGGTTGAACTGCATCGGCTTGCCGACCGGGAAGGTAAAGATCTGGAGTCTTGTTGATCGTTCCCGCCTCCCAGACGTCCTTGACCAACGGCTGGATTGTCAGCTGCCTTGTAGTTGAAGCGTCCATGACCACTTCTGGCCGACGACGTCGATGCGTGACCTCGGGATCGGGCCACCTTCTTCTGCACCGCGTGTCTGGGCCAGAACCGTGTAGTAGAAGAGCAACGCAATGACGATGAAAGGCGCGATCGTATAGAAGATCTCCATCGGCAGGTTGTAGCGATTCTGACTTGGCAATTTGGTCGTGCCTGGTCTTGTAGCCGATTCGCGGCCCACAAGATCAGCGCCCACGACCAGAACGCCGACTGCAAAGGCAGCGATCCAGGTGCCGATCCACAGACTCGAGCATATGGGGAGACTCGATCGCTGGCCGGCGGCGGAAAGCCCAGGCGCTTGATTTGAGCCGTGAGTTCTCGCAGAGCAACCAGTCAGGAACAGCCAGGCAGCGAACAACGAAAGGCTGCATGCACGAAGAGGGCGGAGACGCCCGAGCCCGCCGGCGCCCCGGAGCATCTTTCATATCGTCCATAGCTGACCGTTCAGCCCTGCCACCCACGTTGCGCCCTTCGTCGGATCGGTACACACCGAGCCAGCGGTGCTTGCCCTATCGCCGAGCAACCACTCCTTGTCTTCTGCTGTTCACCCTAACGTAGGTAGACGCTCCGAATCACTGGTGTGCGGGTTGCGTTTTGGCAGTTCGCGTGCCACCCACAACGCGCTAGTTTCGAGGCGTGGCCGAGCCGGTTTCCGAGGTCTTCTTCGACAGTCCATTCGGGTGAGCCGATGCTCCCGGATGCACGCGAAGCCTGGCTTGATGCGCAACAGGCCGGCTGGGGTGATCCGGCTCGGCTGCACCGTCCTGCGTCGGCTCGCCGCACAGGCGTTGGACCAGGCGCGGGAGGTGGTCGCGGCGGCGGTCGGAGCGCGCCCCGACGAGGTTGTCTTCACCGCATCAGCCGCACACTCCAACCACGCCGCCATCGCCGGGTTCGCATTGGGCCGGCGCCGGCGTCGGCTCGCGCATCGTCAACGACGGCCATCGACCACTCGTCGGTGCTGGCAGCGCGCACGCGGAGCCGGATCTCATACAGCGGTCGGAAGTCGATCGCCAGAGGCCACGTCGACCTGGAGCGGTGGACCGCCGCGGTCGGCACGGCCGGCACGGCCGCGGCATGCATCCAGGTCGCCAACCATGAGGTCGGCACGCTGCAGCCATTCGTGAGGCAGCCGAGATTTGTCAACGAGCCGACGTCCGCTGATCGCTGGACGCGAGCGGCCGCCTTGGACGGATCGAGCTGGCCGAGGCGGGCGGCTGGTCCGTGCTGACCGGCTGGGCCGGAGCATTCGGCGGTCCGGCGTCGGTCGGAATCCTCGTGATCCGAAAGACTGCCCGCTGGCGAGCCCCGTACCCGGCCGACGACTACCAGGAGGCCGTTGGCCGGGCGTGCCCGACGTGCCGGCGATCTACGCGAGGGCCGGTCGCCCTGGACTGCTGGCTACGGCGACGGGGCCCACGGTCGGCGAAGCGGCAGCGAGCAGCTCGATCGACCGACTCCGATGCCGGAATCGCGCAGCAGGATGCCCGATGTCGACGTCGCCGGTGATCCGGTCCGGCGAGTGCCGCACCTGCTGACGTTCTCCGCGCTTGTACGTGGACGGCGAGACGCTGACCTTGGAACTGGACAAGGCAGGTATTGCCGTCGCCAGCGGTTCGGCCTGCAGCGCCAGCAGCGAGCATCCGTCCCACGTTCTGGCGGCAATGGGTGCACTGACTCACGGCAACGTACGGATCGGGCTGGCCTGGACGACCCAGACGCCGACGATCGACCGCTTCCTCGCCGTGCTGCCGCCGATCGTGGCCGAGCTCCGAGTCAACGGTGGGCGCTTCATGAGCGAGGTCGCAACGCCCTTCGAAGGATTGTCACTGGACTGTCGCGGGATGAAGTGCCCGCGGCCGATCATAGAAATTGCGCGTCGCATCGGCGAGGTACGTGTCGGCGCCGTCGTGGAGTTACTTGCCGACGACCCGGCCGCGGGCCCCGATCTTGCCGCGTGGTGCCGGATGCGCGGGCAAACACTCGTCACGGCCGATCCGCCACGCTTCCTGGTACGGCGCGAGTCTGAAACAGCAGAATCCCCGCCGGTCCGGCGGGGATTCTTGCTGTTTCAGATCACTGTCAGATCAGTGGGTCAGGATCAGTGGAAGCTGTCGCCGCAGGCGCACGAGCCTGTGGCATTCGGGTTGTCGATGGTGAAGCCCTGCTTCTCGATGGTGTCGACGAAGTCGATGGTGGCGCCCATCAGGTACGGGGCGCTCATCCGGTCGGTAACGACATCCACACCGCCAAACACCTTGACGATGTCGCCTTCAAAGTGCGATCGTCAAAGAACAGCTGGTAACGCAGGCCCGAGCAACCGCCTGGCTGCACAGCCACACGGAGCGCAAGATCATCGCGACCTTCGCCTTCCAGGAGGGCCTTGACCTTGGCCGCAGCCCCGTCGGTCAAGAGGATGCCGTCTGCTACGACAGAAGTGTCGAAGGTCTGTTCGGTTGCCGTCATGCGTGTCAGTCTGAGGGCGCCGCTGGCCTGTCCAAGCTGCTTCCAGCGTGTGCCGCGTCACCAACTCCACGGATCGGGCAACCCGACGAGCCGTTGCCGCGAGTTCCTGCCCGCTCACATCACCGCTCGGCTGGTCGAGTGCGGACTCACGCACCGGGTACGCCGCCTCGATACCCATGGCGCGCATTTCACGAGATCCGATGAGCACTTCGCCGGCGATCACGATGCACGGACTCAGCGAGTGCGACGCAACTTCGGCCATTGCTGTGACGACTCCACCACCGCGGGTGGCAAAGTCGAACGCCGAACAGCCCGTCACGATGAGGTCCAGGCCGCGCAGCCCGCTCGCCCGCTGGGCGAGGACAGCTGCGAGAGCCGGTCCGCGTACTCAATCGCCCGCCGAGGCAAGCACCCCAGAACCCGAGCGCCGCCGCAGGCTCCGGCACCCAGACAGTTGCGCTGTGCACCGGCAGCGAGCCTGGCAAAGGCTTCGAGCGTTGCATCGGTGCGAAGCATTAGGTCAGGCTCCACGCCGGCCTCGCGACCAGCTCGAGCGGTGATGCCGCGCAAACCCAGCAACAGCTGGTCGCGCTCCGCGGCTGGCACCACGCCGACCAACTGGGTCTCACCCAGCCAGCGCTCGGGCCTGCGCGAGATCCAGCTGGCTGAGCCCAACGAGACCGTCGACTCCTGCATCGAGCGGTCGATCGCCGACTGCGCCGAGCGCGGCCAGCAGACCGGCTCCGGCGTCATGGACCCACAGGCCGGCCAGGTCTACGAGGAGTTGCGCCGGCGCTTCCGTGCCGATAAGCAGCGGCGATGGCCTCCCGATCGGCCGGGACGTCTGTCCGAGCGGGATTCCCGTGACCCTCGGATCGGAGCCGAGTGACCTGAACCAGCCCGGTGTTTGACCCCACGCCAGACGTCACGATGAGCCGTCGACCAGCTCGAGTCGAGATCCTCACGCCGAGCCAGGTCGGCGTACGCGGCAACAAAGGCGCCTCCGGCCTCCCCGACGGGCAGGACCGAAACATCTGCGGTCGGTCGCCATCCGGAAGCGATGAGCTCACCTGCCTGACGCGAAGACAGCGCGCCCATGGCATCGGTGGCCACCAGCATCCGCATGCTCGCCTGTCTCCTTCTGGTCGGGGTCGCGGGTGCCATCGCTAGAGATGCAGCGGTCAGGCAGCACGCGCTGAGTACATTTGTTGGGTGACTACCACTCCCACATCGGCACTCGGGTCCGGAACGCCGCTGTCGCTCTTCGTTCTCGGGCGGCAGTCCGACCCGCGATCCGAGCGGGGCGTCGAGTGTCCGGGCGATCTGCCGCCAGCCTCCGACCCTGCTCTTGTCGAGCGAGCCAGGCGGGCCAAGGCCGCGCTGGGCGAGCGGCTGTTCGTGCTCGGCCATCACTATCAGCGCGACGAGGTCATCCAGTTCGCCGACGTCACCGGCGATCTCGTTCAAGCTCGCCCGAGAGGCCGCGGCCCGACCCGACGCGGAGTTCATCGTGTTCTGCGGCGTGCACTTCATGGCCGAGTCAGCCGACATCCTCACGGCGCCGGAGCAGAAGGTGATCTTGCCCGATCTGGCGGCCGGATGCTCGATGGCCGACATGGCGCGGCTCGCCCAGGTCGAGGACGCCTGGGATGTGCTCGCCGACGCCGGCGTCGCGGACCGCACCGTGCCCGGTGACCTACATGAACTCCTCAGCCGACATCAAAGCCTTCTGCGGCAAGCACGACGGCGTCGGTCTGCACCTCGTCGAACGCCAAGTCGGTGCTCGAGTGGGCGCTCGAGCGCGGCGAGAAGGTGCTCTTCCTGCCCGACCAGCATCTCGGCCGCAACACCGCAGTACTGCAGATGGGCATGAGCCTGGACGACTGCGTGGTCTACGACCCGCACCAATACAACGGCGGCCTGACCGCGGATGCAACTGCAAGCAGCCACCATGATCTTGTGGAAGGGTCACTGCTCGGTGCACGGACGGTTCACCGAACAGGCCGTCGACGACGTACGCGCCCGGATACCCGGCGTCAGTGTGCTGGTGCATCCCGAGTGCCAGCACGAGGTCGTACTGAAGTCCGACTTGATCGGCTCGACCGAGTTCATCATCAAGACCATCCAGCAGGCCGAGCCTGGGTCAAAGTGGGCCGTCGGCACCGAGCTCAACCTGGTCAAGCGCCTTGCTCATGATCATCCGGATCAGGAAGTGGTCTTCCTGGAGCAGCATGTCTGCTACTGCGCCACCATGAACCGGATCGACCTGCCGCACCTGGTCTGGGCGCTGGAGAACCTGGCCCAAGGCCACGTGGTCAACCAGATCACCGTCGACCCAGAGACTGAGCACTACGCCAGGGCCGCGCTGCAACGAATGCTCGATCTGCCAGGCGAAACCGCCCGCGACTAGTTGGAGCTGCTCGCTCAACCGTGCTGATTGTTCGCTCGCCAAGCTCGCTCTGTCTGATTGCTCGCTCCCGCGTCGCTGCGATCGTTCACTGGGGAGCCGCCTCCTCGTCGCACTGCCGGGGATCGCAAAGGCGTGTACCCCGCGCTCCTCCTCAGCTCAGCACGTGCGCGCTCGATCCGATGAGTTCCACGCTCGGGGAAGGTCTGTATCAACATGTCCGAGTTCGCGAGCTTTGCTCAAAGATCTTGCCCTTGTCGAGTCTCCCCGTTGGCACGACGATCGGTTGGTCTTCTCCGACTGGGGTGCCGGGGAGATCATCGCCGTTGATCTCAACGGCCAGCACGAGGTGATCACCCAGATAGATGCGATGCCGTTCTGCCTGGATCGGCTTCCCGACGGGCGCTTGTTGATCACGTCGCCGGTGATCAGGCTGCTGATCCGGGCACACGACGGAGCCTTGAGCACGTACGCCGACCTGAGTGGAATCTCTACGAAGCCGTGGAACGACATCGTGACCGACGGCACGCGGCAACACCTATGTGAACAACATCGGCTTTGACTTCGGAGACGAGGAGTTCGTCCCGGGCCTGATCGCTCTGGTCCGTCCAGACGGGTCAGCTCAGCTCGTTGCCGAAGGCCTGGCTTTTCCCAACGGCATGGCCGTGACGCCCGACAACTCGACGTTGATCGTGGCCGAGTCCTACGGCGGAGCGCTTACCGCGTACGACATTGCCTACAGACGGCAGTCTCACCGGGCGTCGAGTCTGGGCCGATCTGGACGGCGCGGCACCGGACGGCATCTGCATAGACGCCGAAGGTGCGGTCTGGTTCGCGGAGGTGCCGGGGCGCCGCTGCGTTCGGGTACGCGAGGGCGGCAGAGGTGCTACAAACGATCACGTCAGAACTGGGCTGCTTTGCCTGCATGCTTGGGTGGTCGCCGAAGGAACCACCTCTTCGTCACAGCGGCCGCGTGGCCGGACGCGATGACACCCGGCTCGCGTACGGGTCGCGATCCTGGCCGCCGAGGTTTCAGTCCCTCATGCCGGCTGGCCCGGATAGCACCAGCTCAGCCGGGAATCAGGCCCTCTTCGGACTCGCTCAGCAGCTGCCGCACGTCTTCGACCGTCGAATCGGCAGCGCGGCAAGATCAGATCGGAGTCCTCGAGTTCCTCGTCCGGCACCCGAGTTCCGCTGAGCCGAATACGGTCCAATAGCCTGTGCAGCGCACTCGTCAGCTGATCTTGATCACCGGCGGTGACGGCCTGCTCCAACCGCATCATCGAAGGAGTTGAGCCCGCGTACGGCGTCATCGCTCAGCTGCCACTGGCCTTCATTGAGGATCCGAACGATCATCGCAAGTCACCCTGCGGCTGAGCCGGGGGCGCCTCTTGACCCTGGCTCGGAGGGGCCTGGATACTCCTGCGGCGCCTGGGCATCCAGGCTGGGCGGCGTGGCGGCCTGAGTCGGAGGCTGCTGAGCTTGGGAGCTTGCTGGCCCTCGATCGCCTGAGGTGGCCGCGGACTGGCCCAGCCGCTAGCGAAGCCTTCATCCGAGCCAGCTCGCTCTCGACATCGGACGTGGAGGCCAGCTGCTCCAGCTCGAGGGTGATGTCGTCCTTGGCCGTGCCAGTGGGATCGTCCAGCGCACCGCTGGCCAGCAGCTCATCGATGGCGCCGGCGCGGGCCTGCATCTGCGCGGTCTTGTCCTCGGCCCGCTGGATGGCCAGGCCGACGTCACCCATCTCCTCGCTGATTCCGGAGAACGCCTCGTTGATCCTGGTCTGGGCCTCGGCCGCGGAGTAGGTGGCCTTGATGGTCTCCTTCCTGGTCCGGAACGCGTCCACCTTGGCCTGCAGCCGCTGGCTGGCGCGGGTGAGCTTCTCCTCCTCGCCCTGCAGCTGGGCGTGCTGAACCTGCAGGTCGCTCAGCTGTTGCTGCAGCCCGGACCGCCGCGTCAGCGCTTCACGCGCCAGGTCCTCACGGCCGACCTCGAGCGCCTTCTGAGCCTGATTGGTCAGCTTGTCGGCCTGGGTGTTCAGCTGGTTCGCCTGAAGCTCGATCCGCTTACGACTGGTCGCCACATCGGCAACTCCGCGACGGACTTTCTGCAGCAGCTCGAGCTGGCGCTGGTAGGAGTAGTCGAGGGTTTGGCGCGGATCTTCGAGCTTGTCCAGGGCCTTGTCGGTCTTGGCACGGAAGATCATCGAGATCCGCTGAAAGATGCCGCTCATGAGATGTCAGCTGGTCCTTCCAGACTCGGTTCCGCGGCCAGGGCCGCTCACAGGCTTCCACCGTATCTCTGCAGGGAAACCGAACACAGCGAGGGAGCAGGGTAGTTTCGTCTTTGGGGTGATCCCCTGAGACAATCCAGGGCCAGACCGCCCTAAACCCTGCTCAGCGCAGCACGAGAACCAACAAGAAGGACCCGTGGCACTCTTCCGCCGCAATAGCCAGCCCGCCACACCGGAGCCGACGACCACTCTCGAGTCCGCACCGACCGGCAAGAAGGACCGCCCGACGCCGACGCGCAAGGAAGCTGAGGCCGCGCGACGTCAGCGCATGACCACGACGCTCAGCAAGAAGCAAGCCCGAGCCGCAGCCAGTCGGCAGTCCCGGTCCGAGCGGATGAAGACGATCAGCGCGCGCGAGGCCGTCCCCGGAAAGGTGCTGATGCGTGACTACATCGACGCCCGGTTCAACTTGGGCGAGTTCTTGCTGCTCTCCGTTGTGGTGATCTTGGCTGTCGACTCTGCTCGGCAGCTACTGGCCCGCGGTGACCTTGATCGCAACGCTGGCGATGTACCTGTTCATCATCGGGGTGTTCGTTGACGGCTATTCTGATGTGGCGCGGCTTCAAGAAGGTGTTGGCCAACCGCCTGCCCAAGGCCTCACCGAAGGGTTTGCTGCTGTACTGGAATGACCCGCAGCACCCAGATCAGGCGGTTCCGATCACCTGCTCCGCGAATCAAGCGCGGCGAGACTTACTGAGCCGGTGATGGCGCTATGACGGAGTGACCTCGCCGACTCTGACGTTGTGCGATGGCCGCGAGGTGATCGGTGAGCTGGCGCTGGGTGCCCGACCACGAAGCCCAGCTCGAGCCGCGCCGACTCCCGACTCACCATCGATCAACCGCAGCTTCCCGACTCAAGGTGAGGCGGAAACCTGGTTGGTGAGTTCTATCCGGAGCCTGCTGCGCGCCGGCGTACGCGCGGTCAGCCTTTGATGAGGCCGACCGGTTGGTCTACGGTCCCATGATCGCTGGAGCCCGACGTCCAGATCTTGGCGCGTACGGGCCCGCTAGGTCGTCGACGGGTGCCGACCCCTGACTACATCGCCGCAATCCGTCGCGCGTACGGGCAGGGCAGGTTGCTGCTGCCGGGCGTATCCGCCGTCGTGTCCGCGACGGATCTGCGCAGCCCGGCAAGCATCCATCTCTGCTGACCCGGCGCAGCGACACAGCGGCGTGGAGCCTGCCATCGGGGATCGTCGAGCCATCCGAGCAACCGGCCGCGACGATGCTCGCGTGAGCTGCAATGAGGAGACCGGGTCATCGCTCAGGTCGAGCGGCTCGGCATTGCTGACCACAGACCCAGACGTGGTCTATCCGAACGGTGACAGATGCCAGTTCGTCGCCGATGTGCTCGTTGCCAGCTACACGTCTCCGGCGAGGCCGAGGTGGGCGATGAAGAGTCGACCGACGTCGCCTGGTTCGCCGTGCGACGAGCTGCCTGAGGGTCTGGCGAGATCCAGCGACGCCGATATCAATTGCGCGCTAGACGATCGTGACGACTGCGTCTTCGATCGTTTGGTGACCTTTGCACCGCTCCGCGGACACCGCGCTGTGTTGCTGGCTCGCTACCGACGGTCTGCAGCGAGGTTGCAGCCTGTGGCAGTGACCGTCAGCAACGTCGAGGTGCAGACCCAGTGGGAGCCGTTCCCTCAGGCTTCCGGTACGCCAGGCGTCACAACGGCGGCTTGGCGATCACGAAGGCTCCTGACGGCCCCGGATGTCCACCGTCACCGACGTCATCGTCACTCAGGCCCGCGCTCGATCAGCGCAAGGGCGATGCCGATCTTGAGGGTCGGTGAGAAGGTGCCCGAGGTGACCGTGCCGAGCCTCGCGGCCGTCCGGAGGCGCGCACGATCATGCCCGGTCGCGGAATGCCGCGGCCGACGGCGCGCAGTCCGCGCAACAGGCGCGCCGGACCGCGCCTTCTCGGCGCGGAGCGCGTCGGCTCCGAAGAACGATTCCTTCTTCCAACCCACTGCCCAGCCGAGCCGGGCCTGCACCGGGGTGATGGTCGGCGAGATGTCCTGACCATGCAGCGCGTAGCCCATCTCGGTCCGCAGCGTGTCGCGTGCCCCGAGTCCGGCCGGCTGCAACCCGTAGGGCCCCCGGCGGCCAGCGATCGGCGTCCCACACCGCCGTCGGCTGCCTCGACCGGAACCACGAGCTCGTAGCCGCGCTCCCCGGTGTAGCCGGTCCGGCAGACGGTGACCGGAGCGCCGTCCTGGTCGTCAGCACTGACGAAGCTCATGTAGTCGTGGCCGGCCGGGAGACCGGCGGCCGCCAGCACCTCGTCGGACATGGTGCCCTGCACCGCGAGCACGGCGTAAGTCCTCGATGCTGGATTGATCAACCGTGACACCGCGCGGCGCTGCCTCCGCCAGCAGCGCGACCACCCGCGCGCAGTTCGGCGGCGTTAGGGATCATGAAGACCTCGTCGGGCGACTTGAGATAGGCGATCATGTCGTCGACCACGCCGCCGTCGGGGTTGCAGAGCAACGTGTACTGAGCCTGACCCGGGCCGATCTTGCCGAGATCGGCCGTCAGGCACCGGTTGACGAAGTCCGCCGCGTCCGGGCCGGTCACCGTGGCTTTGCCGAGATGACTGACGTCGAAGATGCCGACGGCGTTCCGGACGGCCGCGTGCTCGGCCAGCACGCCCGGCGCCGGCGTACTCCAATGGCATCGACCATCCGCTGAACGCTGCGAACTTGGCGCCGGCCGCGACATGTCGCTCGTGCAGCGGCGATGTCAGCAGCGCGTCAGCTCTCGGCATTCTCCGCCACGCCTCACTCCATTTCGCTGACACGCCAGGCTACGGACGACTAACCTGTTCAAGCCCTCATTGATCACGCCGTAGCTCACCGAAGGATGTGGCCATCGTGCCCACTCGCACACTGCCCTCGCTCGCCATCGCCAAGCGCGCTACCGCGCCATGTCGACGTCCTCGTGGTGGGCCTGAGCGAGCCTCAGGCGCCCGGCGAGGTGCCCAGAGACAGTCGATGCGCGCGTTCACGAAACGCTTCGGCATGTCCGTGCGTGACATGGCAACGTCGCTCGGGGCCGAAGGCGAGCGCCGATTCGCAAGCGGACTCTGCCTGCAGTCGGCGACGGACCACGCGATTGTGGTGGTCGGCTTGAGTCCGAGCGAGCCGAATGCTCGAGGACCTGCGGCGCGCCGCTGGAACCGGCGTACGGCATGCAGCCTCGCTGGCCGAGCAGCGGCGCGCTGTCGGTCGCGATCTCGCTGGGCGAGCAGCGCGACCGAGCAGCTCGCTGGCGGTTGCCGAAGGCGCGCTGCTCGGCAGCTACACCTATGAGCCGATCAGCGCCGCGCCGGCCAAGGTGCGGCACGGATCAACGCGATCACTGTGATCCACTCAGGCGAGGTCCAGGGCGACCGATGTCGCCACAGCGGCCGAGATCGTCGCCCGGGCGGTGCGTGACGGTGCGCGAGTTGGGTCAATATCGCCAGCGAACCTGCTCTATCCGGAGTCGTTCGCCGAGCAGGTGCGCAACCTGGTCCGCGGCAGCGAAGATCGCCATCGACGTGCTGGATGAGAAGGCGCTGAGTCCGTGGCGGCTACGGCGGCCTGATGGCGGTCGGTGGCGGATCGTCCCGGCCGCCACGGCTGGTGCGGCTGAGCTACAGCCCGCGCGGCGCCAAGTTCCATCTCGCACTGGTCGGCAAGGGCATCACCTTCGACACGGGTGGTCTCAACCTCAAGCCGCGCCGAAGGCATGTACACGATGAAGTGCGACATGGCCGGCGCTGCAGCGGTGCTCGCCGCGGCGCAGGCGATCGCGCGACCTTGGGCTCAAGATCAGGGTCACGGCATACGGTGCGCTCGCCGAGAACCTGCCGTCTCCGGCAGCTGCCTACCGGCCCTCCGACGTGTTGACCATGTACGGCGGCAAGACCGTTGAGAACGGCAACTGCTGACGCCGAGGGTCGACTCGTGATGGCCGACGCACTGGCTCGGGTCCAACGAGGACCATCCCGACCTGGTCGTCGACGTCGCCACCCTGACGCGGCGCCTGCATGGTCGCCCTCGGCCGACCGGATGAGCGGGTCTGATGGCCACCGACGACGCCGACGGCCGACCTGGTCCTCGATGCGGCCGAGGCGGCCGGCGAGGACGTCTGGCAGCTGCCGATCCCAGCAATACGTAACTGAACGAAGTATTAC
>ERZ1370068.4433-contig-3507_pt1 | contig 38236 bp, 48 predicted proteins | sample MGYA00561227_ERZ1370068 | MGnify/ENA primary metagenome ERZ1370068 (study PRJEB38410, sample SAMEA6850437) | metagenome | study: Metagenomic assessment of the ecological functions of the soil: analysis of the soil microbiota associated with the...
CCGCGTGGAAATTTCCATGTTCGCATCCGATGAGTTGTGGTGGCTCCTGCATCAGATCTATTTCGATAGGATTGAGCGCCCCGACAGGTCCCATTTTTGATTACGGTCGTTTCGGTCGCTTGGCTGTCCTCATGCGTCGTCTGCTATCCCAAGGCTTCTTGACGCGCGCTACTGCGGCTCGTGCATCGCGCCACCCACTACTACAATCGCAGCGCCCACGCGGTCTAGCGCTCGTTTTTCCCTTTCCAGCTTTTCGAATACCGCCTTAGGATTCTTTAGATCACCCGTCTCGCAAGCGTTGTAAGCGCGGAACGCCCACAGTTGCAGGGCTGCACCGTCTTCGGGCGACAGCCCCTGCGCACGAGGTCCTGCAGGTAGCTATTGTACGCCTCGGCGCAATTGAACGGGTGCTGCCCGGGACTAAGGCTAGCCACCGTCGCGAGCGCAATCAAACCAACGCGCGCGAACCTCACCATTGTAGCGGCCTCCGGAAACCGAGATTGTTGAACGGGTGGTCTGCCGCCTTTCCTACGAGAACGCTCGATCAAGTGCTTTGCGCTAGGTCAATCAGGCGTCACATAGATTTCATGGGGGTGCCGGCTTCGACCTTGCAGCCGACCGTCGCCGACAATTGCGCCGGCGACTCGCTGGTGACGCTGTGCACGGTCTTGACGGCAACTCTACGCGCCCTGAGCCGTCCACCGGTGGTGTCAACGGCATCACCCAGTCGTGCCGGACGCCCCCACCACCGGGCCTCGGCGATGCGCGCAGGCGGGCAAACAGCTCGTCCCTGGCCGTCCAACTTGCGGCAGCGGCGGCCCCCATCGACAGAGCAGCCGGCGCCAGGTTGGCGACGGCGGACAAGCGGGGATGGACGTAGTGCGCGACGGCCGCAAACATGTCCTGCAACATCTTGCGGAGTGCCAAATCGCCTTTGTCGTCGACAGGCTGCCAGACTCGAGCATCCGATCGGCCTTGGCGACCAAACGCTGCGATTCTTTAGCATGCCGCCAAAGGGCCGATGTCGCCGGCCGCGAGGGCGCGTTCCACAATCTCGGTAGTCTCCTCCCGGGTCTTCTCAGTCAGCATGGCTGTGGCTGGCTTGCCTTCAATGTTTTTTCTGCCCCTTGGGTCGACTCAGCTCTAGCCCGTGGTCCGCCTCGTGGGAATCTTTTGATTTCTGCTGCCTCTTTGTTTTCGCCGTTTGATTTGATTTCCCGGCGTTTTTATTTTTGGCTTTGATACTTTTTGACTTTCAGCCGGAACGGATTTCAAAGCCTCGCGATCAGTGCGTCGAATGCGGCAAGCTGAAGCGCACCCCGTTGGTCTCATCATCCGGCTGCAGCGGCTTACGCAACCACCCGGCGTCACTCACTCCGGATGCAGGACGGATGCAAAGCGCCACCTCAGTCCGGTTCCTGGCACCGAGTTTGTGAAGTATGCCCCTAACGTGAAGCTTGACCGTGCCCTCACACAGCTTGAGCTCGCGCGCAATTTCCTTGTTGGATTTTCCATTTGCCAGTGGGGCGGTAATTTCGTGCTGCCGTGGCGTGAGACCCTCTCCCGCCGGCGCAGCGCGCCAGAAGTCGGAGGGGAAGTAGCCTTCTCGCCGCGCAGTGCGCTCTCGCAGGGATATAAATTCGCCCGATATGACGAGTGGCAAGGCATGCTGAAGCACGCACGGCCCAGAGGAGAGAGGGAAGTAGCCTCTCGCGCCGTCGCCGAATAGCGGCAATGATTTGGTCGCGACTTTCGCTGGCAGACGTCAAAATGACCGGGACATCACGAGCATTCTGCACCGTCCGTCTCAATCCAGAGGAATTTTCCATTCCTGGCATGTTTGCATCGAGCAGCACGAGATCGAGATCAGGCGACTTGAGTATGCAAGCCAACACCTCATCGATGCTGTTTGCGGACGTGACGCAAACATCATCGTAAATCAAGGTCAGTGTTCGCAGCACAGCGCAACACAGGGATATATTCGTCAGCACGGCGAGAACTTTCATGGCGAAGCACCGCGCTGCTAAGTGCGCCAGTCTCACCAGTTCCTCAGTTGTCGCTTTGTAGCATTTTGCGCCCATCGCAGCCGCCTCCATTGTCAATCGCGCAACTCCGCGTGCATTCCGCCAGTGGATTGCCCAGCCTTTGGCCACCAGTGGCAAAGGCAGGGAAGACTGCGCAGATAAGCCTCCTTCATCTCCACCTAGTGGTCGACGAGCTGGCGCAGGTGCACCATCCGACGCTGCTGATCGTCTCGGACCGATGGCTCCGCCGAGTGCGATAAGCGGCTCGCCGTGGGTCTGCGCGTTCCCGCCTACGGCCGGCGGCTCTCCTGACGCACCCGGAAACACGATTTGCCGGCGGCGCCGAACTGGGCCTGGCCAGCGATGAGGCTCTTGTCCTTGCGGCCCGGTTTGCGCAGGACTGCATTGGGACCCAACGGGTTAAGGAACTACCGATCGACGCTTTATCACCCCGCGCGAACTACTAAACATAGCTGAGCGCCCCGCTCGTTATTGAAAATTGTAGCGCTATTAGGACAAACAGTTCGATCAAGTTTACGTGGTTTGCGCCGCGCCGCATCAACGGCCGCATCGCCGCAGCCGTTCACTAGATCTGGACGTAAGTTATACGGCTGACTTCCAGTGAAAATAGAAGGCGCGGTGTTACAACCGGAGCCGCCGAAGGAGTTTTCTCAAGTGCATGGGTCCCAAAGCTACCAAGCGGGCAGCGCCACTCGAGATCAAACCCGTTCATTCCCTGTCTGCTGACGGCTGCGGACGCGTGGCTGATCATGAGCATGGTTCGCCCGCGAGACCGTCGACTCCGCGGCCCTGCTATGATGTTCAGGCTGGGATCTCGCTGGACATAATGACTGATGGACGAGACGGGCGCGGGTCGTAGGTTCGGCTTACCGCAAGCGGAGCGCCTCGGTGACTCGCTTTTTGCCACCTCTCCGTCTCTTCTTTGGCTGGTGGGTAGTACGGGCAGGTCAAAGGCGCCCTGGTTGCACCGGGTGACAAACTGATCCTGTCGAACAATGGCTATCCCTGTCATCCGGAGGATGCCGCGATGAAGATGAAGATGAACATGACTTGTCCCGTCGGCGGGAATTGGAATGGTAGCCGCTGCGAGTGTGTGAAATACTCTTAACGTCAAACTGTAAAGAAGGTCAGTGCGTTTGGGGCGATCGCTCTCAGCGCTGCGGGGCGCGCTCCTGACAGTATGCATGCCCCGGCGGTCCGGGCGTCCGTCATTTAACGGTATGAGACCCTCGTCGTATCGTCCAAGGACATCTATCCCGCCAAGTCCGCTGGCTATACTTGGGATGAGGCGGAAGCAACTCGGTGAGCTTCACCCTGAACTCAACGGCGGGAACCGATGCGACGAGTCGATTACCAGGTCTAATCGCCATTGCTCAGGCGAGAGGGGCTTCGCGCTCATTCTCGTGATCTGGGGACTGGGCCTCATCTCGCTGATCGCCTTGACGGTGATCACCGTGGGACGCCATCGGAACCTGGTGATGGCGAATCTCATCGAAAATGCTAAGGCGGAAGCGCTGGCCGAGGCTGGCGTCAATCTCCGCCGTCTTGAACTCCGTGCCGCCTTCTCCAGCGATCCTCCGAATACGCTCCAATTCCCCACGAACGGCGAACCTCTGCTGTGCACCATGCCTCAGGGGCGCTGGCTGCGCTGGCGGTCGAAGACGAAGGCGGTAAAGCCGATCTAAATACCGCGTCGTCGCAGCTTATGTCAGCGCTCCTTCGAGGCTTCGGGGCAGGGGCAGAGGAAGCAGATCGCATTGCCGCCGCGATCACCGACTTTTCCCGTCCCGCCACCAATGCCGTGCTTGATGACGTCGCGTTCCTCGCCTATGCGCAGGACGGACGCGCCTATGGACCGAAGGCGGGCCCATTCGAGACCGTGCTCGAACTCGACCAGGTCATAGGCATGCGGCCAGAGCTGTTGCAGGCAGATCTCTCCTTATGTGACAGTTCATTCGCGAACGCCTGGCGTCGATCCGCGCGTTGCCGCGCCGGCGCTGCTCGCAGCGCTTGCAGGCTTTGAGCCTGCCAGAGTCACGCAACTCGTAGGCGCCGCGCGCGACAGGGCGGGGGAATCAACGCCCCGCGGTGTGCCGTCACAGTTCCTCTCGCCCTCGACCGGTCGCAGTTTTCTTGTTCGAGCCGAGGTGCGCATCGCCAGCGGGGGCTTGTTCGCACAGGGAGGCGATCGTCGAAATGACGGCCGGGGCCGGCGAGATGCCTGACGAGTTGCGTGAATGGCGGCGTGGTCAGGGTCGCTCTATTTTAGCGACGCAATGCGCCGCCAAGGCGCCGAGCGACTTTGGCCACCGTGTTGAACGGGCCGCCCGACGAGCGCCGTTCCACCCGGCATAGCAAGCCATCGAGTCATCGAGTTGCCACCGATCTGCGAGCTACCGGGCGCTACCGCTCCGCTCGCGCCATCATCGCTGGTCGTGGCTCGCCGCGACTACCCGATGTCCATACAGCACATTACCGCTCTCGGCAGATTGCCCGATCCCTGATCACGCGGATCGCCGAGCTCTTGCCCCTGAAATGGAAGCGCAAGCACCGGAAAATCTCGGCGTAATAACGCCGCGCACGTCACCTTTAGTCTAGCAACAAAAAGGCCCGACGCCCGCCTCATGCGTGCGGTGCCGCGTTCGCTTGGTCGATGTTAAATCGTTGGCGCGAGGCGCAGGGTGGTCTGCATTATAACCTCGGCGCCCGCCGCTTCTACCGGCTAGGTCGATTTGGACCAGGACGGCGAGAGGCATCCGGTCGCGGCCGAGCCATTCCGAGTGCCATTGACGGGGCTTGTCAACTCTCTGGCGCCCCGAAATATCGCAGCGAGAAGCCGACAACATCTCGGAAAAGGACAACCGGTTCGCTCTCGAAGATCAAGCGGGGATTGGCGCGGAAGGTCGCCGCGCGCACGACAAGCGTAGCAGGGCGCGCGGGCAGGGGAGGGTGGTCCCTGCCATGACAGGCGAACCCGCATCAGGCCGCCTTGGAAGGCCGTGGCTTCGCTCAACGTGACAAATGTGATGGCATCCGTCTGACCTTCGAAGAGGGGCGCGCGATACTGTCGGCATCGTCGATCGTCGTCACCGGCATTGTTCTCGCCAGCAGTCCACGCAGCTGCGCTGCCGCGGCGTCGACTTCCTCGGCGCGCTCGCGATCATAGGTAATTGCTGCTGCGCGTCGGACCAATTGGAAGCCACCGACAATGAAGTTCGCAATGGCCGCCGTGAGCGCCAGCGCGACGAGAAGTTCGACGAGGGTGAAGCCCTCTTGGTCGTCCGGGCGCCAATTTGTTTCATCGGCGCGGTGCTCCCGCGAGCTTAATCGTTACAAGAGACACGGCAGGATACGCGGCTTCCCTCGGCCGACGCCGACACTGTGAGTTCAGCCGAGGCACCTATCAAGTGGACATTGCTACCTTTTCGCACCTCGCGGATTCGCAAGCGCCACTCGAACCCGTTGCCGAAGCGACCCGTGCTTTCTCCTGGGGTAAGCGGCTCGGTGACACCGAGGCTATCGAGCTTTCGACTGCGCCAGTCGAAGGGCTTCGCGCATGGTGTCGGCATGGCGGCTGCCGCGAACCGCCCCGATAGGCCGGCCAAGAGGACAATGAGTACGAGTGTCAGCGCGGTGAAGGCGCCGAGCGACTCAACTAGCGTGAAGCCCCCTTCCTGATGGTTGAACAGACACTCCAGAGTTTGGCCGCGGATCAGCAGGTCGTCGTCGCTCGAACCTTCTCGAGCGCTCATGTGGTTGACGATTGGTAACGACGAGCATCATGACGGTCCGCCGGCAGCCAGATCGAGGCGCGCTTCGCCGGTCAGCCAATTGACCGAAATGCGGGCACGGCGTTTGTTGAGGCTAAGCACGATGTCTCCGCCGCTTGAAGTGCCGTCGCGGAAGAAGCGGATGGCGCCCGCGGCACCGGCCGCGCCGCAGCGGCGCGGCAAAGATCATTTCGACTGAAATCTCTTGATCGAGCTCGATGCTCAAGCCGGTAGAAGATGCAAAGATCCTGCGATCAGCGTGGATCGTGAGGAGGACGTCGGTGTTTCTGCTGATTGCCTGCGCACGAGAGACGAAGCGCGCTCGCCAGGCTACGGGTGGCCGCTTCGAGACGCAGATTGTCGGGCGGACGCCGTAGGGTCGGGATGGTGAGCGCCGCCACGAGGCCGAGGATCGCCAGCACCGCGAGCATTTCGAGCAGGGTGAAGCCGGCCGAAGCCCGCGACATGACAGATGAATCCCTCCGTTTCATTGCAGAGCCAGCTCGTTGACGGATAAGATCGCGTTCATGACCGTGAGCATTAGCCCGCCGACGAGACCAGCGATTGCGATGGTCAGGAGCCGGCGTGAGCAGCGTCATCAGGCGCTCAATGCGTCGCTGGCTCTGCTGCTCCAACACGAAGGCAGTCCGGAGCAACATCTCGTCCAGCTTGCCGGTTTCCTCTCCGACCATGATCATCCGCAACGCTACCCGCGGGATGCCGGGGCGTCCCAACAGCGCCCGGCCCAGGCTCTGGCCGTCGCGGACGGTTTCGAGCGAGGCCTCGAGGCTAGAGCCGATATGTCGGTTGCGTACTGCCGACCGAGCCGAGGCCAGGGCGGGGAGCATTGGCACGCCGGTGCGAAGCAATGAACCGAGGGTCCTGCTGAAGCGGGCGAAATTCTGTTCCCCGCTCAGCGTGCCAGCGAGTGGCAGCCCGAGGAGGATGCGATCAGCAGCACGCCGCACCTGGCTAGAACGCAACATCGTCGCGCCAATCCCAAACGCGCCCATGCCCAACACCAGGGCAACCGTCACAATCAACGGCCAGGTTTCTCGCATGCGCACGATGAGAGCGACCATTGTCGGCATCGATCTACCACTCTCAGCGAACATGGGCGCGAGATTTGGCACCAGAACGCCCATGACGACAATGATCGACGCCAGGGCCATAACGATCAGCACGCTAGGATAAACCAGGGCTGACGTGAGCCTCCCTGCGAGGTCCAACCGACGCTCCAGGAGATCGGCCAGTTCGCCGAAGACGCGGGCCATGTTGCCGCTCGCCTCGCCGACGCGCGCCATATTGACATAATCGTCTTGAAGGCTTCCGGATGCCGAGCCATGGCATCAGAAAGATGCGCACCGTCGAGGACAGCTTCCAGCAAGCTCGCAATCACCGGCTGCATCCGGCTCGTACCCGATTGCTCGAAACGATGCGCAGCGCATCATCCAGCGGAATGTCAGATTGCGCGAGCGTCGCGAATTCCCGCGTGAAAGAGGCAACGTCGCGGCGCGATGGCTTTCGCTGGGACAGAAGATCAAGCCGCCACCAGGGTTCTGAAGCCCGCGCGCCATCCTCCCGGGTCTCCAAAGGCGTCAGGCCGCGCTCCCATAGCATCTCGATGGCTTCCTCGAGGGATATTGCTTGCAACCGTCCCTCGGTGATCGCGCCGGCCCGTGTATAGCCGGTATAGCGATAAGTCCGTGCACGCCGCGTCATGACGTCATCCGCGTAACCCGCAGCACTTCTTCGATGGTGGTCAGCCCGCGGGCGACTTTATCGAGCCCGTCCTGGTACATCGTTCTCATGCCGCCCCGGCGGGCGGCGGCCTCAAGCTCGGAATCGGAGGCGCCAGCGAGAATGAGCCCGCGCTTCTCTTCGTTCATCGTCATCAGCTCCGCGATCGCGATGCGTCCCGAAAAGCCCGTTGCATGGCACTCGTCGCATCCGACGGGCTTCAGCACCTTGAGGTCGCGCGACCTGTGATAACTGGGGATTTCCCGCTCGATGTGCTGGCGCCACTGCGCGGGGTCTCGAATGCGGCGCCGCGCAATGGGAGCAAAGGCGCCGCACCAGCCGCTGCGCCAGGATACCGTTCACCGTCGAGGCGAGCAGGTAGTTCTCGACGCCCATGTCGATCAACCGCGTGACCGTCGCGGCTGAGCTGTTGGTATGCAGCGTCGAAAACACGAGGTGGCCTGTCAATGATGCCTGGATGGCGATACGTGCGGTTTCGAGGTCGCGGATTTCGCCGATCATGATGATGTCGGGGTCCTGACGCAGGATCGAGCGCAGCGCGTGCGGAAAATCAAAGCCTATCGCGGGATGAACTTGAACCTGATTGATGCGGGCGATCTGGTACTCGATCGGATCCTCGACAGTGAAGACCTTCACGTTAGGCCGGTCGAGCCGCTGCAGGGCCGTATATAGCGTAGTGGTTTTCCCCGAGCCCGTCGGCCCGGTCACGAGCACGATCCCATTGGGCTGATCCATCAGGGCTTCGAATGCCGAGATCTGATCGGTATCAAAGCCAAGCTTCGCAAAGTCGAGCTCGACCCGCGACCGGTCGAGGATGCGCATAACGACACTTTCGCCATAGACCGTCGGGATCGTCGAGACGCGAAAGTCGATGTCGACGCCGCGCACGGGGATCTTGATCCGCCCGTCTTGCGGCATGCGACGCTCAGCGATGTCGAGCTTCGCCATGATCTTGAGGCGCGAGGTCACGGCCGCGCGTAGACCGGAAGCCAAACAGCTGCGCTTGGCGCAAATGCCCGTCGATCCGGTACCGAACCGCTACGCCGTCGACTCTGGTTCGATATGAATGTCCGACGATTTTGCTTCGACGGCGTCGGCAATGATCTGATTGACAAGGCGGATGAACGGCGCCTCATTGGCGATGTCGCGTAGCCGCTGCACATCCGCCTCGTTTGCTTCCTCGACCCGCGGGTCGAAGCGATCTTGCCCGCTCTGTCCCCGCTCGCCGTAAAGGATTGCGACGGTGCGGGCGAAATCGTCAGCGGAGATCAGCAGCATCGAAACGTTTCGTCCGGTCAAGTAGGCGAGCGCCTCGCAGGGCTCGTCGTCGAACGGATCGACGACTGCAACAGCGACACAGCTGTCCTCGATGCCGAGCGGCAGAATTTGACGGCTTCGGATGAACTGCAAACGGATACTCTCTGGCAGCACTGGTGCCGTTGGCATGTCGCGCGCCGTTGCGACCGTCGTGCCGAAATGACCCGCCAATGCCCCCAGAAGGGCCGCCGTCCGGCACGAGCCCAAGTTTGGCGATCACACGGTCGAACCGCTCGCCGGTTGTGGCAGCAGCGCGTCTGGCGCGATCGAGACTGCCGGCGTCAAGAAGGTTCGCTTCCATCAGTCGTCGACTGAACGCGTCGGCGAACGTATCCGCCTCCTCCGGCGCCTGAGCTCAACCGTTTGTGACAATTCGGCCAGCGCTGTCATGTGACCCTGCAATCAGTCCAACAGCCTTTGCAGTGTTCGTGCCCTGGTTTGCTGGGTGCCACGCTGGCGAGGCATATAGACATCGAACTTGCGGACATATTCATCGCTAATTTCCCGCGCTTCGTTGAGACTGGCGCACGATGCGCGGTGTGATCAGGATGATCAACTCCGTCTTGCCAATCGAGCCGCCCTTCTCCTTGAAGGCGTTGCCGAGGACCGGAATATCTCCGAGAAGGGGTATTTGATTGCGGGTGTCGTTGACTTGGTCCTGGATCAGTCCTCCGAGCGCCAGCGCCTCGCCGTCCTTGATCTGGACCGTAGTCTTGATGCGACGCTGCTTGATGGTCGGGGAATCGATGGTCGATGATGTTGTGGCCCCACGCTTGAGACTTCCTGCTCAATTTTGAGGAAGACACGACCGCTTTCGTGAATGCGCGGCGTAATCGAGAGGATGACGCCCGTGTCTCGATAATTTACAGAGTTGACGATCGGTGCATTTACCGCCACCACCCCGACCGCGGATTGGGTGACGATGGGAACTTGATCGCCGATTTGCAGTGTTGCCGCTTGCTTGTCGAGAACCATGAGGGAAGGCGACGAGACTACGTTGACTTTGGTAATCGTACTCAGAGCATTGAGTGTCACCTGTGCGCTAGCCGCGGCTAGGGCATAGGAGAATCCCGGGAAGACCGAACCGAACGAGCTACCACCCGTGAAACTGTAGGCGGACTTCTTGCCATCCAAATGCCACCGCAGCCCGAACTTGAGATCGTCGGTGAGAGTGACCTCAGCGATTGTGGCTTCGATCAACACCTGGTTCGGAATGATGTCGAGGTTTTGATGACCCCCAGTACGCGCTGATAGTCCTCGCGCGTGGCAAAGGATGAGGAGTGTGTTGTTCGGTTCGTCCACCGAGACCCGAACCCTCTCCTCGTCATTGAGCGGCGCGTGCCGAGTGCCAGGCTCGACGACGTCGCGTCGGATTGTGTGCCGGTATCCCCTCCTCCTCCAAACGCAGCGCCGGTGCCGGCCGATGCCCCAACGCTGCCAGACGGCATGCCACTTTTGCTTCCTTCGACCTGTGTTGATTGACCGCTGCCTGCTGGTAGCGCGGGGCGACGTTGCGGCCGCTCGGCGCCGCAGTGCGGGGCGAAGATCCGAACATGGACTCTATGATTTCTACCAGCTCCCCAGCTGGGCGGTTCCGGAACGCTGTAGGTGAAGAGCCGCTTCTCGACGCCTTGCGCCTTGGCGTCGAGGCTGCGAATCCAGCGCTCGGCGCGGGTTAGGTAGGTCTGTTGTGGGGAGACGACGAGAGATCGACTTGGTCCGCTGGTTGGGAATAAAGCGGACCATGCCGCTCATCGGACCCTCTTTGTCCGAACCGAAGATCGCCTTTAGGTCCTCGATCATCGTCTCGGGTTGGGATGCGACAACGGGTATGATTGTCACCGACATGCCTCTCATGACGTCAACATCGAAGACTGAGATGGTATCGAGCATGGCGGCGATGTCCGACCTCGTTCCGGAGAGCGTCAGCGTGTTGCGCGCGTCGTCGGCGCGAAAGGATGGTCCCCTTTGGGCGTCATCGGTTCAAGAATGCGGTTCATCTCCGAGGCGGCCACGTACTTGAGCTGGACGACTCTGGCCGAGGTCCCGACAACCCCGCCGGGACTGTCCGCGCTTCCAACGGTGCATTTCAGGGACGCTCTTGGAGAACTGATCGGCTGTTTCGACCTGATACATGTCACCGTTGCGGATGATGATCGCACCGCTTGAGCGCAGGGCATTCTGAAACAAAGCGGCAAGGTCGGACTTGGACACAGGCGTCGACGTCTGAATGGTGATCTTGCCGGCGAGGTTGGGATTAACCGAGTAGTTAAGTCCGAGAATGTCGCCGAGGATAGTCTTTGCGGACTCTGGCGGATGGATGTGTTGACGAGGTTCAGCGTCACACCCTCCCCGGCGCTCGGCGGAGGACCTCGATTTGCGCCGGCTGCCGGACGAAATCAGCTGGCCCGTGCCGGGAGAGACCACCGAGCGAGTAGCTTTAGGATCACCGACCGGGGGAAGCAATGGAATGCCTTTGCACGCGGGGGCCGATGGGCTTGCCGTCGTCGGAAACTTGAGCGAGCGGTGCCCTTTTTCCATTCGTTGACCGTAAGCCCGTCCTCGAGCGTCCCGCAGCCCGCCGCTGCAACCATCATGGTGAGAGCAAGTGCGGCCAGCGCGCGGTCCAGACTTGGGCATCGAAGGTTCCAGCCATCATCACCTCCTCAACTCACTGTAGTACGCCGGGAAGTCCGGCGTACCATGCGAACGGCACCAGGCTCGGATGAGTAAAGACGCATTTCAAACTTGCGCTCGGCCTGTTCGAGCACGATCTCTGCAGCCTCGATTTGCACGATTGTCCAAACCGTCAATGACCTGGCCAGTCTCGTGCCACCGGCCATCGACCTCTTGCGGTTGGCGCAGATGTGCCTTGCGGGCATCACCGATCAGCATGATGCCGTCGACAACAAATACCGGATCGGGCGGTGGTGGTCTTGGCGGTGGGGGAGACGCTTGCGCCGGCGGAGGTTCAAATGGTTTGCGCGGACGCAAAAATCGGGCGCGTCAACACCGGATCGTTCTCTTCCGGCGCACGAGCGTATTCCGTCGCGGAGGACGCCATGTCGACATCTGGCGACGTCCAACTTGTCTCGGCAATGGGGTCGGCACTCAAAGGGGCGTTTGACGCGGCGATCCATCCGAATGCCACCAGACCAGCGTCAAGGCAAAGCAGCACAGCAATGCCGATGACCGCTCCAGGAATGCGATTACCGACCGACAGCATGACTATACACCGGCCCATAGACGTCCGAGCTGCGCCTCGATCGAAGGCTTCCTGCGTGGGTAAAATGCCTGGTGCAGCGACCGGCATGCGCAGAAGCGCTTGCCCGACGAACAGGTAGGGCCCTCGCCCTTCAATCGCACGCAGTGTCGCGTAGATCGCCGCGACGGAGCCGACCAGCTCCAGATGCGCCTTTGAGATACAGCGCAGGCGCCCTTCGTTCGCCGGCAGTTCGAGGGCGCGGACCGACTGGACACGGGCGCCAGCTTGATCCGCGATCGCCTTGAGCCGGGCCTGCAAATTGGCGCTGGCGGCGCCATCGCTTGCACCCTGCACAAATGCGGCTGAAGTCGTTGCGTCGCCGGCAACGCGGTGGCGGCGGCGCGAACATACTCTTCCCGGTCAGCGATCGTGCGATACTTCGAAAACGTGCCGCGCGCCTGTTAAGGCGATCCGCTTGATCGAAAAACGATGCTACCGGCTGAATGAACAGAAAAAATGACCGCGAGGATACCGATATTGACCCCGACAAACATGCATCTTCGCAGAAGGGATCGAATCGCGGGACACACTGGCACCCTAACGTTGCGCAGAACGCGCATTGGCACTCGCTCGGACGATAAGCGAAAAACGATCACGTTCGTTCACGCTGTCAAACGTGATCGGAGCATCTAGACTCGCCTGCTTGAAGAGTTGCGATTTCTCGAACAGTCCGACAAGCCTCGGTGGCTGCCAAGGAGTATCCTGCAATCGAGACCGATCCGTCCCGAAGACGCCAATCAGTCACCCAGGTATTATCCGGAAGGATGCGGCTCGTCTCCCGCCACAGATCGGCCGCTGACGGGGAAACGCGCTGCTCCTCAAGGGCGCGCAGGGCCGACCGAACCGTCGCAATCTCTTGCTCAAATCCGCTTACCGTGAGGGCCTGCTCACGCACGACCAGGGTCTGCGCCTCGATGGCGGCGATGCTGTGCTCTTGCCTCCACCAGAGAAAGCGCAGCATCCAGTCCCGCAACGATAACAGCTGCCACGGTCTAGAAGATGAACCAATCGCTTTGTGAACGGCACCTCACGGCCTGCTTGCGGCCGCAGCGGAGATGCTACACGCCAAGCTGTCGTTGTCATTTAGGGGCGCGACAAAGTGAATGTCCGCGAGCGGCAGATCGAGGCGGAGCACTGCCTCCTCGACAATGTCGCGCCGCACGATCGTTTGCTGCACCGTCAGCGTTTGCGAATCTCTTTGGCGCGGCTCAATGACCATGCCGAAATGGACGTTCTCGGCCTTAAATGGCGTGCGGTGTTCCAGTTCCTGCCTTGCGGTCGCATGAACGCCTCGCGTGCGCGCACCGGAATCCGAACGAGCGCTGGAAGAATGTGGTCGCCGGCAGAACAACCCCGATTATTCCACCCGATCGCTTGAAACCGATTCTGGAAAGATAGCGGTCGAGTGCAGCTAGCGAATAATCCGACCAGGCAATGGTCGTACCGTCTGCCAAGCGTCCGGTTGCTGATATCCCTTCGATGCGGACACCGTTCATCTCGACGCCCAGACGGATCACGGGCCCTGCGGTGCCGCCGAGCCAGGCGACGAGAGGCTCCGGTAACAGGTCGAAGAGTTCCGAGCGCCACCAGGCTGCAAAACCCCGCCAAGCCGCGGTCGCCTGCCCCCAAAGCCAACTTGGGGACACATCAACGGACAATATCTCTTTCAACGCAGCACTCATCGTCCGACGCAACCTACCGGCCCTGCTGCCAGCATCACGCAGCAAGCTACGCAACACACTGAAACACGCGGTCTATCGTTCTTTGTTTTAAGAACTGACCTCCAACGAACCTTTCCCGACCATTCCGGCTGTACCTTCCCCTTGTTCGACTTGAGCAATTCTCAAAACGCGACGGACCGAGCCCGACCGGGCTCGGTCCCGCTTTGTCATGTTAGGCGGGGTAAGAACAAGTCGCTCGTGCGCAAGAGATATGTGGTCGAAAGGATAGTCCGGCCTGCTTGGGATAGTATCCTGGCAGTCCCTGCAGGACGCCCGGCGCTGTGCCTTGGCTTCGTCTTGTGAAAACGCCGCGCCTTCGACAGAGGGCGGCGTCCCGGTCCGATATCCTACGTGAAGACAGCCAAACAATGATCTCGTGACGCAGGGAAATACTGAAGCGGCCGCGAGCGCAAGTCTTGGCTACCCCTCGATGGATTGGGTGCGCATAGTTCGGACGCTGACCATCGGCACAAACGTGTTCAGCTGAAAATCTCGGCCAGTGGGTGTCTCTTGAGGCCGATCCGGACGTCAGACGCTGGGCTTGGCTTTGCATCGTCAAAAGCGCCGTGCATTCGACAGACGCCGTCGTCCCGATCCGGCATGCTGCCTGAAGACAACCAGACAATGATCTCGTGATGCAGTGGAAATGATGAAGCGGCGCAGGCCTCGCTGGCCCTCGACGGATACGATGCCGACAATTCGGGCGCGCGTTGTCGGCTATATGCTCAGCTCATCCTGCCTACAGGCTGTCTTGCAAATATCAGCACGAGGACAAGATCCGCAACCTCTGTGCGTTCTGCCGTTCACGGAGTAGGCGATTTTCTTGAGACCGATGTAGGACGCTGCGCACTTTGGGCGCGTGGTGGGGGCCAGGCACTATCCCCAGCGATGGCGACTATCCTCTTGGCCACATGTCTTCTGCGCACGCGCGCCTTGTTCGTTCGCGCGCTTAACATAAGAGAGCGGGACTGTGCCCAGGCTGGGCTCGGTCCGTTGCACTTTAGGAATTTCCCTGGGCTGAAGGAGGGGCAAGATGCAGCCCGTAAGGTCGAGAAAGTCTCCATGGCTGACTGGCGCTTCGTTGTCCGGTGTGCTGCTCCTGGCTCTGGGAGGGCCGAGCGAGGCGCAAACGGCAGCGCCGACGTGCCAGCGGCAGTTGACGGCCAATGTGGTGGCGCTCGACCAGGTGTTTTTCTACAACCGGCTCGGCGCGGTTAACCCGGGCGGCATGATCTATGCGCTGCGGCGCGATGTCGTCGACGTTGCAACGGGCAAGACAGAGGCTCAGGGCGGCGTCTTGAGCCCCGGCCATGTGGCGCTGCGTCCCGACAAGCGGCCGCGGCCGCTGGTATTGCGCATGAACGTCCGCGACTGCTTGACGATAAGCTTCCAGAACCTTCTCAACCCAGCACGCGTCAACGACAATCAACCGATCACGCGCAATGTCGGACTGCATGTCACGGGCATGCAGCTGGTCACTTCTATCGCCGATGACGGCTCCAACGTCGGCGCCAATGCGAGCAGCCTCGCCGCTCCCGGCCAAAAGCGCTCCTACAAACTCTTTGCCGAGCGGGAGAACACGAATCTCTTCTATAGCCCGGCTTCACAGACCGGCGGGCAGGGCGACGGCGGCGCGCTTGCTTTCGGGCTCTTTGGCGCGGTGAACGTCGAGCCCGTGGGCGCGGAATACTACCGCAGCGAACTGACCAACGCCGACCTGCGGATCGCGACGGTGGGAACCGCACCCACCGGGCAACCGCTGCTCAACTATGACGCCGTTTATCCGGTTGGCCATCCGCAGGCGGGCGCCCCGGTGCTGAAAATCCTGCAAGGTAGCGAGATCGTGCGTTCCGATCTCAACGCCATCATCACCGGCCCGGGCCGCAATAATTTCCCGCCGGGGACATACCCGCCCAACCCGACCCTGAGCCGAACGCCAGCTGCGCCGCAGGCGCCGGGACTGCCCTTGCGTCCGCGCGAAGAGCCATTTCGCGAGTTCACGGTCGTCTTCCACGACGAGATTTTCGCGGTTCAGGCCTTCCCCGGCTTCTTCAATGATCCCGTGTTCAATCACACGCTCGGCGGCGTGAAAGACGGTTTCGCCATCAACTACGGCACCGGCGGCATCGGCTCCGAGATCCTCGCCAACCGGCTAGGCGTCGGCCCGCAGTTCGCGTGCAACGACTGCAAGTACGAAGAGTTTTTCCTGACCTCGTGGGCGCTCGGCGATCCGGCCATGGTAGTCGACGTTCCGGCCAATGTCGGTCTTGAGAACCTCGCGCCGGGGCAGACACCGCCGGCGGGCGCCGTTGGACGGAAGGCGACCAAGATCTTCTATCCGGATGATCCATCCAACGTGCACCACAGCTACATCGGCGATCACGTCAAGTTCCGCAACGTGCATGCCGGACCGAAGGAGCACCACATTTTCCACCTGCATGCGCACCAGTGGCTGTTCACGCCGGACAGCGATAATTCGAGCTATCTCGACAGCCAGGCCATCGGTCCCGGTTCGAACTACACCTATGAGATCGCATTCAACGGCTCCGGCAATCGCAACCAGACTGTCGGCGACGCGATCTTCCATTGCCATTTCTACCCGCATTTCGCCCAGGGCATGTGGGAGCTGTGGCGCAACCACGACACCTTCGAGGCTGGCACACCGCTCGATGCGGCTGGCCGCCCCGCCGCCGGTTCGCGCGCTTACCCGGACGCAGAGATCCTTGCCGGCACGCCAATACCGGCGCTCGTCCCGCTGCCGACACTGGCGATGGCGCCCATGCCCAGCGCGGTGAGCATCGTCAATGGCCAGGTGAAGCTCGCCAATGCCGGCGTCAACCCGGGATACCCGTTCTTCGTCCCGGCGACCGCCGGCCACCGTCCGCCGAACCCACCACTCGACACGGTGGATGACGGCGGCCTGCCGCGGCACGTCATCGTGGGCGGCCTCTCGACCTCGATCCAAACGCGGCTCGACTTCAGCAAGACGTTGGTCTCGGCCGACGCTCGCGCAGTATCGGAAACTGGCGACCCGGTCGAACTCACGGCGATGGCCTTCCATGCGCAGCGTACGCATCCTGCCTTCACGCAGAAGGGAGTAGCGACGAGCTTCGTGACGAACGGACAACCCGCGCGGGCTGGCGCGCCCTATGCGGATCCCTGCGTCGACGATCAGGGTAAAGCGGTTGGCGCGCCGGTCCTTTACAAGGCCGCCGGCTTCCAAATGGACCTCAAAATCAACAAGGTCGGCTGGCACACCCCGCAGGCACGCATGCTCGCGCTATGGGGTGATGTCAACGACACCATCGCTGGGCGGCGTGCGCCGCAACCGCTGTTCTTCCGCGTGAACAGTGGAAGCTGCATCACCTTCCACCATACCAACCTGATCCCCGCCAACTATGAGCTCGACGACTTCCAGGTGAGGACGCCGACCGATATCATCGGCCAGCACATTCACCTCGTGAAGTTCGACGTGACTTCGTCGGACGGCTCGGGCAATGGCTGGAACTACGAGGACGGCACGCTCGCGCCTGAGGAGACGATCGAGCGCATCAGGGCGATCAATGCGGCGGGCGGACTCCGTCTTCCCAACGGCACGCGTCAGACTTTGACTCCCAAGGCGCACCCGTTCTTCGGCACGCTCGGCGCCAAGACAACGGTACAGCGCTGGTACGCCGATCCGATCGTGAACAATGGCGGCACCGACCGCACGTTGCGGACCGTCTTCACCCACGACCACTTCGGTCCGTCGACCCATCAGCAGGTCGGTCTCTACGCCGGCCTGGTGGTGGAGCCCGCGGGATCGCGCTGGCGTGACCCCGAAACCGGCGTGGCCTTCGGCGGCCGCTTCGACGGCGGACCGACGAGCTGGCACGCGGACATTCTCACTGCAAACGCCGCCAACAGCTATCGCGAGTTCCTGGTCGAGTTCGCGGACTTCCACCTCGCATACGAAGCCGGTGGCGGCATCGACGCCCAGGGCCGTCCCCGGCCCGACCCCGCCAAGGCCATCATTCCGGCGGGTGTGGAAGCTGTCGGCTTGCCCTTCCTGTTTGCCCGACCGCAGGTCTGCCCCGGCGGCGTGCCGCTGCCGTGCCCGGAGGCCATCAGCGCCTCGGATAATGGCTCGGTCGTGGTCAACTACCGCAACGAGCCGATCGCGCTCAGGGTTGAGGATCCGAGCAGCGGTACGCCCCAACAGGCTGCCGGACAAGCCGGTGATCTGGCCTTCGCATACAGCACGAAGGTCGTCCGAAAGATCCCCGACCTCAACCAGCAGCCCAATTTCTATCCACCGCTGACCGCGGGTCTCGCTGACCGCGACCCGTTCACGCCGATGTTCCGAGCCTATCAGGGTGACAACATCCAGATCCGCATGCTCGTCGGTGCCCACGAGGAAGGCCACGTGCACACCGTCAACGGTATCAAGTGGCTGCAAGAACCTTCCGAGCGGAAATCCGGCTGGCGCGGGGCGCAGATGACGGGAATCTCGGAGCATTTCGAGTTCCTCGCGCCTCTCACGGAGGTGGACGGCACGAAAGGCCCCTTCTGGGATCACCTTTACCGCCCGAGTACGGCCATGGACGGCCAATGGAACGGGGCTTGGGGCCTGCTACGGGCTTACAAGAACAAGCGGCAAACCTCCCTCCCGTTGCCCAACAACGATAACTTTAAACCCGCAACGCTGACAGCGACACAAAGCACACTACAAGTCGCACTAGACCCGGAGGCAACCCTACTATCAGGCCTAATCCAGGAATTGAAGGTCGGCAACCCATCCAACTTCACTGGCGTCTGCCCGCGAACGGCGCCGGTGCGGACCTTCGATGTCACGGCGATCAGCGCCGCGGCGCTGCCCGGCGGGAAACTGATCTATAACCCGCGGGTCGGGAACTTTGGCGGCAATCCCGGACCATTGAACGATCCGACGGCGCTGATCTACGCCAATTCGTCGGATCTCGACGTCGCCGGAGCCCTGAAGCCGGGCGTTCCGGTCGAGCCGCTCGTGCTCCGAGCGATAGCCGGCGATTGCATCATGCTCACCTTGCGCAATCGGCTGCCGGCGACCGTCCCGGATCAGGACGGCTTCAGCGGTCTGCCGCCCATCGTCATGAACTTCAACGCCAACCAGATCAGGCCGTCGAGCAATGTCGGCATGCAGCCGCAATTGTTGGCCTACGATGTCTCACGCGACGATGGCATGAACATCGGTCGAAACACGGGTGACGGGACGGTTCCGCCCGGTGGCTCGATCACCTATCGCTGGTATGCTGGCGATCTTGCGCGAGACCCGGCCACCGATAATCTGATCGCCACACCGGTCGAGTTCGGCACCGTCAATCTCTTGCCAGCCGACACCATCGAGCAGGGCCTCAAGGGGCTTGGAGCGGTTCTGGTGGTTGAACCCCGGGTGCGACCTGGACGACCGACGCCAAGACCCGCACGGCTGCAACGGTGACGTCGCCGAGCAGCACGTTCCGCGAGTTCGTGGTGATGACCCAGGGCTCCGTCAATCTTCGGGACCGGAACGGCAAGGCGATCTGCCCGACAGCGGGCGCAGGGGCCGAGGCCGGCCTTGCCACTTGCCAAGGTTCCGATGACGCCGAAGAAAGCGGCAATCAGGCGGTCAATTACCGCAGCGAGCCGATGTGGTTCCGTCTCGGTTACGATCCCGGTGCGCCGTTGGAGGAGACCCGCAATGTCGATACGACCAACGCGGTGTCGAACACCCAGGTCGGCGGCGATCCCGCCACGCCCGTCTTCACGGCGAAAGCGGGGACGGCGGTGCGGTTCCGCATCGGCGAAGTCGGCCGGTCACTTCCGCAACGGGGTGTTCAACGTGCACGGGCACGTCTGGCAGCGGGAGCCCTATGTCGCCGGCAGCGTGGCGTCGCAGTCCATCGGCAACAACCCACAGTCGGAATATCGCGGCGTCCAGGAGGGCTTGGGAACAGGCAACCACTTCGACATCGTTTTCCAGAACGGTGCCGGCGGTGCCTTCAAGGTCCCGGGCGACTACCTCGTCCGCGATCAAGCCTCCTTCGAGCTGGATAACGGACGCTGGGGCTTGCTCCGCGTCCAACCGTAGCTTCGGTTTGCCTTGACCGAAGAAACTGCGGTGGCCACCGCCAGGGCCACCCGGATCTTTTAAGAGAACACTCTACGCCGCTGTGGGACCAGTATGACAATGGCATGCCCGCTTTCGAAGTGCGCCCTGCCGGGCACGGTCTTATCCTTTGCAATGGCGGCGCTGCTCGCGCTGAGCCCGTCTGGTGTCGCCATCGCTGAAGAAATATCCAGCACAATAACCAGCAACGGCCTGACGGTGGAATTTGCCGCACGCGCCGCCACCCAGGGCGAAGCGAACGACAAGATCGTGGCCGGCCAGGACATTGAAGTCCGGTTCAAGGTCACTGATGCCGTCACGGGGACTGCCGTCTCCAATACTAATCCGGGTGTGTGGATCGATGGTCAGGAAGAAAATCGACGTCGTCCTGCAGAAATCAGGCGAGGTCCAGGACACATGTCGGGAGAAGATTGGATACTTTCTCCAGCAAGGTCTGACCTACCGGGCGGACATTGATCTCAATGCCTGGTACATCCTGGCGCTCAATCGCAAGGCCAGCATCACCGTTATCGATCCATTGCTCGGTTACGGCGGTCAGCGGATCATTACCCTGATCACGCTCAACAGCCCGGGCGAGGATTGGGTGATGGGGCGCGATCTGCGCTCGCTGTTCGTGGCGCTGCCGGCGACCGATGAACTCGGCGGTGGTCGACACTGCGATCTGGAAGATCGCCACCAACATCACAGGTCGGCCGCAAGCCGGTCCGCCTCGTGCTGCAGCAGGACGGGCGATACCTGTGGGTCGGCCGTGATGGCGGCGTTTCGGTCGTCGACACGGAAAAGCGCGCCGTGGTGCAGGAGATTGCGACCGGTGCCGGTGGTCATGACATCGCGCTTGGCAAAGGCGATCGCGAAGCCTTTGTCAGCAATCCGGCGAAGGCACGGTTTCTGTGATCGAGCGTCGGCACACTGAAGACCGTTGCGACCGTCGCAGTTGGCGGCAGTCCCGGCGCTATCGCTTATCTCGCCGCTGGCGGAGGCGGTTTATGTCGCGGACGCTAAGAGCGGCGTCATTCCCGCGATCGATCCCGCCGCCCGCAAGGTCGCCGCGACGATGCAGGCAAAACCGGGACTCTACGCGTTGCAGTTCACATCCGACGGGCGCTGGGGTTCTCGGCCAATCCGCTGGCGAACGAAGTCGTCGTCCTCGATGCTTCGACCAATCGCCTCATCAACCGCATCGACGTGGATGGTGCCCCGGACCAGGTCTCTATCAGTGCAAACTTCGCCTACGTCCGCTCGACCGCCAGCCCGGACATCAGCCTAATCGCGCTCGACAGTCTCGGCCAGCAGCAGCCGCCGGTCGTCAAGACAATCCGGGCGGGCAGAGCGCCCCGCTTGCCGACGGCGGCCTGCCGGCAACGGCACCGGTGATCGTACCCACCCCGGAGCAGAGCGCGGTGCTGGTCGCCAATCCAACCGACAAGACAATCTATTTCTATGCCGAGGGCATGAACGCGCCGATGGGCAGCTTCCAGAACATGGGTCGCGAGATGCGCGCGGCGCTGGCCGTCGATCGCAGCCTCCGCGAGACCGAGCCCGGCGTCTACATCGCCCATTTTCGCTTGCCCGCCGATGGCGCCTATGACGTGGCCTTCGTATGAGCTCACCGCCCTCTCCCATTGTTTCACGCTCACGGCAGAGCGGGATCCAGCTTTGGCGGCGCGATCGGCAAAACCATATCGTCTTGAATTCCTCGCCGAGGAGCGCGATTTCACCGCCGGTGACACGGCCCGCGTGCACCTGCGCCTGATCAATCCGGCGACCAGCCAGCCGATCTCCGACGTTGCCGATCTCGAAGCACAGATCTTTCAGGTCCCGGGCACCTGGCGCGTGCTGCGGTCGGCAAAACCGCTTGGTGACGGCATTTACGAAGTCGCAATCGAGCTGCCGAATTTGGGTGTCTACTATCTGAACCTGGCAAGCAGATCGTTGCGCGCGCGCTATAACGACTTGCCGTCGCTGGTGCTGCGGGCTCGAGAAACCCGCATTCCTGCCGAGAAAGGCTAGCCGGATGAGGAGAGCGATGAGGGATAGAGCCGGTCGTCATGGCGACAATGCTCTTCAGCGCAGCCCTGCTCGGCGGCATTGGGGTCCCCGCCGCCCATGACGCGCATCACCATGTCGCGTCGCCTGATGCCAAGCCCAAGGCTGCGCGCGTGACATTGCATGATATCCAACTCGTCGATGTCGATGGCCAAACCATACGCTTCAAGAGCGAGGCGGTTGGCAACCGCATCGTGGTCGTCGGTTTCATCTATACGAGCTGCACGACCATTTGCCCGGTGACCTCGGCTGTTCTCGCCGACGTGCAACAACGCCTTATCAAGAAATTCGGCGAGCGGTTCGGACACGAGGTCAAGCTCATCACCCTGACTGTTGATCCGGCGACCGATACGTCAGAGCGCCTGAAGGCTTATGCCGCGAACTTCGGCAGCCCACGCTGGCTGGCTCTGGCTTACCGGAGAAAAACCACAGATTGACAGGGTCTTGACCGGTCTCGGCGCCTACGCGGCCGATTTCACCCGCCACTCCGGGGCGATCCTTGTCGGAGATGCACGTCTCGGTGACTGGACGCGTTTTATGGCATTCCCAATCCGTCCGACATCGTCGACCGCGTCGACCAGTTGCTCGCGGCACGGAGCACCTCAGGTGTTGCCGACAGGAGATAAGTCATGATGCGAGTATCCCTGCTTGCGGGCCTTCTCGTCGCGCTTCGCCGCTTACATCGTTGGCCCACGACCATGGCAGCACGGCTTCGCCCGGTGGCAGCACGTCGCCCCAGGCGGACACATGGTCCGCCCCTGCACGACTAGAAAAGGCCCAAGGCTATTTCACCGATCTTGCGGTGATCGCACAGGATGGACAGCAGCGCCGCTTCTTCTCCGACATCCTCAAGGACAAGGTCGTCCTGATCTACCTTTTTTCACGAACTGCGATGGCACCTGTCCGGTGATCAACCAGAAGATTGCGGGGGTACAGGATCTGCTCGGCGATCGGGTCGGCAGTGACATCACACTGATCTCTGATCACTACCGATCCCGCGCGCGATACGCCTTCCGTAGTGAAGGAGTACTCCGATCATTTCGGTCCTCGACCAGGCTGGCTCTTTCTCACCGGTGAGCCCAGCAATATACAAGGAATCGTCCGCCGCCTCGGCCATACCTCTTCAGACCCGAGAGCCCATTCAACATTCCTGATCGTCGGCAATGTCGCGAAAGCGAAGTGGACAAAGCTCAAACCAACGGCCTCGGAGGCGGAAATCGCCGAGGCCCTCCGCTTCCTGGCCGATGATCGCAAAGGATAACGCCTGTGCGGCGATTCCACATGCTGGCGGCGATCGGGCTGGCAGTGGGAGGCCTACTGACCTCCGCCTGGGCCGGGATTTCACGCCGGAAGAGCAGCGAGGCAAGCAGCTTTACCGCGAGGGTGTTGGGGCGGACGGAAGCAGCCCGATGGCCACTATCGGCCAGGGCTCTGTGACCCTTTCCGCGACGAAAGTTCCTGCGCATCCTGCCACGGGCCTGATGGGCTCGGGCGACCGGAAGCCGGCGTTATTCCGTCCAACATCACCTGGACCCATTTGACCAAGCCGTACGGATTGCGCCACGATAACGGACGATCACATCCACCATATACACCTGACGCATTCGTTAGGCGGTAACTACTGGTATCGATCCCGCTGGCAACGCGCTCGATCCGGCCATGCCCCGTTACACGCTCAACAAACAAGCCGCACATGACCTCGCCGCCTATCTAAAACGCTTGGGAACCGACAGCGACAAAGGTATTGGCGAGAGAGAGGTCGTTGTGGCAGCGGTCGTGCCCAGCGGCGGACGCCTTGCCGGGGTCGGTAACGTCGTGGGACGCTTGCTCTCCGCTTATTTTGATCGCATCAACCGGGATGGCGGTATCTACAATCGCCAGGTCGTGCTGAAAACGGCGGCGTTCGACTCATCGGGATCTGCAGTGGATGCGCTCCGGCGGCTCACAACCAACACCGATATTTTTGCCGTCGTTGCGCCCATCGTCCTCGGGCAGGAGGTGCCATTCGCCGAATTTTCGGAAAGCGCCGCCCTGCCAGTGATCGGACCGTTCGCTCAGTACCGGCGAAATGAGCGGCAAGACTTCACCTTCTACCTGATGTCAGGCCTCGACGATCAAGTACGTGCGCTGGTGAAGTATGCGCAGAATGATCTTGCTCCAGACGTGCCGAAGATCGCAATCCTGTTGTCCGACGATGGCGCTAATCTGAGCATCAGTAATGCCATTAGGCAACAGAGTCGAAACGCCGACTGGGCGTCGGCGTTGACCTTGCGTTTGAGCGGCGGCACAGCAATGGCGGACATCGCCTCCCAGCTCCGTCTTGCGGAGGTGAACATCATATTTTATGACGGCGGCCCGACTCGTCTCGTGGCGCTCACGGAGGCAACGGCTCGGTCGGGATGGCGGCCAGCAGTCTTGACGACCAGTCTAGCAGCGACAAGCGACGCCTTCGCGCAGCTCAGAGACGCGGACGCACGTATCTTTGTTGCCTATCCCCTCCTCGCCAGCGATCAGTCGCCTGAGGCGATGCGGCAACTCCATTCCCTCCAGGCTGCATACGATATCCCGGCGCAGCATCTTCCGGCGCAGGTCGCTGCGCTAGTCTCCGCACGGATCTTAGTCGAGGGGCTACAGCGCGGGGACGCGAGCTCACCCGCGCGAAGTTTGTTGCCGCACTTGCGGCGCTACAGAACTTCGAGACGGCTTGATCCCTCCGATCTCCTTCGGACCCAACCGCAGAACCGGCGTGCGAGAGCTCATGTCGTCACACTCGGCCGCACACAGGTCAAGCCCGAGCACATCTGGATTTCTTTGGACTAGTCTCTAGACCAGCTCAGCGAGCAGGCGTGAAATCCTCGCCAAGATGTTACCGGTCAGCCGCCCTTAATTAACTCGGACGTCTCGGGTCCACAGGGATGGCTTTGCTCGATATCGGCTTTGAACAACGGTGGTCGCGGACCCGACCAGGTCAGCGGCATACGGCCCAAGCTGCTATGGGCGATTCTTCTACGCAACAGTTCATTCGTGAACGTCCGGTGTCGTCTCCGGCGCGTTGCCACGCCGGGCGCTACTCGCAGCGCCCGGCGGCTTTGAGCTTAGGCGCCCACGCGCGCAGGGCGGAGGGATCAAAGCTTCGCGGCGTGCCATTAGAGTTCCTCGTGCCTTTGACGCAGTTTTCTTGCTCGGGCCGGGGTGGGCACGCCAGCTCGTCCGCACCGGAGGCCATCGTCGAAATGGAGTGCCGTGATACCGGACGGGTCGAGCGAATGACGGCGCACCAGGCCGCTCCGGCATGCATCTCGACGGCGCAGTGGCGTGCCCCGTGCGGGGATGAAGTTGCGCATGGTCGCTTCAACTTCACCGACGAAATTTTACAAAAAGCGAAATGGCCCTCGGGCGGGCCGAAGGCCAGTTAGCAATCGCGGAGCCTCGAAGTTGGGAAACGAAGTCGCGGTTTGCACGCGCATCATGGCAGTTTCTAAACCAGCGGCAATGCACAACCTCGCGATCGTTAATTCGTTCAATGTCCTGGAACCGCCGGTCCTGACGAGTGTTTGTCGGAGGCAACGGAAAACGTGGGCCAACTTCGCGGTTCATCTGTTTTTTGGCGACGCGGGCGAGAGTGAGACTCCGCCTTCTCAATTGCTCGTCACAGGGCAGCCATTTCTCCAATCGGACCGCAGACAGAGTGGGTTTTCCTCGAAGCAATCAACACATTGAAGATCCCAGACGCATGGATTAGCGACGATTTCCAGCACGTGATCGAGCATTTGAAGTCGGATGGGTATTGCCTCTTACAAGACGAAGCCATCGATCTGGTGGGTTTATTAGTACCGCCGCCGCAATCTCCTGAGTAACCAAACGGTGATAGAGGCGCCCTGCTACGCCGATGATCTAGAAACGCTCAGGTTTGTACTTCAACAATCGGCGGCAGGGTTGGCGGCCTCTTCGATGACCGAACCCTCAGAGGTCATAGTGCCGGCACCCAAAAGTGAAGGCTTTGGGCTAACGCTTGCGCGTCAACGGCGGTCCGCTCCAACCCTTTCGGCAGGTAGCCGCTGCGGGCGGCCGCCAAGACAGCTTCGGTCCGGTTCCTGACGCCAAGCTTGTGCAGTATCACCCTGACGTGGAGCTTGACCGTGCCTTCAAGCACCTTGATCTCGCGGGCAATTTCCTTGTTGGATTTACCTTCCACAAGCATGACCATAATTGCCCATTGGCGCGGTGTGAAACCACCGCCGGCATCCGGCATCCGCGGTGCGAGCCGCTCAGGCGCCAACACCGCATGTCCATGGTCGAGGCGGAGTGCACAGGCCGGGATGTAGATTTCTCCCGACATGACGAGAGGCAAAGCATGCTCGAGGACGGAAACCTTCGTCGAAACTGGGAAGTAGCTTCTCGCGCCGTTGCGAACGGCGGCGATGATTTGCGCGCGACTTTCGCTGGGTGACGTGACAACAACGGGGACGTCAGGAAGCTTCTTCGACCGTCCGTCTCAATCCGGCAAAGTCTTCCATTCCAGGCATGCTTGTATCGAGCAACACGAGATCGAGATCAGGCAACTCGGGTATACGTGTCAGGACCTCGTCGATGCGATTTGCGGATGTGACGCAAACACCATCGTAAAGCAGCATCAGTGTTCGCAACAGACCGCAGCACATGCACATATTCGTCTGCGGCGAGAACTTTCATAGCGCGGCATCTCTCCCCCAACCTTGCAGTGCCCCGCCCTTATCGCAACCCCGCGACGTGAATTTTCCTCCACTCTTGGCAACAATGGCGCAGGCGCGCCTAATCGGTTCCGCAACCTGCGCACTTTATAGGCGCTGAACTACTATTGATATGGACTAGAGCCGGTACGCGACCATTAAGCGGCCGGACGTCCGGTAATGGTGCGCGCGTTTGGTGGCCATCGTCAGCGTTTCCTGGGGGTACAGCCATTCACCGGCAGCGATGGCGCAATAAGGTCGGTGGGTCGTGCCGGCCACCCGCAGCTGGCCTCTGCAAAACGGATGCGTTCCATGAACTCGTCCGTGGCCATCCTGCTCGCCGGCGGTCTGATTGGCGAGCGCAGCCGGCGTCACAGGTGAAAACTCATCACCCAATTGCCACCTAACCTCGAAAGCCACGACCGCGCGAGGTCCCATAACCGTGCGACGCAGGTGTTCGACGGGCGCTACATCGACCTGATGGAATCAAAACAACAAGCAACAATTGGCTAAGCTTAGCGTCTACAAAACGGACAGCAGCTCAACGCAAGGCTCGAAACTTGCTGGAGAGCACGTACCAACCCAATCATAACTTCACTGCCAACTTGAGCATATCTCTTTGCGCTTGACAATTTTTCGAAGCTTTGTGATCTGCGTCAGTGTTGGTACGCTCCAACATTGGTGCTTCCACGCCGAAGATCCCTTTCGGAAGGTAGCCGCCGCGGTCAGCCGCGAGGACTGCTTCGGTCCGGTTCCTGACGCCAAGCTTGCGCAGTATGCCCCTAACGTGGAGCTCACCGTGCCCTCAAGCACGTTCATCTCACGCCCAATTTCCTTGTTGGTTTTCCCTTCCCCAGCATAACCATAATTTCACGCTGCCGCGGCGTGAAACCGCCCCCACTACCCCCATCAGCGGTGCCAGCCCCTTGGCAGCAACATCGCATGTCCATGCTCGAGGCGGAGCACGCTAGCCGGAATGTAGATTTCCCCCAACAAGATAAGCGCCAGAGCACTGTTGGAGCACAGACGCCTTAGTCGAAAGAGGGAAATAGCTCCTCGCGCCGGCGCGAATGGCGGCGAGGATTTGGGTAGGACTTTCGCTCGGCGACGTGACAACAACAGGGACGTCGGGAAGCCTTCGGACCGTGCGTCTCAATCCGGTGAAGTTTTCCATTCCGGGCATGCTTGCATCGAGCAGCACAAGGTCGAGATCAGGCAAATCGGATATGCGTGCCAGCACCTCCGTCGATGCTGTCAGCGGCGGTGACGCAAACGTCATCCTGAAGCAATTGGAGCGTTCGCACTAGGCCGCGGCACGGGATGTATCCATCCGCGGCGAGAACTTTCACGACTCAAACTCCCTCACCCTCGAAGTGCGCCCAGCCTTATCGCGATCGACGCGCGCCGAGGAATTTGCGTCCACTCACGACACACTTTCTCTGTGTTGGCAGCCGGTTTATTAAAATCGCTTCCGACGCTCTGAACGGGGCCGTCAAAGTACAAAATGGTGCATGTAAAGCCTGCGCCAACGCGTTGGTTCCGGTACGCCAGCCAAGCCATTCCGAGACAGCACCGAAGCTATTGAGGCCAGCTTTCGGGAGAACGCCACGACGAAAGCCGCCCCTCTCCTGTTGCCACTTAATTTTCAAAGACCTGCTCGCGCCCTCGCCAATCAGGCGTGGACTTAAACGGATGTTATCGTCAGACCTGATGGCCGAGCGTCGCCGACGCCAACGTAATGCGCGCGCCATTGGCGAACTCCAGGCGTGCGCCTCGACGGCTGAGGCACCGGCCGGTTTGCGGGCCGCAAAAAGCCTTCCACGCCTCGAGTGCGACCGCAGATGCAGACGATGGCCCAGAAGACCGGGTACTCATACCCACCCGTGTTCCACGTCCAGCCAAACCCCTTGACGACCTGCAGGGCGTAAACGGCGATTGCAAGCACGGCTGCGGCACCGAGCGCGGCGTAACGGGTACAAATGCCCAGACCAAAGCGATGCCCGCGATTGTTTCAGCGGTGGCCGCGATGTAAACCCAAGCCTCGGCGGGATGAAAGCCGGCTTTCGCGAAGAAGCCGACGGTGCCTGCCGAGAGACCTGCGCCGGCCGCAAACTTTCCGGCGATGTGCGGGAACATGAATGCTCCGCAGATGATGCGCAGGATGTTCGCACCCTTGCTAAGATCGAAGTTCTCGGCCTTGATGCGAAAGTCGTCGGACGTGAAGAAGCATGGCAGCCTCCCTCCATAGAGAGACCACCAAGTTAAGGCTGTCAGGCTACATTGCCTTGATGCAGCGTCAATGGCCCAAGTTCCGCGTCTGCTCAGTGCGCAGGTGCTACGCGCGTACAAACGTGGTGCGCTTTCACTCGTTCGCGGCAATCCACGGATCTCGACAGTGCCTCCGGCCTCGAAATGAGGATTGCCGTTCAGCAGAATTTTGCTGCTCGATCCAAGCCATCTGCGCGCACTCTGATATACCCTGCTTAGGTGAGCCGTGACCGGGGCAGGCGCCCCCGCGCTTCCGCGCGCAAACGCCATCACCTATCGCGCCCCACCCTCAAAGTCCATCTTACTGACGCTTTCGGAGGTATGGGTCCAGACAACATCGTCCGTATCGGCCTTAATCGTGCATGAGAGGATATACTCAGGCATGTTGATCGTCCGGGAGCCGAAATCAAACCGCGCGTGCTCCGACTTCGCATGGTTTCGGTGAGCGGCGATTCAGCCAGCTGCAGGTAGAACCTCTCGCTCGTCGAAACCGCTCGCGGACATCAAACCACAAGGCAACCCGACGCGAGCGTACAAACGCATTCCAGGCATGAGCGTTCCGCAATCGTCGACAGCGGCCGAGCTGAAGCAGCGTGTACCGATGTAAGCGTGACCCGATGTAAGCGATGTTTTGACTACTCGCTAGGCACAGGGCCTCAGAGCTCTAACCGAGGAGGACATCGCAAACAGGCCGACCGCTGCAAGCATGAGCCCCGACGCCGGCCACCCCAAGGCCACGAGCCAACGAGGTATTGCGATGCTTTTCTGCCCCTAGTGCTGGAGATGATCAGCATGACCCGCGAACATGATCGGGACCACACGCGATCCCATTGATGACCGCGGTCCAGAACAACATAGCGATCAGGATCGATGCGAGCGGCAGCAAGACCGACAACTCCGCAAGTGTCGCCGCGCTAACGATGCCGTAGAAACCAAGCGCTCGACCAACCGGCAGCTCGAGACTACCCGCAAACCGAAATGCCTCGGCCACGGCATAGGCCGCACGAGGCCGGCAAGAATCGGAACGGCAAGCATTCCGGTGCCTATTGGTGCCTGCGGCGAACAAGGCGAACGTCAGGTCTCCGGCGATCGGTCGTAGCGCTTCAGCCGCCTGCGACGCGGTTTCGATCTTTGTGATGCCGTTGCGCATTGAGCGTGGCAGCTGTCGTCACGATGATGAAGAAGGCGATGAGGTTCGAGAACGCCATCCCGATCCAGGTATCCATCGAAATATCCGAGAGACCGTACGTCCTGTAGGCCGGTTGCCGTCGCCGAGCGCGCGCATGCGATGGCTCATGCGTGATTCCTCGGCTTCTTGCGAGGCTTGCCAGAAGAGAGACGATAGGGGCTGATGGTGGTACCGAACACCGGCGACGATCGTCAGCAGATAGGCACGATCGAAACATGAAATGACGGGAGCCACCGTCGATGCGATCACGCGACCCAGGGAACTTCGACGCTGAAGGCACGCTACATACAGCGTGCAGCAGAACCAGCGTTAAGAATTTGAGGTGGAGCCGGCGTAGCGATGATAGGAATGAAAACCTGGCCGACCACGCAGACCAGCGCCGAGGCCTGCCGTGTAGACGCATGCAACGGCCCGCCAACAACGAGGCGCAAGCTTTGCGCCATGGCGCCGAGGTCGGCTGCAATGTTGATCGTGTTGGCCGACCGCGAGCAGCGCGACTAGGCCATAAAGCACCGGCAACGGCCTGCTGGTTGGGCTAGGTTACGCGCCAGCCTCTGACGTGCCTGCCAGCCAATGGTACGCGCTTATGATCTGTATTGCCGCCATGAACGGCAACGTCAGGAACATGGTCCAGCAAAGCGCCATAGCCGAACTGGGCGCCAGCCTGGGAATAGGTAGCAATGCCACTGGGATCATCATCGGCTGCCCCGGTGACGAGGCCTGGGGCCTAGCAAGCGCACAAGACTACGTGCGGCGTCGAGCGTCGCCGTTCTGTTCCGTTTCGCATGGCCGTCTCCTAGAAGCCGCAACGGAGTGAGCCTCACTCGAGCCCGACGGAGCCAACTGAACAGTCTCTGGTAGGCCCGTCCTAGTGCGACATTAAGACGGGCACGCTCATGTTCTTCAGAGAGTAGCGCGTGGCGCCTCCGAATACGAATTCGCGCACCCGCGAGTGGCCAGTAGCAGCCCACTACAGCAGGTCGGCACCGAAAGTCTGCGCTTTGGGCCATCAAGGTCGGCCCCACCCTGTCCTGCAGGGTCACGCGTTTTGTCTTGTCGCACCTACACCCATGGCGGAGCAAAGCCTCGCAAATGTCCTGGCGCAAGAGTTCGCTCGGGTTCACCATCTGATTGCGGATCGATCCAGACCACCTTTATGGCCTCGGCGTGCTTCAGAATTGGCAGTGCGTCGAAGACCGCGCGCGCGGCTTCGCGACGCCCGTTCCAGGCTACCAGAACGCGGCTGCCGATATGCGTCAGCCGCGACGCATTTGAATCACGAGCACTGGACTGGCCGCTTCCTACTGCAACGAGGTCAGCAACATCGAGCCATCCGCTCGCTGGCCACTCGTGGTCGGTTTGGCTGGCAACGACCAGATCCGAAACGCGTGCGTGGTCAAGCACGAGCCCGACAACGGGGAACGACCCAGCGTTCTGCATCCCGCCACTCCGCCCTGAAAGACTTTCGCCGCAGTCGCTTCCTCGAATTGCTGTCGCATAGCGGAATTTTCCCGTGCTGATAGCGTTCGCGGTGCGCGTCGAGGATTATGGGCGGGCGCCGACGGCGCCCGGCGTAACGACCGAAATCGGCGGCACTACCGAAAGGCCAATCACGTGCGCTTGGAACCCGTCGGCAAATGCAATTGTGGGCGCAAGAAGACGCGCCAGACGACGCTGGTCATTGCAATGCATCAGTATGGTTTTGTAAGACATCGCAAGGCTCTCCGGTGCCGAGACTTAACCAATCGGTCCCATGGCGCGGCCAAGTTGACGCGCAAATGGTTTGGCATCCTTTGATCCGCATCAAACGGAGCGGCCCAAAACGCCTCTTCGCAACGGCTCAACGATACGGCAAGCATCGCCTGGGCGCCTTGATGGCCTGAGCCACGGAAACCCTGACAATCGCTTTGGAGAAGGAGGATCGCGAGAACCACTCTCACTGATCGCTCCACTCCGCTCGGTGCCTGCCCACATCAGGTCAGCTCACAACCATCTGCCGGTGACGGCGCGTACATTGCTTCAACAAGCCTGCTCGTAGATTGCAACACGCTGAGGCCACGGCAGTGATCGGCGAACGAGTGCCGGCGCTCCCACTCTTTCGTTTCTCGCGCAAGTTTGAGAGCTGCCAAAGCCGCCACGCGCACAGACGTGGCACAGACTCGCGGGCACAAGATTGAGCCATATCAAAACCACCACGCCGGATTTGCCCTATTGCAAAAGACAGCGATGCCCGAGTTCGCCACGCCCTTTACCGCGTATTCCGTGCGCGCCGACGACGCGGATTACAGCCAGATTTGCAATTCTATATCAATGCGTGCGGCCCAAGTCTACGGTTGCGCCGAGCAGTTGGCTTCGTTTCAAACTGCAGAGGCTAGGCAGCAGTGACGCTTTGCCGAGGCAAATCGTCAGCCAGCGTCGTACGGCTCTGCACCGCAATCGTGGCATGTGTGGTGCGCCTGATCAGCCCCTCACGCGCCCTCAATCTCGATAGCTCAACCCAAGGCGCGTCCTTCGCCCACTGTAGGGAAAGGGACCAGCGACATGCGCTGCGCCGCCAGGTTCGTGACGATGGTTCGGCCAGGCGGCCCCCATCGGAAGAAGAAACGCCATCGCAGCCACGTAAATAGGAGCCACAGATGCACTACTTCTCGAAAGTCGTGACGATGAATTTTGCGGACGCTGTTGACGCCACAAGACAGGCATTGAACTACCACCACCTAGCAATCCCTGGCGGAAATCGACCTGCGCGATGCCATGATGTGTCATCTTGCGGTCGATTTCCGTCCCTACCACATCCCTCTGTACCTGCAGCCTGCCACTAGCGCGCCAAGCGCTCGAGGTCGATGAAAACGTTGGTTCTCTCTGCTCGCTTCTGCAACGTGGTTGTGCAGCAGCACGATGTTCATCGCATCGAAATCTCGACGGTCGATCCTGACGCAACGATTGGAACCATCAATCACGTTGACTTGGTTGACACCAGCCGCGAGCTTCGCACTCTGGCTGTTGAGCACGTGATCAACGACGTCGAGCGCTTTGCGAAAAGGCCGCCACGACCTGCGCCAGGGTGCGGCGGTCGGGCAGAAAATGGTGCATCCCAAACCGTGAACGGATATTCCGAAGCCAAAAGCACAGAACGCAGGTATCCATGGCGGCGTGCAGCAGGTCATGTCGGTTGCTGCACTCTTCCGCCATGGCTCAGTGGGGAGGAGGCTGACGCTGAAACTCCTGCTAAGCGCTGCGAACGCTATAGCATCGACACTGGCGATGGTGAGAATGACTAGGCCGCAGCGAAAAGACGCGGACCAACCTGGATACCCGGCGACTCGACCGCAGTGGCGCCGCGCAAGACGAGCAGCAACGCCGGTAGCAAGGAAAGCGGTTTGGTTCGTCATTCAGCGGCAGATAAGGTGTAGAAGTTTGGACTTGGTCTGACGCGCTTCGTTAATCGGGGGTGGGCTGTCCGATCGAACGAAGCTGTCGGCGTCACGCAGCCTGCATCAATTTCTCCTTCGCCACCGGCAGCGTGTCAATGAAGGTCTGCATCGGCGTCTTGCCGTAGCACCAGCGGCCCTGATGCGATCGCTGCTCATTGTACTCGACGAGCCAGGCGTCGAGATCGGCCTGCAGCTCATCGATCCTCCGGTAGAGCTTCTTGCGGAACGCCACGCGGTAGAACTCGTCGAGCAGCGTCTTGTGGAACCGCTCGCAGATGCCGTTGGTCTGCGGGCTGCGCGCCTTGGTGCGTGTGTGATCGATGTTCTCGATTGCCAAGTAGAGCTCGTACTCGTGGCTGTCCGGCTTGCCGCAGAACTCGGTGCCGCGGTCGGTGAGCACGCGACTGACCGCAATCTCATGCTCGTCGAAGAACGGCACCACACGGTCGTTCATCAGGTCGGCGGCGGTGAGCGGCGTCTTGCGATCGTAGAGCTTGGCGAAGGCCACCTTGGAATAGGTATCGATCGCCGTCTGCTGGTAGACGCGCCCCACGCCCTTGAGCGTGCCGACGTAGAACGTATCCTGGGCTACGCAATAGCCGGGGCATTCGCTCTCGAACTCGCCGTGCGCCTCTTTGTCGAGCTTGGCCTTCTCGAGTGCGGCGACCTGCGCCTCGGTCAGCACCAGGCCTTCCTGCGCACTCTTGGCCTCGAGCGCTTTGAGCCGCTTCTTCATGGTCTCCAGATCGTGTCGGAGCCACACGCTGCGCACGCCGAACGGCGAGATGGTGAGGCCCTGCTTCTTCAGCTCGTTGGCCACCCGCACCTGGCCGAACGCCGGCTTCTCGATCGCCATTTCCACCACCGCCTTCTCGATCGCCGGATCGACGCGGTTCTTCTCGATCGGCTTCCTCTTGCTGATCTCGGCCAACGCCAGCTCGCCGCCCTTCTCGTACAAGCTCCTTAAAGCGGTAGAAACTATCGCGGCTGTATCCCATCACCTTGCAGGCCTGCGACACGCTGCCGAGCTGCTTGGCCAGCTCCAACAGGCCGACCTTTGGCTTTGATGACTTTCTGTTCCGTTGTCATTGTGGGCTTCCATTTTGCGCCGCCGGTTGTAAGGTCCACTCGCCTTCGGCTCGTTCCCCTCACAACCGGCAATGATGCCCACCACTTCGTTAATAACGTCCGATCAAATCCAAACTTTTACCAGATAAGCGCACCGGCAGGGGGACGTCAGTATTCACGATCCTTTCTGGGCCTGGCTCTAGCAGGAGCCGCGTGCCATTCCACGCCGGCCGTGCGAAGCGACGACGATCAAATCGCACCGATCTGGCGCTGCCGCGTCCAGATGCCTTCGCTGGCGCCTGGTCCTTACATGCATCGTCGCGCAGGCGACACCAAGCTTTCGCTGCGGCATCGCTCACCGACCCCAATATACTGGCTGCCTCTCAGTGCCGCCGCCGCCTCGTAGTGCTCTGATCATCGACGGCAAGGGTATCGGAGAATACGGCCCCGTCGGATAAATATCCGTGACGGTGACGGCGGTCACCCTGGCGTCGAGGGCTTTGGCCAAGGCGAAACCCCAGCGCTACCGCTTTTTGCGCTAGCTCCGATCCATCGGTGGCGATCAGACATGCTTAAACATAGCTTTGTATCGTATGGCGTTGCCGGCGGAGAGAATGTCTCGGTTTTAGTCGTCAGAGGCGCATCGAGATACTTCGTTCCCTCTGGGGCTTTCGTTGGCAACCATCGATGATGAGCTCACGGCGCTTCGCCTTTGATCTGCATCAACAGACCTTTTTGGCTTTATCGGACCGCGCCGATATCCGTACTTTACCGTGTGTGCCGCCTGGGCGGCACGGCCCCCTCGCAATCAAAAACAAGGCGGCGCCGCCGTGCGCCGCAAAGTCCATACCAGGCCGCGACTTTCCCGCCGCACTCTTGCGTCCAAGCAGAAGCATCCAGTCGCGGGCCGCGTCGAGGGAATCGAGCGGGCGCTAGGAATAACTCTCTTGCTGACCGAGGTCAGGACAAGAAGCGGCCGGCGAAGGAATGCTTCCCGACATTGGCACTCAATCTTGGGACAAGATGACGTCGCGACTGGGCCGACCAAAAGGAGACACTGAGATGGAATTCCAAGCGGACCTGGTGCTTGTGCCGACGGAGGTCACGCGAGCGTATTCGAGACCCAGGCAAACCACCCCGATCTCACTCCCGTGGAAGAGATGACGTTTTCGGCCAACCTCTGCCAGCCAACCGCGACATCCTAACCGACCGTCCCGGGCGCGGCGTTCGAGTCATCCGGAGCCGCTGAGCGACTGTCTGAAGAGCAAACTACGTCCGACTCCACACGGTGAGCTCAAACGCGCCTTCGCCAAGAAACTCGGTGCCGTACTCAAGGCCAAGTTGGCGGAAAAGCGGTTCGACCACCTTTGTTCTCGTAGCGCCGCCACTCGACTTTGGGCGATCTGCGCAAGATGCTACCCGAAGGCGCCCTGGAGCAAGGTGACGGCGGAGCTGGCACAGGACCTCGTCAAGACACCGCACAGTGAGCTTGTCCGGAAATTCGAGAGGACGCCTTGAAGCGCCAGCGGCTGGCTTAGCTCCCGCCAGCAACACGGTCGCGTCGGCGAAATTTGCCAGCACCGCCTGGCAGCGGTGAGGCCGGAAGCACACCCGGCAAGCTCGCTCGTTTCGTCGGTCCTGTTGCACCGATCGAGGGCACCGATCGTCGGCTGAGGCGCACCCTCTCGGCATCTTTCACAGTTGCTGGCGGCCTCGACGGGCCGCCATTCTCTGCACCCTCAACTCTTGCTGATCGCGATGCGGCGCTCCCTTGTACGGCTTCCGGCTTCTTGGCTGCCGTCACCTTGAGCACCCCCTTGTCGAACTTGGCTTCCGACCTTGCTATCGTCGACCATATCGGGGAGACGCAGCGAGCGTCGAAAGCTGCTAGGTCGACGACGAAGTCCAGCAGCGTCGTGTAGGCCGTGACAGATGCCGTCTTCGCCTGGAATGCGAGAGTTCGATGTAAGCCGCTGTAGTGCTGGATCAGCACGTAGAAGATTAGAAATAACGGGTACTACTGAAGTGAAGGCATCGAGCCACATCTGGTTTTTGGTGCCAGCGCCGACGAGGATCAGAGACCTCATCTGCACCCAAATGTAGGTGAGCAAGAGCCATGTCACTGAGAAGTCGGCTTGGATCTGCCATGCTTCCGGGGACTCCGGCCGCGCAAGGCAAAGAAGAACACCCCGATGACGGCGGCGATGCCCAGGGACGACAAGAGTGCGGATGAAATGCCCGGTGGCATGCCATCGGCGCACGGGAACTGCGTGGCCTACCTCTGCACCCTGCGCCTGAAATGCGGGCTGCAGGTGGAACCTCCCCCATCAACGACGGCTCAGTCTCCTCGCATATCGCCAAAGGGTCGCATGCCTTTGACCAACATCAAAGGCGCCGCTGCACGCGAAGTGGAAAACCGCGGTCGACGCTCCCACAAGAAATAGCCCACCTCGCTGCGGAATTACCGGTTTGGCATGATGCTGGGCCCTTGGCAGGACACTGCCGGCTCCACCGCAGTCCGCTCCAGCCACAGCAGCGGCTTAGGACAGCAATCCGCCCCAACAATACGCGAGTTTTTACGCGTGGTTGGCCACATCCAGCCACAGCCGGTGCCGTGGACCGGCGTGCGCGAGCCACACGCGTATGGTTTCGAAGGCACGGCAACCACGGTTTGGTGTCGCCTGCTCGGCAGGGCTGCAGTTCGGCCTTCTAGACCGCGGACGTGCTAAGCCGCTTTGGCATGGAGAAATCCAGCCTTCGAACCCTGCTGCGGAGCGGATGTGCGGAGGTGACGACCTCCGAATAGAGCTGGCCGAGCGCCAGATACTCATTCCAATAGTCCTCAAGCGCCTTCTGCCAGAATTTTCCGTAGACCGACCACAGTGCTTCAGGCGCCTTCGCGCGCGCCAGGTCTTGCCACAGGTGCAGATCTGCTTCCACACGGCGACCCACGAAGGCCTGCCATTCGTCGGTGACCTGGACGAAACTGTCGCATACATGCGAGCATTCGCAACCCGCAACCAATCCAAATCTGGCTGCCTCCATACAAAGCCTTGGTCCAGAGGCTTGTAATGCGCACGCATCTCTATTCTCCTGAAAAACGCAGATCCAGCTAACCGGCAAGCTTAGCAAGTTGAACGTGGTCCGCTTTGATGCCAAATCAAGCTCCAGGCCACCACGAGTTTTGCAAGTCGTCGCGGGCAAGGGCCTCGCTCAGCGCGTAGGACGGCGACGTGCCCAGCGCCCGCCCGTCCGAGATCAAAGACGTAGAAGCCCCGCCGAAATAGAGGAGATTAAGAGGACTTTTTGCGGCCCCGCACGCGATGCCGTAAAGGTAATCTCCGTGGACGACAACGCGTCGCGCACTCAATCGGTTCGACGGGCGGCCGCTGCACAGCTCGCGCCCGCAAAGCTGAAGGCCGGTGGCCGCGCGAGCCGCCGGTCCAGGTGGAAAAGCAATGCGTTCCTCGTGCACCCTGGAGCTCCTGCTCAGCAATACGTAACTGAACGAAGTAC
>ERZ1370068.6743-contig-5707_pt1 | contig 38216 bp, 60 predicted proteins | sample MGYA00561227_ERZ1370068 | MGnify/ENA primary metagenome ERZ1370068 (study PRJEB38410, sample SAMEA6850437) | metagenome | study: Metagenomic assessment of the ecological functions of the soil: analysis of the soil microbiota associated with the...
TTGTACTTCGTTCAGTTACGTATTGCTATGTTGGTGACGCTGCTCACCCACGACGCCACCGAAGGCACCGTCGCAGCCAAGCCCCGGATCGATGCCAGCGATGGCGAGCGCGCCATCCGCTGCGCATCCTGCTCGCCGAGGACAACGTCGGTGAACCAGAAGCTCGCGCTGCGCATCCTGCAGCAGATGGGCTACCGCGCCGACCTCGCGTCGAACGGCATCGAGGCCGTCGAATCGGTCGCAGCGCCAGACCTACGACGTCGTGCTGATGGACGTGCAGATGCCGGAGATGGACGGGCTCGAAGCGGCGCGCGCGATCACGGCGCGCTGGAGCGCCGGCGAGCGCCCGCGCATCGTCGCGATGACCGCCAACGCGATGCAGGGCGACCGCGAGATGTGCCTCGCGGCCGGCATGGACGACTATCTCACCAAGCCGATCCGCGTCGAGCGCCTGGTCGAGGCGCTGAACCTGGTGCACAGCACGCGAGGACGGATGACATGACGCGAACCCGACGATCGATCAGCGCGACGTTCGAGGAGCTCGCAGCAGACCGCCGGCGCGCGAGTTCGTGACGCGAGCTCGTCGACACGTTCCTCGCCGAAGCGCCGCTGATGCTCGCGAGAACTGCGGCAGCGCGCTCGCCGCTGGCGACGCCGATCAGCTTCCGCCGCGCCGCGCACTCGCTCAAGTCCAACAGCAACACGTTCGGCGCGCTCGGCGCTGGGCGCGATGGCGCGCGATCTGGAGCTCGTCGGCAGCCGACCGCGTCGCGGCAAGTCGACGACGCAGCCGCTCGATGCGCTCGCGCGCGGAATACGCGCGCGTCGCCGCGGCGCTGACGGAGCTTGCGCCGTGCGTGACGGCCGGACACGGCGGCGCGCGGCTGCTCGTGGTCGACGACAACAAGGTCAACCGCCTGCTCCTGACGCGCAGCCTCGAGCTGCAGGGCCACAGCGTTGCCATCGGCCGAGAACGGCCGCGTCGCGCTGGAGATGCTGCGCCGCGAGCGGCTTCGACCTCGTGCTGCTCGACATGGAAATGCCGGAGATGGACGGCTTCGAGGTGCTCGAGCAGATGAAGAAGCGACCTGCAGCTGCGCGACCTGCCCGGTCATCGTCACGTCGTCGCTGGAAGGCATCGACCAGCGTCGTGCGCTGCATCGAGCTCGGCGCCGAGGACTACCTGCCCAAGCCGGTCAATCCGGTGCTGCTCAAGGCGCGCATCGGCGCGAGCCTCGAGAAGAAGCGCCTGCGCGACCAGCAGAAGGAATTGGTGCGCCGCTTCGCGACGCCGGAAGTCGCGCAGGACCTGCAGGAATCGGGCTTCGCGCTGGGCGGGAAACGCGTGCGCGCGCTCGGTGATGTTCTCCGACATCCGCGGCTTCACGCGCGCTGGTCGAGTCGCAGCCGCCCGAGGAGACGATCGAGCTTCTCAACACGTACTACACGCTGATGTTCGACGCGATCAGCGGCCACGGCGGGATCGTCAGCCTGATGGTCGGGCGACGGACTGATGGCCATTTTCGGCGCGCCGCTGCCGCTGGCCCGACCACTGCGAGCGCGCGGTGCGCGCAGCGCTGGAGATGATCGAACTGGTCGGAGCTGTTCAACCACGAGCGGGTCGCTGCCGAGAAGCCGCAGATCCGCATCGGCATCGGCATCGCGTCCGGCGAGATGGTGGCCGGCTACACCGGCACCAACGCAGCGCGCGACGTACACCTGCATCGGCAACACCGTCAACCTCGCGGCCAGACTCGAGACGCATACCAAGGTCGCAACGCGCGCGATTCTGATCGACAGTGATACGCGCGGATGGCTTGAGCGAGCGCATCGAAGTGGAATCTCTCGGCCCCGTTGCTTTCAAAGGCATTGCGGCTCCGGTGGATGTGTTTTCAGTGGCCCCGGGACAGAAGGTTTAGTATTGTCCCTGTCATTCCTCGACGGCGCCGTGATGGACAAAGATCCGCTTACGGTCGATTTGCCCCGTGAATTTCACAGGCGCATGGCCGCGATCATCGAAGCCGTGCAGACCGGCATATGGGAGCAAGGCGTGCACGACCTTCTCGGCTACGCCACCGACTACGCCTTCGGCCAGCAACGGGGGCTGCAGACCTTGGTGCTGAAGAGCAAGCACAGATCGGCCTACGTGCGGCTTCATTGGGATACCGTCATGGGAGACAGCGATGCCGATCGGCAGCGCGTGGACGAGGCGATCCGCAACGCGATAAGCGAGCTCCGATAGGTGCGGAAGAAAGGGCTGATCGCGCGTTCGACTTTGGCCTATAGTGACGGGACGCCATAGTCTCGGCGATTCAGAGGAGCGAACCGTGTCCCATCAGCCCCCGAAGGAAAGCAAGAAGAAGCCGCAGCACACGCCGAAGGAAGAGAGACGATGAAGCAGCAGAAGAAGCACGCGGGCGACACCGTCCCTTCATCAAGCACTGAGGCGCGGGTGGCGACGACTCGCCGCGCTTCGCTTTCGAAGGCGCTCACGCAGCGGGCGTGATTGCGACGGCTAACCGCGCGAAGAGCGCGTAGCGCGCCACTCGGCACCCCGGTTCCCGCGCGCCGGGAAGTGTAACTCGATTGGCCGTAGCCATTCTTGTCGGTCCGCCGCCGACACCAACGTACGCCGTTGCCCGACGCGGGAGTGCCCGCGCGTCCGACAGCCAGCTCGGCCATTTGCCATGACAATAAGTCGACAACAAGGGCAAGATGGCGTGATGACGCTTTTGCCCACTGGACTGCAGTCGATGCGCAGACGTCCGATGCCGGGCAGTTTGCGTCGTTTCTGGCGAACGCAGGCTCGCGGACTGCGAGGGATGCGGTGAATTGCTCGAACTCACCCGGCCTCTGGCGATTTGCGATGTCTGCATCGCGTGGTCGACGCCTGTCTTGACCGACTATCGACGCCCGAGGTGACATATGGCACGACCTACTGGTCCGGGGCACTCAGCTTCGGCTTAGTCAACGTCCCGGTCGATGTGTACCCGGCCGACGAGTCGCATACGTTGAGCTCGGATGCTGGATAAGCGCGACTTTGCGCCGGTCGGCTACAAGCGTTACAACAAGAAGAGCGCGGAGGTTCCCTGGGAGAGCGTCGTCAAGGGTTACGAATACGAAAAGGGCCAGTACTGTGCGTCGATGACCGACGAAGATTTCCGTCGGGCGAATGTCAAGGCCTCCCAGACGATCGAGATCGAGACGTTCGTGCCGAGCGCCGCGATCCCGGCGCCGTATTTCGAGACCCCCATTACCTCGTTCCGCGCGACCGTGGCCAGAAAGCCTATGCGCTGCTTCGCGACTCGCTCGCGAGCGGAAACAAGCTCGGCATCGGCCAGGTAGTGATTCACACGAAGCAGCATCTGGTCGCGCTGATTCCGGAAGGGCAGGCATTGATGCTGAACATTTTGCGTTACCCCAACGAGCTGCGCGACAGCGATGGTCTCGCCTTGCCGCCGAAGACGGCCAAGGCGGCGGGGGTCAATGCGCGGGAGATGGAGCTCGCCCGCAAGCTGATCGGACGACATGTCGGGACGATGGAAACCCGAGCAATTCAAGGGACACGTATCACCGTGACCTGATGAAGCGGATCGAAGAAAGATCAAGCGCGGTGAGACCAAGGAGCTTACAGCGCCTGAAAAGGAAAATGGCGAGAGGAAAGCGCGGAGATCATCGACCTCATGGAGCTGCTGAAGAAAAGCATCGCGAAGGGCGGCAGGAAACCTGCGATGGCGTCGCCGCAGGGCGGGCGGCGGCCGAGAGGAAGACGACGACCGGGTCGCGGCCGCCGCCGCGTCACGAGAAAGAAAAACGGTCGCGAGGCGCAAGCGGGCCTGACCAGCGTCGAGCCGAGGACGGAATGCTGCGCCAGCCATCCCTTCGAAGCATTCGTGAAAACGTCGAGCCGCGCAGCGTCGGCCGGAACGGGCGCGCTCGATCGGCACCGCATCCGGAGCACTCCGATCGTCCGGCAAGACCGCCGGACGGCCGGCGAAAGAGCTCGGAATATCCCACCCCGAACGCGTCGTCTATCCCGGCGCAGGCATCACGAAACTCGATGTCGCGCAGTACTACTACGTGGATGGCGGATCTCATCCTGCGCTTCGGCAAGAATCGTCCCTTGCGCTGGTCCGCTGCCCGAGCGGCCTTGCGGGCACGTGCTTTCAGAAGCACGTGACGGACGCGATCGGTGGACGGTCTGGTGGGCGTGCCGGTCAAGGAGGCCAACGGAACGGCAACGTATCTCGCCGCCACCAATCGCCAAGGGCTCGTGGCGCTCGCGCAGATGGGCGTGTTGGAGTTGCACATTTGGGATTCCCACGCGGACGCACTCGAACGTCCCGATATGTTCGTCATGGATCTCGATCCGACGAGGCGCTGCCGTTTTCCGATGTCGTCGAAGGAGCCCGGCTGATGCGCGCGCTGTTGCAAGAGTTGGGCCTCGTCATCGTTCGTGAAAACGACGGGCGGGAAGGGGCCAGCATGTCGTCGTTCCGCTGCGACGACGCTCGTCGTGGACGACGTGAAGGGCTTCACACAGGGTCTGGCCGACCACATGGCGCGCACAATGCCGGCCCGCTTCACGGCCAAGATGCCCAAGACGCGGCGCAAGGGAAAAATTTTCGTCGACTATCTCCGCAATGCGCGCGGGCGCGACGGCCGTCGCGCCTTATTCGTTGCGAGCGCGGGCCGGCGCGCCGATTGCGACGCGCCGCTTCACTGGGACGAGCTCACGCGCGGACTCGATCCCGCCGAATTCAATCTGAAGACGGCGTCGCGATTGCGAACGCGAGCCGATCCATGGCCAGGCTATTTTCGACCTGGCATAACCGATTACCCGCGACATGCGGCGGCGGCTGGGCGTCGATTAGCGATTTGCGAGCCGCTACCTCGGGCATTGCCGAGATCATGCGACCGGCATCTCCACCGCAATCCCCTCTCACGGTTGTCGCCGGCGATCGTGACGATCGGCTGAAGCTCGAGGGCGCGCTCGACATCCGCACGCTTGCGCAAGCGGAGCAATCGCTGGCGCAGTGGCGGAAAAGCGCACCGCCCATGTCCTCGATCTCCGCGATCTAGCGAGCCTTGACACCCCCGGCGCGCTATTCTTGTGCGGGCTGCGTGACCAGGGCGTCGAATTGAGCGGCGTCCCGACGCAACATCGGGCGCTGCTCGATCTGATCTGGGAGCCTCGACCTCGCGCGGCTGCCGAAGCAGCGCATCGAGTCCCCGTTGGCGGCAACTCGTCATCCAATTGGGCAAGGGGGCCGACGACGCGTGTGGCATGACACGCTCGACGATCGTCGACTTTTGTCGGCCGCGCTGGCGAGCGCCATCGGCCACGCGGTGATTCACCCGCATCAGCCTGCGGCTGCCCTCGATCTCGCGCCATGTCGCCGAAACGGGCATCCACGCGCTGCCGATCATCGGGCTGATGGCGGTGATGATCAGCGTCGTCATCGGCTACCAGGGCGTCGCCCAGCTGCGTCCCTACGGCGGCGAGGATTTCACCGATCAACCTGGTCGCGGTGTCGGTGCTGCGCGAAATGGGCGTGCTGATCACCGCCATCATGGTGGCCGGCCGCTCGGGTTCCGCCTTTGCCGCCGAGATCGGCGTGATGAAGGCGCGTGAGGAAATCGACGCGCTCGAAGTGATGGGCATCGAGCCCGATGGAGGTGCTGGTCGTGCCGCGGCTGATCGGTCTCGTCATCGCGCTGCCGCTGCTGACGTTCTTCGCCGATATCATGGGGTCTGCTCGGCGGCGCGGTGATTTCGCAGTCGCTGCTCGATATCTCGCCGCTGCAATACATGGACCGCGTGCGTCAGGCGGTCGACGACAGCGACCTGTTCGTCGGCTTGTTCAAGGCGCCGATCTTCGCGTTTTTCATCGCCATCATCGGCTGCATGCACGGGCTCAGGGTGAGAGGCTCGGCGGAAAGCGTCGGCCAGCGAGACCACGCGCGCCGTTGTCAAGGCGATCTTCCTCGTGATCGTGCTGGATGCGTTGTTCTCGATCCTGTTCGAGAAGCTCGGCATATGAACGCCAAGCGCCAGCACTCCGCCGACCCGATCCTGTCCGCGCACGGCATCGTCAACCGCTTCGGCAAGCAGGAAGTGCACGACAGGATCAGCCTCGACGTCATGGCCGGCGAGATCATCGGCATCGCGGGCGGTTCGGGATCGGGCAAGTCGGTCCTGCTCAAGACCCTCATCGGCCTGCATCGGCCGAATGCCGGCGAGGTTCTGACTGAACGGCAAGACGATCGAGACGCGATCGATCCGGCGGAAAAGGCATCGCTCATCGGCGTGCTGTTCCAGCAAGGCGCGCTGTTCTCCTCGCTGTCGGTGGCACAAAACATCATGGTGCCGCATGCGCGAGCATACACAGATCTGCCGCCGGGAACGACCAGGAGAAGATCGCGGCGATGAAGCTGGAGCTGGCCGGCTTGTCGCGCGGACAGCGGCATCAAGTTTCCCTCGGAGCTGTCGGGCGGCATGGTCAAGCGCGCGGCGTTTGCGCGCGCACTCGCGCTCGATCCGCGGATTCTTTTTCTCGACGAGCCGACGTCGGACCTCGATCCGCATCACGGCAAGCGGCATCGACGCGCTGATCCGGCAACTGAACCAGCAGCCTTGGCATCACCGTGGTGATCGTCACGCATGATCTCGACACGCTGTTCACCATCTGCCACCGGCTCGCCGTGCTGGTCGAGAAGAAAATTACGGTGGGCACGCTGGACAAGCTGATGCGATCCGATCAACCGTGGATTCACGGATTCCTGCATGGCTCGCGCGCACAAGGCGCGATGGCCGCGCAGGAAACAAAATCATGGAAACGGATAAACATTACTTCATCGAAGGCTTGTTCATCATCGGCCTCTCGATTGCCGCTGCCTTCTTTTTCGTCTGGCTGGCGAAGTCCGGACATCGCGACGATGTGCTCTACCGCATTCATTTCGCCGAATCGGTGCAGCGGCCTTGCGCTGGGCGATCCAGTCAAGTTTCGCGGCGTCGACATCGGGACAGTCAAGACGATGGACCTCGATGCCGACGGACCCGCGGCGTGTGCAGGTGGATGTCAGCCTGCGCAAGGACGCACCGGTCAAGACCGATACCAAGGCCACGCCTCAAGCTGAAAGGCATCACCGGCGTCGTACTTCATCGAGCTGAACGGCGGAAGCGCCGGCGCGAGAACGCTGGTTGCGGCCACGGCCGAGGGTCAGGTTCCGGAAATTCCCGCGGAAAAGCGGCCTCACCGCGATTCTCGATCAGCTGCCGAAAGTGATCGAGAAATTCTCGGCGATCGAGGACCAGACCAAGAAAGTGGTGACCGACGTCGGCGAAGTGACAGGCAAGATCAAGGACAATCCGTTGCTGGGGCTTTCATCGTCGAAGAAAAAGACCGCGCCGACGGAGGTGCCGCCGACGCGCAACCGGCCGGCAAAACCCTAATGCCGGCCAATCGCTTAGCTGACGCAAGGAGACGTGACCATGCCTTACAAGACCATTGCCGATCTGCCGAAGGCCCAGGTGGACCAATACGATCACCACCAGAAGGAAGCGTTCCTCAAGGCATTCAACAACGCCTACAAGGGAGTACGGCCATGATGAGAGCCGCGCGTTCGCCGTCGCGCATCATGCGGCGAAACAGGCGGGCGAGAAGAAGAGCGCAGCGTAGGGATGAACACGGCGCGATGTCGGAGGCCGCCATCAGAGACGCGAGGAAAAATCAGGAAGCCCGACACGTTCGAGCATCGAAAGCCAGCGCGGGTCAGGATGCAGCACCGCGAACGTTGGATCGACCGCGATGCAGTGTGCCCCGTTGGCTTTGCGAAGAGCATAGCGCTCAAGGCATTCCAGCGTGCTCTCCACGCTACCGCGAGCAACGTGGAGCATCGCCTCTTCGTACTCGGTGATGGCGGTGTCGTCGAAACGCATGCGTGCCTGATTCATGATGGTCGCGGATTCCTCCGCGCGTCCCAGCATTTGCAGGGCACGTGCCTGATAGACGTACGAGTTGGCATAATTCGGTGCGATCTCGATGAGTTGGAGCGAAGTCTCGAGACTCTCCTGGGGACGCCCCGACTGCGCATAGGTATCTGCCAGAAGCAGGCGCGCGTACACGTCGTGCGGGCTCATTTCGGCTGCCTGGGTGAGCAGCGTTTCGGAACGATCGTAGCGACGCCAGTAGAAGTACAAAGCCCCTTGTGGCACCGGATGGCGGGATCGAGCGGATCGAGCGCCTGACTACGTCGTATTCGCGCAGCGCCTCATCAAACTGGGCGCTGTACATGAGGAAAGTCGCGAACGCGCAGCGCACTGTCGCATCGCGTGGCGTAGCGGCGAGTGCGAGCTCGAACAGCCGAGCCGCACCGGGCCAGTCGAACTCCGACGCGTATGCGAGCCCGGCGAGGATCGCATACGCCGGTCCGGCGTCGGGGTCGAGCTCGATGGCGCGCTGCGCAGCCTGTTTCGCCGGGCCTGGATCGCGTTGCGCGACGTCGAAGACGAGTTGGCGCCGGCGGACGTAAGCACCGGCAAAGTTCCGCCCACGCGCCGCTGAAACCGGGATCGGCGCGGACCGCTGTTTCCAGGTGCTCGATCGCCTTCGGCAACAGCGTCTGGCTGCGCTGCATCAGCAGGTAGCGGGCACGCTGGTAAAGATCGAAGGCCACCAGATCGCGCGTCGGTACGACCGGTCGCGGAGAATTCGCTGCGAACGTATCACCGCCGTGGCGCGTCGCGAGCAACGGCACGAAATAGTGCAGCATCTCGGTGCGGACGTGCTGATGAACAGCCAGCGCGCCGGTTGCCGCGACGTCGATCCGCTGCGCGAACAGCGTATCGCCGCTCGGCGTGCCGACGATTTCGAGCAACAGCGTTCGTGACCCATCGTCGACCCATCGTCCGCGCACGATCCACTCGACCCTAAGCCGGACCCGCGCTTCCGCAGGCGAAGCGGCGACATCCCCGGCGATCGACGATTCCGGTCCAAAGACGCGTACCTGTGGCAAGCGTGACAAGGTCTGCACGATCTCATGGGTAAGACCGGCGGCGAAACGCAGATCAGCCGCTTCGATGTCGCCGGGGGATCGGCAGCACAAGCGCGGAAGGCTGCGCGCCGATCGCCACCGCGGCGGGTGCGCGCACGCGGAGCACCGGAACGTAACTGCCCTTGTCGAGCAGGATTTCGAAGGGCGCTAGCGTGCCCTCACCATGGTAGTAGCGGTCGAGGCGCTGACGCAAGCGACCGGCCTCGACTCGCACCACCGGGTCGCTCTTTGGATCGTATGTGCTTGCGGGGCGGCGAAAAAGTCGATGCCGAGCGCGATTTCTCGCAGCGCCGCGGTTCTGCCTCCGGCCTTGCAGTCGAGCAAATAGCGCAAGAATTGCTGGTGCCGCAGCGAGTGGCGGAAAGCCGGACTCTCGCAAATCCGGTCGAGCTCGACCGCGAGCGCCTCCCGCGTGATGTAGTCCCCGTCGCGCATTGCGCCATTGCCCCTGGGACGCCGTTGCAACCGTTTGGATACCCCGCGCCCTCTTTTCGCAGGGGCGGCCGATGTCAATAATGGTACTGGATGTACAAATGATATTGGCCAGAACCGCGATTGATCGTCAAAGCTAAATGGGACCGCTGGAGGCCTCCTTCGATTCGCTACCCTGCGCCCGAACGTGCCGGCGCATCGACTTCGATTGCGTCGAAATTCGTGACGCGACGCGCCTCGGCGGCCGATTGCTGTTGGTGTCGGGGATCAAATCGTGGGCGGATCTTCGCGTGACGCTGGAGCCCGTGTCCCATCGCGAAATGCCTGACTTCCAGGTGATCGAAGTCGTGGGGCGCCTGGCGGCGTCCGGGTTGCCGGCCCTCGTGGACTTCTGTGTGGCCCTACCACTGGAAAGCGTCCTGGGCCGCACGGGAATCGAGATTATCGGTGCGACAAAATCAGAGCGGCGGGTATTGAACCCGACCAGCGGAGCCAGACCCGGCGACTAGCCGGCCCGGGTCGCAAACCGATCGCCAGGCAACGCGCTTAGCCGGTTTGCATTCAACTCATTCCACGGCAGGGGAGGTCGCCATGCTGAAACGACTCGTCTTCATCACCATGCTTGTGTTGGCTGCGGCTCGCGCCGAAGCCCTCGAATTTACCGACGTCTACTTCAGCCCATCCGAGCCGGGATGGGGTGCGTTCCTCGTCCAAAGCGATACGTTCCAATTCATGGCGTTCTTCATCTACGGGCCGGACGGGAAGCCTACCTGGTACACGGCGGAACTCACGAATGACGGCACCGGAAACTATACCGGCACCCTCTATGCGATTACCGGCACTTACTTTGCCAACCCCTGGCAAGGCTACAACTACAGTTCAGCCGGGACGGCATCGTTCAAGCCAACCGATATCTATCACGCGACGCTGACCTACACGGTGACCGGCGTCGGGACCGTTACGAAGGCTGTCCAGCGCCAGACGCTCACGCCCTATGTGTTCGCCGGCGACTATTCTGGGTCCATGTCCGGGTCGATCAGCGGATGCACCGACCCGGCCCAGAACGACCCCGCATTCCGCGGCAGGTACGGCCTCGCGGTGACGCAGGTCGGCGACACGTCGGCCACGCTGACGTTTAGCTTCGCTGACGTGAATCACAGCGGCATCGTCTGCACGGTGTCCGGACCGCTCACGCACCTCGGCAGACTGTACCAGTTGAATGCTCAACTGAGCTGCACAGGTCCTGGACAAGGTGGCAATCCGCATTCCGTGACCATCGATTCACTGCACCCAACCGGTCAGGGAATCGAAGGTCACCTTACCGGGTCGACGGGTGGTGGTTGCGCGGTATCGCTTCACTTCGCCGCGGTGCACGCCGTCAACAACTGACACCAATGTCCCGGCGCCGACAACACCTGGACTAAGTGGGGTGCGATCATGCTACGGAATCCGCTGCGACAGCGGCAACGGCACCGGCAATTCAGGGCGCGTCAATAGCGGAGTGGTGCGCGGATTTTGATCGCGCGGCGAACCTATCCGACGCTGACTGTTAGGTGGTCACTCGGCTAGGACACCTCAATCCGCTTGAATCTTCGCTTCGCGCACGACGGTCGTCCATCGCTCGAGATCGGTCTTCGTCATCTCGGCCAACTGCTCGGCAGTCCCTCCGGTGGGCTGCAGTCCCTGCTTTGCCATAGGGTGTCGGCAACGTCCGGCACCCGCAGTAACGTATTCATCTCGCGGTTGAGCTTCGCGATGATGTCCTTCGGCGTGCGCGCGGGCGCATAGAGCCCGTACCAGATATCGGTATCGATCTCGCGCACGCCCGCGGCTTCGGCCAGCGACGGGACGTTCGGCGTCGCGCTCGCTCGCCGTGTCCCTCCCGCGGCGAGCATATTGAGCTTGCCGCTCTCCACGAGGCAACGCGACGTGCACCGGCAGGAACATTACCTGGATTTGGCCACCCAACAGGTCCTGACCGCGCCCGACGTGCCCTTGTATGGGACATGCACGAGGTTGATGCCGGTCGTCGACTTGAACAGCTCCATCGCGAGGTGGTGGGGCGTTCCGTTCCCCGGAGAACCGTAGTTCATCTTCCCGGGTCCGGCCTTGGCGAGGGCGATCAATTCCTTGACGGTCTTCGCGTTCAACGAGGGATGCGTGACGAGCGCAAGACGACCGATCGCGAGCGGGGCGACGGGTGCAAAGTCCGCGATCGGATCGTATGGCGCGGTCTTGAAGAGGCTGCGGTTCTGCACGATCGTGGCTGCCGTCATGAGCAGCGTATAGCCGTCCGGCGGCGATTTCGCGACGGCCTCGGTGCCGATATTGCCGCTCGCGCCGGGCCGATTGTCCACGAGGACGGCCGTCTTCCAATCGTCGCCCATCTTTTGCCCGGAGCGTTCGCGCCAGGATGTCGATGCCGGTGCCGGGTGTGAATGGAACGACGATCTTGATCGCCTTGCTCGGGTACGATTCCTGTGCGCCGGCCGTGATCGAAGCGAGGGCAGCGACCGCGACAAGCACCGCCAGCATCGAAAATGATTTATTGCGCATTGTGAGCGTCTCCCGATGACGCGACCGCTTGCATTGATTGCCGGTCGAAGCCCGCCACGCGCTTGTAGCCCTCGGACAAGCGCGACGAGCTCTTCGTGGCTGATCACATCTTCGACCCGCTCGAACGGCTTGTCGCCGGTCCGCTCGAACGCCTCGCGCAGAATCGCATCGGGAGGATTCTTTCGATTCATGCGCACGACTTCCGCCGTGAACGGGAGGCGCATCGCCTCGTAAGCTTTTAGCGCGGCGAGCGGATCCTGATGCGCGACCAGCGCGTCGGTCAGGGCGCGTGCGTCGAGAATCGCCTGACCCGCGCCGTTCGATCCGCGCGGATACATCGGATGCGCCGCATCGCCGAGGAGCGTGACGCGACCCTGCGTCCACCGGGGCAGCGGATCCTGATCGACCATCGGAAATTCGAGGACCGTGTCGGCCGCCTGGATCAGCGCAGGCACATCGAGCCAGTCGAAATGCCAATCCGAAAAGCGTCGATGAAATCGCCGAGATCACCGGGCCGGTTCCAATCGCGTTTTTGTAGTTGGGCGTTTCGAGCTCCGCCACCCAGTTGACGAGCTGCCGCCGTCGGCCATCCGCGTCGTTCGCAATGGGGTAGATCACCATCTTGCCCTTGGCGAGCCACCCAGCCCGGATCATGCTCGCGCCGGTGAGAATCGGTTTCCAGAGCGCTGACCCCGCGCCACATGTTGACGCCGGAATAAAGCGGTGGGCCTCCGCGGATGAAGCGCCTCGCGAATCACCGAATGCAATCCGTCGCAGGCGACGACTGCGTCGGCGCGCTGGTCGGGCAGCGCCGCTCCGGTCACTGCGTCGCGAAAGCGCACCGACGCGGCGCTCGCATCCTGCGTGACGCCGACGCATTTCCAGCCGGTGAAGATCCGATCCGCGCCGAGACGCTTCGGGCCGCAGCGAACAACACGTTGTGCAGCTCGCTGCGATGAATCGAATACTGAGGGTCGTCGTATCCAGCATCGCGCCCGAGCGGCTCGCGATAGATCAGCTGCCCGAAGCGGTTGAAGAACACGGCCTCGCGCGTCAAAACGGAGACCCGCGTGAGCTCGGATTCGAGCCTAAGCCGGGCAAGTTCGCGCGACGCGTGCGGAAGTATGTTGATGCCGACGCCCAGCGCGCGAATCTCGGACGCCTGCTCGTAGACGCGGCAGCCGATCCCGGCGTGATGCAGGTTGAGCGCCAGCGTGAGTCCGCCAATGCCGCCGCCGACAATGACGATGTCCATCAAGTCGTTCCGACTGTGCTCACGTGAGCTGCTCGTTGCTGTCACATGCGCTTCAAGCAGCGCGCTCCATCTCCGCGTCCCATTTGCCATGGCGCGCGAGGCTGTTCATCCTGATGCGCTGGTGGAACGCCCGTTGCGCGGCGGAAACGTTCTCGGCGCGGCCTGCCCAGGAACGCATGACCGGATCCTGCAGCGCACGCGCGAAGGAGAATGACAGCACCCACGGGAGCTTCGGAAACATGACGTTCATCGCGTTGAGATTGGCCGTCGCTTGCTCGGTCCCCTGACCGCCCGAGAGGAAATTGATCGTGGGCACGGCGGCGGGAACCGTACGGCGCAGCACTTCCACGGTGGCCGATGCCACTTGCTCCGCGCGTCGCCTGGCGCGGATGTTCCTTGCCGGGAAGCACCATGCTCGGTTTCAACACCATGCCTTCCAGCACCACGCGATGTCGATACAGCGCGTCGAATACCGCGTGCAAGACGGCGGTGGAAACTTCGTGGCATCGCTCGATGCTGTGATTGCCGTCGATCAGCACCTCGGGCTCGACGATGGGGACGATACCCTGTTCCTGGCAGAGGGCGGCATAGCGGGCGAGCGCCTCCGCGTTGGCTTCGATGCCGAGCGGCGTCGGGTTGCGGTCGGTGACGCCATAGACTTCGCGCCATTTGGCGAAGCGCATGCCTTGCGCCTTGTATCCCTTGAGACGTTCGGCGAGGCCATCCAAACCTTGCGTGATCAGATCGCCCGGCGCGCCGGGCAGGGGCGTCGTGCCCTTGTCGACCTTGATCCCCGGCAGGATGCCGCGACGGGCAAGGACCTGCGGCAGCGGCGTTCCGTCATCGGCGCTCTGACCAATGGTCTCCTCGAACAGGATGACGCCCGCGAGAAACGCTTCGGCACCCGGGGTCGTGAACATCAGCGCACGATAGGCGCGACGCGTCTCCTCGGTCGACTCGATGCCGAGCGCCTTGAAGCGTTTGGTAATCGTGGGCATGCTCGTCGGCGGCGAGAATGCCCTTGCCGGGTGCGGTAATGACGGCGATCGTCGCCTGCAGTTCGTCTCTCGGTGCTCATAGGACTTTCCTCCTTCGATCGGGCCATCGCGGCCGCATCGAAATTTCAATCTTGACGGGTCGAGGCGGCTCCGGACCGCGACTCGCGTTTCCAATCAGAATCCAGGCGCTCGCCGCGCTGGCGAGCGCAAGCGCGGCCGAAATGAGCATGACCCATCGGAAGCCGGAGACGAATGCTAGCGCAATCGCGTTCTCTGCCGCGACTTTGTCATGCGCATTCGCCATGTCGGGTATCTCGATGGCAGCCAGTTTGCCACGCTGCTGTTCCACCGCTTCGATCACCGCTGGCGTAAGCGCAGCGGCTTCGAGGCGACGGTGCAGCTCGCGGTCGAAGATCGTCGCCATGACGATCCCGAACAACGCGATCGCGACGAGCGCGGCGACGCGCGAGGCTGCGTTGTTGATTCCCGATGCCGCGCCCTCGAATCCCGCGTCCACCGCATTCATCACCGTCGGTCGTCAGCGGCGCGACGCTGATCGACATGCCGAGGCCCCAGGGCCACCATCGCCGGAAAGAACGTCGCCCAGTAACTGCCGCCGACGGCGGGAACGGCGAACAGTGCAAGCCGGCGGCCGCCACGAGCGGACCGATGACGAGCGGTCCCCTCGGCGCCGTAACGATCGATCAGCCCGCCCGCCCAGCGCGAGAGCGCGAACAGCAACAGACACCAACGGCAACAGCGCAGCGCCTGCGGCGGTCGTCGAATAGCCCTGGACTTGAATCAGGTTGAGCGGAACGAAAAAGAGACTTCCGCCGAGCGCCGCATAGAGCAAGAACGTCAGCAAATTGGCGCCGCTGAAGGTCTTCGACCGAAACAATTCTAGCGGCATCATCGGCGTCGCCTGGCGCATTTCCACGGCGACAAAGCCCGCCAGCGCCAAAGCGCCCAGCGTCAACGCGGCCAGAATTTCGCGGATTTGTCCACCCCTTGTCGGACGACTCCATCAGGCCATAGACGACGCCTCCCAGACCGAGCGTCACCAATAGCGCGCCCTGCCAATCGAGAGCCCCGTATCGCATTTTCATTCTGGCTCTCGGGCACGTACCGCAGCGCGATGGCGAGAACGGCGATCGCCAACGGAACATTGATGCAAGAATGCGGCACGCCACGAACAGTTGGTCGATCAACCAGCCTCCGAAGACCGGCCCGAGCGCCGTCGTGATCGCGGTGGCTCCGGACCAGGTGCCGATTGCCTTGCCCCGGTCTTCCTCATCGAACGCAGCGCTGATGATCGCAAGACTGCCTGGGACCAGCAGCGCGCCGCCGACGCCCTGCAGGGCGCGGGCAAGAATCAGCTCGTGCACGCTGCGGGCGAATCCGCAGCCGATCGACGCGGCCGCGAAAAGCGCCACGCCGATCAGGAACACGCGCCGACGCCCGAAGCGATCGCCGGCCGCGCCGCCGACCAGCAGCGAGCGCCGCCAGAAACAGCGCGTAGGCTTCGACGACCCATTGCACGTCGACCAGGCTCGCGGCCAACTCGCTGCTGCAGTGCCGGAAGCGCGACGTTGACGACCGTTCCGTCGATGAACACCATGCTGGATGCGAGAATGGTCGCCGCCAGAATCCACGGCGCGGCGGATCGTCCGCACGGCGTCGCGCACGGCGCGGCAGCGATAACGCCGGCGTCGCTGGGCGGCAGCGGGAATGCAGTCACGGCGGACTCAACCCGGATGCATCACGAATGGAGACGAAGGCCCGCGGGCATCACCCACCGTCTCGCCGAGTCGAAAGGCGCCTTCGATCAGCAATGCGAGCGCGGCGGCGGGAATGGCGCCGGCAAGCAGCATCGCGTGGTCGTTCAAAGCGAGGCCGGTGACGATACGCTCGCCGTAGCCGCCGGCGCCGATGAACGCTGCGATCGTCGCCGTGCCGACGTTGATCACCGCCGACGTCTTGATCCCGGCCAATATGGTCGTGGCGGAGAGCGGCAGCTCGATCTTCTGCAGGATCGTTCCCGCCTTCATGCCCAACGACTGTGCGGCCTCTCGCATTCCCCGCGAAATCTGCGCGAGCGCGGCGTGAGTATTGCGCACGATCGGCAACAGCGCATACAGCGCGAGCGCGATGAACGCCGGCACGATGCCGATCCGGCCGGTCAACGGAATCAGGAACGCGAGCAGGGCGAGCGACGGAATGGTCTGCACGACGCCGGTCGCGCCCAGGATCAGGCCCTCGGTTGCCTGACGCTTGGCCGCAAGAATGCCGAGCGGAACACCCACGACGATGCTGGCGGCGAGCGACAAGAACACGAGCATCAGATGCTCGCGGGTCAGACGCCAGAAATCGGCGCCGGCGAGCTTTTGCCAGAGATCGGCGGCGAATCCGAGCTCGCGATGGCGTGGTCGTCTCGGGCGCGGTACCGAACGTTGCGCCAGAAAGCGACGCGGCGATCGATGCAAAGTCCTTGCTTCCAGCTCCGCGGCCGCATTCATGCGACGCATGGATGCGTCGTCGATCGTACCCGCGAGCCGCTGCGAGCGCCGCCCAGGTTTTGGGCAATCGTTGCGGGAGGTCCGCGCGGAAGAGCAGCACGGCATCGTAGGGCGGGAAATAATGGCGATCGTCGTCGAGCACCGTCAGGCCGTACTTGTCGATCTTGGCGTCGGTCGAGTAGATGTCGATCGCATCGACCTGCTGCTGCGCGATCGCCTCGTAGGCGAGGCCATGATCGAGACCGCGCGGCGTGGCGAAGGGCAGGTCGTACGCGCGCTTCAATCCGGGCCATCCGTCGGCACGTCCGATGAACTCCTGCGAAAGGCCAAGCCGGAGCTCCGGATGTGCCTTGAGATCGGACAGTCGCGCGATGCCTTTGGCGCGCGCGTCATCGGCGCGCAGCGCCAACGCATAAGTGTTGTTGAAGCCTAATGGCACGCGCGACGGCGAGCTCCCATCGGCGCAAGCTTCGCGTTGAGCTCGGCCAGCGGCGGCACAGCGTCCAGCTTGAGAATTTCCTTGGCGATCGTCCCCGTGTATTCCGGGATAGACGTCGATGTTGCCCGAGGTGAGCGCGTTCAGCACGATGGCGGTGTTGCCGAGTCCCTGCTGGTGCGCGGCCATCGTCTCGCCCGCGGCCTGCCCCGCTTGCTTGAGGATTTCCCGAGGATGTAGGATTCGGTGAAGCGCTTCGAGCCAACGTTCAGCGTCGGGTCCGCCCGGGCCGACACGGCGCACATGGCGAAACCGATGACGCCCAACGACATGGCAAAATGGGTTCGCATGCGCATGAGTGTCCTCCGCGGACGATCGGACGTTAGAAGTTCTTATCGGACATCGAGAGCAACCGACAGATTGTATTCTTGCGTACCGCGCCCGGCGAACCCATTGGTGTCCCAGTCGACGACCCGCCAGTGTCGAAGGAGTCGTGAATGCAGAGTCTCGTCCCTCGATCCGTCGCTCGTCGAGCAACTGGTCATCGCGAATCGAATCCTCTACGACCAGAAGGTCCTCGACGGCTTCGGTCACGTGAGCGCGCGGCACGACAAATCGGCTGAGCGCTTTTTGCTTTCGCGCAACATGGCGCCCGCGCTCGTCAAGCGCGACGACATCATGGCGTTCGACCTGGAGGGCAATGCGCTCGACCAGGACGATCGCCGGCCTTATCTCGAGCGTTTCATCCACGCCGCCATCTATCGCGCGCGACAGGACGTGCACGCGATCGTCCATAGCCACTCACCCAGCGTAATTCCGTTTGCGGTGACGCGCCAGCCGCTGCGCCCCGTGTATCACATGAGCGGATTCCTTGGCGCGGGCTCCGCGTTTTTCGAGATTCGCGAGACGGCCGGCGACACCGACATGCTGATCCGCAACATGGAACTCGGCACTGCGCTCGCCAACGCATTGCGCGAGCACGCCATCGTGTTGATGCGCGGCCATGGCTCGACGGTCGTCGGTACATCGCTCGAGCAAGTGGTCTACCGCGCCGTCTACGCCGAAACGAACGCCCGACTGCAAGCGCAGGCGCATGCGCTCGGCCCGGTGATCTATCTCAACGAGGTGGAGGCGGCCAAGGCGGCTGCGACCAACGACGGCCAGCTCGCGCGGCCGTGGGCGCTGTGGCGAGCATCGATCGGATCGATCGATTAGGACGAAGCAGCTAGGGCCGGGGGCTCCTCGTGCCGTGCTCTGCGTTTCTCCCACGCCGCTAACTCGATCCTATAGCGTTCGACGGCCTCGTCGTACAAGTCGAATACGCAGGGGTCGCATCCGCCGCGGCAGCAGTCGTCCGGGCTGGGCCGTGTGGGAGGCACGGGCGCCGGATCGTGGTCGGGCGAGAGCTCGGACACGACAAAGGTACAACGCGACGCGACGCCAGTACGATCAGTTCGTGCGCGAGCGGCCGCGTCCGAACAGTCCTCCCAAGCGCGATCGAAGCGAACGCCCGGGCAATCGCGGCATCGACGGGAAGTATTTGTTGTCGATATAACACCAGCCCCACTTCTCACCCGGCTCGAGCGATCGGATCAGCGGGTGCTGCGTCGCGTGGAAGTGCCGCGTCGCATGCGTGTTTTCGAGTCGTCGCAACATCCGACGTGGCCGCAGATCAGGCACAAGCGTAAGCCGATCCACGTTTCGCCGATCGCAAGACAATCCTCGCAGCCTTTCGCGCTCGGCTTGACCGCGCGAATCTGGTCGAAATGCGGGCAGGTGTCGCTCGTTGTGGTTTTCATATCGAGAGAATCTTACGCGTAGATTCTACCGAAGCGGATGCGCGCTGCAACGAGCGTCAAACCTTTCGATCGGCTCCGAGCGAGGACACCCCGCGGCATGCGAAGTCGAGGCGATGGCGCTCGCGCCGCAAGGCTGACTGACGTCGAAGGCCGGGATCGCGAGCGGCGGTTCCACGCGTCGTCGAATGTGCGCGGCGCATCGGCGACGTCGAGGCTCGGTGCCCGGGTCGGAAGGTCGCCGAGCTGGCGTCGTTCGAAGCGTCGCCGCAGGGAGTCGCCGCTGCGGTCGGCACCGTGCCGGAAAAGCGGTCGCGCCGGTTATTGCGCCGCACGAAGAGTGGGCGCGGCATCCTGCGAGGGAACGGATTTTCGCCGGAAGTGGCCGCCGCCTTCTGTCGCGGATGTACGACGGCATCAACGCGGGGATCGTGTCCCCGAAATCGGGGATGCGACGACAGGGCAAGAGCGCGCTCGCCGAAGCGGCCAGGAATCTCGTACTGGCAACCTGATGTCAACGTAGGGTCGCGCGATTGGCCGCCCGATGGCACAATCGCGCGTGGTTTTCAACGACATCCACGTGGAGTTCGCCCGGCGGAGCGACGCGCAAGCGCTCGCGCTGATGGCGCGCGACCTGATCGAAACGGACCTCGGCTGGACATATCGTGGAGAGCGGATCGGCAGCTTCATCGCCGACGCGGAAAGCATGGCGCTGGTCGTCCGCGAAAACGATGGGACGATCGGCGGCTTCGCCATCATGAAATTTGGCGACGAGCGGGCGCATCTGGTGCTGCTCGCGGTGGGTCCGAAATATCGCCGCCGCGGCATTGCGCGGCGACTGCTGACCTGGCTCGTGGAATCCGCGCTGACGGCGGGCGTGATGTCCATTCACGTCGAGCTTCGCGCCGGCAACCGGCCGGCCTACCGGCTGTATCGGACGCTCGGTTTCGTCGAGACGTTCCACATTCCTCGCTATTACCAAGGGCGCGAGACGGCGGTACGGATGATCCGCATGCTGCGCGCGCCCAATGATGTCGCCGAGTCCTGGCGGCCGCCGACGCTCGACAAGCGCTGATAGGACGCCCGCCGCAATCGTAAAGGTTCGACGACGACGATCATGCGGCACTCCGGCAAGTGTCCCGACCTCATCGGCAACACGCCGATGGTCCGCCTGTCCAGCTCGACGCTGGCCGGTGCGCGAGCTCTACGCCAAGCTCGAGTCGCACAATCCGGGAGGGTCGATCAAGGATCGCATCGGACTTCGGATGATCGAGGCCGCGGAGCGCGAGGGAATATTGCGGCCGGGCGGCGTCATTGTCGAAGCCACCGCCGGGAACACCGGATTGGGCTTGGCGCTCTCGGCCATTCACAAGGGTTACAAGCTGGTGCTGGTGATTCCCGACAAGATGAGCCAGGAGAAAATCTTTCATTTGCGCGCCATGGGTGTCGAGATCGTTCTCACGCGCTCGGACGTCGGGAAGGGGCATCCGGAGTATTACCAGGACATGGCGCAGCGCATCGCTGCGGAGACCACGGGCGCGTTCTATATCGACCAGTTTTCCAACCCGGCCAATCCCGCGACGCACGAAACCTGACCGCCCCGGAAATCTGGGATCAGATGGAGTCACCGGCTCGACGCTGTCGTCTGCGGCGTTGGCACCGGCGGAACCCTCACCGGGATCGGCCGCTTCATGAAGCGCCATGCGCCGGCCGTCGAGATGGTGCTCGCGGATCCCGCGGGCTCGATCCTCGCCGACGAAGTTACGACCGGCACGCACGGCGAGGCGGGCTCATGGCTGGTCGAAGGCATCGGCGAAGACTTCGTGCCGCTCAATTGCGATCTCGACTTGGTGCGCAAGGCCTATTCGATTTCCGACGCGGAAAGCATGCTGACGGCGCGTGACCTGCTCCTGCGGGAGGGCATTTTCGCCGGCTCGTCCGCGGGAACGTCTGGTGGCCGCAGCACTGCATTATTGTCGCGAGCAGACGCAATCAAAGCGTGTCGTGACGATCGTGCCGGACGGCGGCGGCAAATATCTGTCCAAGCTGTTCAACGACTATTGGCTGATGGATCAGGGCATCGTCGAGCGGCGCCGTGGGCAATCTGACGGACCTGATTGCGCGCCGGCAACATCGAGCAGGCCACGGTGAGCATCGGCCCGGACGACACGCTGGCGACCGCGCTCGCGCGGATGAAACTGTACGACTTTCAGCAGCTCCCGGTGCTCGAAGGCGACCGCGTCGTCGGGATCGTCGACGAATCGGACATTCTCATGGCGGTCTATGGCCACGATGACCAGTTTCGCGCGCCGGTTCGCCAGGCGATGTCGGCGCGGATCGAAACGCTGCAGGTGGGGCGCGCGTCGATGCGCTGCTACCGATCTTCGCGCAGGGCCATGTGGCCATCATCATGGACAGAGACAAATTTCTCGGCCTGATCACGCGTTACGACCTGCTCAACTACCTGCGCCGCCGCGCGCGATGACACCATGACCGATTCTGAAAAAATTCGGCACCCGCGCGATCCATGCGGGCCAGGTTCCCGACCCGACGACCGGCGCGGTGATGACGCCGATCTACGCGACGTCGACGTACGCGCAATCGAGCCCGGGCGTGCACAAGGGATTCGAGTACGCGCGCACGCAGAATCCCACGAGAATGGCGTTCGAGCGCTGCTTGGCCGACCTCGAAGGCGGGCACCACGGCTTCGCGTTCGCGTCGGGGTTGGCTGCGTCGGCGACGCTGCTCGATCTCCTGCCGGCCGGAAGCCACATCGTCGCGCCTCGACGACCTCTACGGCGGAACCTATCGGCTGTTCGAACAAGTGCGACGGCAGTCGGCGGGCCTCGAAGTCACGTTCACCGACATGAGCGACCGGGCGCGTGTCGAAGCGGCGATTCGGCCGAACACGCGGATGATCTGGGTGGAGTCGCCCAGCAATCCGCTGCTCAAACTCACCGATCTTGCGATGGTTGCCGATCTGGCGCGGACGCGCGGCATGCTCGCCGTCGCGGACAACACGTTTGCGACGCCCTGGGTGCAGCGACCGCTCGAAGCCGGGTTCGACGTCGTGTTGCACTCGGTCACCAAATACTTGAACGGTCACTCCGACATGGTCGGCGGCGCGCTCGTGATCGGCGAGAGTCGCGAGCTCGCCGATAAGCTCGCCTTCCTCCAGAACGCCGGTCGGCGGTGTGCTGGGACCCTTCGACAGCTTCCTCGCGCTACGCGGGCTCAAAACGTTGCACCTGCGTATGGCGCGGCACTGCGAGAATGCGTTCGCGATCGCGCGTTGGCTGGTCGCGCATCCCAAAATCGCGAACGTGCATTACCCGGGTTTGACCGATCATCCGCAGCATGCGCTCGCGCGCCGGCAAATGAACGGCTTCGGCGGCATGGTGACGCTGGTCTTGAAAGGCGGACTCGACGACGCGCGCCGCTTGCTCGAACGTTGCCGCGTCTTTGTTTGCGCGGAGAGCCTGGGCGGCGTCGAAAGCCTCGCCGAGCATCCGGCGATCATGACGCACGCGTCGCTGCCGGCGGAGATCCGCGCGAGCCTGGGAATCAGCGACAGCCTGGTGCGGTTGTCGGTGGGCGTCGAGGACGTCGAAGACCTGATCGCGGATCTCGATCAGGCGCTCGCGTAACGCCGGCGCGACGCCCGGTCGTTCAGCCCCAAAAGCGAGCGAAGTCATGGCCATCCGATCCGCGGAAGTATGGCGGAAGATAGTTGTCGAACCACGCCAGAAGACCTTTGACGCTCGCGCGGGCATTTCTTGACTGCCTTCTGCGAGCGAGCGCATCCACGGCGCAGCGCCGGCGGCGGCGATGTAGAGGTTCGATCTAAGGCTCATCGGATCTTTGACGGTCATGGCAGAGCTCCTGTCGGGTTTCAAGGCCGCGATGCGGAGGGCAAAACCTCGCGCCGCGATGCTTCGATATTGGAGCCCGGCGCCGAAGCCGGCAAATCGAATGTTTCGATGAACGTCATCACTTTGCCGGATGCCGCTATTTCGCGCGCACCCGGCGCGCAACGGTCACGCGCGTGATTTCTTCGATCAGGGAAGCGCCTTCGCTCAGCAAGCAGCCTCTGAACACCGCCGCTACCGGCGGCAAGCGCTTGTTCTTGCGGTGGACGACGTACCAATGGAGCATGAGGGGAAAGCCTTGCACGTCCAGCACGACCAGGCTGCCCACGCGTCGCTCTGAGCGTCACGGTGTGGGCCGACAGATAGCCGGATCCCTATGCCGGCAATCACCGCTTGCTTGATGGTTTCGGTGCTCTTGATCTCCATCGCGACGTTGAGCTTCGGCAGCCAGCGGCCGAACGCCTTCGCCATCGATGCCCGCGTGTCGGATCCTTTTTCCCGCACCACGGAACGGCTCGTTGCGCCAGCGCGGCCATCGGGATGCGCTTTTTTCCCGCTATGAGTGGCATCCGGCGGGGCGATGATCACATAGGGGTGGGGCGAGAAGGGCAGGTTGACGGTGCCCATGTCGGTCGGCGGCCGCACCATGATCGCCAGATCGGTGAGGTTGTCGGCCAACTGGTGCAACAGCTCGGCCCGGTTGTGAACGGTGAGGTCGAGCTTCACGCCGGTGTGCCGGCGCGCAAACCCACGAGCAAGCTGGGGAAGAAATAATCGCCGGCGCTGATGACGCCGACGTTGAGCGTCCCGCCCTGCCACTCCTTTGAGCTGCTGCATCGCCTCGTCCGCCTCGCGAAATTGCTGAATGATCGCGCGGCTGTGGTGGAGCATCTCGGTCCCGGCGTGCGTCAAATAGACCTTCCTGCCGAGCTGCTCGAATAGCGGCAGACCGGCGTGCCCCTCGAGCTCCTTCACTTGCGACGATACCGCGGGCTGCGTCCAGATGCATCTCCTGCGCGCGCGCGTGAAGCTCAGGTGCCGCGCGACGCTCTCGAACACCTTCAGCTGGCGCAAGGTCGCGTTCTTCATCCCGCCGCTCCGGCAGACATATAACCATTATCTTATGCCACTAATAGAAAACTTCAACTATTCCTAATGTTTAAACAAGCCTAGGGATGTCTCTACACACGGCGAAACGCCGAATGCATGGTCGGTCAGCGACGGAAAGTCGCTAGAGAGGAGTCGCTCGGTGAAGATTGCAATCATTGGGGCCGGCGCGATCGGCGGCTATGTCGGCGTCAAGCTGTCATTGGCTGGCGAGGACGTCACGCTCATCGTCCGCGGCGCGAATCTGGAGGCGATCCGGCGCCGCGGCATGAAGCTCGTGATGAGCGACGGCAGCGAGCACATCGCGCGCGAGCGTGAAGGCGACCAACGATTATGCGGCCGCGGGTCCGCAGGACGTTGTGATCCTCGCGATGAAAGCGCACCAGCTCGCAGGCGGTGGCGGACGACGTGCCCAAGCTGTTCGGCGCAGGACACCGTCGTCGTGACGATGCAGAACGGCATTCCGTACTGGTACTTCCACCAGCACGGCGGCGCGCTCACCGGCAGCATCGTGCGAAGCGTCGATCCCGACGGCATCATCGGGCGGAAGATCCCGGCGGACCGCGTCGTCGGTTGCGTCGTCTATCCGGCGTCCGAGCTCGTCGCGCCCGGTGTAGTGCGCCACATCGAAGGCGATCGCTTCCCGCTCGGCGAGCTAGACGGCAGCGACGAGCGAACGCGTCACACGCATCGCCGAGTGTTTCGCCAATGCGGGCTTCAAGGCCCCGGTGCTCGACGACATTCGCGCCGAGATCTGGCTCAAGCTCTGGGGCAACCTGACGTTCAATCCGATCAGCGCGCTTACGCGCTCGACGCTCGTCGACATCTGCCAGTACCCGCCGACGCGCGAGCTTGCCGCCGCGATGATGACCGAGGCGCAGGCGGTCGCGCACAAGCTCGGCATCGACGTTCCGCGTGGCGACTCGAAAAGCGCATCGCCGGCGCCGAGAAAGTCGGCAAGCACAAGACGTCGATGCTGCAGGACGTCGAGGCCGGCCGCGCGCCGGAGATCGACGCACTGGTCGGCGCAGTCACGGAGTTGGGCCGCCTCACCAAGACGCCCACACCGAATATCGACGCGGTCTACGCGCTCGCGCAATCTGCTCGCGCGCGAACGCTTCACCCCACGGTCGAAGCGGCCCGCGCACCATAGCGGAGGCGGTTCGTTTAACCGCGGGCTGATTAGCGCGGCGGATCCGCAGCCGCGCGATCAACAGGCGTAGGATTCTCTAAAGCGACCCCGGACACGAGGGCGCAGGAGGAACCACGCATGGCCCTGACGCTCGAGTCAACGGTGCGCGCCATTCGGTGCCGGCGGCGCCCGACACGCCGTTGCTCTACGTTCTACGCAACGATCTGGCGCTCAACGCGGGCAAAATTCGGTTGCGGGCTCGGCCAATGCGGCGCATGCACGGTCGTCATCGATGGGGCGGCCGTGCGATCTTGCGTGACGCCGGCCTCGGCGGCGGTCGGGAAGAAGGTCACGACGCTGGAGGGCTCTCGGCACGGCCGAAAGCCGGGGCCGCTGCAGCGTGCATTTATCGCCGAGCAGGCCGCGCAGTGCGGCTATTGCGTCGCCGGAATGATGATGTCGGCCAAGGCGCTGCTCGACCGGACGCCGAATCCGACCGAGTCCGAAATCCCGCGCTGCACTCGAAGGCAATCTGTGCCGCTGCGGAACGCACAACCGCATCGTGCGCGCGGTCGGGCGCGCGGCGAAGGGAGAAAACGCCGCGAGCGCCGCAGGGCCGTCGCGAGGACACACGCAAGAGCGGGGCGGAGCCCAGGACCGCAGGTCGCGTCCGCGAGTGCGGGTGGCGGCCGACGCGTTGTTGCTCCGACCGTCTCGGAGGCGCAGAGAGGCCGCGAATTACTCCCCTTTGGGGGCAGCGCAGCGGCGATAGCCGCGAGCGCGGGGTCCTATGAGCGCGCCTGCGCGGCCGGCGCGGCGCCGGTTCCTGCAACAGAGCGCGGCGGTCACGGTCGCATTCTCGCTGTGGCCGGTGGCCGATTCGCTGGCCCAGCCCGCCACGCTTCCCGGCAGCCTCAACACCAATCGCACGCCTCGACGCGTGGCTTCGCGTCGACGCCGACGGCACGGTGACGGTCTTCACCGGCAAGATCGAGCTGGGGCAGGGCATCGGCACCGCGTTGCGCGCAGATCGCCGCCGACGAGCTGGACGTCGATCTGAAGCGCGTGACGATGATTATCCGGCGACACGTCGCGCACCCCAACGAAGGCGCAGACCGCGGGCAGCCAGTCGGTCGAGCAGGGCGGCACCGCGCTGCGCTTCGCCTGCCGCCGAGGCGCGCGAGATCCTGCTCAGCGCCGCCGCCGCGAAGCTCGGCGTCGCTGCGCGCGCTCTCAGCGTCGACGATGGCACGGTGACCGCGCCGGGCGGAAAGTCGCACGCCTACTGGGACCGTGACGACCGACGCGGATTCTCAAGCGCGAGGCGACGGCGAAGGCGAAGCCCAAGGCAGCGTCCAGGATCACAAGTGGCATCGGCAAGAGCGAGCTTCGCGCGCGACATCCCGGCCAGAAGATGCACCGGCGGCGCCGCCTACGTCCAGGACGTCCGCCTGCCCGGGATGGTGTTCGGGCGCGTCGGTGCGCCCGCCTTCGCCCGCGCGCGCAGCTCGTATCCGTCGACGAAGGCCGCGGTGAAGCGCGATGCCCGGTGTGATCGCGATCGTGCGCGACGGCAGTTTCCTCGGCGTCGCGGCGCAGCGCGAGGAGCAGGCGATCACGCGCGCCGCACAAGCGCTCGAGAAAGTCGCGCGTGGAAGGAAAGCGAGTCGACTGCCGCCGTCGGGCCGACGCGTCTGTTCGACACCTGATGCTACGCGCGAAATCGCGTGGACTCGGTGGTGAGCGAAAAGATCCGCGCCGACCGCCGCAGCGAACGCAGCGAAGACGCCTCGAACGCGACCTATACGCGCCCGTTCCAGGTCCACGGCGTCGATCGGCCCGTCGTGCGCGGTGGCGCAGTGGCGCGACGGCAAGCTCACGGTGTGGACGCACAGCCAGGGCGTGTTCCCGCTGCGCGGCGATCTCGCCAGGTGCTTCGCGATCGAGCCGGCGAACATCGCACGTGCATCCATCGCGAAGGCGCGGGCTGCTACGGCCACAACGGCGCCGACGACGTCGCGCTCGACGCGGCGCTGGTCGCGCGCGCGCACGCGGCGGCCGGCCGGTCAAGCTGCAATGGATGCGCGACGACGAGTTCGCATGGGAGCCGTACGGCTCGGCGATGGTGATGAAGCTCGCGGCGCGGCTCGATGCGCCAGGGCAACATCGTCAGACTGGCAGCACGAGGTGTGGAGCCATCCGCACAGCAATGCGGCCCGGCGCGACCGAGGGTGCAACCTGCTCGCGAGCTGGTACGCCGGAGAAGCCGTCCTCACCGGCGACCGGCGCGCGACATGCCGCAGCCGACCGGCGGCGGCGAGCGCAACGCCGATGCCGCTCTACGACTTTCCGCAGCCAGAAGATCGTCAAGCATTTCCTGCCGGAGATGCCGATGCGCACCTCGGCGCTGCGCACGCTCGGCGGCTACGCCAACGTGTTCGCGCTCGAGTCGTTCATCGACGAGCTCGCGGCCGCCGCGGGCGCCGATCCGGTCGAGTTCCGACTGCGGCATCTGAAGGATCCGCGCGCCAAGGCCGTGATCGAGGCGGCCGCGCAGCGAAGCCGGCTGGCAAGCCGAACGCGAAAGGCAGACGGCACGCGCGCGGCCGCGGGCATCGCCTTCGCCAAGTACAAGAATCTCGCCGTGCTACGTGCGCGGTGGTCGCCGACGTCGAAGTCGATCGCGCGAGCGGCAAGGTGCGCGTGCACGCGCGCTGGGCAGGCGGTCGACGCCGGGCATGATCGTCAATCCGGACGGCGTCGTCGAACCAGATCGAAGGCGGCATGCATCCAGTCGACGAGCTGGACATTGCGTGAAGCGGTGGCGTTCGACGCGAACGCGCATCACATGACGCGATCGTGGGCGGATTACCCGATCCTGCCGATTCGAGCGAGGTGCCGCGGTCGAGGTCGCAATTGATCGACCGTCCTGACGAGCGGTCCGCTCGGCGTGGGCGAAGGATCGCAAGGGGCCGAGCGGCGGCGGCGATCGCGAACGCCTTCGCGCAACGCCACGGGTCGCCGCGTGCGCGATATTCCGTTCACGGCGGAGCGGGTGAAGGCCGCGTTGGGCTGGAGTCACGAGCCCCACGCTCGCAGCTGACGCCGCTTCCGCTTCCCCGGAGGTCGCTGGGAGGGGCAGACGCGAATGAGTTCGAGTACAGTAGCGCCGTCCGACAGAGAAAGATCGATATGACGAGATCGCGAGTCTGCGCCTGGTTCGTCGCCACATGCCTTGTCCTGCCGGCCGCCGCCAAAGGCGCAACCGCGCGGGCCGACATCCGCTCCGGCGCACCGCAGACCAATTAAGGCCGACCTGGATCGGCCGGCGAGGGAGGACCGCATGCAAGCCTCGGCATCCACTCCGCTTCGTCGTGAAGACACGACCGCGGTGCATTCGCTCAACCGCTTCGTCTTCAGCGTGCCCGATCTCGACCAGGCGGCGAAGTTCTACGACGCATTCCGGGCTCGATGTCCGGCGCATCGAGGGGCGGCTCGACCTCCACACGTTCGGTCATCCGCATCGCTGGGGGTCGGTCTATCGCGGCGCAGGGTCCGAAACGAGTCGGAATACCTGAGTTTTGCCGCCTACGCCGAGGATCTCGATGCGTTGACTTCGTGCGGATCGATCGCAGCGGCATTGACCGGTCATGACCCGCATCGTCTCGCCGACGACACGCGGGATTCTGGCTTCGCGATCCGGATGGAACAGCGGTGCAGATCGTCGCGGCCGACAAGGTATCGCCGGCGCGCAAGGCGACTCGACGTTGCCGCCGGGGCCACCTCCCGGGAAAGGCGCCGCGCCCGCAAGGTCCCGCGTCGGCCGCCGTGCGCCCAGCGCCGGCTGTCGCAACGTCCTGCTCTTCAGCCCGACGTATTGCGATCGGTTCGACTTCTACTCCGACGCCGCTCGGCTTGCGCCTGTCCGATCATTCGGGCGACATCATCGCGTTCATGCACGGCGCGCACGCGAGCGACCATCACATGCTCGCGTTCGCGAAATCCGACGGCCCAGGCCTGCACCATTCGAGTTGGGACGTCGCGAGCGATCGACGACGTCGGCATCGGCATGCAGCAGATGATCGATCGCGGATATCCGGACGGCTGGGGCGTCGGCCGGCACGTGCATCGGCTCCAACTATTTCCGCTACGTGCGCGACCCGTGGGGCAGCTTCGCCGAGTATTCGTACGACATCGACTTCATACCCGCCGACGTCGACTGGCCGGCGCGGCGACCACGCGGTCGAGGATTCGTTCTACGTCTGGGTACCGCCGGTGCCTGACTATTTCATCATCAATCACGAAACCGCGGCCCGACGGCAGAAAGCTCGCGCAACGCGCAAGACGAATAACCGAGGAGGAAGTTGCACATGGGCATCGTTCGCCGCGTCGCCGCACGCCTGGTCGCAACGGCAGGATTGCTTGCGCATGGTTGTTCGCCGTCGCGCGCCGCGACGTCCGGCGCGCCGGTCCGCATCGGCAGCACGCTGGCGCTGACCGGGACCGCTCGCGTCGACCGGCATCGTCCACCAGATCGTCGGCGAGATCTACGTCGAGCAGCTGAACAAGCGCGGACGGCTTGCTCGGCCGCCCGGTCGAGTGGATCGTCAAGGACGACCAGTCGAAGCCGGACCTCGCGCGCACGCTGTACGAGCAGCTCGATCACCGTCGACAAGGTCGACCTGCTGATGGGCCCGTACGCGACCGGCGCGATCCTCTCGGCGATGGGCGTCGCGCAGCGCTACAACAAGGTGCTCGATCCACCACACGTTCGGCATCCCGAGCCTCGCCAAGTACGACGCGCAGTTCCCGACCTGGTCGCTCGGCCCGGATCCGGCGAACGACGTTCCCGAACACGCTCTCGACGCGCTCGCCGCGCAGCCGAAGCCGCCGAAGACGATCGCCATCGTCACCAGCAAGTTCCCGTCGGTCCATTTCATGTCGCTCGGCGCGCGCGAAGTGGCGAAGAAGCGCGGGCTGCACGGAAGTGCTGTTCCTCGAATGGGAATTCGGCAACCGCGACTTCGGCCCGATCGCCGCGCGCGTCAAGGACGCGAAGCCCGACTTCGTCTGGGTCGGCGCGATCGGCCTCGAGGGCAACCAGCTGCTCGACGCGATGAAGAAGATCGACTACGCGCCGCCGCTAGCACTTCTACATGTACCCGGCGCCGGGTCCGATGGTCGCAGGCGCCCGAGGCGAAGAACGCGCTGGCGGCGACGATCTTCGAGGAGCATCCGCCGTTCACTCAACAATCCGGGCGCGGCCGAATTCGTGCAAGCTGTTCCACGAGCGCGCGGCCAAGGCCGGCCTCGCCGTACACCGGCGTCGAGACGCAGGCGGCCGCGTCGTATACCGCGTGGCAGATCGCTCGAGGCGGCAGTCAACGGCGACCAAGAGCCTCGACGACAAGGTGCTCGGCGGACTGGCTGCGCAAGAACCAGCGTCGACACGATCCAGGGCAAGCTGCGCTTCGACGGCCCGAGCAACTACGGCGACGACCTGATGCGCGTCAAGCAGGTGCAGAACGGGCGCTGGGTCGTCGTGTGGCCGAAGGAGTCGCAGCGCCGGGTGCCACGCGGCGCCAAGCTGCTCGCGCCTGAGCCAGCCGCCGATGTCGGCGTTCCGATGCAGTTCCCGAGCGCCACGCTGCTCGCGCAGTCGGTCCTCTCGGGCGTCTTCGTCGGCGCGCTGTACGGACTTGCTCGGCCTCGGCCTCAGCCTGATCGTGGGGGCTGTCTGCGCCAGATCAACCTCGCGCATTTCGCGCTCGCCTTCCTCGCCGCGTACCTCTGCTATCAGCTCTCGACCGTCGGCGGCATCGATCCGCTGGCGCACGCTCGCGCTGATCGTGCCGCGCTCTTCTGTCGCGATCGGCGTCGCGACTGCAATGGGCTGTTCGCGCGGTTCAGCGTCAGCCCGTTCAACTCGCTGCTGGTCACGTTCGGGCTGACGGTCATCGTCGAGAGCGTGATCCAGTGCGATCTGGACCGCCGATTTCCGCCGGCTCGAATCGGCGTACGGCGCCGCGAAGTTCAAGGTCGGCACCGCTCTACGTCCCGGCGCCCGAGCTGCTCACGCTGGTGCTCGCGGTGGCGCTGTCGTTCGCGCGTGTGGGCGGCGCTGCGCTACACCGATCTCGGCCGGGCGTTGCGCGCCGCCGCCGAGGACGCGCCGATCGCCGCCGCGTTCGGCGTCAACCAGCGAGCGCATCGCGCTGCTGCTGTCCGGCGTCTGCGCAGCGTTGGCGGCGTCGCCGGCGTGTGCCTCGCGCTCGAGCTACACGCTCGCGCCGGCGCAGATCTATGCGTGGATCGGCGTCGTGTTCGCGGCGGTGATGCTGGGCGGCGCTCGGGCGCGCGCTCGGCCCGCTCGTCGCCGGCATCGTGATCGGCGTCAGCGAAGCGGTGACGATGGCGGTGACGGCGCCGTCGTGGGCGCCGCTCGTGTCGTTCTCGCTGCTGATCCTCGTTGCTCGTCGCTCGTCCGGGTCGCGAAGCACCGTGGCGCCACCCTGGGACTGCGCGCGCCGTGGCGAAGATCGCGATCGTGCGGCGCCGCTCTCGCCGCGATCTGCCGCTTTTCCGCTTGGCCTGCCGCGTTCTACGAATCGTTCCTCTACCTGGTGCTGCCACTGGATCGTGCTGGCGACGTCGTGGAACATCCTGTCCGGCTACTCCGGCTATTTCTCGTTCGGCCACGGCGCGTTCTTCGGCGCCGGCATGTACACGACGGCGACGCTGCGTCGCGCTACGACGTGCCGTTCCTGTGGACGCTGCCGGCGGCGGCGCTCGATCGCGGCGCTGCTCGGCGCTCGCGCTCGGCGCGGTCGTCGTTTCGCGTCCGGCGCGTTCGCGGCGAGCTGTTCGCGCTGCGTGACGCTGGCGGTGACGCTTCGTCGTCGGCACGATCGTGCTGCAACACGCCGCTCGACGGCGGGCCCGGGCGTCTACCTGAGCGCGGTGCCGGTGCCGAAGCTCGGTCCGACACGCCGCGTCGTCGTTCTACCTGCTGGCGCTCGCCGCGGCGCGTGATTACGCTGCGTCATCGCGCGCTGGATTCTACGCGTCGCGGCTCGGCACCGGGCTGTTCGCGATCCACGACGACGAGGACGTCGCCGAAGTGCATGGGCGTCCCGACGTTCCGCTGCAAGATGATCGCGTTCGCGATCTCGTGCGCGCTCGCCGGCGTCGCCGGCGGCATCCACGCGCTGTTCGTGTCGTACGTGACCGTGGGCGAGACATTCACGATCGTCGGTTCCGCTGACCGTCGTGCTGATGAGCGTCCTCGGCGGCACGCGACACTGGGCAGGTCCGGCGGTCGGCGCGGCGATCATCACGGGTCTGCTCTACGCGTTCACCGCGGGCGACCACGCGATCGCGGGCAAGGCGGTGTTCGGCATGGTGCTCGATCGCTCGTCATCCTGTTCATGCCGGACGGCGTGCTGCGGCGACTCGTGCTGCAGGCGACGAAGCGCGACCGCCGCGCTGTCCGCCGACATTGCCGTGGCGTCGCCGGAACGGCTGCGCCAGCATGCCTCGCCGGCGACCGGCGACGCCGCTCGCCGTTGCGCACGATGTCCGCGAAGGCGTTCGCCGGGCGTGCAGGCGCTCCGTGGCGTCGATCGTCGACGATTCGCCGAGGCGAGATCCTCGGCCTGCTCGGACCGAACGGCTCGGGCAAGTCGACCTTCATCAACGTCGTCAGCGGCCACTACCGCGCCGACGGCGGGCGCGATCGCGGTTCGAGGGCACGAGACTTCGGGCGAGCGGGCCGCGCATCGGATCGCCCGCGCCGGCATCGCGCGCACCTACCAGATTCCGCGACCGTTCGCGCACCTGACGGCGCGCGACAACGTCGCGCTGCGCGGCGATGTTCGGCGCCGCTGCGCTGACCGGGATGCGGCAGAGCGCGAAGCGGCCGCGCTGGCTCGAGTTCACCGGGCCTCGCCGCAAAGGCGTCCGCGTTGCCCGACGCGCTCAACCTGCATCAGACGCAAGTTCCTCGAGCTGGCGCGCGCGCTCGCGTCGCGCCCGCGGCTCGTGCTGCTGGACGAGGTGCTGTCGGGACTGACGCCCGGCGAGATCAACGAGGCGGTCGCGCTGATTCGCGCGATCCGCGACGCGGGCGCGACGATCGTGTTCGTCGAGCACGTCATGCGCGCGCGTGATGGCGCTCGCCGACCGCGTGATCGTCGCTCGACCAAGGGTGCGTGATCGCCGAAGGCACGACGCCACCGACGTCATGGAACGGGCGGAGGTTGTGACGGCGCTCTCGGGGCGCGCCATGCTTGAGCCTCTGCTCGATCATCGGCGAAGTACGGAGCCGCGGTTGCGCTGTCGGACGTCTCGCTGCAGACTGCGCGCGGCGAGCTCGTCTGCGTCGTCGGTCCGAACGGGGCAGGCAAAACGACACTGATCGATGTTGTCGCGGGGATGCACCGAGCGGCCGGGGGACGCTCACGCTCGACGGCCATGACCTGTCGCGCCTTCCCGCGCATCGCTTCTGCGCCGAGGGCATCGCGATCGTCCCGGAAGGACGCCGACTCTTCACGGCGATGACCGTCCGTGAAAATCTCGACCTCGGCAGCTTATGCGCGGCCGCTAAGCCGCAATCGGCGCGCGTCGCTCGATCGCGTCTGCGCGATGTTTCCGGCGCTGCGTCGCCAAGCTCGATCGGTCCGCCGGATCGCTGTCGGGCGGGCAGCAACAAATGGTGGCCATCGCGCGCGCATTGATGGCGCAACCGCGGATCCTGCTGCTCGACGAGCCCTCGCTTGGGCTTGCGCCGGCCATCGTGCTCGATCTCTTCCGGATCATTCGCGACATCAACACCGAAGGCGTGGCCATCCTCCTGGTCGAGCAGAACGTCGCGATGGCGCTCGACCTCGCGCATCGGGCCTACGTGTTGGAGGAGGGGCGGATCGTGACCGAAGGTGCGCCGCCACATTGCGGCGGGAGCCGGCATATCCGCCGCGCGTATCTGGGCATGGAACCGGACAGCCCGGATCCCGCTACCGGCTCCTGAAGTTGCAGAGCACGCCGCGTTGAGCGAATACTTTGCCGTCGTCACCTACCATTGCGTGACATTGCCATGAATATCGACTGGACCGCATTCACACCATGGTCGGCTCTGGATCGGCGGGGCGATCATCGGCGTCGCTGCCGCGATCCTGCGCGCTTTGCAACGGGCGGATTGCCAGGAATCAGCGGCATCGTCGGCGCGCTCCTGCGGCCGTCGTTTCCCGGCGCGACGTGGCGCGTGGCGTTCGTCGCGGGATTGGTCGCTGGCGCCGGTCGCCCTATGCGCTCTTCGCGCGCGCTCCCGCGGTCACGATCGATGCCGGCTACCCGATACTGATCCTTGCGGGGTTGCTGGTCGGCGTCGGAACACGTTATGCCTCCGGCTGCACGAGCGGTCACGGCGTCTGCGGCCTGTCGCGTGTTTCCCCGCGCTCGATCGTAGCGACGTTGACGTTCATGGCGGCGGGATTTGTCACCGTGTATCTCGTGCGGCACGCTTTCAACCTCTAAGGCGAACGATGCAGGCATTGACGGCGCATTGCTGGCCGGCCTGGTCTTCCGGCATCGGCCTGATCGTGTCGGGCATGGTCAATCCGGCCAAGGTCCTCCGGATTCCTCGATCTCGCCGGAGCTGGGATCCATCGCTCGCGCTGGTGATGGGCGGCGCGATCGCCGTCGGCAGCATCGCGTTTGCCGTCGCCGACAGGCGCAGCACGACGTTGCTCGGCACGCCGATGATGTTGCCGACCGCTCGCAATCTCGAGCCGCAGGCTGGTGCTGGGCAGCCTCACGTTCGGCGTCGGCTGGGGATTGGCCGGCTTTTGCCCCGGTCCGGCGCTGGTCGCGCTCGGCGCCGGCTATGGTCAAGGCGCGTTGGTTTTCGTCGTCGCAATGCTCGCGGGGATGCTCGTCATTCGAGGTCGGGCGCGAGCGCGGACGGCGACCGGTCGGCGCGCACCGGAGCTCCAGCGCGCGGCAGCTGAGCGCAGTGGCGACGGCTGCCGTGCGCCGATCAGCGCATGATGCTGATCTTCCGCCAGCTGTTCGACCCACAGTCGTCGACGTATACGTATCTGGTGGGCGACGGTCGCACACGCGAGGCGGTGCTGATCGATCCGGTGTTCGAGCAGGCGCGGCGCGATGACGCGCGCTGCTGCGCGAGCTCGACTCGAAGCTTGTTCGCCACGGTCGATACGCACGTGCATGCCGACCACGTGACCGGAGCCTGGCTGTTGAAGCAGCAATTCGGCAGCGCGATCGCGCTTTCCGCGCCAGTCCGGCGCCGACGGGCGCCGATCGCTATCTCGCGCACGGCGATCGCGATCGCGTTCGGCCGGCGCTATCTGGAAGTCCGCGCGACGCCGGGCCATACCAAGGGCTGCGTTACGCTCGTGCTCGACGACGAAAGCGCGGCGTTCACCGGCGATTGCCTGCTGATCCGCGGCAGCGGCCGACCGATTTCCAGCAGGGCGACGCGCGCGCGATGTACCGCTCGGTGCGCAGCCAGATCCTGACGTTGCCGCCGGCTTGCCTGCTCTATCCGGCGCACGACTACCGCGGACTGACGGTCACCAGCGTCGCCGAGGAGCGCCGCTTCAATCCGCGCCTGCGGCGGCGAGATCGGCGAAGCCGACTTCGTCGGCTACATGAACAACCTCGGCCTGCCGCATCCGAAGCTCATCGACATCGCGGTGCCCGCCAATCTGCGCTGCGGTCGGCCCGACGCAGGACGCTGCGCTGCCGGCCGAGCCCCGCTGGGCGCCGCTGACGTTCACCTTCGCCGGCATCTTCGAGATCCAGCCGCATGCGCTGGAGGAGCACGCCGCGACGACACAGATCGTCGACGTGCGCGAGCCCGACGAGTTCGACGGACCGCTCGGGCGCATCCAGCGGCGCGACGCTGCATTCCGCTTGGGCGAGCTCGCTACGCGCACCGGCGAGCTCGCGCGCGATCGACCGGTGGTCGCGGTATGCCGTTCCGGCGCGCGCTCGGCGCAGGCGTCGGTCCTCCTGCAGCGCGCCGGCTTCAACGACGTCGCCAACTTGGCGGGCGGGATGGATCTGCGCTGGCGCGCCGAAGGAGCTGCCGGTCGATGGGGCGAGGGATTAGGACTTGGCGACCTCGCTTAGCGGCAGTTGCATTTCGCTTGTCCACCACCCCGGGACCCGTCTCGGGTTGAACCGCCTTGACAGCGGTTACTTCCGGACGACGAGTAGTACAACGCCTGCGACCATCACCACCGATGCTGGCCCAACTCGGAATAACCGCTGTCTCTTTTTCGGCGAGTGAAAACTTATATGGCCCAAACTGACCCTCATGCGTTTCCCTTGGTGTAGTCGAAGTGGCCATGGAGCAGTCCAAAAGTGCCTGCGGCGAGAAGAATGATCCCGAAATTTTGTGATGCTCATACATCCTCCCCTTAATCAAACGTGTTGCTTCGCAACGGCGGCGAAACTACGAAAGACAGTCTACGCGAGGCGACAAGGCGATCACCGACGCTCGCGGGACTTTGAGAAGCCGCATGCGAGGCCTAACGCGTTATAGGGCGCAACTTGCCCACGTAACCCTCCGACACCGTCGATTCGGATTCTGCCGACGGCACGCCGCGGCCGTCGAACAGCACCGGAAGCTGATTCGCGATGCCGAGCTTCGCGTCGTTGCGTCGCCGCTCGTTGACGACTCGGACGATATTCCACTCGTCGTGCGCACCGCGGCTGAACGCCGTCGACGCCTTGAGCGCGTAGTAGTTAGCGGAACGCCGACTTGGCAGTCCGCCCTGAGACCGCTCTTCTCGAAGCGGGTCGACTTCGATCGCGCTGCGTCGAATACCGGTCGATTTTCGCCATGTCGCCGATTGCCGTCGAGCCGAATAGCGCGCGAAATCCTGCGGGCCGGCGAAGCAGACGAAGTCGAAGTCCTCGCCGAGGCCCGTCTCGCCCTCGAGCAGCGCCGTCCACATCAGCATGTAGTCGGCGCCCCGTCCGCCGTTCGAATGTCGGCGTCCGCAGTACCCGGATTCAGCATGAACACCTGAGTCGGCGCCGAAGCGCTCTTCGACCGCCGCTTTTGCAGCCTTCGGCCACTTCCTTGTTGACGTTGAAGTTGCCCGCCGCCGACGGCGACAACGGGACCGCTCAGGTAGCCGACGAGCTTGCCGGCCTTCCGCAGGCTGCTCGGCGAGGAGCTGCCGGAAGCTCGTCACCTTGCCGTCGATCGTCGGCTTCAGTCGCCGTTGACGCAATAGCAAAGCCCTCATTTTCGTGCAACTCGGTCGCGTTGGCGGCGAGCGCGGCGGTCGGTAGGTCAGACAAACCGTCGCGGGATCAGCCGACGGCGCCATAAAGGGTTTGTATTCCTGCACGCATGATCAGCCTCCCGCGGCAAATGGCATCATGCCGCCGCAACACGTCACGCCATCAAGATTTGGGCGGGCGGTCGGCAATACAAAAGCCCTGTACTGCCTCGCGCAGCGCCGCTTCAGAGAGCTGCTGCCGGTGGCGGCGTGCGGCAGCTCGTCGGCAGAAAACGAGGACATCGTCGGGGATCCTTCACCATCGCCGCGATCTTGCCTTTGTAGAAGTCGAGCATCGCTTGCGCGCGACAGCGTAACCGCGCCCGGCCAGCTTTACGACGAGAAGCAGCGGCCGCTCGGTCCCGATTTTGACGGCAGACGCCGATCACCGCCGCCTCGACCACCGCCGGGTGGCCGCACCGCGTTGTGCTCGAGCTCGATCGAGCTGATCCACTCGCCGCCCGACTTGATCACGTCCTTCGAGCGGTCAGGATCTGCAGATAGCCGTCGGGGTCGAAGAGTCGACGCCGCTATCGTCGCCGGTTAAACCAGCCGTCCGGCGTGAGCGGGCTGCCGCTTTCGTCCCGGTAGTACTCGCGCGCTGACCACGGACCCTGACGACGAGGCCGCCGGTCGCCTTGCCGTCACGCGGTAACCCGCGGCCCTCGGCATCGATGATTTTCAGGTCCACGCCATAGAGCGCACGGCCCTGCTTGAGCGCCAGCAATATGCAACTGAACGAAGTACA
>ERZ1370068.8056-contig-6937_pt1 | contig 38205 bp, 38 predicted proteins | sample MGYA00561227_ERZ1370068 | MGnify/ENA primary metagenome ERZ1370068 (study PRJEB38410, sample SAMEA6850437) | metagenome | study: Metagenomic assessment of the ecological functions of the soil: analysis of the soil microbiota associated with the...
GTTGTAGCGTTTCAGTTGCGTATTTGCTCGACAGGTTGCGGAAGCGCGCGAGATTGCAACCGACGTGGAGCAACCCATCAGGCGGGCACGGCCGCTCGAGGCCGCACACAGGCGGGCAGCCACGATCGAAAGTCGCTCACACGCTGAAGTCCGGGAAGTAGCGAGGCACCGAAACTTCCCCGAAATCCGCCGCGCCCGCACGCGCTGCGGGGTCCGACCGGCGGTGTCGATGCCCGTCAGCTCCGATGGTCCCCCGAAGCGCGGCGCGCGCGCCCCATCTGACGTGAGCGGCCACGCGCGCCTCGGAGGCGGGATCGCTGCACTGGCGCGAGGCTGCCGCATCAGCGGCTCGGCCAGGGGTGCGACTGTGGCAACCACCGCCGGCCTGCATGGGCAGCCGAAGGCCGGGCCGCGCGCGAGCCGGCGTCGACCGGATGCCCGCCGCCAGCACGAACTCGTCCGCCGCCAGGTCGCCTCTGCGTCAAGCCAGGTCGCGGCACTCCACGCGCCCGTCGCGGTCATTCCATCCCGGCTGACGGCGGCGTTCCGAGACCATGCGCACGGACGCGCGCTGCCGCCAGCAGAGGCGCGCCAGCGGCGCCATCGGCCAAGTCCCCGGCGTGAGGGTGGCGGTCGAGCGGGTAGTGCACGCGCCCGCGACGGACAACGCGCGACGCCGGGCTCCGAGCGCCTGCTGCCGCCGCGGCCGTCAGGACCTCGGCCGGCACGCCCAGCGAGCGCGCGTACGCGGCGGCGTGCGCCTCCTCTCCAGGCGTGCTCCGTCGGCGCCGCATCAGCGAGCCGCGCTGCGACCAGCGCCAGTCGTGCGTGCGCGCGAGACTCCTCGAAGCGCAGGCACGGCTGGCTGGTGCAGGTCGCGCAGGACCGAGCCACACGCGCGACCTGGCGCGCGCTCGACGCCCGCCAGAAGCGCACGCCCCAGCGCAAGCAGGTCCAGGCTCGGCCCGCGGCCGTACGTAGAGAGCTCGGGGCTCAGCATGGCGCAGCTCCCTGCGACGCACCATGCCGGGGGCGGCCAGCGGGACCATGTGGCTGGGCACGATCATCCCCGCGTTGCCGAACGAGCGGCCCTCGTCCTCGGCGGAGCCGCGCTCCACCACGGTCACGCGCAGGCCGCGCTCGGCTGCGTAGTGCGCCGTGCACAGGCCCACGATGCCGCCGCCGACGATCAGGACGTCGCGGCCCACGCCTGGTCGCGGATGCCCCAGCGGAGCGGGTCCCTCTCGTCGGAGGAGGATCGTGGCCTCCGCGGTCACGTGCGCCGAGCCCGTGATGAGCGGCAGGATGCGCTCGCCTCCGGCTCCCAGTCGAACGCGCCCCTCGAACACGCTGCCGGTCACGCTCTCCTGCCGCCACGACGTCGCCCGGCTTCAGCCGGCTGTCCGCGCCAGGCAGGCCAGCTTGGCGCTGGTGCCGGTCCCGCAGGGCGAGCGGTCGCGTGGCCCCGCCGGGGCAGAGCACGAAGCTGCGGCTGTCCGCGACGGTCCGAGGGACCAAAGCAGCTCGTGTGGTCCACTGCCGGCCGCCCTTGCCCGCGACGCCCGCCATGCGCAGGGCCCGCGCACGGCCATGGTGAACGAGGTGGCAGCGTCGCCTGCGGTTCGCCCTCGTGATGTCGCGACCCGTGGTCGCGCACGAGAGTATGAACCAGGCTGCCGCCGCCACGCCACGTCGCCTGGTGACGCTGCCCTGCCCCGGGATCGGACGCGCACGTCGCGGGCCCAGCGGTAGCTCGCCACGTTGCCCACGCTCACGCGTCCGTCCGGGCGGCGCTCGGCCGTGACGACTCCACCGGCGTGCCGATCCGGTGCCGGCGTCGCCGATGCGGCCCAGGTGCGCGAGCGATCTCGACGAGGCCGATGGTGCCGTGGCCAGCACATGCCCAGGTAGCCCGACGTTGTCGAAGAAGTCACGCCGGCCGCGCACGGCCGGTCGGGCGGCTCGCACAGCAGCCCCCCACCAGCGCGTCGTATCCGCGCGGCTCGCGCACCAGCGCGGTCCGAAGTGGTCGTGGTGCTCTGCGCAAAGCACGATCACGCCGCTGGGCCGGCTGCCTTCGCCGGTCCGGCCGTACAGCGACGACGATCCGCGATAGGCTCGCCGCCGGTGTGGGAATCAACCACCTGCACGGCTGTCTTCATGGGTGCGAAGGATAGCCCAGAAGCAGGGCGCGACTATCCCGGCCGCGCGTTCCGGGAGCGCGGGGTTGACGACGGCGGGCCGGTTCTGTTGTAGCATCCACGCACTTTGGAACCGGCCAAGCTCATCGCCTTCGCGGCCCTCGGCCAGTGGCGGTGGCCTTCGTGGGCTACTGGTGAACCGTCCGCAACCGAAGGGCGACCAGAGCCCGCGAAGGGTCGGCCCAGGGCGTGGTCCCCGACCTGACGAGACGCTCATCGGCTGCCAGTGACGAACTTCTTCGACACCTTCGGCATCGGCTCCTTCGCCACCACGACGTCAGGTCTACAAGCTGCGCGGGATCGTGGCGGACGAGCCGCATCCCCGGGCACGCTCAACGTCGGGCACACGCCGCCGACGATCGCCCAGGCCTTCATCTTCATCGCCGGTCGTCTCGGTCGGCTGATGCCGACGCTCCCTGGCCATGATCGCGGGCGGCTGTCGCCGGGCGCGTGGCTGGAGCGCCGATCGTCAGCGTAGCCTCTCGCGAGCAGGCGCGTCCCAGATCGGCATGGGCCTGGCGCTGGTGGTGGCGGCCGTGCTGTTCCGTCGATGACGAACCTCGAGATCGTCCCGCGGCGGCGACGCGATGACCTGTCGCGGCTGGCGAGTTCGCCGCAGGCGTCATCGGCAACTTCGTGCTGGGCGTCGCTGCATGACGCTCGGGCATCGGGCTCTACGGGCCCTGCGTGATCCTCGTCAGCCTGGCCGGCGCATGAACGCCATCGCGCGGCCTTCCCCATCATGATGGGCTCCTGCGCTGTTCTGATGCCGGTGGGCAGCGTGCGCTCATCGAGAGCGCTGCTACGCGCTGCGGCCCGCCTCGGCACTGGCGCTGGGCGAAGCGTCGAAGCCCGTGCTGGTCGCACGTCCTCACATCGTCGGAAGCTGGACCGCGTTCTACGTCCGTTGGGGCGTCGTCGTGGGTCGTCCGTCTACCGCGCTGGCGATGCTGCGATCGGCCCTGAAGGGTCCCAGCCCGGCTCGGCGGCGGAGGTGGCGCAGGGCGGCGCGCTGCCGGTCAGAGTAGGAACAAAGGCCTCCCCGGTCCCGCCGTACCCCCACCCCGTTTCTGCTACGATTCACCAGGCTCGTTAACGCCCGCTTTGCTGCTACACTGCTTCGTCGTTTTTGCAGGAGGTCGTGCGAGTGATTCGTTCTCGCCCGAGGCTGCCTGGTCTTGATCGCGGCTGGGTTGGGCCCGCACCCTCAATGCACGCTGAAGACGGTTACGTGGCCCCCCTTCCCGACCTCCAGGGCGACAAGCCCTTCACGTTGAATGGCTTCGAAGGGGACGGCGTCCGCACGATGGGCGCGTTCCCGAAGAACCTGGGCCGCGGCTTCTGTCCGTCTTCGGCAAGGACAGCCTCAAGCCCTTCCTGTTCGGCGCCGCCGCGGCCGGCCTCGGTCCTTCGCGGACAACGGGAGCCCGCACACCCTCGCCGGCCAGGCCCAGGCTGGCAGGTGGGCGCCCAGTGCCGGCGGCGCGACCGTCGATGGCGCCGCTCACGCTGGGGCTGTTCCTGGCCGGGCGCGCGACGCACGACTCCGCTTCCGGGCGCGACCTACGACGTCCGCGGGCCGCCATCGTGAGCACCGTCTACACGGCGCGTGCGTCGAAGTCGGGCGCGCCCGCACGCGCCCCGATGCGGCTCCGAACCAGCTCTCGTTCCCGTCAGCGCACACCTCGACCGCCGCTTCGCGATGGCCATCGGTGTTCGACTCGCACTACGGCCACAAGCGGTTGGCCTTCCGCCTACGCCGCCGCGGCAGATCGGCCTATCGCGGGTGGAGGCAACAAGCACCACCTGAGCGACGTGCTGGCGGGCGCGACCCTGGGCTACACTCGTCGGACACTCGGTCTCGAAGTCGAACGGCCTGTCTGGACCACGGACGCGAGGCGCGCTTCTCGGTGATGCCCGCGACCGATGCCCAGGGGACCGGCATGGGCGCGGGGTTCTCCTTCTCCTGGTAGGCGCCGCCCCCGTGACGTTGCGGGCGGTCCTGCTGGACGCGGGCGGCGTCCTCGTCAACCCCAACTGGGTGCGCGTCAGCGATGCGCTGGCACGCCGCGGGCGTCACGGTCGAGGCCGCCCGCCTGGGCCGCCACGCCGGGCCGCACGCCAAGCGGAGCTGGACACGCCCGGAGCGCGTCCGCGCGACGAACGACGCGACCCGAGGGTGGAAGTACTTCAACCTCGTGCTGACCCACGCGGGCATCCCGCTGTCGAGCGCGACCGACGACGCGCTGGCCGAGCTGCACGAGTACCACGCGCGGCACAACCTCTGGGAGAGCGTGCCGACGAGGTGCCGCCCGCGCTGGCGGCGCTCAAGGGCCTCGGTCTGCCGCTGGCCGTGGCCTCCAACTCCGAACGCACCGTGCGCGCGAAGCTGGAGCGGCTGGGCCTCGCCGGGTGGTTCGACCTGGTGATCGACTCGCAGGAGCCGGGCGTCGAGAAGCCTGACCCTGGCGTTCTTCGAGTTCGCGCTCCGGCAGCTCGAGCGGAGGCCCACGAGCGTCCACGTCGGCGACTTCTTCCACATCGACGTGGTGGGCGCCCGCGCGGCCGGCCTCGCACGCCTGGCTCCTCGACACGGGCGGGCTCTACGCCGGACCACGACTGCCCGCGCTTTCCGAGCCTCACCGCGGTGGTCGAGCGGGTCGGTCCTGCGTCTGACATAATCCGCCTCGTCCCGTAGCGACGACTGGAGGATCCCCATGGGCTGGCGCTAAGCAGGCGGCCTCGATCGCCATCGTGTCAATGTCCACGCGCCCGCGGCGCGCAGGCACCCCAGTACCCGGCCTATCCCAGCGAGACGCCCGCGACGCTCACGCCCACCTCCACCGGCTTCGACTACGAGCGCGCGCGACGTGATGATCCCGATGCGCGACGGCGTGAAGCTGCACACCGTGATCCTGGTGCCCGAAGGGCGCGCAGAGCGCGCCCATCCTGCTGACGCGCACGCCCTACGACGCGACGCGAGCTCACCACGCCATCGTCACACAGCTCGCACCTGGGCCCGAGCGCTCGCGGGCTACGACAACGCCGACGGACGTGATCGTGGAGGGCGGCTACATCCGCGTGGTGCAGGACGTCCGCGGCAAGTACGGATCCGAGGGCGACTACGTGATGAACCGGCCGCTGCACGGGCCGCATGAACCCGACTCCGGTCGATCACGCGACCGACACGCTACGACACGATCGACTGGCTCGTGAAGAACGTGCCCGAGACGAACGGCAAGGTCGGCATCCTCGGCATCTCGTACGACGGCTTCACTGCCGCTGATGGCGCTCGTGAACCCGCACCCCGCGCTCAAGGTCTCGGTGCCCATGAACCCGATGGTCGACGGCTGGATGGGCGACGACTGGTTCCACAACGGCGCCTTCCGCCAGCAGGGCATGAGCTACATCTACGACCAGGAGGCCACGCGCAAGAACGAGGTCAAGTGGTGGACCAGCCACTTCGACGAGTACGACATGTTCATGCAGGCGGGCATCGGCGGGCGAGCTCGGCAGCGCGCCGCGGGCTGGAGCAGGTCGGCTTCTGGCGGAAGATCCTCGAGCATCCGACCTACGACGCGTTCTGGCGCGACCAGGCCGATGGACAAGCGTGCTGGCCGCGCAGCCGCTCAAGGTGCCGGTGATGCTGGTCCACAGCCTCTGGGACCAGGAGGACATCTACGGCGCGCTCGCGGTGTACACGGCGATCGAGCCCAAGGACACCGGCGAACGACAAGGTCTTCCTGGTCATCGGACCCTGGCACCACGGCCAGGAGATCGCGCGACGGCAGCGCGCTGGGCGCGCTGCGCTTCGGCAGCGACACCGCGGCTCACGTTCCGCCGCGAGATCCTGCGCGCCGTTCCTGGACCAGTACCTGAAGGACGGCGCGCCCAAGGCCGACGTCGCGCCGGTGCACGCGCGTTCGAGACCGGCACCAACACCTGGCGGCGCCTGCCCGCCTGGCCCGTCAGGCTGCGCGACCGGCTGCACGTCCGAAGCCCACGCCGCTCCACCTGGCCGGCGGGCCTGAAGGCTGGCTTCGACGCGCCCACGCGCGGGCGGTCGCGGCGTACGACGAGTACGTCTCCGATCCGGCCAAGCCCGTGCCCTTCCGCGCGCGGCCCATCCAGCCCGATCGGCTACGGCGCCGGCGTGACCTGGTCGCAGTGGCTGGTCGACGACCAGCGCGAGGCGTCCGGCCGCCCGGACGTCCTCGCCTTCGCCTGCCGGACGTGCTGACCGCGCCGGTCAAGATCAGCGGCCCGCCGATCGCGAACCTGGTCGCGTCCACCAGCGGCACCGACGCCGACTGGGTGGTCAAGCTCATCGACGTCTACCCGGACGAGGTCGCCGCACAGCCGTGAGATGGGCGGCTACCAGCTCATGGTCTCGGCCGACATCCTGCGCGGCCGCTATCGCGAGGGCTTCGAGACCGCCGAAGCCGCGATCGCGGCCAGCGCAGCCTCTGCTCTACCGCGTTCGCCCTGCCCGCCGCGAACCACGTCTTCCTGCCGGGCCACCGGATCATGGTGCAGGTCCAGTCGAGCTGGTTCCCGCTCTACGACCGCAACCCGCAGACGTTCGTGCCCAGCATCTTCTGGGCGAAGCCGGCGGACTATCCGCAAGGCGACGCAGCGCGTCTACCACGCGCCCGGCCAGGCGAGCTTCATCGAGCTGCCGCTCGTCACCACGCCGTAGGCGCCCTGAGGCGTCACGAAAATAATACACGGCGCGCGGCCTCTCGGCCGGGGGCGCGCGCTATGTTCGATTCGAAGAGTCTCCGGAGGTCCTCCATGACTCGTCGAATCGCCTTCGCTCTCTGCATCGCCCTGGCCGCATCCTCGTCCGCCCTCGCCCAGTCCACCAGCGCGACCATACGCGGCACCGTCGTCGACGACACCGGCGGGCTGCCCGGCGCCAGCATCGTGGCCCAGGAGACCGGCACCGGCTTCAGCTTCTCCGCGACGACGGGCGGCGACGGCAGCTTCGTGCTGGCCGGCCTGCGGCCAGGGTCGTACGACATCACGGTGTCGATGCCGCAGTACAAGCCCGCCGCCAAGCGGATGACCGTCCTGGTCGGGCAGAACATCGACCTCGACTTCCGGCTGACGGCCAGACCTCGTCTACGCGGAGAACGTGACCGTCGTGGGCGAGCTGGCGGTGGACGTGAAGACGTCCCAGATCGCGACCAACATCACGTCGGAGCAGATCCGCACGCTGCCCCAGAACGACCGCAACTTCCTGAACTTCGCGGCCCTGGCGCCGGCGTGCCGTGAACGCGGGATCCGAGACGACCAAGGAGGTCACCTCGGGCGCGCTGCCCGGCTTCAACACGAACGTGTTCATCGACGGCGTGAGCTACAAGAACGACATCCTGCTGGGCGGCGTGGTGGGACAGGACTCGAGCCGCGGCAACCCGTTTCCGCAGAACGCGGTCCAGGAGTTCCGCGTGCTGACCCAGAACTTCAAGGCCGAGTTCGAGAAGGCGTCCTCGGCCGCCATCACCGCTGTGACCAAGAGCGGGGCAACACGTGGACGGGCGACGTGTTCCTGCTCTACCAGGACCAAGAGCCTGGTGGCGCAGGACAAGTTCGCCGAGGAGCGCGGGAAGACAAGCCCACCTACCAGCGCTTCCAGGGTGGCGCCAGCGTGGGCGGCCCGCTGATCGCCAACCGCATGACCTTCTTCGGCTCGTACGAGTACAACGGGCAGGACCGCGACAAGAGCGTGTTCTTCGGCGGCAGCCCCACCGTCCCCAGCCAGGACCTCAGCGGCTTCACCGGCACGTTCGGGAGCCCGTTCCGCTCGCACCTGGGCTTCGCGAAGGTCTCGTACCAGCTCGTCCAACAGCCAGACGCTGGACCTCAGCTACAGCCTGCGCCACGAGTCCGAGCTCAAGGACTTCGGCGACCAGCGCGCGCTGGAGAGCGCCAACGACTTCACGACCGACGTGAACACGGTCACGCTGCGCCACCTGGTGACGCGCTCGCACTGGATCAACGAGGCCGAGCCTGACCTTCCAGCGCTTCCGAGTGGAACACGTCGCCGACGAACCCCGACCTGATCGGCCAGACTTCCAGGGCGTGCTGCGCATCGGCGGCGCCGACACCGAGCAGTTCTTCGTCCAGGACCGGGTGGCGCTGCGGGACGACCTCAGCCGGTTCGTGGACTGGAAGGGACACCACCAGCTGAAGCTGGGCCTGATCGTGAACAGCATGAAGTACGACGTCACCAAGTTCTTCACGGCCAACCCGGTGTTCCGCTTCCGGTCCACCGAGAGCTTCGCGTTCCCGTTCGAGGCCCAGTTCGGCAGCGGCGATCCCGACCCTCAACGCGGACAACTGGCAGTGGGGCCTCTACCTGCAGGACGACTGGAACCCCACGTCCCGCCTGACGGTGAGCGCCGGCATCCGCTGGGACTACGAGACGAACGAGCTCAACAACGACTACGTGACCCCGCCGAACGTGGTGGGCGCCGTGCAGTCGTTCGTGCCCGCCCGCTACATCACGGACGGGAGCGACCGGCCGGCGTCACGCGGGCGCATTCCAGCCACGCGTCGGGCTCTCCGCACGACGTGACCGGCGAACGGACGCACGGTCGTGTTCGCCGGGTACGGCCGCTACTACGACCGCGTGCTCTACAACTCCGGGCCTCGACGAGCGCTTCCGCCAGCAGTTCGCGGTGCGCACGTTCCGCTTCTCGGCCGACGGCGCGCCGCGCGACGGCGCAGCCCACGCTCGTGTGGAGCCCGAGCTATCTCAGCAGCAGGGGCTGACCGGCATCATCGGCAACGGCGTGACTGGCAACCCGGAGATCTTCCTGATCGACAACGACACCCGAGCCGCCCCTGTCCGACCACTTCACGGTGGGCCTGCGCCACCAGTTCGGCAGCGTCATCACGTCGGTGGCGTATGCGGGCGAGCGGCAGCCGCAACGGCTTCACGTACGTCTTCGGCAACCGCAACCCGAACGGCGAGTGCTGCTTCCCGGTTCCCGGCTTCCGAACGTCCTGCTCTCCAGCGACGCCAAGAAGGCGTGGTACGACGCGATGTTCCTGACGCTGGAGCGGCCGTTCACCACCGGGTCCGAAGTGGAGCGCGCCAGCTCACGTACACGCTGGGCCGCGCCGAGGAGATCGGCGGCGACCTGTTCAGCCTCGACTACATCAGCGTGACCGACTACCCGCGGCACCCGACGGCCACCGACGAGCGGCATCGCATCGTGGCGGCTGGCATCTACCAGCTCCCGGCCGGCTTCCGCACGAGCGCGTTCATGCAGCTGGCGTCCGGGCGTGGGCTACACCATCGAGGACAACTCGCAGGGCTTCGGCATCAACCAGCGGCGCATCCTCCTCTACGCCGGGCGTCCGACGGCACCTTCAACTACAAGAGCGTCGACCTGCGGCTGGACAAGCAGATCCGCATCACGGGCCTGCAGGTCGTCGAGCTGAGCGCGCAGGTGTTCAACCTGTTCAACTGGGACAACTTCACGGCCTACCAGCAGTTCATACCGCCGCTGCCGGAGGTGAACCCCACTTCGGGAGCCCACGCGCGAGGACCCCAAGCGCCGTTTCCAGTTCGGCGTGTCCTATCGCTTCTGATCGGTCGAGGTTCAAGCGGCGCCGCTGCCGCGGCCCTGGCCGTGGCGGCGGTCCCTGGCGTGCGCGCGTCCGCGCGCCAGCCTCCCTGCACTGCCCGCGCTCTTCGACGACGTGGAGGCGCGCACGTTCCGCTTCTTCTGAGAGCAGTACGACCATCGGACCGGCCTGGTGCCGGACCGCTGGCCGAGCCGGACTGCCGTCCAGCATTGCCGCGGTGGGCTTCGCGCTCACCGCCTATCCGATCGGTGTCGAGCGGGGGTACGTGAGCCGCGGCCGCGGCCGCGGAGCGCGTGCTCACCATCCTGCGCTTCTTCGACGGCGCGCCGCAGGGCGGCCGAGCCCAGCGGGACCCGGGCCATCGCGGCTTCTTCTACCACTTCCTCGACATGACGACGGGCCTGCGCGCGGGGTCCGACGTCGAGCTGTCCACGATCGACACCACGCTGCTGATGGCGGGCGTGCTGTTCTGCCAGTCGTACTTCGACCGGCCGGGTCCGGCCGAGACGGAGATCCGCGAGCTGGCCGAGCGCATCTACTCGCCGCGTCGACTGGAACTGGGCCGCGCCGCGCCGCGCCCTCGTGAGCATGGGCTGGCGGCCCGAGGTCGGCCATTACCCTGCCGATTGGCGCATCTACGACGAGTCGATGATCCTGTACATCCTCGCGCTCGGCTCCACCGACCCATCCGCTGCCGGACGACGCCTGGCACGCGTACACGGCGGCGCGCGAGCTGCACGAGTACCGGGCCAGGACGCACGTGAACTTCGCGCCGCTCTTCGGCCACCAGTACTCGCACGTGTGGATCGACTTCCGCGGGATCCGGACGACATCGATGGCGCGGCAAGGGGCTCGACTACTTCGAGAACTCGCGACGCGCGACGCTGCGCCGCAGCGGAGTACGCGATCGCGAACCCCGGACGCTTCAGGCGGCTACGGCCGCGACGTGTGGGGTCTCACGGCCTGCGACGGGCCTGGCGACGCGAACGCGCATGGTGGACGGCCGGCGGTCGAGCTCTGGGGCTACTCCGCCGCGCGGCGCCGCCTTCGGGGAACGAGCGCGACGACGGCACGCATCGCGCCGACGCGCCGCGCTGTCGTCGCCGCCCTTCGCGCCGGAGATCGTGGTGCCGGCGGCGCAGCGAGATGCGGAGAGCGTGTACGGCGCGCACCTCTATGGAGAATACGGTTCCTCGACGCGTTCAACCCGTCGGTGCCTGACGGCACGCGCCGTGCGGGCGGGCCGCGTGGTGCCGGGCGCGGGCTGGTTCGACACGGACTACCTGGGCATCGACCAGGGCCCATACTGGCGATGATCGAGAACCACCGCAGCGGATCTCGTCTGGCGCGTGATGAAGCGCAACCTGCACGTGCAGCGCGGCCTGCTGCGCGCCGGCTTCCGCGGCGGATGGCTGGAAGCGGTGCGCGGCGCCGGCAGGCCGCGTGAACGACCTCAGGAGCAAGGGAGTCTCATGAAGCGAGCGTCGACGGTTACCTCGCCGCCTGCGTGCCTGGCGGCGAGCGGCTGGGCTCCGGCACAAGCGACGGCTCCGGCCGCGCGACGGCCGGTGACGCCGCCTCCGGTCGCACGCGCCAACCCCGCCCTGGAGTGCGCGTCGAGTCCCTCCCTGCGCCGCATGACGCTGGAGGAGAAGCTGGGCCAGCTCCAGCAGCTCGAGGGCGGAAGGGGACGGGCGCTTTCCGTCCGAGCACCTCTCGAGCCGTCGCCCGCCAGGGCCGGCTGGGATCCGTCCTGAACGTGCGCGGCACCGCCCGGGTGAACGAGCTGCAGAAGCGGCCGCGATCGAAGGCTCGCGCCTGAAGATCCCCCATCCTCTTCGGCTACGACACCATCCACGGCTATCGCACGATCTTCCCGATCCCGCTGGGCGCGAGGCGCGCCAGCTTCGATCCCGCGCTGGCGGAGGCGACCGCGGCGCGGCCGCGGCGCGAGGCGCGCGCGCGGTCGGGCTCCAGTGGACGTTCGCGCCGATGGTGGACGTCGCGCGCGACCCGCGCTGGGGCCGCGATCGCGGAAGGCGCAGGCGAGGACCCTTGGCTCGGCGCCGCGTATCGCACGCGCGCGTGTCCGCGGGTTCCAGGGCGACGACCTACGCGCAGCCCGACCGGCGTGATCGCGACTGCGCCAAGGCACTGGGTCGCGGTACGGCGCCCGAGGCCGGCCGGACTACAACACGACGGACGTGACCGAGCGCGCCCTGCGCGACGACCTACTTCCCGCCGTTCTGCGCGCGGCCGTCGACGCGGAGTGGGCACGCTGATGAGCGCCTTCAACGACATCGACGGGACGCCGGCCACGGCCAACCGCTTCACGCTCACGAGCGTGCTGCGCGGCGGAGTGGGGGTTCGACGGGTTCGTGGTGGAGCGACTGCGACGTCCGTGCTCGAGCTCCTGAAGCACGGCACCTCGCCGCGGACGAGGCCGAGGCCGCGCGCAAGGCGCTCACCGCGGGCGTGGACATGGAGATGGTCAGCCGCACGTTCGCCCAGCGCCTGCCGGACCTCGTGAAGCGCGGCGTGGTGCCGGTCGCGAGCCGTCGACGAGGCCGTCCGGCGCATCCTCCGCATCAAGGTCCGCGCGGGCCTGTTCGAGCACCCGTACGCGGACGCCGCGCGCGAGAAGACGGCGCTGCCGAGACGACCGAGTCACGCCAGCTCGCCTGGCGGCCGGCCGCGCGCTCGATGGTCCTGCTGCGGGAACGAGGGCGGCGTCCCGCCGCTGCGCGGAAGGACCTGAAGACGCTCGCGGTCGTGGGCCCGCTGGCCGACGATCGCCGGGGCCGTCATCGGCACCCTGGTCGGCCGACGGCAAGGCCGAGGACGCGGTCAGCTGTGCTCGGCCGGCATCCAGGCCGCGCTGGGGACCGGCGCGCGCGTCCTGCACGCGAAGGGCTGCGAGATCGAGGGCGGCGGCGACGAAGCGGTTCGCCGCGGCGGTGGACGCCGCCAAGCAGGCGGACGCGGTCGTGGTGGTCGTCGGGGAGCCGGCCGACATGAGCGGCGAGGCCTCCTCGCGCGCAGCGTGCTCGACCTGCCGGGCCGGCAGATGGACCTGGTGCGCGCGGTGCACGCCGCGGGCCGGCCGATGGTCGTGTGCCCTGAACGGCCGGCCGCTCACGATCCCCTGATCGCGGAGCGACGCGCCGGCGATCCTGGTGGCGTGGCACGGCGGGACCGAGGCCGGGAACGCCGCCGCGGACGTGCTCTTCGGCGACGTCAACCCCGGCGGCAAGCTGCCGATCACGTTCCCGCGATCGGTCGGCCAGGTCCCGATCTACTACGCGCACAAGGCCACGGGCCGTCCGCCCGGCGACGTCAAGTGGACGTCGAAGTACCTCGACGTGCCCGTCACGCCGCAGTTCCCGTTCGGCCACGGGCTCAGCTACACCACGTTCGAGCTGTCGGGCCTGAAGCTGGGGCGGACCAGCGTCGCGCCGGGAGGATCGCTGCCCGTCGAGGTGACGGTCAAGAACACGGGATCGCGCGCGGGCGACGGGGGTGGCAGGTCTACGGCTGTCCGACGTCGCGGCCAGCGTCACACGCCCGGTGAAGCAGCTCCGCGCGTTCGAGCGCGTGAGCCTGGGGCCTGGCGAGCCGAAGGCGCTCTCGTTCACGCTGGGCCCGAAGGAGCTGGGCCTCTACGATGCGCGGCTGCGCTGGATCGTCGAGCCCGGCGAGTTCCGCGTCACCGCCGGAACCAGCTCGGAAGGCGGCCTGACCGAAGTCGTTCGCGGTCCGCCAGGCGACGACGCGACGGGCCGGCGAGAAGCCGGCCCGTCGGAGCCGCCCTACTCGATCGTGAACCTCTAGCAGCTCGACCGGCGTCGCCTGCACCGTGACGGTCGTCTCGTTCGACACCATGGCGGTTCCGGCGCAGCGGCGTCGTGCGCTCCACCAGGAAGTAGGTGCCGGCCGACGGGTAGTTCGCGCAGTTGAGCTGGTAGGTGGCGCCGGTCTGGCCCACTCAGGCCGGCGATGGCGCCGCCCGAGACCGTGCGATAGCCCCACTGGTGCGCGCCGGGCCCGCCCCCCGTGTCGGTCGCGGTGGCGGTGCCGCCGATGCAGGGCGCGGGCGCGCCGATCACGGTGGAGCCCGCGACGTTCACGTTGACCGCGCTGAGCGGGGCGCCGGCCACGCCGCAGGCCGCGTCCAGCCGGCCGAAGCCCCACAGGTTGTTGGGATAGACGCCCGCCACGCTGCCGCACGGCGCGGTCGAGTTGGTCGCGTTGCGGACGGCGCTGTTCGCGAGCCGGGACTCGATCCCGTCCACGTTGCCGTCGAGCGACGGCACGGCCGAGAGCACGAGCGCCACCGCGCCCGCCACGTGCGGGCCGGCCATCGAGGTCCCCCTGCAGGCTCGTGTATGCGGTGTCGCTGGCGTTGGTGACCGAGCGGACGTTCGTTCCCGAGCGCCGCGATGTCAGGGCCTGATGCGGCCGCTGCCGTCCACGGTCACGGGCCCGCGCGAGCTGAACGAGGCCAGCGCGTCGCCTGCAGACGTTGGCCGGGCAGGAGAGAGCGGCCGTGCTGAACGGCTCGTCGTGCATGCCGGGCGGGTCCTGGACGGTCGAGCAGCCGGCGCCTGCGTTTCCCGCCGAAGTCCTGGCGGTCAGGATGCCCGCCGCGCGCTGCGCCGCGACCGCCTGGCGGATGAGCCCATGTTGGCCGCGTCGCGGCCCTCCGAGGGAGGGCAGCCCCACGAGGTTCTGGCTGACGTCGGGCGCGAGCGCGGGGTTGCCCTGCGCGGGAGTGCCTCGATCGGATACGGCGCGAGGAAGAACTCGGAAGCACTCGATGTAGCGCGCCGGAGTGCCGTTGTTCTGGTCCATGTTCCGGCAGCCGATGAACTTCGCGCCGGAGCCATGCCGATCTGGTTGCTCGCCCGTCATCGCCCACCGCGGTGCCCATCGTGTGCAGAGCCGTGCCCGTTGTCGTCGCAGGGCTGCCACGCTGTCGGCGCCGCCAGATCCCGCCGGTCGCGGGCGGGTGGATCGAGTCGTGCCAGTTGAAGTTGTGATCGGCGGTCGTCCCGTTCCATCCGCGGTAGTGCGGCTTCAGCGCGGTGTCGGGTCCAGCGGATGCCCGGTGTCGCCGCCCGCGACCGCCGGCCCTGGCCGGTGGAAGCCCGCGGCCCACACCTCGGGCGCGCGCACGAACGCGATGCCCTCCTCCACCAGCAGCGCACCTCGGTGGCGCCCGCCGTCTCCATCGATGGGCCCCTCGGGACGCGGCGAGATCCATCGCACCTCGGGGTTGCCGATCACGCGCGCCACGTCGGCGCGGGCGGCCAGCTCGCGCGCGAGCGCCTGGGTCGCCGCGAGCCCAGATGGCGTTCACGATGTAGTACGCGCGGTGCTCGACCCCGCGCGCGGACAGCAGGGCGAGCACTCCGCCTGCGTCTGCTGCGCACGCTGGTAGAGCGTTTCGTACACGAAGCGGCCCTTGGCGGCCTTCGTGGCCATGGCATTCGCCGGCGTGAGGTCGGGCGGATCGCCCATCACGACCAGGGACGCCCGCCTGCCGCCTGCGCCGTCCGGATCCAGCACCCACGGGAGATCTGACCACGCGGGTCGCCGGCCGCGGCGAAGGCTCAGTCCGGCCGTCAACAGCACCGCCATGGCGTACGCGCTGGCGCGGAGGCTCATAAGGTCTGCTCCTTTGCGAAAGAGGAAACGCGCGAGTCTAGCGCCACGGATGCGGTCCGCGCAAATTCGCAGATGGCACGTGACTTGCTGCACTCGAAGAGGCATCCTTGTATCGAACGCGGTTATGGAGGAAGCCAGAGACATGGAGCAATCTTCGGACGAAACCGGATCCTGACCCCAGGCGCTGCCGGTGCGGCCGCGCTGACCGCGATCACCGGCGCGGTGGTCAGCGCTGGCGGTGCGCGCCGACGACAAGGCGATCGACCGCGCCGTGGCGGACCTGTCGCCCACGCAAGGGGCAGAAGGTCCACGGCCAGGTCGTGTTCGAGCGCAAGCCGGGCGGCGTCGAGGTGGTGGCCACCATCGAGGGGGCTGACGCCCGGCACGCACGGCTTCCCACGTGCACGAGGTCGGCGACTGCTCCGCGCCCGACGCCACCTCCGCCAAGGGCCATTTCAACCCCTCGAGCGACCCGCACGGCGCGCGCGACGACGCGGCCAAGCGTCACGCGAGGGCGACCTGGGCAACATCGAGGCGGACGCGTCCGGCAAGGCGCAGGCCAAGCTGATGGACGCGAAGCTGAGCTTCGACGGCGCGCAGTCGATCCGTCGGCAAGGCGGTCATCGTCCACGAGAAGGCCGACGACTTCACGACCCAGCCGACCGGGAACGCCGGCGCGCGCGTGGCCTGCGGTGTCGTGAAGGCGGCGCCGAAGGCGCACTAGCCCGAACTCCCTGCGGACTCCGATAAGCTTACGGCAGCAGGCGGGGAACGCCCGCCTGCCTTTCGCCTCTCGGAGGGACCGGATGGGCAAGCCTCGCATCTTCCTGGGCTCGTCGGGAAAGCAGGAGAAGCTGCTGCAGGCGCTGACGCGCGGTCTCGAAGACATCGCGCAGGTCGAGCCCTGGACGACTTCGTTCAATCCAGGGACCACCACGCTGGAGCGGCTCCTCGAGCTCACGCGCGAGGTCGACTTCGCCGCCTTCGTGTTCGCGCACGACGACTGGACCACCGCCGAGCCGGCCCGCATCCAACCCCGCGGGATCCGGCCAGGCTCGCCGCGGGACAACGTGGTCTTCGAGGCCGGCCTCTTCGGCGGCGTGCTCGGCATGCGCCGGACCTTCATCCTCCATGCGGTCGGCTCGAAGCTTCCGAGCGATCTCCTCGGCCTGACGTCCGTCCGGTACGAGGAGGACGAGCCCTGCCGAGATGCGGACCATCAACCAGAAGCTGCGGAAGGCCATCGAGAGCCGAGGGCCGCGTCGCCCGCATCGAGGGCCTGTGGTGGCAGTTCTCCTGACGGAACGCAGCGCTCCGGGAGCCTTCGGCCGTGAGCCTGCCTGCGGATCTCGCGCGACCGCGACGGCGCGCTCGAGGTGAACGGCCGCTCCTGGCAGGAGGACGGCACGCCTGTCGGCGCGCTACTGGAGCGAAGCGGCCAAGGAGAGGAAGCGATCCCGCGGCGTCTTCTACTGCTGGAAGGGAGAGCGGCCTCGGCACCCGAACGCGCCGCAGCTGGACGGGACCGGAGAGATCCGCATCGAGTCCGCCGATCGCGCGCGACGGTTACTTCACCACCCGGTCGGACACGGACCCGAACATCAACGCACGGACCGTCCGGGGTCTACCTGCGCGCCGATCCCGGGGACCTGAACGTCCTGGACGGAACGCGACGATCGCGCAGCGCGCGAAGCTGATCGCCGAGCGGCTGAGCCGCTGGAAGTCGATCGTCAACGCCTGAGAGACGGCTCGCGAGCCCGCGCCTCACTCCTGATTCAGCCGCTTCCGCAGGAGAACGTGCTGGTGGCCACGCGGATAGTCCGGAACGCTGTCCACGACCTCGTAGCCCAGCCGTAGGTAGAACTCGGGCGCCTGGAAGCTGTGCGTGGCCAGCGGGATCTGGAAACATCCCCTGCGCCGCGCTTCCGTCTCCGCCATCTCCAGGAGCTGCCGCCCGAGTCCCAGCCCGCGACGGCTCTCGTGCACCAGACGCTGGCGGATCTCCGCAGCATCCACCCCACGTGTGTCCGCAGAGCCCGGCGATGACCTCGCCGTGCTCATCGCGCCCGAAGATCGCCGAGACCGAGCGCATCGAAGATGCCGGTCTCCTTGGAGTTGAACTCAGTAGAGCCGGTCCTCGAGGAAGTCGATCTCCGCGGGCGTGGGGTCCGTTCGTGCAGGACGAAGCTTCAGCGTGGTCATGGCGGCTATTGGCGGCCGCTCACCTCCGAGGAGGCCGTATCCCTCCGGCCAGTCACCCAGACGGCTCTCCGAGTTCAGGTGGCCGCCGCCCTCGACCACGTGCAAACGACTGCCCCAAGCGGCCGCGAGAAGCCTTCGCTCGCTCCAGGGACACATAGGGACTCGTTCGTGGTCGCCACCACGATGCTGGAAAGGGGAGCCGCACCAGCGGCATCCGGAGCATAAACCCTTCGGGACCCCGCGGATAGGAGAGGCGCCTCCGTATCGCCGCGCCGAGACGAGCAGGGCGCTACGAACTCGACCCTGGCGTCCGCTGTTCACCAGTGACCCACCAGGGCGCACGCGGAGCTGTGCGCGACCAGGACGGCATCCGGAGTCCGGAGGATGGCATCGCCGAGGCGCGCGATCCAGTCCGCGCACCTCGGCTGGTCCCAATCCTCCTGGAGGACGCGCACGAACCCGGGATGGTTGGCCTCCCACCCGGACTGCCAGTGTTCGGGCCCGGAGTTGTGACAGACCGGGCAGGATCAGGACAGGCGCCCGTTCACTCACTCCGGTCAACCGTCCACTTGACCTTGCAGACGGTGTCGACCGCCCGGACCACTCCAGCGCTGTCCCTCGAAGAACAGCGGCCAGCCGTCCGCCCGTACCGCCTTCAGCGTCCCGGCGGTCTGGGCACGCTGCGGGTGGTCGGCCAGGGCTCGCCTCAACCTGTCGCAGAGCCTGACCGCTGAGACAGGACGAACCCAAGCGACACGCCTGCGACCGTGCCGATCAGCAAAGCCTTCCTGCGCATTGCGATCTCCTCAAGCCCCCACGACCAGTCCTGCCCGGCTTCTTCTCGTCCGTACGGATTCAAGGCGCGACTCCATGCAATTCCGACCATGAGCACCACGATGACCAGGGAGACTCGCCATCCCAACGCCCACGGCGACCCAGGTTGACCCTCTCGCACCGCCTGCCGTGATGTGAGAGACAAGCCGCTCACCCATCAGGTGCTTCGCGAGCTGGCTACATCGCAGCCGAATACCCGATGGGCAGCACACTGTTCGGGAAGTCGGTCTGGCGGGAAGAGCGATACGACCAGGGAGGCCCGCGGGTCACGCAGGCCTCCCCAGAAGCGCCTTGCGCCCGGAGACAGCGTCACCAAGGCGGGCGTAGTTGCGGGCCAACAGGACAGCGCCCGCGATCGGCGCTCCAATCACGGTGGCCGCAGTGATCTGCGCCGGAGAGTACAACCGCACCACTTCCCCGCCCTTCTCGTCGCTCAACATGCCTCGGTTTGCATCGCGGGCGCTGGCGCCCGATTCGTGAAACGGTGCAGGCTCATAAGCCGGCAAAGAGCGCCGCGATATCGCGGGCCAGCAACTCAGGCTCCTCGGCCGGGGCGAAGTGCCCGCCGCTCGGCATCGGGCGTCCACCGGCGCACGTTGTACAGGCGTTCGGCCCACTCACGGGGAGGTGTTCCCTCATCGACGAACGTATTGGCGAAGACAGCGATGCCAGTGGGCACCTTGACGAACTCCTGTGGTCCAAGCGTGACCCGGAACCGCCGGTTGTCGTTGTCGAAGTAGTCCCGCATCGAAGATGTGATCGTCTGGGTGACCCAATAGAGCGTCACCGTGGTCAACAAGAAATCGCGGGAGAAGCGCTGATCGAGATTGCCGCGGGAATCGGCCCAGGAGCGCCACTTCTCCAGAATCCAGGCGGCGAGCCCAGCCGGCGAGTCGTTCAGCCCGTATCCGAGCGTCTGGGGCTTCGTGGATTGGATGGCCTTGTAGCCATACTCCTCCTGCCAGAATGCCGCATTGCGCTCGCGATAGGTTGTCTCCGCTGCGGACAGTGGCCGCGCCCCTGGTCCCGTGTAAGGGGCGATCTCCAGATTGCTCAGGTGGACGCCGATCATGGGCTCGGGATCGGTCAATGCCATGAACGTGGCAACCCCGGCCCCGAAATCTCCGCCTTGAGCCCCGTAGCGCTCGTAGCCCAGGCCACGCATGAGGCGATGCCACAGACCGGCGACGTGCTGATAGTTCACGCCCACCTGAGCGGGCCGATCGGAGAACCCGTAACCCGGCAGTGGAAGGGATGACGACGTCAAAGGCGGGACCCTCGATGCCGTGGGCGTCTGGATCGGTCAGGAACGGCACGAGCGGAAGCAGCTCGGCGAACGTGCTGGGCCAGCCATGGGTCAGGATCAGCGGAATGCCGTGCCCGCGCCTGGCCCGCTCATGGACGAAGTGGATATGGACGCCGTCGAGCTTGGCGCGGAACTGATTCGCCGCGTTCAGCGCGCGCTCTTGTGCGTGCCAATCGAACTCGTCGGCCCAATACGCAAGCAACGATTTAAGGTACTCGAGGTCAGTCCCCTGCTCCCAGGCCGTGCCTGGTGCCTGATCAGGCCAGCGCGTGTTGCGGATACGCGCTCGGAGGTCAGACAGGATCTCCGCCTCGATCCGGATCGAGAACGGGGTGATGTGGAGGGGTGAGCTCATCGCAGGGTCTTGCCGTGGCGTTCCTACCTGCCGCCCAAGACACACTTGAGCTGCGGGCGGTGACTCAAGACGCCGCGCCCCCAACCAGCCACGGCGCGCATCCTTCGCCGCCCGTCAGCTTCAAGCGCTTGTTGGGCGGCATTACCGCATCAGGCGTGCCTCCCGCTAACCGCCAGAGCAACCAGCCTGCGAGTACCAATCCACCCGATCCAGTAGACAGCGACCAAGAGCACGGCCAAGACGGCGACGGACATGGCAAACACGACGTCACCCGGGTGGGGACGTCCTCGCCAGCAGTGACCAATCGGGCAGCGAGGCCCGTGAGCGCGGCGAACAGCAGCGGAACACTGACTGCCATGTAACCCACTTCTGCCGCAGGCGTTCAGTGACCAGTACAACAAAGCCCAACAGCAAGAGCGGGACACCGACGAGCATGGCGAGCGAGAAGGACGGCCGCCATTCTTGAGCCGGCTGAGACGTCCATGCTGTAGAAGTGCATGCCGCCGCTGATGCCGAAGAGCGCCGACACCTGCCACGAGATCCAGCCCAGCAGGGCGAAGCCTTGTCGTAGAACGACGAACGCCATCGATCGCCCGCGACGTGCGGCAAGGCCTTCTCATCCCTACCCCGCCCGACAGCTCCCACGCCCACCTCTTGTCCGCCCAACACGCAGTAGACAGAACTCAATAACTAGATGGTACTGCGATAGGGTCGTGACGGACGTGGCCGGCCACGAGCACGAACACGATCACGAGGCGGCCTGAGCGGGCTGTCCACTCATCGGCGGAAGGTGGGGCAAGGCCAAGCGACGCATCCGTGATCGTGGACGTGTCCGTGCACGTCCGTTACCGATCTCCGCCCGAGCCGATCTCGCCCGAGCCGATCAGCCCCTGCCGCAGCGCCAGCTGCCCGCAGGCCGCGGCGATCTCACGGCCGCGCGGCCAGCGCACACAGGCAGCGCACGCCGCCGTCGTGCACGATCTTCTGGAACCCAGCATCGCGCGGGCGTGGGCGGCTCGAGCGCGCTCCCGGCGAACGGGTTGTGCGGATGCGGTTCACGTGCGCGGGCAGGCTCGGCCAGAAGCGACGCCAGCCGACGCGCGTCGTCGTCCGTGTCGTTCACGCCGGCGCCACAGCACGTACTCGATGAAGTACCGCCGAGCGTGATCTGCGCTGCGTGGTCCCGCGCGGCGCGTCCAGCAACGTCGCGATGGGCCGACACGCGGTTGTGCGGCATCAGCCGCTCGCGCTGCGCGTCGGTGGTGGCGTTGAGCGAGAGCGCTATCTGCGCGCGGCTCGACTGCAGGAAGCGCTCCAGGCCCGGCAGCACGCCCGCCAGTGGAGACGGTGACGTGCTCCCACGACGAGGCGGGGCGACGCGTGCGTCCGTCAGCACGTCGACGGCTGCGAGCACCGGCGTCCAGGTTGTCCATCGGCTCGCCCATGCCCATGAACACCACGTTGCGCGCGGGTCTGGTCGGGCGGGGCCTTCGGCCCGCGCGACCAGGTACTGCAGGACGATCTCTCCCGCGCTGAGCTGACGGCGGAAGCCCATGGTCGCGGTCGCGCAGAAGACGCAGTGGCGGGTGCAGCCCGCCTGGCTGGAGACGCAGACGGTGCTGCGGTCCTCCGCCGGGATGAGCACCGTCTCGATCGGCGGCATGCGCGCGAGCGACAGGGCCAGCTTGATCGGTCCCGTCGGGCGCGCTGCATGCCGATCGACCGATGCGCCACTCGGGCAGCGGCGCCTCGGCCAGGAGCGCCTCCCACGCGCGCGGCGTCACGCCGGGGATGCGCGCGGGCAGCACCTCCGGAACCGGCCGCGCGTCGAACAGCCACTTGCGCGCGGCCAGGGCTCGGGTCGGCTGCCGAGCAGGGCGGAAAGGCCGTCGAGCGGCAGCCCGCGAGCGTCGCGTCGGCCATCGCGCATTCTAGGCGCTTCGCTGTCACGCACACGGGGCCGCCGCGGTCACCCACTTGCAGCGGAAGAAACGCCGGCCCGCGTCACGGGTCCCCGACGCGCGCGGGCCGGCTTGCTGGAGGAGGATTGCATGCGTCGAGCCATCGGGATGGCGGTCGTCGTGTTGATGTCGGGAGGATGCCGCGGCCAGACGAGCACCGCCGCCAAGCCGGCGCCGGCCGCGTCCCCAGAGGAACGGACCATCCCGGTCGATCCGCCACGCGCCAGAAGATCCAGGCCGTCTTCACGAAGCACGCCGGGGAGGCGGTCGTCGAGTTCCGAGCGCGAGGGTCGAGCCGAGGCGCGCCCTGATCGCCGCTCCGGCATGGACGCCGCCTCCGGCGACTTCAACCGGCGCAAGGCCGACCTGGAAGCGGCGCAGAAGACGATCCAGGCGGAGCTCAAGAAGGCGGTATCTCCACGGCCGTCCAGGAGCCAGGAGTGGAAGACCTGGGCCACGGCCCAGGCCGAGAGGCCAAGGCCCCGGCAGTAGAACCCCGGAGTGGGCGCGTCGGCTCTTTGCCAACGCCTTGGCCGCTCCCCTCGAGTGCCGCGCGCGCGCACCTCTGCGGGATCAGCACCGTCTCGACCGCGACATCGCGCGCAGGGACACCGTCATAGCTCAGATCTGGAGGAGCCCATGCGCGTCCAGCCGTGGTGTGTCGTCGACGGTGTCGATCGCTTGCGCTGGCCTGGGATAGTCGGGCCGCTGGCAGATCGGCGCACGGGACAGCCCTGCCAAGCTGCGGCGTCCCGCCCCTCCGAGGAGGAGCGGGCCCGAAAGCTGGCCGAGGGTCTCGCCGCCACGGCGAAGGTGATCGAGGACACGCAGGCCGGGGAGAAGCTGGGGCAAATGGCCGAGGCGGCGAAGGAGTCCTGGACGAGTCCCTACGTGCAGCGGCTGACCGCCTGCACGCCGCTGCTGGCCAGATGCACAAGGCCGCGCAGGAGGGCTCGCGCGGCGGATCTCTGCCCAGGCCGCCCTGCAGGGGCACCCCTGGTCGTGGACTCCGTCTACGAGGACACCACCGTCAAGCTCCAGGAGTACAAGGCCGCATTCACAGTTGCTCGTCAAAAGCGATCCCGACCACGGCCCGCTCGACAGGGCGGGGCGCGACCTGACGCGGGAACCAAGCTCACGTCCTTTTTCGCCAGCATCATGGACCTGTTCGATTTCCCGATCCCGATCGTGCTCCAGTACGGACCGGTGGCCGCGCAGGCCTCGACGTTCACAGCGGTCGCCGACGGCCTGCCGCGGGTGAAGCCTCGCGCGGGCGCCTGGAGGGCTGGCTGCGCCTGGGCTACGAGCAGCGTCGGGCCGATCCCGCCCGCGAAGAAGCAGGCGGTCGGCACGGATGGCCGCGCTCAACGTGCCGCTCGCGGCGCCCAAGGCCAATCCTCCGCCGCCAAGAAGGCCGCGCCGGGAGGTGAGACCGGCGCCGGCGATGCGCGCGGGGGCTCCGCTACGCCGGAGCCGCCCTGCCCGCGCCCTTGAGCGCCGCCAGGGTCTTCTTCTCCAGCTCGGCCTCGATCTCGAGCAGCGCCTCGTGCTCGGCCTTAGCGTCCCGCCCGCTGTTCAAGACCTTCGAGCGGCTCGCGTCCGGCGCCCGTTCGCAGGTCGCGTCTCGATGTACGCCTTCACCACCTCGCCCAGGCCGGCCTTGGTGGCGGCCATCGTCGCGCGCCAGGTAACGCGACGCCGGCGTTGTTGACGATGTGGTTGACGGCGGCGGTGCCGACGATCTCGCGGCGCAGGTAGTGCTCGCCGAAGTGCTGCGCGAAGACTTCGCGCAGGCGCTTCGGGAAGTACGCGTCCGAGCAGCGGCCGACCCGTCTGCGCTGTCCGGGAAGTCCGTCTCCAGGATCATCTCCTCGGCCCACATCTTGGTGTGGCCGAGCAGGACGGCCAGCAGCGGCCGCGGCAGGCCGCGCTCGCGCTGCGGGCTGGCCGAGCAGCTCGTCGCGGGTGGGGATCGCGTCGTCGGCGCGGTTCAGGATGCCGGCGCCCACCATGTCCTCGATCAGCGCCACGAACTCCTCGTAGCGCGCGGCGCGAGCGCAGGCCGTCGAGCGTCAGAGCAGCGCGCCTGGTTCTCGTTGTCGGCCAGCACCAGCGCGGCCACCTCGTCGGTCATCTCCGCCAGGATGCGGTTGCGCTCGTCGCGCCCCTTGACGACGCCCTTCTTGATGAGCAGGTTCATCAGGATCTTGATGTTGACCTCGTGGTCCGAGGTGTCGACGCCCGCCGAGTTGTCCACGGCGTCGGTGTTGAGCAGCGCCGCCGCGCGCCCAGTACTCGAGCCGGCCGCGCTGCGTGAAGCCGAGGTTGCCGCCCTCGCCGACCACGCGCGCGCACCTGGCTGCCGTCCACGCGCACGCGGTCGTTCGGCGCGGTCGCCCACGTCGGCGTCGTCCTCGGACGCGGACTTGACGTAGGTGCCGATGCCGCCGTTGTAGAGCAGGTCCACGCTGCATGGTGAGGATGCGCCGGATCGACCTCCTCGCCCGAGGCGCGAGTCGCCGTCGAGCGTCGAGCAGCTTCCGCATCTCCGGCGACAGCGGGATGGCCTTGGCCGAGCGGTCGAACGACGCCGCCGCCCTTGCTGATGAGCGTCGCGTCGTAGTCGCGTCCAGGTGGAGCGCGGCAGGTCGAACAGGCGCTGCGCGCTCCGCGAACGACTTCTCGAGGTCCGGATCGGGGTCGATGAAGATGTGGACGTGGTTGAAGGCAGGCCACCAGCTTCGTCACGCGGCGATGAGCAGCGCGCCGTTGCCGAACACGTCGCCCGACATGTCGCCGACGCCGGCCATCGTGAACGGCTCGTTCTGGATGTCCGTGCCCGAGGTTGCGGAAGTGGTGCTTCACGCACTCCCAGGCGCCGCGCGCGGTGATGCCCATCTTCTTGTGGTCGTAGCCGGCGCTGCCGCCGGAGGCGAACGCGTCGCCCAGCCAGAAGCCGTACTGCGCCGGAGACGCTGTTGGCGGTGTCGGAGCAGGTGGGCCGTGCCCTTGTCGGCCGCGACGACGAGGTACGGGTCGTCGCCGTCGTAGCCGCACCGACCTCGGGCGGATGGAGCACCTTGCCGTCGCACGATGTTGTCGGTGACGTCGAGCAGGCCCGAGACGAACTCGCGGTAGCGGTCGATCAGGTAGGCGTCGAGCGCGGGCCGCGGCGGCACGTTGCCCTTGAGCACGAACCCGCCCTTCGAGCCGACCGGCACGATGACCGAGTTCTTGACCATCTGGGTCTTCATGAGGCCCAGGATCTCGGTGCGGAAGTCGTCGTGGCGGTCGCTCCAGCGGATGCCGCCGCGCGCGACCTTGCCGCCGCGCAGGTGGATGCCCTCGAGCAGCCGCGAGTGCACGTAGATCTCGAACATCGGGCGCGGCGAGGGCATGCCCTCGACCTTGCGGCTGTCCGACCTTGATCGAGATCGACGGGCCGCTCCGGGCGCTGGAAGAAGTTCGTGCGCAGCGCGGCGCGCACCAGGTTGCCGAGGCCGCGCAGCACCTCGTCCTCGGCCAGGCTGCGCACCGGCGTCGAGCGCCTGTGCGTCACGCCTGCGTCCGGCCTCGGCTGACCGCCGGCCGCGCGGTCGCCGGCGAGGTCCGGGTCGAAGCGCGCGGCGAACGCGCGGTAGATGGCGCCGGCCACCGCCGCTGTTGCGGCAGCAGCACGCCGTTCACGGTCTCGACGTTGTAGTGCGTGCGGATCTGCAGCAGGTGGTTGCGCAGCGTGCGCAGCACCTCCGACCTCGCGCCAGCTGAGGCCGGCCGCGCAGCACCAGGCCGTTCAGCGCGTCGTCGGTCGCGCCGCTCCTCGTCGAGCGCGCGCAGCGCGTCCACGAAGCGCTCCTCGCCCGCCAGCGAGCGCGGCGACGCGCTCGGCCGGCGCCTCCGTCTCGAACCGGTAGAGGAGCGCTTGCGCCGGCCGTCGGGCAGCACGAGCGGGATGCGCAGCTCCTCGGTCACCGTGAGCCCGAGGTTCTGCAGCGTGCGCAGGATGCTCGGTGAGGCCGACGGCGCGTACGCGAGTAGAGCTTGAGGGCCGACGGTGTCGGCGGTGCGCGGCAGGACGCGCACCTCCAGCCGTCCCTCGAGGCTCTCGAGGTGCTGGATGTCCTGCGGCACCTCCTCGGGCGGCGTGGCTTCGCGATAGAGGCCGCTGCGGCTCTCGCGCGGATGTAGCGTTGTCGAAGAGCTCGCCGGCCCTGCGCGCTCGCCGAACGCCGCCTCCAGCGCCTTGGCGAGCGCGGTCCTCCCAGGTCGTGACCAGCGCCGCGGCGATGCGGCCGCGCTCGCCTGCGGTCGACGGCGTGCTCGAGCCGCGTCGGACCTCGAAGTAGAAGAGCAGCAGGCTGACGGCGCCCAGGTCCTCGGAGGTGCTGAACGAGATGCGGCCCGAACGCCTCGGAGAAGCGCCTGGCGCAGGTCCTCCTCGATCTTGTACGAGTAGCGCAGCGCGCGAGAACGCGATCGACAGCGCCACGTAGCCGGGCCCGCTGCGCGTGTGGACCGCGATCTCGTCGTCGCCCGTCATGTAGACGATGCGGTCGATCGATCTCCTTGAGCGCCGCCGCGTTCGCGTAGAACAGCTCGCGCTGGGGAAGCGGTTGAACGATGCTGCGGATCTCGCGGAACGCGTACGACTTGCGGCACGCCCCGCTGCTGGCGCCATCAGCCAGTCCAGCTTCTCCTTGAGCAGCGGGATGTCGGCGGACTTCTGCGTGAAGGCGCCCTTGGCGAAGCGGCCCACCAGCAGCGTGCGCCTCCACGAGCTGTCCGTCGGCGCCCACTCGCGGATCACGATGTCGTCGATCGGCTCCAGGTGGTAGATGGCGGACGCGTTGTTGCAGTAGTCGATGTCGACGATGCGGTGGTCCTCGGCGCGAGGCATCGAGGTGCGCTTCCACCTCCTCGATGAGGCCGGGGAACACCACCGGCAGCAGCGCCGGGGTCGGTGAAGACGCCGGTCGCGCTCTCGTGGATGCCGGTCGGGCAGGCCGTCGGGCCCGATGCGGTACTTCACGGTGCCCTGGAAGATGTAGTTGTCCTCGAGCAGCCACTCGAGGAACGCGCGCGCCGGCCGTGGCGTCGCCGGCTCCTGTCCGCGGCGGCTGCGCAGCCGCGGGCCCAGTCTCGCGCGACGGTGCGCAGCATGTCCTGAAGTCCTCGACCGCGGTGAAGACGCACTTCAGGACCGAGAAGATCTCGGTGCTCGAGGTGGCGCAGCCGCTCCTTCGAGTCGATGCGCTCGATCTGGAAGTAGCAGTAGCACCTCGCTGGCGAGCCCTCCTCGTGCGGGCCCGCCGATCCAGACGATGCGCTCCCACTGGCGCCGCGCGCGTGAAGATCGGGTGCACGCGCGGAGAACACGCGCAGGCCCGCCTTGCGGAAGTAGTTCTTCGAGGCTCTCGAAGATGAAGGGCGCGTCGGGCGTGTGCGTCTCCACCACCGTGATCTCCGGTCGGCAGCCCGTTGGCGGGCCCGCAGCGCACCCAGCGTCTCGGGATCGGGGTTGTGCGCGGCCACGTGCAGGCCGGGCAGGCCCTCTGTAGAGCTGCGTCGGCGGGCGGCATCTCGCGCACCACGAACCGGAACTGCTCGTAGAGGCGCACGGCCAGCGCCTCCGCCGAGAGCCCCAGCGCCACCCGGTCGGGCGTGTCCGGCGAACACGACGGCGCGAACGCGAGCAGCAGCTCGCGGTCCTCGGCGCGACGCCTGCCGGCCGAGGATCTCCATCACCTGGCGAGCTCGACGCCCCGCTGCTGGGGATCGGACGTGATCATGTGGTTACACGCGGGCGCGTCGGGCGGGCGAGGCGGGCTCGCGCGTCCCTCGGATGGAATGCAGCATCTGAGAAGCGACGTTTCCGCGCGGACGGTGACGAGCCGCGATCATGCACCTCGCCGCCGGGGCGGTCGAGCCGCCCGGGCCGTCAAACCCCGCTAGAATCCGCCTCGCGTCCCAGGCGTCCCCGGAAGTGAGGAGCGCATCCTGCGCTTCGAGATCCGTTATCCGACCGGCGCGACCCACGAGGTGGAGCTGCAGGGCACCGTCGCCATCCTGGGCACGCGACCCCTCCCGTGCGACCTCGTGATCAACGACGTCAAGTGCTCGCGTCGGCACGCGGTGATGGAGGCGCGGGCCCCGACGGCCTCGTCGTGCGCGACAGCGGAGCGCCAACGGCGTCGTACGTCAACGGGCGCAGATCGACCGCGCCGCCTTGAAGGAAGGCGACGAGGTCGGGCTGGGGGACGTCTCGCTGGTCATCGCTTCGCCGAAGAGGTCGCGGGCACTGGTCATGGCGCTCGACGAGTACGGAAGCGCGGGGACGCCCACGACGCGAGATGCCGGCCGGAGACCCGACCGGGACGCCCCGCTGCCGCGTGCCGGGCGCGGTGCCGCCTCCCGCGCCGCCGCCGCATCCGCCAGGCGATCGTGAACGTCGGGCACGATCCCGCTGATGCCGGCACCCTTCCGTCGAAGCCTCCGCCGCGTCGCGCCCCCTGCCCTCCGCCGGCCGCTGCGGGCCCCTTCCTCGGCGTGAGCGCTGCCGCCGCCGTCCGAGCGCGTGGCCCCGGCCGCGGCCCCACCGTCTCCCGCTGAGCGGTGACGCGCTGCAGGCCGTCACGATCCGGCGCGCCGTCCCTGCGCGCGCTCACGGTGACGATCCTGGCCGCGCTGTGGGGCCGAATGCGCGCCCTGTCGCTGCTGGCGGGATCGGGTCGCTGTTCTCGAGCTCAGGCTGATGAAGCCGCCATGCCGCGCTGCTATCCTGCCTCGCGGGCATCAGCGGCGTGATGGCGTGGGGCCTGTGGTCCGTCAAACAAGCCCGGGCGCGCATGGCGCAGATCGCCCTCTCCGGCCTGGGCATCATGCGCCTGCCCGTGTTCGTCATCACCTCCTGCGTCCACCATCGCTCTACATGCTGCGGCCGGCCAGTGAAGGCACGGTTCGCCGGCAGCGCGCCGGATTCGAGCCCTGCGGAGACGCTGCCTCGCGATCCTGGTCGGCGTGGGCGTGCTGCTGGGCGGGATCGGCTCTCATCGCGGACGGGCGTGGGGCCACGTTCTTCGGCGCCGCGGCCCACTCCAGGATCCCCGTCAACCAGACGCTGCCGGCGCAACCATAGGGACAGCCCGCCACTTAGCGTCCGCCCGCTCGTTGACTGCGGCGCGGCGCTGCCATAGCTACTCGACGACTGGGCGCCCGGGAGACCGGCGCCCCACGGAGTCCCTGGTAAACCGCTGAACAGAGACGAAGCGCTCGCGCTGTACCGGCAGATGCTGCTCATCCGCCGCTTCGAGGAGCGCTGCGCGCAGCTCTACGTCGAGGGCAAGATCGGCGGCTTCCTCCACCTCTACATCGGCCAGGAGGCGGTCGGCGTCGGCGCCATGAGCCTGCTGCGGCCCGACGACTACTTCATCACCTCCTACCGCGACCACGGCTACGCGCTCGCGCGCGGCACCGACCCGCGGCCGCTGATGGCCGAGCTGTGCGGCAAGGCCACCGGCATCAGCCGCGGCAAGGGCGGCAGCATGCACTTCTACGACGTCCCGCGCGGCAACTTCGGCGGCGACGGGATCGTGGGCGGCCACCTGCCGGTCGCGGCCGGGATGGGCTACGGCATCCGCCTGCGCGGCACCGACCAGGTCGTGCTGCTGCTTCTTCGGCGACGGCGCCGTGAACGAGGGCGCCTTCCACGAGGCGCTGAACGTCAGCGCGCTGTGGGACCTGCCGGTCGTCTTCATCATCGAGAACAACCGCTACGGCATGGGCACGTCGCTCGACCGCGCCTCGTCGGTGAAGGACCTCTACCAGCGCGGCTCGGCCTACGGCATCCCGCGCCGCGACGTGAACGGCATGGACCTCGTGGCCGTGCCGCAGCGTGCTGGGCGAGGCCGATCGACCGCGCGCGCAAGCGAGAAGCGGCCGACGCTGATCGAGGCCGAGACCTACCGCTACCGCGGCCACTCCATGTCCGACCCGGGCAAGTACCGCACCAAGGAAGAGGTCGAGCAGATGATGCTGTCACGACCCGATCTTCCAGTTCGGCAAGCGCCTCATCGAGCAGGAGCGCTTCGCCGCAGGCCGAGCTGGACGCCATCGGACAAGGAGATCCTGGCCGCAGGTCGAGGACGCGCGTGCGCTTCGCCGAGGCAGAGCCCCGTGCCGCCGCCGAGAGTCGCTCTACGAGGACGTCTACGTGCGCTCGCCCTACATCAACATGAAGGCCGCCGAGAAGGACCCGGCCTGGCGCGCACGTCCGTGAAGGAGGACCGGCGTGCCGCCGAGCAGCCCTCGCGCCGTGCCGCCACAGCCGGCCGCGCCGGCCAAGGTGGAGGAGCTAGCCATGGCCGCTCATCACCATGCGCGAGGCGCTCAACCAGGCCATGAAGGAGGAGATGGCGCGCGACCCCAACGTCTTCCTCCTGGGCGAGGAGGTCGCCGCCTACCAGGGCGCGTACAAGATCACGCAGGGCCTGCTCGCGCAGTTCGGCGAGTGGCGCGTGCGCGACACGCCGATCGCCGAGGAGGCGATCGCCGGCGTCGCGGTGGGCGCGGCCTTCACCGGCATGCGGCCCGATCGCCGAGATGATGACGTTCAACTTCGCGCTGCTGGCGCTCGACCAGATCGTCAACCACGCGGCCAAGTACCGCTACATGTCCGGGCGGCCAGATCCGCTGCCCCATGGTGATGCGCGGGCCCGTCGGGCGCGGCGGCGCAGGTGGCGGCGCAGCACTCGCAGGCGCTTCGAGAGCTGGTTCGTCAACGTCCCGGGCCTGGTGGTGGTGATGCCTTCGACGCCCAAGGACGCCAAGGGGCTGCTGAAGAGCGCGATCCGCGACGACAACCCGGTGATCTTCATGGAGAACGAGGTGCTCTACAACCTCAAGGGCGAGGTGCCCGACGAGGAGTACCACATCCCGCTCGGCCTCGGCGACGTGAAGCGCGCCGGGCAAGGACGTCACGATCGTGGCGTGGAGCCGCTCGCGTGATCACGCGCTGCAGCCGCGGCCGAGCTGCTGGCCGAGGACAGGCATCGAGGCCGAGGTGGTGGACCCGCGCACGCTGCGGCCGCTCGACGACGGACATCATCTTCGAGTCGGTGCGCAAGACCAACCGCTGCGTGGTGGTCGAGGAGGGCTGGCGCATGCGCCGGCTTCGGCGCCGAGATCGCGGACCGCGTGCAGCGCGAGTGCTTCGACGACCTCGACGCGCCGGTCCTGCGCGTCACCTCGGCGGACGTGCCGATGCCCTACGCCAAGACGCTCGAGAAGGCCTACCTGCCGCAGCCGGAGCAAGGTGGTGGAGGCGGTGCAGCAAGGTGCTCTACCGATGACGTCACGCAAGCGTCGTCCTGGCCAAGCTGTCGCCGACGATGGAGGAGGGCACCATCGTCAAGTGGAGCAAGAAGGAGGGCGACGCGATCAAGGTCGGCGACGTGCTGGCCGAGATCGAGACCGACAAGGCCAACATGGAGATGGAGGCCCTCGGCCGCGGGCGTGCTGCGCAAGATCCTGGTCCCGGCGGGCGGCAAGGCGCCGATCGGCACGCTGATCGGCGTGATCGCCAGACCCGAGCGAGGACATCTCGGCGATGCTGGCCGAGGCGGCGCCGGCAGCCCGCCGTGCGGCTCCCGCGTCAGCCAGCCCCGGCAGCCGCAGGCTCGCGGCGGCACCCGCTCGCCGCGCCGCGCAGCCGCGCCGCAGGCCGCCCAGCCGCCACCGGCGCAGCCGCCGCCGGCCGCGCAGCGCTCGCGCCGCCGTGCCGGCCGCCGCAGCCGCTCCGGCGAGGGCGGCCGCGTCAAGCCGAGCCCGCTGGCGCGCGCGATGGCCGCGCAGCAGAACGTCCCGCTCATCCTCGGTCGCCGGGCAGCGGACCCGGCGGCCGCATCATCAAGCGCGACGTCGAGGCTGGTCACCGACAGCCGCGCCCTCGCGCGCCGCGCCGCTCCGGCCGCCGCCGGCCCGCGCGCGCCGGCGCCGGTCGCCGGCCGTCACCGCGGGCACAGGACGATCCCGGTCTCGAGCATGCGCAAGCGCGATCGCGAAGCGGCTGTCCGAGAGCACGTTCACGGCGCCGCCACTTCTACGTGACGGTCGAGATCGACATGGACGCGGCCGTCGTCGCTGCGCGAGCAGCTCCGCGGCCGAGGACGATCAAGGTCTCCTTCAACGACCTCGTCGTCAAGGCGTGCGCCAAGGCGCTCGACCCGCTTTCCCGACCGTCAACGCGTCCTGGGGCGGCGAGCAAGATCCAGACCCACGCCGAAGTGCCACGTGGGAGTGGCGGTCGCGATCCCCGACGGCCTCATCACGCCCGTGGTGCGCAACGCCGACCGCAAGCACGTCGTCGAGATCTCGCGCGAGGTCAAGGACCTCGCCGCGCGGGCGCGGGACCAGCAAGCTGAAGCCCGAGGAGTTCACGGGCTCCGACCTTCACGATCTCGAACCTCGGCATGTTCGACGTGACGGAGTTCACCGCGATCATCAACCCGCCCGAGAGCGCGATCCTGGCGGTGGGCGCGGTGCGCAAGGCAGCCGGTCGTGGACGGACGACCAGCCGGCGTCGGCCACCGCATGAAGCGTCACGCCTGAGCAGTCGACCACCGCGTGGTCGACGGCGCGCTGGCGGCGCAGTTCCTGGGCGGAGCTGTCCGCCGGCTGCTGGAGAGCCCGGTCAGCCTGCTCGGCTCAGCCGCCGGCCTCTAGGACGTGCGCGGAGGAGCGCGCGTCGAGCACCAGCCGCCGAGCGTGGTCATGCGCGGCGGCAGGTCGCGAAGGCGAGGCCGAACCCCGGCGGCAGGCTGTGCACGGGTGCGCGTTGCTGGCGGGCGTTCACCCAGGTCACGACCGACGGCACCTCCAGCTTCGGTCCCCGCCCCGTCTGGCAGCCGGAACCGGCAGGCCAGCATCGTCCCCGCACGCGCGGCGCGAACTCCGTGTCGGGACCCCGGGCGTCGCCGAGGTCGTCGCGGGCCACGCACGCGCCCACCAGTGTTGATGTTCACCAGCAGCGCGCTACCCTGGCGCCCGGGTCCGCGAACGGCGAGCGCGCACCGCCCCACGAAGGGCACGCGGCCCTGCAGGCGGCGGTCGGCCGGCGGTTCCGGAGCCGAGGGCATGCTCCATTCTCGCGTTTTCTCCGGCGGCTTGTGGAGCGCGCCAGCCGCCTCGCCCGGCTTGCTTGCCTTTGGCCAACAGTTGATTGACAATGGCAACTTTCATCTGGAGGCGCCATGGCCGGGCTCCCCGACGCCCGTCCTGCCGGACGGTCCGGCGGTTCAACCGGCTGCACACGCAGGCGACGCGGCGGTGGTGGTGAGGGCATGCTGGGGCAGCCCCTGGTACGCTGGCCGAGCTGCGCGTGCTCTTACGAGCCGGCGCAACCGCCATGAGCGCCCGGTCGCCGCCGACCTCGTAGTCCAGGAGCTCGGCCTCGACGCCGGCTACGCGGAGCCGCGGCATCCTGCGCGGGTTCGAGCGCCGGAAGCCGCTGGAGCGGCGTCTGCCGCGCGCAACGACGGCTGCCGGGCCGACATCACGCTCACCGCCGCCGGACGCCGGGCGGTGGCGGCGCTGGAGGACCGGTCGCGGGCCAAGAGGCGGCGGAGCTCCCGGCGGGGCCAGGACGCCGGAGGGACAGGCGAAGCCGCTGCGCTACTCCATGCGCGCGCGGATCGAAGAGCTGCTGGATCGGCCGGAAGCTCCTCCACCCCGGTCCTGCGTCCCTCACCGTCCCGGCGACCTGGGCTTGGATCGCGCACCGCCACGGCGTCCTCTACTGCCGATCGCTGGAGGCCGCCACTGACGAGCCGCTTCGCAGGGGATGGTGGCCGGCATCGCGGCCGACTTCGCGAAGGGCGAAGACGCCAGGCGCGAGTCAAAGCCTGGATGGCCGAGCGGGACGGCGACCGATCGTGGGCTGCATCGCGCTCGTGCGGCGGTCCCGGCACGTCGGGCAGCTGCGGCCGCCGTGCTGGTCGAGCCGTCCGCGCGGGGCTCTGGGCGTCGGACGGCGGCTGGTCGAGGAGTGCGTCCGCTTCCCGCACGCCAGGCAGGGTACCGGCGCATGACGCTCTACACGCACGACACGCCGGAGGCCGCGCGACACCTCTATCGCGAGGCGGGCTTCCGCGTGACGCACCGGACGCCCGACCGCGGCTACGGGCGCAGCGCGTGACGGCGGAGACCTGGGACCCGACCTGCGTCCGCAGGCGCCCGTTACGACACCAGCACGCGGGTCGGGCCCCGGCGCGCCGCGTCACGCGCTCGCGGTCGAGGTGGTACTCGAGCAGCGGGATCACGCAACTTCCGGCTGAGCGGCCCGTCATTCTCCTTTGACGGCGCCCACGTCGATGCGGGCCCCCGCGCGAGGGGCGGCGCGCAGGTCGCGCGCCAGCGCCGCCAGGGCCTCGCGGTGGACTCAGCCGTCCCTCGCCGACCCGCTGCAGGACGCCCTCCCTGCACCAGCGCGAGCGCGCTGACGCGCGCCTTCAACGGCGTGGCGGCGGCCTCGGGATCGACGCCCGGCAGGCCCGCGGCCGACGCGGCCGCGAGCAGCGCGGCCCGGACGCCCTCCTCCTCCGGCGTGTAGCGCACCTGGTGTTCCCGCCAGGGCTGACCGCGTCGGCATGCACGCGGAGCTCGCCCGCGCTCTCCAGCCGCTCCAGCACGTGCTCGAACGTCCCGGGCGGACTCTTCAGGAACAGGCGGCGCCTGGCTCCTCGCGCGGCATGCCGGACGCAGCGGGAGCTCACGGTGGTACTCGCGAGCAGCTTGCGCAGGCGCGCGCCCAGGGCCTCCGCGACCGGGAGCCGAGACGACGTACCCCGGCTCCTTCCCCACCGCGACCAGCCCGGCTGCGCCGCGCAGCTCGGCGGCTGCGCATCCACCGGCACCGTGGCCAGGCGCGGCGGCCAGCGCGTCGAGCGCCACGTCCCTCGACGCCGGCCGCTTCGACGAGCTGCCACGCGCCGCGTTCGATGCGCGGACTGCTCGGCCGTGGAGCGCAGCGCCGCCGGGGCGCGGTCGTGACGGCGCCGCTTGCGCGGGAGGCGGATCCAGGACCTCGGCCGCCGCCGATGGTGAAGTGGCCGGCAGTACGAGCGGATCACCAGGCGGTCGCCGCGCGCCGGCCACGGACGGGCGCTCGAGCTCGGAGCTGGACGCGCCGCTCCTCCCCAGGCCCGGATCGCGCTTCCACCCGCCAGGTGGACGCGCGAAGCGCTTCCGCGCTGGCCAGGTGGACGCGCACCCGCGCCTGTGGCGCAGGGCGCGCTCTCCGGGCAGGAGCGAAAGTCAGCGCGACGTCGATCGATCGACGTCGGGCGCAGCGTGCCTGGACGGGTGAGGACGTCGCCGCGTAGCAGGTCCGGCGACGTCCAGGCCGGCCAGGTTGACCGCGGCCCGGTTGCCGCCTCGACGCCGTCGCGCCGCCTCGCCCGTGAACGCGGAGGCCGCGCACGCGAGCGCGCGGCGGCCCGAGGGCAGGACCTCCAGCTCGTCGCCCAGTCGCCAGCGAGCTTCCCGAGACCAGCGTTGCCGGTCACGACCACGGTGCCGAAGCCCCGCAGCGTGAAGCCGCGGTCCACCGGCAGGCGCAGCAGGCCGCCCGCGGGCGCGCAGGCGGCGGCCGCGTCGGCCAGGACGCGAGCTCGCGCGAGAGACGTCCAGGCCCAGGCCGGTGCGCGCGGAGACCGCACCACCGGCGCGCCCTCCAGGAACGACCCCGCCACCGAGCTCGCGCGACTCCAGTCTCGGCCACTGCCTGCCGTCGCGTCTGTCGGCCAGGTCGCACTTGGTGAGGGCGATCACCCCGCGCCGGATGCCGAGCAGGCGGCAGATGTGGAAGTGCTCGCGCGTCTGCGGCATCACCGACTCGTCGGCCGCGACCACCAGCAGCGACCGGCGTCGATGCCGTGGGCCCCCGCCAGCATGTTGCGCACGAAGCGCTCGTGGCCCGGCACGTCGACGAACGAGAGCACCGGCGCCGTCCGCGCAGCGCCAGGTGCGCGAAGCCGAGGTCGATCGTGATCCCCGCGCCTTCTCCTCCTTCGAGGCGGTCGGGGTCGGTGCCGGTCAGCGCGCTGGACGAGCGCGCTCTTGCCGTGGTCGATGTGGCCCGGCGGTGCCGACCACGAAGGAGCGCGCCACCCGGTCAGCTCGGATGGCGAGTGCGCCCAGCCTCGCGGTCGAGCCATTGCTGGAACGCGGGGTCCGCGACCTCGGCTTCGCGCGCAGCGCCGCCGCCGCGGCCCGCGCCGCCGCCGCATCGCCGGGCCAGCAGCTGCGAGAGAGCGATGCCGCGCCGCCTGGGCGTCGTCCGGCCACTGGCGCAGCTGCGACTCGAACCGCTGGACGGCCTCGGCGTAAGTCGCGTGCGCCGGCGAAAGGGCGCGCGCGCCCAGGATGGGGTCGATCTCGGGCCGCCTCTCGCCCCGCGCCCAGGCCCGCGCTCGGCGATGCCCTGGCGCACCCAGGTACTGCCGCTGAGCAGCAGCAGCGGGACCGCGCGCAGGGACGTGCGCGTCAGCGTCTCAGTGCAGGAGGGCGAACGTCGGGATGGACGGTCCGCCGTAGGCCTTGAGGAGGTGCGCGCGCTGACGACGCCCTGCTCGCGGAAGCGCTAGCCTCCGGCGCGTCGCGGCGCCACTCCTCCGGCCAGTTCCGCGCGACCCACTCGCTGCGCTGGAAGCGCCGAGGGCGTCGTCCGTCGCCATCGTCCGCAGGAAACCGGGATGCGTGGTCTGCGTGTAACCTGGTACGACAGCCGGTACGCGCCGGTCGTCGGTCAGCGGCTGCACGTCGCGGGCGTACTTCGGCCAGCCACTTCGCGTCGCCCGTGAACGCGCGCGCCCAGGTGCCGGAGTTCCCCTTAGCGCGAGCGCGCGCAGCCGCGCGCCCACCACGGGGTCCTCCCACTGGCGGGCGAACTCCGCCGCGCGGGCGGGTGCCGCCGCCGCCCGACCCTGCCAGCGGTCCACCGGCGGCGGAGCCGGTCCAAAGCGTGCAGTCCGGAAAGGCCCCGCAGAACGCCTTGACGATCGACCCGGCTTCCGCCGGCTCCAGCTCCTGCACCGGCAGCCAGTACGTGGCCAGCCCGGCCGGCGTGAGCCGCGACCTCATGAGCGTGAAGTACCCTGCGAGTAGAGGTTCACGATCCCGGCCGCCTCTCGGCGGCGGGGGCTCGCCCGGTGATGAGGTCGAACCCGCCGCGGGTCGCCTGCAGGAAGAAGCGTCCGTCCTTCTCCACGTGGACCCGCACGCGTGGATATCGCGCAGCGGGGTTCCGCGTCGGCCCCGAACGGGATGGGGCTCAGGCCCGTGGACCTCCCGCGACGTGTCCACCACGTCGATCGAGCGCAGGCCGCGGCTCTCGACCAGGGCCCGGGCGGTGACCCCGACGCCGTAGCTGATGAGCAGCGCGCTCTCCGGTGCGCGGGCGCAGGGGCCAGCGGGCCAGTAGACGTACAGGCTCCATGTAGCGCAGGCCCGCGAACGTCGTCCCGGACATGCTGGTCCTCTGCTGTGGCGATGGTGCCGGTAGTGCATCGGCCTGCCCAGCAGGTCGCGTCTCACGTGCGCTGGACTCGTCTCGCCGCGCCCTCGCGCAAAGCGCGCGACCACGCGCAGGCCCGGACTCCACGCCCCGCCCTCACCAGGTCCAGCAGGTCGCGTCGTCGCGCCCGAAGGGGAACAGGGGGCCAGCAGCAGGCCCGCGACGAAGGCAGTGCTCGCGTAGCGGACGGGTTTCTCCCAGCGCGCGGCCTTTCCGCGGCGACGTGTCCGTCCCGCCTTCAGCAGCGCGACCACCAAGTACGATACCGACAGCGGCCGAACAGCGATGCCTCCGCGCCCAGCAGCGGAACCAGCAGGAAGCCGCCGGGCCAGCGGCTCCGGCCATCGCGCTCCAGCGTGTTGGCGAGGGTCAGTCGCGCGAAGTCGCCAGCGGCTCGTTGCCGTGACGGCCCGTTGGACCCCCGCGGCCCAGGAGCGTGAAGAGCACCGCCTCGAGAGGACGCGCTGGTGGGGAGCACGAGCATAGCAATACGTAACTGAACGAAGTACTAC
>ERZ1370068.11293-contig-992_pt1 | contig 38202 bp, 64 predicted proteins | sample MGYA00561227_ERZ1370068 | MGnify/ENA primary metagenome ERZ1370068 (study PRJEB38410, sample SAMEA6850437) | metagenome | study: Metagenomic assessment of the ecological functions of the soil: analysis of the soil microbiota associated with the...
GCGCTTCGTTCAGTTACGTATTGCTACTTGACTCTCGCTTGGTTCATGCGGACGTCCGCTGTGAACCGACACGGTGTCGACCATTTCAAAGTTGGACGACGTCAAAAAGGCATATGCGGACGGGCTTGAATCCATGCGTGCACGCGCAAAGGAGGAATCGATCCGGTGAGCATGCGAGGTCTTTTTGTCCGTGTTTTATTGGTGCTTTTCGTGGTCCTAGGCTCCTCGTCGGTGGTTGGCCAACAGACGACCGCAGTACCCACATCGGCTTCCTCGGGCGAAGCCCCAGATGCTTTAGGGAAAGTCTGAACAAGTCAGTTGGAATTGTGGTCTGATTTCGATAACGGAGACAACACGGAGCAGGCGATGAGTCAGATGAGCTTTGGGGACGCGGAGTACGCGGGCAAGCGAAAGCAGACACGCCGCGAAGTGTTCCTAGCCGAAATGGAGCAAGTGGTTCCATGGAAGCCGCTGCTCAATCTGATCGAGCCGTTCTATCCGCTGGCAGGCCGGGGCCGTCATCCCTATCCGTTGGAGACGATGCTGCGTGTGCACTTGATGCAGAACTGGTTCGGGTTGAGCGATCCGGCCATGGAAGAAGCGCTCTACGAAATCACGCCGATGCGGTCGTTCGCCGGCTTGTCGCTCGCCGGGCCGATCCCCGATGAGACCACAATCCTCAACTTCCGGCGCCTGTTGGAGATCAACGAGCTGGCCCCGGAGATCATGGGGCGGGTGAATGCCTATCTGGCGCGCAAGGGCCTGTTGCTCAAGCGCGGCAGCATCGTAGACGCAACCATCATCGAGGCGCCGAGCTCCACGAAGAACGCAGACGGCGAGCGTGACCCGGAGATGCACCAAACCAAGAAGGGCAACCAGTGGCACTTCGGGATGAAGGCGCACATCGGCGTGGATGTCGACTCGGGCCTGGTGCACACGGTGACGACCACGCCGGCCAATGAAGCCGACATCGAGCAAGTAGAAGAACTGCTGCACGGCAAAGAAGAAGTGGTGCATGCCGACGCTGGCTACAGCGGTGCAGACAAGCGGGTCGAGCGCAAGGGGTTGCGCTGGGAGATTGCGGCCAAGCGAGGGAAGGTCAAGGCGATGAAGGAAGCTTGCCAGAAGCGTGGGATCGAGAAGCGGGAGACGCGCAAGGCCAGTATTCGTGCGCGGGTCGAACATCCGTTCCGAGTGATCAAGCGCCAGTTCGGTCTGATGAAGGTGCGCTTCCGCGGCCTGGCCAAGAACACCGCGCACGTGATCACGCTGTTCGCCCTGTCCAACCTCTGGATGGCGCGACGTAAGCTGTTGGCGATGACAGCCATATTGCGTCCGCAGATGGCGAAATGAGCCAAATGCAGATGCACAAGAAGCCAAGAATCGCGATCTACGCAAATTCAGCTGCCGCAAACTGAGTTCTGTCGAAATGGGCGGGCACCGCGATGGCTTCCAAGTGACTTGTTCAGACCTTCCCTAGACGCGTTCCGCGACGGCTTACGGGACCTTGGATACGTGGATGGAAAGAACGTTATAGTTGACGCCTGATGGAGCAAGAAATGGATACTTCGATAGACTTCCTGCTCTGGCCACCGAGCTGGTCGGGCGAACGTGAATATCGTGTGACGGCCAGCACGCCTGCGGCCATCACGCCGCCAAACAGGCGACCAGCACAATTCAATCGTTATTGCGGCGAGCGGCGATCAGTTTCGAGCGGGCTTGTGGCGAGTCTCGCACGACCGAAAGGCGGCAACATCACTGGACAGTCGGTAATGATCAGGGGAGGGTCGCAGTCAGAAGCGCCCGGAACTGTTGAAGGAAGCAGTGCCGAAGCTTTCTCGTGTTGCTGTATTGTGGAGTGCGCTCAGCCTGTATACGGGCCAATCTTGAAGGACCCTGGAGCGTGCAGCAAAGCGCGTCAAGATCAAATCAAGGTATTCCCAGTACGCAGCCCCGATGAGATCGCGTCTGCACTCATCCTCGTCAAGAGTAGTCACTGCACGACGGACTATATGTTTTCGAGGACGCTGTATTTCGCAGTAGCACTGCAGTTATGGACTTTGCCGCCAGCGCGATTACCCGCGGTGTATGGGGGCAGCGAGTTCGTCGCTAAGGGCGGGATGATGTCGTATGCTCCAGATATCCCTGAAGTGTTTCGGCACGCCGCGGTATATGTGGACAAGATTCTGCGAGGCACCAAAGCCTGGTGAGCTTCCCATAGAACAACCGACTAAATTCGAGTTGGCCGTGAATCTGAAAACAGCCAAGGCCCTGGGTATCACGATACCGAGAGCCAGATTTTGCTGCGTGCTAATAAAGTCATTCAATGAGGGCTTGCGGATTGGTATTACCTCGGCACGGCGCTAACAATGGCATCCAGCGACCGCCTACGGCGTGTCGCTCTGATGCCCGCCTGGGCCGAATGTCCGCTTCTCGGAAATCGTATCCGTCCGCTCAGGGTCGACCTCTGCCGTTCTCCATTCGTCTCCAGGTCGGCCAAAAACCGGTCATCCAGGGGGTGGATCGGAAATTTCCCGTTAGGGGAGCGTTGATCGGCCGAACGCGAGCGGATAGGCGCCGACAGCGAGCAGCAGAATCGAACCGGGTCACAACGGAATCAGCCTCATCCGCGCGCTGCAGGACCGACTCTGGGACGGTTAGATTCCAGCGCGCCAGGCCGTCCTCAGGTTAATGACGTGTTCTGAATTCTCGTTGGCTGTTCCACAGGGCAGGTCGCCTGGGTTAGTGCCATTCAGGATCTTGGCCACGTATTCCGGCGGATCGGCGGAACAAGTCCGCGTAGCTCGCCCCGTAGGACATCAGTCCTCCCTCGTCAGCGAATCTTCTCTCCTCGTAGATCGCTGGTAATTGGGCCTTTGACGCTAGATTCGCGAGCGTAGCTTGATGAGAAAAGAAAAGTGGGTTCCCCAGCAGGCACACCGCCTGGGTGTGCCGACGGCCGGCTGCTGAGAATTACTGTGCCGAACTGGTCGGGCTTCGCACGCCGACGAAACTCAGAGTTTTATCGATAGCGAGGCCGCCGCTGCTTTGAGATCGTCGATCGCCTTCGCATGCCACGGCGTGTCTGGATTCTGCAGAGGATCACGCGACCCGGGTGAGTCATGTGAGCGTGGTCTCTGAGCGGTTGCGGCCGCTTGGCGCTGGCGTCTCGTCCCGCCAGCGTCATAAACCCAGTTACATTTCCGCCGGGATGCGCCAGATCTTTACGACCAGGCCAGATCCGACTGGGTCTCGGCGAGCGCGATAACGATTGGAATGGTGGACGTGGCGCGCGTAGCGGCACGAGGCTGCAGGCGTGCTAGTCGCGACGATAACTTCCACTTTACGCTGAACCAGCTCTTCGACCAACACGGCGGCACCCGAATCTGGTCGCCGCCACAAGTCGGCGACAATCAAATACGTCCTGCAAGTCACTACGGCGACGCCCGCAGATCGGTTCTGGGGCACTGCCAATGCGTCCCCGGCCAAGGCACAGGCTACGATTGAAAGAGCACTTGAATGGCTCCGCCGGGCATATCGAGGCAGAAGAAAGGCCCAACGTATCTCGTCCCCGTGGACCGCTCGCGAACGGTATTGCCGCTGATGTTCGACATGCAGGCCTGCTGGCGCAGGAGTCGGTCGCCAAGCGCACACACTCGCGGTTCGGGCGACCCTGCCCGCAAGTACGGTTTCAGCTTCGGTGTGGGTAGTCGGGCCAACTGCCAAATACTTTGCGCCCGGTTCGGTGAGGGCGTGCCGCAGACACGCGCGGCGGCAACACTGGAGCGTCGTCGGATCCAACTCTCACTCCCGCAGGATCCGGCCGGACTTCGTGCCCCTCCACCCCTCGCCCCCGGGGGCCGGCCCTCAGTGGCCAGTTTCCGCCGAAGCCTCAACAGCCGGACCTGCAGAACTGTGGGGGAGCGTTCCGATGGCACGTCTGACCAGGGCCTTGTAAGGTGTCTGCGTGAGGTGCAATCCGCAACCCTGGCCGCTGCCAAACTCTTCCAGGACTAATAGGCGCTCCCTCGGACAGCGGGTCCCCTCGCTGCACCATGGAGTCGAGTTGCATGGTCGCGCGAAGGGGTCTTGGACGACAAGTTCCCGCATGGTGCGGTTAGTCGTGGCATCCATTGGCGCGCCTCCGCGTAATTCTGCGGAAGATCGAGGCCGAACGTGTGTGCGTGCTGGGATTGGCCGCTTAGGAAGTTGGCGGCGGCGCCGGCTCTGTTCACCAGCCTGGTCGCTCTCCCGCCGAGCCACTATCGGCACTATTCAGGTGTAATGCCGGAACAACGCCATCCCTATCGTCGCTTGTTGCGGTGCGGGCCGGGTTGTTCATGTTCCGGGCCTCTCTCTTTTCATCCAGCCAAACATCTGCTTCCCTCCCAGGGCGCTGGGGTTGGCATCCGGCCCCACAAGCCATCCTAGGCCCAGGGCCGCAACGCGTCTACGGATCTTTATGCATTTCACATTCCTCTCCCAGGGGATACCGTCCTTGAAGACCACTGAGCAGCCCGCCGCAGCATGATAGGCCTGCATCTGCTGGATAGAACCGCCAGCACTGGCTCTCACGTAAACAGGTTAGTCGTAGGTCGTAGGCCAGCCTGAGGCCACAGAGGGGCAACGGAAGGTGTTGCGCTGGGATGGGCCCGGAAGTGCCTGGCAAACCGGACATCCTAAAAGGGCTATCCATTTAGCTCCACACGCTCAGGGCAGCGCCTGCAGAGGCTATTGACTGGGCAAGTTGTCGCGTATATCGGTGTACGTCACGGGCCCGGCGACGGCGGCTTGCTGGATCAACCGGTAGAACAGCATCCCTCGCGAACGCGAGCTGCGGCGGTTGAAGCGGAAGGTGAACTCGTCCAGGTAGTAGTCCACGTGCCGCGGATCCACGGCCCCGTGATGGGTGCCAAGCAACCAGCGTTTGAGCAAGGCGGCGACGCGATGGACCCCGGGCAGCGGCTGGTGAGCCGGCGCCTTGGAGCCCAACATGACGCGCCGATCGTGATCGAAGCCTTCGTCTTGCAACCGGGCGTAGATCGGCGAGCCGTCGGTGCGCACCGTGGCACCTGGCCTAACGTGTTCACGCACGAACGGCAAGAGCGCGTCGGTGGTCGAGCCCACGACGCGACGCAAGCGAACACGTCCGAACCCCTTGGGTTGGAGCACTTCGACCGCCACCGCCACGGCTACCAAGTGACTGCGATCGTGGGCCTTCGCGTTGCGCGCACCCTTGCGGGTGACGCCGGCTCGCCGCCTCAATGCCACGTAAGTCTCGTCTACCTCCACGGCGCCGCTCAACAGATCTCGATCCGGGCGCACCATCGCCCGCCGAAATCGGTGCAACATGGCCCATGCGGTCTGGTAGCTGTTGAGGCCCGAGCACGCGCTGCAAGCCCAAGGCACTCACGCCTTGCTTCTGGCTGGTGACGTACCACGCCGCGGCGAACCACATCCGAAGTGGCGTGCGGGTCTTGTCGAAGATGGTCCCCGCCGTCACGCTGCACTGGTGGCGGCATGCTCGACAGATCAGTCTCCCCCTTGTGGCGCGTCCCGGCGTGTCCGCCACTCCACACGCCGGGCAGCAAAACCCGTTCGGCCACCTGAGTTGCTCCAAGTACGCCGCGCACACTTCGTCGCTGGCAAACCAGTCCTGAACTCACTCCAGGTCCGAGGGTAGTCCTGGCCTGCAAGGGGCTTGGTCTCGTCCACTCCACCATTCTGAATCTTGTGGAGCCAAATGGATAGCCTTACATCCTAACCAGTATGTCTGAAGACGGCACTGGCGGGGCCCCAAGCCGCGACCAGTGATACTGGCATTCCGAGCGCGACGATGGACGCCGCGCAGTGCCGCAGTTGGCACCTCATTGAGGTCCCCAGGTTGGACCCCACATCTACTACCTTAACCTGGTTGATTTATAATGCTCGGTAGGGCTGGAATGCCGAGAGGAGGACTCTCGAACTCCCCTCCACAGTCTTGCGACCGCCAGGACCTGGAACCTGGTGCGTTCTACCAATTTCGCCATCTCGGCACAGCGGGCGCCATTTTATTGCAAAACCGTTCCATGTCAAAGCACCACATTTCTTCTCCCCGCGTACTCGTCCTGTCCACGGGCCTACGACCATGACGCCGCCGCGCTGCCCGCAGTCCTGACCACCACGCACGCGGCTAAGCTACATCAGCCTGCGCCAGGCCGACCCATTCCTGTCGCGCGAGCAGGAACGCTACGAAGCATCCGCTGCCGAGCCGCGAGTGGATCCTCTCGGTGCTGGAGCAGGAGGGCGTGCCGGTCGAGCACGGAGCGGCTGTCCCAACTGCTCGAGATCCGACCCGACGAGGAAGACAGCGTTCACGCGCCGACTGAACGCGATGGAGCGCGACGGCCAGATCCTGCGGAACCGGCGGGGCGCGCTGTGCGTGGTGGACAAGCTCGGGCTGATCCGCGGACGCGTCGCAGGGCCATCCCGACGGCTTCGGCTTCCTGGTTCCGGACGACGGCGCGCGGCGATCTGTTTCTGAGCCCGTGGGAGATGACCAAGAGTATTCCACGGCGATCGCGTGATGGCGCGCGCGTCCGGCGTGGACCGGCGCGGCCGGCGCGAAGGGCGTGATCGTGGAGGTTCTGGAAGCGCAGCGCATACGCGGGTGGTCGGGCGCCTGCACGAGGAGCACGGCGTGTGTTACCTGGTACCAGAAGACCGGCGCCTGACGCCAGGATATCCTGATCCCGCGCGAGGCCTGCAACGGCGCGCATAGCGGGCAGGTCGTCGTGGCCGAGATCATCGAGCAGCCGGATCGCGCACGTGAAGCCGGTGGGACGCGTCGGTCGAGGTGCTGGGCAACTACGCCGATCCCGGCATGGAAGTGGAGATCGCGCTGCGCAAGCACGAGCTGCCGCACGTGTTTCCACCCAGCGTCGAGGCGCTGGCGAAGAAGTTCCCGACGCTGGTGCGCAAGAGGCGACTGGAAGGGACGCGAAGACCTCACCCGGCTGCCGTTGGTGACGATCGACGGCGAGACGGCGAAGGACTTCGACGACGCGGTCTACTGCGAGCGCGAGGGCAAGGGTTTCCGGCTTGTGGGTGGCGCATCGCCGACGTGAGCCATTACGTGCAAGCGACGGCGATGCGCTCGACCTCGAGGCGCGTGAGCGCGGCAACTCGGTCTACTTTCCCGCGCCGCGTGATCCCGATGCTGCCGGAGGAGCTGTCCAACGGGCTGTGCTCGCTCAACCCGCAAGTCGAGCGACTGTGCCTGGCCTGCGAGATGGCGATCGGCCCGCGCGGGGACGATCAAGGACTACCGCTTCTATCCGGCGGTGATGTTCTCGCATGCCCGGCCTGACCTATACCACGGTGGCGGCGATTCTCGCCGATGCCAAGAGCGATGCAGGCGCGCCGAAGCGCCGACGCTGGTGCCGCACCTGCAGAACCTGGACGCAGCTGTTCCGCGTGCTGGTCGGGGCACGCGAGCGGCGCGGCGCCATCGACTTCGAGTCGATCGAGACGCGCATGGAGTTCGACGATCAGGGCAAGATCACTGCGATCTACCCGGTGCAGCGCAACGACGCCCACCGGCTTGATCGAGGAGTGCATGCTGGCGGCCAACGTGTGCGCCTCGGACTTTCTGCAGAGTCACGAGCACCCGGCGCTGTATCGCATCCACGAGGGTCCGACGCCGGAAAGCTGGAGGCGCTGCGGCGAGTTCCTGCGCGAGTTCGGCCTGCAGCTGGGCGGCGGCGACGAGCCGCACGCCGAAGGACTACGCCAAGCTGCTCGAGCGAGATCCGCGGCCGGCCCGACTATCAGTTGCTGCAGACCGTGCTGCTGCGCTCGCTGCGGCAGGCGGTGTACAGTCCCGAGAACGTCGGCCACTTCGGCCTGGCCTACGAGGCCTACACGCACTTCACTTCGCCCATCCGGCGCTACCCCGACCTGCTGGTGCACCGGGCGATCAAGGCTGTGCTGCTGGGCGAGACCTACAACCCGGCGACTGGGCGGCGCTCGGCCAGCATTGCTCGGAGACCGAGCGCCGCGCGGACGATGCCACCCGCGATGTCGAGGCCTGGCTCAAGTGCTACTACATGCGCGACCGCGTCGGCGAGCAGCTTCACCGGCACCATCAGCGGCGTGGCCGCCTTCGGCGTGTTCGTCGCGCTCGACCAGGTTTACGTCGAGGGCATGGTGCACGTGTCCGAGCTGGGCAACGACTACTTCCAATACGACGCGACGCGCCACCAGATGGTGGGCGAGCGCACGCGCAAGCGCTTCCGGCTCGGCGACCGCATTCGAGGTGAAGCTGGTGCGCGCGGACCTGGAAACCACGCGGCTCGATTTCGTGCTGGCCGACAAGCCAGGCCATGATGGACGCGCGAGACCCAGCTGATCTTCGGCTTCCACGCGGTCAACGCGCGTCTGCGGCACCACCCGGACAGCGTGGTCGAGAGTATTCGTCCACGCGGGCCGGCACGATCCGCGGCTGCGCGATCTGCTTGCGCTGCAGCGCAAGCGCGAGGTCGTGCGCGTGGTCCGGTCGACGCCCAGCGGCTGCGAGGGCTAGTCGGCACATGGCAAGCATCAGGGCGTGGTGGCACGGGTGGAGCCGGTGCGCCTCGCGGCGAGCCTCGAGGACGTGCTCGCGTCGTGCGGCCGCGAGGCGCTGCTGCTGATCCTGGACGGGGTCACCGATCCCGCACAACCTGGGTGCCTGCCTGCGAGTGGCGGACGCGCTCGGCGTGCATGCGGTGGTGGCCCCCAAGGACCGCTCGGCCGGCCTGACACGCGACCGTGGCCAAGGTCGCGAGCGGCGCGGCGGAGACCATCCCGTTCATCCCCGTCACCAACCTGGCGCGCGCCCTGGTGGAACTCAAGGAGCAGGGGCTGCAGGTGATGGGCGCGCGACGACGCGGGCCAGGAGAGCCTTGCTGGACGCCGACTGAGCGGGCCGCTGGCCTGGGTGCTGGGCGCCGAAGGGCGAAGGCATGCGGCGGCTGACCCGGGAGCGCTGCGACCGCTTGGTTCGGCATCCCGATGCTCGGGCAGCGTCGAAAGCCTGAACGTCTCGGTGGCCGCTGCGCTGTGCCTGTACGAGACCCGCCGGCAGCGGGCCGGAACAGCGTCTGCGGAAGCCAGCTTGAGCAGCGCAGCATGTCGACTGATATAATGTCGAATTCGCTCGGCGGCTGAGAGCGGCCTCCAAGAGATCGGGCGGAGAAATTCGCACATTCGCGCGCCCGTTAAGGTGCCTGGAGCAGAAGGTTCTCGCCCGGGTCTCACGCGCGGATGGAGGCTCAACCTTAACCGGAGAACGTATTCATGGCAGTCACCATGCGTGAAATGCTGGAAGCGGGTGTCCATTTCGGACACCAGACCCGCTATTGGAATCCGAAGATGGCACCCGTACATCTTCGGCCATCGCAACAAGATCCACATCGTCAACCTCGAGAAGACGCTCGAGATGTACAACGAGGCCGTCAAGTTCGTGCAGGCAGCTGGCCTCCAACAAGGGCACCATCCTGTTCGTCGGCACCAAGCGCCAGGCGCGCGAGATCGTCCGCGAAGAGGCCACGCGCTGCGGCACGCCCTTCGTCGACTATCGCTGGCTGGGCGGCATGCTGACCAACTACAAGACGGTCAAGGCGTCGATCAAGCGCCTGAAGGACATGGACGCAGATGGTCGCAGGACGGCACCGCTGGAGCGGCTGCCCAAGAAAGAGGCAGCTGCGCTTCCAGCGCGAGCTCGCCAAGCTGGAGCGCAGCCTGGGCGGCATCAAGGACATGAACGGCCTGCCCGATGCCCTGTTCGTGATCGACGTGGGCTACCAGAAGGGCGCCGTGCACGGAGGCCAACAAGCTGGGTATCCCGGTGGTCGGCCGTGGTGGACAGCAACAATTCGCCCGACGGCGTCGGCTACGTGATCCCGGGCAACGACGACTCCAACCGCGCCATCCGCCTGTACGTGCGCGGCATGGCCGACGCGCATCCTGGAAGGCCGCTCTCAGATCATCCAGGAGATCGTGACCGACGAGTTCGTCGAGGTCGAAGGCGGTGAGGAAGTCGCCGCGCAATGAGGCGGGCCTCGCACCGATTCAAGGGGCTTGCAGCCCCTTTTTTGATCATCAGGGCGCATGCGCGCTAGCTTGAGCGATGCGCTCGCAATCAGTCAGGAGCTGAGTATGGCGGAGATCACCGCGGGCATGGTAAAGGAACTGCGCGAGAAGACCGACGCGCCCATGATGGAATGCAAGAAGGCGCTGACCGAGGCCAGCGGCGACCTGAGCAAGGCGGAGGAGATCCTGCGCGTGCGGCTGGGCAACAAGGCGAGCAAGGCGGCCGAGCCGTGTGGCGGCCGAAGGCGTGGTCGGCATCTTCATCGCGCCGGACGGCAAGCTCGGTGCCATCGTCGAGGTCAACTGCGAGACCGACTTCGTGGCCAAGAACGACGACTTCCTCGGCTTTGCGCGCAGCCTGGCCGAGCTGGTCGACGCAGAGCAACCCGGCCGACGTGGCCGCGCTGTCGGCGCTTGCCGCTAAGCGGTGCGAGTCGTGGAACAGACCCGCACCGCGCTGGTCGGCAAGATCGGCGAGAACGTGTCGATCCGCCGCTTCGTCCGCATCGAGGCCAAGGCAGGCTTATCGAGCTACGTGCATGGCGGCTCGAAGATCGGCGTGCTGGTGGACGTGGTCGGCGGCGACGAAGCGCTGGCCAAAGACACTCGCGATGCACATCGCTGCCAGCAAGCCGGTGGCGCTTGTCGAGCGAGCAAGTGCCCGCCGAGCTGATCGAGCAAGGAGCGCGACATCGCCGCGCAGAAGGCGGCCGAATCGGGCAAGCCGGCCAACATCGTGGAGAAGATGGTCGAGGGCAGCGTGCAGAAGTTCCTCAAGGAAGTGACGCTGCTCGGCCAGCCGTTCGTCAAGGACGACAAGCAGACGGTCGAGCAACTGCTCAAAGGCGAACGGTGCACAGGTAGCGAGCTTCGTCTCTGTACGTGGTGGGCGAGGGCATCGAGAAGAAGCAGAGCGACTTTGCCGCCGAAGTCGATGGCGCAGGCCGCTGCAGGCAGCAGGACGAGCGAGCGGCCCGCTGATGCGCCAGATCGCCGCCACGTCGCATGACCACGCTCGAGCCGACGATGAACCCAAAGCCGGCCTATAAGCGCGTACATGCTCAAGCTCCGGGCGAGGCGCTGATGGGCGAGGACGCCTACGGGATCAACCGCGCGACCGCTGGAGCGCATCGTCGTCCGAGGTGGCCGAAGTCGTGCGCATGGGCGTCGAGATGGGCATCGTGATCGGCGGTGGTAACATCTTCCGCGGCGTGGCCCTGGGCGCGGCCGGAATGGACCGCGCGACGGCGGACTACATGGGGATGCTGGCCACCGTGATGAACGCGCTGGCGCTGCAGGACGCCATGCGCCGGATCGGGCTCGCCAGCCGGGTGCAGTCGGCGCATCAACATCGAGCAGGTGGCCGAGCCCTATATCCGCGGCAAGGCGATGCGCTATCTCGAGGAGGGCAAGGTCGTCATCTTCGGCGCCGGCACCGGCAACCCGTTCTTCACCACCGACACGGCGGCGGCGTTGCGCGGCATGGAGATGAACGTGGAGATCGTGCTCAAGGCCACCAAGGTGGACGGCGTCTACACCGACGACCCCAAGACCCATCCCGACGCGATGCGCTACAAGCGGCTCACCTTCGACGAGGCGATCGTCAAGAATCTGAAGGTCATGGACGCCACCGCGCTGACTCTGTGCCGGGACCAGAAGCTGCCGATCAGCGTGTTCAGCATTTTCAAGACCGGCGCGCTCAAGCGCGTGATTCTGGGCGAGGACGAGGGCACGCTGGTGCACAATTGATGCTCAGGAGGAGTTCGGACGCATGATTGCGGACGTCAAGAAATCCGCTGAGCAGAAGATGCAGAAGACGGTCGAGGCGCTGAAGACCGACCTCGGCAAGGTGCGCACCGGCCGGGCCCACACCGGGCTGCTCGACCACATCATGGTGGACTACTACGGCACGCCGACGCCGCTCAAGCAGGTGGCCAACGTGACGTCTGCCCGACGCGCGCACCATCGCCGTCACGCCCGTACGAGAAGAAGCATGGCGCCGGTGATCGAGAAGGCGATCCGCGATTCCGACCTGGGACTCAATCCCGTCCACCATGGGCGACATCGTGCGCGTGCCGATGCCGGCGCTGACCGAAGAGCGGCGCAAGGAGCTGATCAAGGTGGTCAAGCACGAGGCGGAGAGCGCGCAAGCGTCGCAGTGCGCAACGTCCGGCGCGACGCCAACACGCACCTGAAGGACCTGCTCAAGACAGAAAAGGTCTCCGAGGACGACGAGCGCCGCGCGCAGGACGAGGTGCAGAAGCTCACCGACCGCACATCGCCGAGATCGACAAGGCTGCTGCACGCCAAAGAAGCCGATCTGATGGCCGTATAGCGCGCATCGCTCGTGTCCACGTCTTCGTCCAGTTCCACCATCGACATCCCCGCAGCGCCGCGATGTCCCGCGCCACATCGCCATCATCATGGATGGCAACGGCCGCTGGGCGCAGCGCCGGCGCTTGCCGCGCGTGGCCGGCCACCGGCGCGGCGTCGAGAACGGTGCGCAGCACGATCGCGCTGCTGCGTCGAGGCCGGCGTCGAATACCTGACGCTGTTCGCCTTCAGCAGCGAGAACTGGCGGCGTCCCGCCGACGAGGTCTCGTTTCTCATGCAGTTGTTCATGCGCGCGCTCGAGAGCGAGGTGAGCAAGCTGCACGAGAATGGCGTCCGCTTGCAGGTGGTCGGGTGACCTGTCGCAGCTTCGAGCCGCGCGCTGGTCGCAGCTCATCCGCCGAGGCCGAGCAGCTGACCGCCGCGAACACGCGGCTGACGCTCACCATCGCGGCCAACTACGGCGGGCGCTGGGACATCATGCAGGCGGTCAACCGCATGCTGAAGGACCATCCGGACCGCGCCGGCGGCTTCAACGAAGCGCATCTCGGTCCCTCATCTGGCGTTGAGCTTCGCGCCCGAGCCCGACCTGTTCATCCGCACCGGAGGCGAGCAGCGCGTCAGCAACTTCTGCCTGTGGCAGCTGGCCTACACCGAGCTGTACTTCACCGACGCCCTGTGGCCCGACTTCGACGCAGCAGGCGTTCCAGGCGGCCTTGACTTCCTATCAGCAGCGGGAGCGGCGCTTCGGCCGCACCAGCGAGCAGTTGCGCCGACCGCAAGAGGAGCTGCGCTCGCCGTCAGCCGCGAGCCCACGGCTAGGCTGCGCATAGACGCGATCCCGTTGCATGCTGCTTCCAGCGCGTCCTCACGGTGGCGGTGCTGCTACCGCTGTTGCTGGCGGCGCTGTTCCTGCTTCCCAATCTGGTCTGGGGCCTGCTGCTTGCCGGTCGTGGCTGCGTCGCCGGCCAGGAGTGGGGCAGGCTCGCAGGCTATTCCGCGCGGGCGGACGCACGCTGTTCTGCGCACTGCTGGCCGCGAGCTGCGGAGCGATCCTGTGGTGGGAGCACGGGCACGGGGAGACGCGCGCGCTTCATCTACTCTCCGGCCGGATAGCGTGCTCTACGGCGCGGCGATGTGCCTTCTGGCTGGGCATCGCACCGGCCTGGCTGCGGCTACCGCTGGCGGTGCGTGCGGCAGCGTTGCTGGGCGCGGCCGGTTGGATCGTGTTGATGCCATTCTGGCACGCGCTGGCGTCGCCTGCAGCCTACACCAGCGCCGCCTGCTGGTGGCGCATGGGCGTCGTCTGGGTGGCCGACACTGCCGCCTACTTTGTCGGCCGGCGCGTTCGGGCGTCGCAAGCTCGCGCCGGAGATCAGTCCGGGCAAGACCTGGGAAGGGGTATGGGGCGCTCTCGCTGCCGTGGTGATCTACTGGGCTGCGCATCTCGCGCTGCTTCCGGACGCACCGCGACGCATCTCGTTGTCCGGGCTGGCATTGGGTGCTGTGGATGACTGCTGCTCAGCATCGTGGGCGACCTGTTCGAATCCTGGATGAAGCGGGTGGCCGGGGTGAAGGACAGTGGCGGCCTGCTGCCCGGGCACGGAGGGCTGCTGGACCGGGTCGACGGCCTGACGCCACCGTTGCCGCTGGCCGCCCTATACTTCGCCTATCCGCTCACAGGGATCTGATGGGAGCTACGGCAAGCGACTTCGACCTCAGACTTCGCACCGGCGCACAGCTTCGACCGTCCTCGGCAGCGTCTGGCCATACTCGGCGCCACCGGCTCGGTCGGCGCCAACACGCTCGACGTCGTTGCGCGCACATCCGGCACGCTTCGAGGTGATCGCGTTGACCGCCCATGCGCAGGACGACAGCGCTGCTGGCAGAGTGCCGGCGGTTGTGCCCGCGCTATGCAGTGCTGGGGATGCTACAGCGGCGCGCGCGCTCGCAGCAGCAGCTGCGGCCGAGGCCTGCCGACACGAAGTGCTGGCCGGCGACCGAGGCGCTGGTGGAAGTCGGCCACGCGCCCCGACGTCGATACGGTGATGGCGGCCATCGTCGGCGTCGGCCGGGCTGCCGGCGACGCTCTGCCGCGGCGCGCGCCGGCAAGCGCGTGTCTGCTGGCCAACAAGGAAGCGCTGGTCATGGCCGGGCCGCTGTTCCGGGACGCGCTGCGCGCAGCGGCGCGCAACTGTTGCCGATCGACAGCGAGCACAACGCCATTTTGCAGTCGCTGCCGCGCCGGCTTCGCCGGCGACCTGGCAGCGCGCGGGCGTGCGGCGCATTCTGCTCACCGCTTCCGGCGGGCCGTTTCTGCGCACGCCGCCGGAGCGCCTGCCGCGAGTAACGCCGGAGCAGGCATGCGCCCATCCCAACTGGGTCATGGGACGCAAGATCTCGGTGGATTCGGCCACCATGATGAACAAAGGTCTCGAAGTGATCGAGGCGTGCTTGCTGTTCAACGCGCGGCCGGCGCAGATCGAAGTGGTGATCCACCCGCAGAGCGTGATCCATTCCATGGTCGAGTACGTGGACGGTTCGGTGCTGGCGCAGCTCGGCAACCCCGACATGCGCACGCCCATCGCACACGCGCTGGGCTTTCCTGAGCGCATCGAATCGGGCGTGCGCCGGTTGAACTTTTCGAGGTCGGAGCGCTCAACTTCGAGGTGCCCGACCTGCGCGCGCTTCCCCTGCTTGCGACTGGCGTACGCTGCGCTGGAGGCCGGCGAAGCGGGCCGGTCACGCTCAACGCTGCCAACGAGGTGGCGGTGGAGCGGTTCCTGCGCCGCGAGTTGTCCTTCGATCGTATCCCAGGCGTGATCGAGGAAGTATTGTCGCGTGCGCCGGTGGCCGACTTGCGCGATCTGGCGCATGTGCTGGAAGTGGACCGCGAAGCGCGATCGTTGGCCCGCTCGTGCCTGGCTGAGCTCGAGGACTGTCTTGACCGCACGCGGGTGGGCGGTTTCGATAGAACGTATACTCGCGACGGCGAGCGCGTTGGCACGACCGACGCACGACTTGCGCGGCGCTCGTCTGACATGCCGCGGCTGACACGGCGGAGGTTTACTCCATGCACTTGATCAACACCTTGGTCGCATTCGCGGCAGCGCTGGGCACGCTCATCGTCGCGCACGAGTTCGGCCACTACCTGGTGGCGCGGACTGTGCGGCGTGAAGGTGCTGCGCTTCTCCGTCGGCTTCGGCCGCCCGCTGATCACCCGCCGGCTGGGCCGGGACCAGACCGAGTGGGTGCTGGCCGGCGTTCCCGCTCGGCGGCTACGTGAAGATGCTGGACGAGCGTGAGGGCGAAGTCGCCTCCGGACGAGCTTCCGCGCGCGTTCAACCGACAGCCGGTGCACAAGCGCTTCGCCATCGTCCTCGCCGGCCCGCTCGCCAATTTCCTGCTCGCCATCTTCGTGTACTGGCTGCTGTTCATGCACGGCGTGCCGGGCTCGCGTCCGGTCATCGATGCTCCGCTTCCCGCGGACGCCGGCAGCGGCATTCCACGCTGGCGAAACCATCGTCAGGATTGCCGGGCGCCCGGTGCGTACGTGGGAGGAGGTGCAGGCTCGCGCCTGCTCAAGCGCGCGGTCGCCGGAGACAACGTCGAAGATCGAAGTGCGTAGCGACGATGGCGCGCTCAATTCCACACGCTCGATCTGTCCGCCATGGGGCCGGACCGGGTCAACAGCGATTTTCTCGATGCCGTTGGGCTGCAACCGCTCAAGGTGGACCCAGGCCGGTGCTCGAGACGGTTGGTCGCAGGCGGTGCCGCCGAGCGCGCCGGCGTGCACGGCAGGCGACCGCATCCTGGCGGTCGACGGCGCTCCGATCGCAGGCTGGGGACAGTTGGTGAAGGCGATCCGCGCCAAGCCCGGCGTACCGATAGAGCTGACCATCAGGCGTGCCCGGTCAGCAGCTCACGCATGCGCGTGACGCCTGACGCGGCGCAGGAGGACGGCGCAGCGCGTCGGCAAGATCGGCGTGGGGCCGTTCATCAAGCGTGCAGTACCCGGCCGGCGCACTGCCCTCTGGCAAGCCGCGGAAAGACCTGGGAGATGTCGAGTGTTCACGCTGCGAGATGCTGGGCGGATGGTGATCGGCGAAGTGTCGCTCAAGAACCTGAGCGGGCCGATCACGATCGCCGATTACGCCGGCCAGAGCGCGCAGATGGGCTGGATGGCTTATGTCAGTTTCATCGCGCTGATCAGCATCAGTCTGGGCGTGCTTCAATCTGCTGCCGGTCCCGGTATTGGATGGGGGACACTTGATGTATTATATCGCCGAAGATTATTCGGGGAAGCCGATATCGGACCGCGCGTTGGAGATCGGCCAGCGCATCGGGATGGTGGTTCTGTTCTCACTGATGGCATTCGCAATCTATAACGATATCTATCGCATTGTTAGCGGGTAGCGGATGAAGCTATCGCGCTGGCTTCTATTCCTATCTGGTCTCCACCTCACTTTCCGCCCACAGCCTTTCGAGCCCTTCCGAGTAAAGGACATCCGCGTCGACGGTATCCAGCGCACTGAGCCTGGAACCGTATTCCGCTACCTCCCGGTCAAAGTCGGTGACACCCTCACCGAGGAGAGGCGCGCCGAGGCCGTCAAGTCGCTTTACGCCACCGGCTTTTTCAAGGACGTGCGCCTCGGAGGCCGACAGGCAGCATCCTGGTGGTTTCCGTGGTCGGAGCGTCCCGCCATTTCCCAGATTGAATTCGTCGGCGAGAAGGAATTCGACAAGGAAGACGCTGCGCGACGGCGCTCAAGCAGATCTGGGCTGGCGCAGGGGCGCATCTTCGACCCGCAGCCTGCTGGAGAAAGCCGAGCAGGAGTTGAAGACGCAGTACTGTCGCGCGGCAAGTACGCGGTGGAGATCACCACCACCGTTACTCCGCTCGAGCGCAACCGCGTGGCCATCAACTTCACCATCGCCGAAGGCGAGGTCGCCAAGATCCGCCAGATCAACCTCGTCGGCAACAAAGGTGTTTCCCGAGCGACGATCTGCTCGACCTGTTCGTGCTGCGCACCCCGGACTGCTCACCTGGTACAGCAAGAACGACCAGTACTCCAAGCAGAAGCTGGAGGGAGACCTGGAGAGCCTGCGCTCCAATTACCTGAACCAGGGCTATCTCGAGTTCACCATCGACTCGACCCAGGTCGCCATCGCGCCGGACAAGAAGGACATCTACATCAACGTGAACCTCACCGAGGGCGAGAAGTTCACCGTCACGGATGATGAAGCTCGCCGGGCGAGCTGCTGCTGCCCGAGGCTGAGCTGCGCAAGCTGATCAAGCTGAAGAAGGGGGACGTGTTCTCGCGCGAGAAGCTGACCGAGTCGACCAAGCTGATCGTAGACCGGCTGGGGAACGAAGGCTACGCCTTCGCCAACGTCAACCCGTTCCCGAGATCGACCGTACGAAGAAGCAGGTCGCTTTTACCTTGTACGTCGGACCCCGGCCGCCGAGTGTATGTGCGCGCGCATCAACATTTCGGGCAACACCACCACGCGTGACGCAGGTGATTCGGCGCGAGATGCGCCAGCTCGAAGGCGGATGGTACGCGGCGGACAAGCTCAAGCGCTCCAAAGTTCGCATCGACAAGCTCGGCTACTTCTCCGAGGTCAACGTCGATACGGTGAACGTGCCCAGGCGCCCCGGACCAAGTGGACATCGATGTCAAAGTGGTCGAGCGCCCACTGGCAATCTGCTGTTCGGGGTAGGCTACTCCACCGCGGAGAAGATCATCCTGTCGGCTCGATCTCTGCAGTCCAACCTGTTCGGTACGGGCAACGCGCTGTCGCTGCAGGTCAACAGCGGCAGCGTCAACAAGGTCTACGCGCTGTCTTACACCAACCCCTACTTCACCGACGACGGCGTGAGCCTGGGCGCGGACGCGTACAAGCGCAACGTCGATGCAGCGGCGCTGAACTCCGTCACTCCCTACAAAACCTCGACGCTGGGCACGGGCCTGCGCGCGGGCGTGCCGATCACCGAGTACGACACGATCAACTACGGCCTGGCTGTGGAGCGGACCGACGTTGAAACGTTCTCAGGCAGTCCGCCAGCAGTACGTGAGACTTCGTCCAGATCTTCGGGAACACCAACACGGCGCTGATCGGCACTGCCGGTTGGGCGCGCGACGGCCGCGACAGCACGATCTATACGACCAGCGGCGTGCTCCAGCGAGTTCAACTTCGAGGTGGCGATCCCGCCGGCGGAGCCTGCGCTACTATCGCGCCACTTATCGGATTGACTGGTGGATTCCGATCCGGCGGGAGAACACGCCGTTGCAGCTCACCGGCCAGATCGGATATGCGCATCGGCTATGACAACTTGCCTCTGCCGTTCTACAAGAACTTCTATCTGGGCGGCATCGGTACGGTGCGCGGTTATGAACAGAGCTCGATCGGACCGAAGGACGCGATCGGGAACGCTCTCGGTGGACCTACTCGAGACCCTTGCGAACGCCGAGTACTATTTCCCATTTCCCGGGCTTGCAGAAGGACAAGTCGGTGCGGATGTCGGTCTTTGTCGACAGCGGGCGAAGTGAGCGATAATTTCGATCTTTCGCAGACGCGCTTCGCCACTGGGGTTGGCGCTGAGCTGGTTCTCGCCCGTGGGCCCAATCAAGATCAGCGTCGCCAGAGGCGATCAATCCGAGGCCGGAAGACCGGACGCAAGCTCTTCCAGTTCTCGCTGGGGACCACGTTCTAGCGCGCGAGACGCGGACACGATCGCTCCGATGCCCCCGGGAGGGCCGACCGGCGTTATAATGGCGCAAGGAGACAAGACGTTGAAGCGATCTTCATTTTTCTGCTCGCGGGGCTGCTCCTGTCGGCGGCCGCGAGCGCACAAAGCAACGATTTCAGGATCGGCTTTCGTCAGCACGGAGCGGCTGTTTCGCGAAGCCGCCCCGGCCGCTGCGGCGCTGAAAAGCTCGAGAAGGAGTTCCAGCCGCGCGACCAGGAATTGCAGAAGATCGCCAAGCAGGCCAAGGATCTGCAAGACCCAGCTGGAGAAGGATGGCGTGACCATGGCCGAGAGCGAGCGCCGCGCCAAAGAGGCGGACCTGGCGCGGATCAACCGCGACTCTACAGCGCCTGCAGCGTGAGTTCCGAGAGGATCTGAACCTGCGCAAGAACGAGGAACTGGCGCAGGTGCTGGAGCCGTGCGAACAAGGTCATCGCGGAGATCGCGCGAGAAGGAGAAGTACGATCTCATCCTGCAAGAGGCGGTCTACCGTAGTCCGCGCATCGACATCACCGAGAAGGTCCTGAAGGCCCTGTCGGACAAGTAGGGCCAGCATCGTTGGGCGCCGGACCGCTGGTCCTCGCTCCGGCGACTCTCGCCCTGCAGGAGCGCGTGCGGTGGAGTGTGTCAGGAACCTGCAGGGAGGTTTGCCCCATTGAACAGCCCCGGCCGGCAGGTGTTCCGGCTCACCGAGATCGTGGAGCGCTTGCGGCGGTGAACTGCTGGGCGATCCCGGACATCGTCATCCATCAGATCGCCACGCTGGAGACGGCGGGCGCGGGCCAGATCTCCTTCTTCGCCAATCAGCCGCTACCGCCAGCAACTGGAACGCACTCGTGCCGACGGCGGTAATCCTGGCTGCAGAGTTCGCCGACTGCGACCGCGTGCTCACGCATCGTCAGTGCAAGGATCCCTACGCCTACTTCGCCGCGCGTCTCGGCGTTGCTCAACCCGCCAGCGGCGGTAGTCCCGGGGATCCATCCATCGGCCGCCATCCATCCCTCTGCCCGCGTAGCCGCCAGCGCAGCGATCGGAGCTTTCGTATCGATCGGCGCCGACGCCGAGGTAGGCGAAGGCAGCCTGGTCGAGGCCGGCTGCGTACTGGGCGACAACGTACGCGTCGGGCGCGACTGCCGGCTCTACGCCGGGGTCAGCGTCTACCACGATTGCGTCATCGGCGACCGTGTTATTCTTCATTCGGGCGCAGTCATCGGCGGCGGATGGGTTCGGCCTGGCCTGGGAAGGCGGGCGCTGGAGCAAGATCCCGCAGATCGGACGCGTGATCGATCGGCAACGACGTCGAGGTCGGCGCCAATACCGCGATCGACCGCGGCGCTCTGGATGACACGGTGATCGAAGAGGGGGTGAAGCTGGACAACCAGATCCAGATCGGTCACAACTGCAGGATCGGAGCGCATACCGCGATCGCCGGCTGCGTGGGCATCGCCGGCAGCACGCGCATCGGACGCTACTGCCGCATCGGCGGCAGCGCCATGATCGGCGGGCATCTCGAGATCGCCGACCAGGTGGAGATCTCCGCTGCCGCGTCGGTCGCCAAGTCCCTCCTCAAGCCGGGCACCTACACGTCCGTTGTTCCCGATCTCGCTGCACCAGGACTGGCTTGCGCAACGCTTCCCACATCCGCCACCTCGATTCGCTGGCGGAGCGGCTGCGCGAGCTGGAGGCGCGCCTAGCCGAATTGGAAGGAAAGAAGAATGACTAAGATGGAGATCCGGGAGATCCTCAACTACCTGCCGCACAGGTTCCCGTTCCTGCTGATCGACCGCGTGTTGTCCTGCGAGCCGGGCAAGAGCATCGTCGCGATCAAGAACGTGACCATCAACGAGCCCTATTTCCAAGGGCACTTTCCCGGCAACCCGGTGATGCCGGGTGTGATGATCCTGGAAGCCCTGGCGCAGGCCGCCGCCATCCTGTCGTTCCTGAGCCTGAACCGCGACAGCACGCGAGAACCTGCTGTACTACTTCGTCGGCATCGACAACGCCCGCTTCAAGAAGCCCGGTGATCCCGGGCGACCAGCTCACGCTGGATGTGACGCATGACGCGGCAGGTGCGCGGCATCGGCAAGTTCTGACTGTCGCGAGCGTGGCGACGGGAGGTGGTCGCCGAGGCCGAGCTGTTGTGCACCATCAAGCAGACGCGAAGGACGCGCGCCGCAGGACTCACGGCCGGTCGATCCACGCTGGATGATCCACGCCGTATGATTCACCCCACCGCCATCGTCCATCCGGGTGCCAAGCTCGCCGCCGATGTCGAGGTCGGCGCCTACACGATCATCGGGGAGCATGTCGAGATCGGGGCGGGAACGATCATCGGGCCGCACGCGGTGATTACCGGTCACACCCGCATCGGCCGGGCCAACCGCGTCGTTCCAGTTCGTGTCGCTGGGCGAGGTGCCGCAGGACAAGAAGTACGGCGGCGAGCCGACCCGGCTCGAGATCGGCGATCACAACACGATCCGCGAGTTCTGCACCTTCAACACCGGCACCGCGCAGGACGTGGGCGTCACGCGCGTGGGCGACCACAACTGGATCATGGCCTATGTGCACCTGGCGCACGACTGCGCAGGTGGGCAGCCACACGGTCCTGGCCAACATGCGTGCACGCTCGCCGGCCACGTCACCGTCCATGATCACGTCATTCTCGGCGGCGGCGCTATGGTGCACCAGTTCTGCCGCGTGGGCGTGCACGCCTTCGTCGCCGGCGGCTCGATCGTGCTGCGCGACGTGCCGCCCTACGTGATGGCCGGCGGCAGCACCTCGGCCGAGCCGCACGGCATCAACTCCGAGGGGCTGCAAGCGGCGCGGCTTCAGCGCCGCGTCCATCGAGAGCATCCGCCGGGCCTACAAGACCCTGTACCGCTCCGGCTTGGGATTCGAGGAAGCCAAACAGGCCATCGCCGAGCAGGCGCGCGAGACGCCCGAGCTGCAGCGTGCATGGTGGATTTCCTCGCATCGAGCACCCGCGGGTCATCCGGTAGACGCCATGGAGGGCGGCAGTGCGGCGCGGGCGCTGGCGCATCGCCATGGTGGCCGGCGAGGCCTCGGGCGACCTGCTCGGCGGCGCACTTGTCAAGGCGCTGAAGCGCGGCTGCCGGCCGCGCAGCTTCTTCGGTATCGGCGGCCCCAGGATGCAGGCGGCGGGTTCGAACCCTGGTATCCGGCGGAGGCGCTGGCGGTGCGCGGCTATGTCGAGGTCCTGCGGCAGCTGCCCGTCGATCCTGCGCATCCGCAGCGAGCTGCGTCGCCGCCTCCTCGCCGATCCGCCCGACCTGTTCATCGGTGTGGATGCGCCCGATTTCAACCTCGGCCTGGAGGAAGCGCTGAAGGCCCGCGGCATCACCACGGTGCACTACGTCAGCCCCTCGCTGTGGGCCTGGCGCGGCGAGCGCATCCACCAGATGAAGCGCGCGGCGGCCAAGGTGCTGTGCCTGTTCCCCTTCGAGCCCGAGATCTACGCCAAGGCCGGCATCCCGGCCAGCCTACGTGGGCCATCCGCTGGCGGACATGCTGCCCGACGAGCCGGATCGCGCGGCCGCGCGCGAGCAGTTCCGTCTGCGCGCCGAGCCGCAGCGTGATTGCGCTGCTGCCCGGGAGCCGCCAGAGCGAGTTGAAACACATGGCCGACCTGTTCGTGCAGACGGCCAAGCTCATCCACCGCCAGCTCAAGAACGCGCAATTCCTGGTTCCTCTGCTCAGCCGCGAGACGCGCCGCCAATTCGAGGATGCGCTCTACCGCAACCAACGCGGAGGACCTGCCGCTTACCATCCTGTTCGGCCATGCGCATCTGGCGATGACTGCGGCCGACTGCGTGCTGCTCGCGTCCGGCACCGCGGCGCTGGAAGCCGCGCTGATCAAACGCCCGATGGTGGTCACCTACAAGATGCCTTGGCTCACCTATGTCATCGGCCGCGCGCAAGGTCTATCGTGCCCTACGTCTCGCTGCCCAACATCCTGGCCGGCCGCTTCGTCGTGCCGGAGATCTTTCAGGACGAGGCGACGCCTGAAGTGCTGGCGCAGGCGCTGGTGAACCAGATCGACGACAAGCAGGTGAGATTGCGCCAGGAGCGGGAGTTCAGAGCCATCCACGATCGACTGCGACAGAACACCGCGGAGCGGGTGGTCGAAGCGCGTGCTGCCGCTGCTGTTGTGGAACGCACCCTGCTGCCGAGCGCAGCGGACGGATGGCGCGCGTGCCAGGAAGCGAGCGCGTGAGCGCGAGCGCCGCTAACGCTGATCTGCGGGGTTGACGAGGCGGGTCGCGGCCCGCTGGCAGGACCCGTGTTCGCCGCCTGCGTCATTCTCGATCCACGCGTCCGATCCGGGGCCTGGCCGATTCCAAGCAGCTGGCGCCCGAGCGCCGCGAGGTCCTTGGCGCTGCGCATCCGGGAGCGTGCATTGGCGTTTGGCATAGCGAGCGCTTCTGTCGACGGAGATCGACACGCTTGAATATCCTGCAGGCGACAATGCTGGCGATGCGCCGGGCAGTGGAAGCTCTGAGCCTGGCTCCAGCAGAAGTGGTGGTGGACGGCAACCGCTGTCCGCGCTCGCGTTTCCAACCCGATGCCGTGATCCGCGGCGATGCCACGGTCCGCGTGCATCTCCGCCGCCTCGATCCTGGCCAAGACCGCGCGCGACGCCCATCATGGTCGAGCTGCATGCGCTGCGTCCCGAGTACGGGTTTCATCAGCACAAGGGAGTATGGCACTCCGAGCACCTCGACGCGCTGCGGCGCTTCGGACGCGTGCGAGTTTCACCGGCGCACCTTCGCTCCGGTCCGCGACGTGATCCAGGCCCTTGCTGTTTGACCTCCGATCCTGAACGCGCGTTCAAAGAGGTCTAGAAATGGAAATCGCGAGGCTGCTGCACGGTATTAGGCAGTGGTGGTGTGGGTGGGGGGATGTTCTTCGCCTACATGGCGCTGCGACCAGCTGCCGCCGCGCTGCTGCCGAGCCGCCGCAGCGCTTGCCGCTCTGGCAGGCGACGCTGGAGAAGTTCTTTGCGTGGGTGTGGGTTGCGGTAGCGCTTATCCTGGCGAGCGGGCTGTGGATGATCCACGTGCCGGGCGGGTTCAAGGCGATCGGACTCTACGTGCATCTGATGTTCGCGCTGGGCATCGTCATGATGCTGATCTTCGCGCATGTGTTCTTCGCACCCTTCCGCGCGTCTGACGCGTTTGCGTGCAGGCGCAGGATTGGAAGCCGGGCGGCGCGGCGCTGGGGCAGATCCGCAAGCTGGTCGGCCTCGAACCTCGTCCTGGGCCTGCTGACGGTCGCGGTCGCGATCCTCGGCCGGCTGTTTGTCTGACCACTGGGACATCGAGTGAAATCGCGGAGACGCCAAAGGCTGCGCTGCACAGCGAAGCCCCGCGCTTTGCCAGCCTCTCAACTCATCAAACTTCGATCCATCAGTAGATGTGCCGCGCGAGATTGGCGTGATGCAGAATGGTGCTGGCCAGCTCTTCGATGGAGCGATGGGTGGTGTCGAGATAGGGAATAGCCTCGTTGCGCAGGAGCGCCTCGGCTCGCGCACCTCCGACACGCAGTTTTGCAGGCTCGCGTACTTGCTGCCAGGGCGGCGCTCGCTGCGGATCTGGTGCAGGCGGTCGGGCAGGATGGTCAGCCCGAACAGCTTGTTGCGGCAGGGCTGCAGCTGTCCGGCAGGCGCATCGTGCCGAAGTCCTCCGGGATGAGGGGATAGTTGGCAGCGCGAATGCCGTACTGCAGGGCGAGATACAAGACAGGTGGGCGTCTTGCCGCAACGGAGACACCGACCAGCACCACGTCTGCATTGACCAGCTCGCGGGTCGCCTGCCCGTCGTCGTAGCTCAACGCGAAGTTCACCGCCTCGATGCGCCGGAAGTAGCTCGAGTTCACCGCGCTGTGGGAGCGGCCCACGGCGTGGGATGACTTCATCCCCAACTCCTGTTCCAGCGGTGCGATGAAGATCTGAAAGCAGTCCAGCACCAGCGCTTCGGCCTTGCGTGAGCACGCGCGCTCATCGCTTCACCCACCAGCGTGCTGATGACGATCGGACGCACTCCGTCGCGCCGTGCGGCCTGGTTGATTTCCTGGACTGCGTCTTCGACCTTCTCTGGCGTATCGATGAACGGCAGGGTGGTCTCGTTGAACTCCAGCTCGTCGAACTGGGTGAGCAGGCTGTGTCCCACCACCTCGGCCGTAATACCCGTGCGATCGGAGACGAAGAAGGCGCTGCGCTTGGGTAGTCATCGGAAGTTTTGCGGACTTGCGGAGAAGGTTGTGGTGCAAAGCAATCAGCGGCGCCGGTAAAATAACACGCGATACCCTACCAGACCCATCATCCCTGTTCCACTGACTGTCCTACAAGGCCCCTGATGACCAGCGAAGCCTACGTCCTGCCGTTCTGACCATCTGCGCATGCAGGATGTGGCCCGTGTGGGAGGCAAGAACGCCTCCCTCGGAGAGATGATCAGCCAGCTGTCTCCGCTCGGCGTGCGCGTGCCCGGCGGGTTCGCCACCACCGCCGCAGCCTTTCGGGACTTCCTGAGCGCCAACCAGCTGGCCAGCGAAAATCGACGGGCTGCTCAAGAACCTGGATGTGGACGACGTCAAAGCGCTGGCTGCGAGGCCGGCGCCACGATCCGCCGGTGGGTGGTCGATGCGCCCTTTCCAGCGCACCTGGATGCCGAGGTCCGCAAGGCTTACACCGATCTGTGCAGATGGCGTGGACGTCCGATCTGTCGTTTGCGGTGCGCTCGTCGGCGACGGCCGAGGATCTGCCCGACGCTTCCTTTCGCCGGGCAGCAGGAGACGTTTCTCAACATCCACGGCATCGACAACCTGCTGGCAGCGATCAAGCGCGTGTTCGCCTCGCTGTGTACAACGACCGCGCGATCTCCTACCGCGTCCACAAGGGCTTCAGCCACGCGGATGTGGCGCTCTCCGCCGGCATTCAGCGCATGGTGCGCAGCGACCTCGGCGCCGCGGGCGTGATGTTCTCGCTGGATACCGAGTCCGGTTTCGACCAGGTGGTGTTCATCACTGCGAGCTACGGCCTGGGCGAGACGGTGGTGCAGGGCGCGGTAAACCCGGACGAGTTCTACGTCTACAAGCCGGCGCTCAACGCCGGGCGCCCGGCGATCCTGCGGCGCGACGCTGGGCTCCAAGGCGCATCAAGATGGTGTTTTCGGACGCGCGCGAAGCGGGCCGCTCTGTGCGCACCCTGGACGTGTCCGAGGCCGAGCGGCGCCGCTTCTCCATTACCGATGCGGAGATGGAGGAGCTCGCGCGCGCTATGCCGTGATCATCGAGCAGCACTATGGGCGTCCGATGGACATCGAGTGGGGGCGCGACGGGGCCGACGGCAAGCTCTATATCCTGCAGGCGCGGCCGGAGACGGTGAAGGCCAACGACAAGCTCGACAGCCAGAAACGCTACCGTCTCAAGGAGCGCTCCGAGATCATGGTGTCACGGGCGGTCCATCGGCAATCGCGTGGGCATGGGCCCGGTGCGGCTGGTGATGGATGCCAGCGAAATGTCGCTGCGTGCAGCCGGGCGACGTGCTGGTCACCGACATGACCGACCCGGATTGGGAGCCGGTGATGAAGAAGGCCGCAGCCATCGTCACCAATCGCGGCGGGCGCACCTGTCACGCCGCGATCATCGCGCGCGAGCTCGGCATCCCTGCCGTAGTCGGTTGCGGGGACGCGACGCGCGCAGCTGCCTGAAGGTGAGCAGGTGACCGTGTCCTGCGCGGAGGGCGACACCGGCTACGTCTATCGCGGGCATGCTCGACGTCGAGGTGGTGGACCTCTCGCTGGAGGCGCATGCCCAAGTCGCCGGTCAAGATCAGCATGAACGTCGGCAATCCGGAACTGGCGTTCGACTTTCAGCGGCTGCCCAACGCGGGCATCGGACTGGCGCGGCTCGAGTTCATCATCGCACGCATGATCGGCATCCACCCGCAAGCGCGTGCTGGCCTATCCCGACGTGCCGCCCGACTTGCGGCGCGAGATCGATGCACGCATCGCCGGCTACGCCGATCCCGGACCTTCTACATGGAGAAGCTGACCGAAGGCATCGCCACGCTCGGCGCCGCGTTCGCCCCGAAGCCGGTGATCGTGCGGCTGTCCGACTTCAAGTCGAACGAATACTCGACGCTGCTCGGCGGGCAGCGCTACGAGCCGCACGAGGAGAACCCGATGCTGGGGTTCCGAGGTGCCTCGCGCTTCATCGATCCCAGCTTTCGCGACTGCTTCGAGCTCGGAGTGCCGGGCGCTCAAGCGCGTGCGCGACGAGATGGGGCTCGACCAACGTCGAGATCATGGTGCCGTTCGTGCGCACCGTGAGCGAGGCCGAGGCAGGTCATCGAGCTGCTGGCGGCCAACGGTCTCGAGCGCGGGCGTAACGGCCTGCGCGTCATCATGATGTGCGAGATCCCGTCCAACGCGCTGCTGGCCGAGCAGTTCCTGGAGCACTTCGACGGCTTCTCCATCGGCTCCAACGACATGACCCAGCTCACTCTGGGCGTCGACCGCGACTCCGGCATCGTGGCCGGCTCGTTCGACGAGCGCGATCCCGCGGTCAAGGCGATGCTGCACATGGCGATCCAGGCCTGCCGCAAGGCCGGCAAGTACGTCGGCATCTGCGGCCAGGGGCCATCCGATCATCCGGACCTGGCCAAGTGGCTGGTGGAGGAGGGCATCGACACCATCTCGCTCAACCCGGATACGGTGGTCGAGACCTGGCTGTTTCTGGCGCGCGAAGCGAGGTTTGCGGCCATGCGTAGTTCACTGGACGACGCGGGCGGACGGTCCGTTGCCGGGTAAATTTTCCCGGCCGCAGGCCGCTGTGCTATGATCCGCGCCAGCATATGGTCGAAGCGCGGGCATGACTAAATTCATCTTTGTCACCGGCGGCGTAGTCTCCTCCCTCGGCAAAGGTATCGCTGCCGCCTCCCTGGCGGCAATCCTCGAATCCCGCGGCATCAAGCTCACTCTCCTCAAGCTCGACCCCTACATCAACGTCGATCCGGGCACCATGAGCCCGTTCCAGCACGGCGAGGTCTTCGTCACCGAGGACGGCGCCGAGACCGACCTCGACCTCGGCCACTACGAGCGCTTCGTCAACGCGCCGGATGCCGCAAGCGCAACAACTTCACCACCGGCCAGATCTACGAGAGCGTCATCCGCAAGGAGCGCCGCGGCGACTACCTCGGCGGCACGGTGCAGGTCATCCCGCACATCACCGACGAGATCAAGCATTTCATCCGCACGGAGCGCGGGCGATGCGGACGTGGCCATCGTCGAGATCGGCGGCACGGTGGGCGACATCGAGTCGCTGCCGTTCCTCGAAGCCATCCGGCAGATGAGCCTGCAGCTCGGCCGCAACAACACCTGCTTCATGCACCTGACCCTGGTGCCGTATATCCCGTCGGCGGGCGAGATCAAGACCAAGCCGACGCAGCACTCGGTCAAGGAGCTGCGCGAGATCGGGATCCAGCCCGACGTCGTGCTGTGCCGCGCGGACCGGCCGCTGCCCGATGATGAACGCCGCAAGATCGCGCTGTTCACCAACCTCGGAGGAGAAGTCGGTCATCTCCGCGGTGGACGTGGACTGCATCTACAAGATCCCGGGCCTGCTGCACGCGCAGGGGCTGGACGAGATCGTCTGCCGCAAGCTCGAGATCCAGGCGCCGCCCGCCAACCTCGAAGCCTGGGACAAGCTGGTGTACGCTCTGAGCACCCGGCGACTTCGGTCGACATCGCGCTGGTGGGCAAGTACGTGGACCTGACCGAGTCCTACAAGTCGCTCACCGAGGCGCTGACCCACGCCGGGATTCACAACAACGCGCGCGTCAACATCCACTACATCGACTCCGAAGTCGATCGAGCGCGAGGGCACGGCGCGCTCTGAGCGATATGGACGCCGTGCTGGTACCCGGTGGATTCGGCAAGCGCGGCGTCGAGGGCAAGATCAAGGCGATCCGCTATGCGCGCGAGAACAAGGTCCCGTACCTGGGCATCTGTCTCGGTCTGCAGCTTGCGGTGATCGAGTATGCGCGGAACAAGGCCGGACTGACCGGCGCTCACAGCACCGAATTCGACCCGACTACGCCGCACCCGGTGATCGCGCTGATCCACGAGTGGCATGGGCGCGACGGCAAGCTCGAGTTGCGCGACGGCCAGTCCGACCTCGGCGGCACCATGCGCCTGGGCGGGCAGGAAGTGTGCGCTGCTCGCCGGGCAGCCTGGCGCGCCAGATTTACGGCAAGGAAACGATCATCGAGCGCCATCGCCACCGCTACGAGGTGAACAACCGCTACATCCCGCACCTGATGGACGCCGGCATGCGCGTATCCGGCATGTCCGCCAACGAGGACCTGTGCGAGATGATCGAGCTCACCGATCATCCGTGGTTCATCGGTTGCCAGTTCCATCCGGAGTTCACGTCTACGCCGCGCGGCCGGCCACCCGCTGTTCTCGGCCTTCATCCGCGCGGCCGATCAATCAGGCTGCGCGGCGCGAGCAGACGCTGGCGCCAGCCGTGCCACAGACCGGACGAGGCTGTCCGGGCCGGTGAGTCCAGGGCGGATGAGTCCTGGCGCAAGCTCGGCTCGCCAACATCGTCTGACCCGGCGTCTGTGCCGGCTGCCCGGCGCAGGAACTCACACAATGACGGTTGAGCGCCCCGGACTCGCAGTTTGCGAACAGTGCGGTCAGGCCATCTCACGTGAGCTTCACACCGGTCCGGACGCGCGCCCCACGCGAAGCACGTGTGAGCATTCGCGGCTACCTTGCGGGACTCTGACCCATGAAACTGTGCCACTTCGAAGCGGGGCTCGACCGCCCGCTGTTTCTGATCGCAGGGCCGTGCGTGGTCGAGTCGCGCCAGCTCGCGTTCGACACCGCCGGTCAGCTGCAAGCAGTTGTGCGCCACGCTCGGCGTGCCGTTCATCTACAAGTCCTCCTACGACAAGGCCAACCGCAGCTCGGGCAAGTCGTTCCGCGGACCGGGCATGGACGCGGGCTTGGAGATCCTGGCTGAGGTGCGCAAGCAGCTCGGCGTGCCGGTGCTGACCGATGTGCACACCGAGCAGGAGATACCCGCGGTCGCCGAAGGTGGTCGACGTGCTGCAGACGCCCGCCTTCCTGTGCCGTCAGACCGACTTCATCCACGCCGTCGCCGCCGCCGGCAAGCCGGTCAACATCAAGAAGGGCCAGTTCCTCGCGCCCTGGGACATGAAGAACGTGGTCGACAAGGCCAAGCGAAGCGAGCGGCGCGGACAACATCATGGTGTGCGAGCGCGGCGCGTCCTTCGGCTACAACAACCTGGTGTCCGACATGCGCTCGCTGATGGTGATGCGCGAGACCGGCTGCCCGGTCGTGTTCGACGCCACGCATTCGGTGCAGCTGCCCGGGCGGGCAGGGCACGGCCAGCGGCGGCCAGCGCGAGTTCGTCCCGGTGCTGGCGCGCGCGGCGGTCGCATCGGGCGTCGCAGGCATCTTCATGGAGACGCATCCCAATCCCGCGAAGGCGCTGTCGGACGGGCCCAACGCCTGGCCGCTGCAACTGATGCGGGAGCTGCTGGAGACGCTCAAGGAGATCGACGTCGCTGGTCAAGCAGAAGGGTTTCGCGGAAGACAGGGTCAAACCACTGGCTGTCCGTCCACAGGATGACAAACGAGGCAAGGAAGAGGCAAAGGCATGAGCACGATCGTCGACGTAGTGGCCCGCGAGATTCTCGATTCCCGCGGCAATCCGACCGTAGAAGCGGATGTACTCCTGGAATCGGGCGTCATGGGCCGTGCGGCGGTGCCCTCCGGCGCCTCCACTGGCAGCAGGGAGGCGATCGAGCTGCGCGATGGCGATGCCCAGCGCTACAACGGCAAGGGCGTGCTGCGCGCGGTGGAGAACGTCAACACCGAGATCTGCGAAGCGATCATCGGGCTGGACGCGGTGGAGCAGCCGCTTATCGACCAGACCCTGATCGAGCTGGACGGCACGGAGAACAAGTCGCGGCTGGGCGCCAACGCCATCCTGGCGGTGTCGGTGGCGGTGGCCAAGGCGGCGGCGGAGGAGTCGGGTCTGCCGCTGTATCGCTATCTCGGCGGAGCCGGCCGCATGCAGCTGCCGGTGCCGATGATGAACGTGATCAACGGCGGCGCGCACGCCAACAACAATCTCGATCTGCAGGAGTTCATGATCATTCCGGTGGGCGCGCCGAGCTTCCGCGAGGCGCTGCGCTGGGGCGCCGAGATCTTTCATGCCCTCAAGAAGCTGATCGACGCCAAGGGCATGCCCACCACGGTGGGCGACGAAGGCGGATTCGCCCCGAGCCTGGCCAACAACGAGGCGGCGTTGCAGCTCATCATGGAGGCGATCGACAAGGCCGGCTATGCACCGGGGACTCAGGTCGCCATCGGGCTGGATTGCGCCGGTTCGGAGTTCTTCGACGAAGGCGTCTATGTGCTGGGCTCCGACGGACTGCGCTTGAGCGCAGCTCAGTTCACCGACTACCTGTCCGCCTGGGTGGAGAAATATCCCATCATCAGCATCGAGGACGGCATGGCCGGAGAGCGACTGGGACGGCTGGAAGATCCTCACCGATCGCCTGGGCGACAGCGTGCAGCTGGTGGGTGACGACGTGTTCGTGACCAACACCAAGATCCTGCGCGAAGGCATCCTCGAGGGCGTCGCCAACTCGGTCCTGATCAAGATCAACCAGATCGGCACGCTGTCCGAGACCTTCGCCGCGATCGAGATGGCCAAGCGCGCCAACTACACCGCCGTGATCTCGCACCGCTCGGGCGAGACCGAAGACACCGTCATCGCCGACATCGCCGTCGGCCACCAACGCGCTGCAGATCAAGACCGGCTCGCTGTCGCGCTCCGACCGCATGGCCAAGTACAACCAGCTGCTGCGCATCGAAGAGGACCTCGGCGACACCGCCAGCTACCCCGGGCGCGATGCCTTCTATCAGCTCTGGTGATGCGGCTCGCTGGCGCTGGTCTTGGTGGTACTCATCGCGGCCTTGCAGTGGCCGCTGTGGGCGGGCAAGGGCGGCTGGATGCGCGTGTGGGAGCTGGACCAGCAGCTCAAGGCCCAGCGCGCAGACCAACGACAGGCCTGCGCGCGCGCAACGCAGCGCTGGAAGCCGAAGTGCGCGATCTCAAGACCGGCTATGACGCGATCGAGGAGCGCGCCCGCAGCGAGCTGGGCATGATCAAGCAGGACGAGGTGTTCTTCCAGGTCCTCGAGCCGGCCCTCCCCCGTTAGCATGTCAGCGGCCGTGCCGGGATCCTGATTGCGCTCAGCTGACGCGGCGCTGGTCCGACGCCCGCAGCTCCTCGAGCGTGTTGAAGTTGCGGAACGCCTCGGGCTGATCGTCGAAAGCTCACTTCTACGACTCGCAACGACGCGTACCAGGCTGTCGACCTTCCGTCCGCCTCCGGCTCGAGAAACTGCCGCGAGGTGATCGAGCAACGACACGCGGCATAAGCAGAACACCGGATGTGCGCGCGCGGCTGTCCTGGCTACGGCGACCTCGGCATCCTGGCTGCAAGCGCCGCGGACCAGGCCGGCTCACGAAGCTCGGTGGGCAGGAAGGGCAGTCGCAGGGGTACCGTCACCACCAGCCCGGAGCGAGCCTGGCCCAGGGCGGCGTGGAGGCCGGCGAACGGTCCGGCGAAGTCGCCGATCCGATCGGTGAGCACCGGATGCCCAAACGCGAGATAGCGGTCGAGGTTCCGGTTGGCGTTGACCAGCGAGATCAGCCACCTGCGGCTCGATGCGCTCGATCACCCATTCGACCAAGGGGCGGCCGCGGAACGGTTGCAAGTCCTTGTCGATCCCGCCCATGCGGCTGCCACGGCCGCCGGACAGAACGAGACCGGTGACTGTGTCACTGATCACATTCAATCTCCTCGCTTAAATGTAGGAGGTTTCACCTTCTGCAAGCGCAACTTATGCAGTCGGGCTCATATGATGATTCTATTCCCGCTGCCCGGTATCATCCACCGTCGAGTCCGGTATGATTTCGGCGCGCCGGCGTACCTCCGGCCGACATCAAGACCAACAACTCAATATTGAGGAGGGTGGGCCCATGGTGGATTTCCTGTCGAAGGAACGCATCGTTGCGCGCCCCGGGTTTCAATCGCTGGCTGGTGCCGCCCGGCTGCGCTCTGCGATTCACCTGTCCATCGGCATGGCCTACGGCTTCACGCGTGTTCTGGCTGCCGCTGTCGCAGCGCGCATCGGCATTACCAAATCCGTCGCCTGCCCGGCGGACATGAGCTACCTAGCTCAGGTGTTCACTGCCACCTGCGACTGGAAGATCAAGCCCATGCTCGGCTGGATGTACACCCTGTTCTTCGTGTTTCCTGGGTTCCGCGGCCGCGCTTGTGGGGAGGCTGGCTCGAGCGAGTCGGTCCGCGCAAAGCAGGTGTCGTGGCGGCGTTCTGCTGGTGCGGCGGACTGCTGCATCTCGGCGCTCGGCGTGTACCTGCACCAGATCTGGGCTCATGTGGCTCGGCTCCGGCGTCATCGGCGGCATCGGCCTGGGCCTGGGCTACATCTCCCCGGTGTCGACGCTGATCAAGTGGTTTCCCGACCGCCGCGGCATGGCCACCGGCATGGCGATCATGGGCTTCGGCGGCGGCGCGATGATCGGCGCGCCGCTGGCCGATCGCCTGATGAAGTTCTACGCCACGGCCGGCTCAGTCGGCGTGTGGGAGACCTTCGTTACGATGGGCGTCATCTATTTCGTAGTCCATGATGCTCGGCGCATTCGGCATACCGGATTCCGCGCGCCCGGTTGGAAGCCCGCAGGCTGGACGCCGACAACGAGCCACGCCGGCAACGGCATGATCACCACCAGAACGTGCATGTCAGCGAAGCCGGAAGACGCCGCAGTTCTGGCTGCTGTGGGGCGTGCTCTGCCTGAACGTCAGCGCCGGCATCGGTGTGATCGGCATGGCCTCGCCGATGCTGCAGGAGGTGTTCGGCGGTGCAGCTGATCGGCGTCGACCTGCAGCTTGTCGGCGCTCAGCGCGGAGCAGCAAGGCGCAGGTCGCCACGATTGCCGCCGCGTTCGCCGGCCTGCTCAGCCTGTTCAACATCGCCGGCCGTTTCTTCTGGGCTTCGCTGTCCGATTACATCGGGCGCAAGGTAACCTACTTCATCTTCTTCGGTCTCGGCATCGCCTTGTACGCCTCCGCTCCATCGGCAGGCGCGCTGCGGGAAGCGTGGCCGTCTTCGTGGCGGATCTTCTGCGTGATCCTCACCATGTACGGCGGCGGCTTCGCGACGATCCCCGCCTATCTGGCGGACATGTTCGGCACGCGGTTCGTGGGCGCCATTCACGGCCGTCTGCTGACGGCCTGGTCGACGGCGGGCATCCTGGGGCCGGTGCTGGTGAACTACATTCAGCGAGTATCAGATCGACCACGGGATTCCGCCCTACCAGGCCTACAACACCACCATGTACGTGCTGGCAGCGCTTGCTGCTGGTTGGCTCGATCTGCAACCTCCTGGTGCGGCCGGTTGCGGACGAAGCACTTCATGACAGATGAAGCAGCTGGAAGCCGAGCGCACTCCGCGTCTCCGAAGTGCCGATGGTCCTGGCTATTCGGCAGGCGGTAACGGCGCCCGCCAAGAGCAGTAGCCCGGCGCTGGTCGTCGCGGCCTGGATTCTGGTCGGGCATTCCGTTGGCCTGGGGCGTGTGCGAATACGGCTGGAAAAGGCGTACCTGAGGCTGTTCGCGCTAGGTTCGGTAGGAGCTGCCGGCGCTGGGAAGACGAGCCTGGCGCTAGATCAAGCCTTCCAGAACCTGCACATCGACCGTGGAGCCCGGCTGCGTGTTGCCCTGAGCGTCGGGCAGCACGATGAAGCAATTGGCCAGGCTCATGGAGGATAGGATCCCCGAGCTCTGGTCGCCGGTCACGCGCACCGTCCACTGCCCGTCTGCTTCCTGGCTCAGAATCGCCGCGCTGGAACTCGGTGCGGCCGGGCGCCTTCTTGATCGCGCTGGTGCAGGCGGCTCTGAGAACCGGCAGCGGCTGGGGCTTGGGCACGCCCATGAGCATCAGCAGTGCCTCGCGCACGAACTGATAGAACGTCACCATCGCCGACACCGGGTTCCCGGGCAGTCCGAAGAAATGCGCGGCGCCGATCTTGCCGTAGGCGAGCGGGCGGCCCGGGCTTCATGGCGATCTTCCAGAACAGCACGTCGCCCAGCTTGCGCGAGCAGCTGCTTGACGAAATCCGCCTCGCCCACCGACACGCCGCCGCTGGTGATCACCACATCCGCGCGCCTGAGCGGCCTCGATGAACGCTGCTCGATTGCAGCCGGATCGTCGCGGATCACGCCCATGTCGATGACATCGACACCCAGGCGCGTCAGCATGCCGTAGAGCGTATAGCGGTTGCTGTCGTAGATCTGCCCCGGTGCCGAGGGCGCTGCCGATGGGCACCAGCTCGTCGCCGGTCGAGAAGAAGGCCACGCGCAGCTTGCGATAGACCGAGACCTCGCCGATGCCGAGCGAGGCGATCATGCCCATGCTCCGCGGGACGCACGACCTGGCCGCGCTGGAAGACCACCGCGCTCCGGCTTGATGTCGTCGCCCGCATAGCGCAGCGTTCTGCCCTTCTGCTGCTCTCCGGGAACGGCGACCTGGCCGTCCGCGGTCCGTGTGCGCTCCTGCATGACTGACGGTATCGCATCCCCGATGGCATAACGCCGCCGGTCATAATGCCGCACGGCCTGGCCGCCGCCCACGTCGCCCTCGAACGGGCTGGCCGGCGAACGAGGTGCGCGATCAGTCGTCAGCATGACCTCGGTGGTCGGCTCGAGATCGGCGAAACGCACCGCATAGCCGTCCATGGCCGAGGTTGTCGTGGGCCGGGACGTGTCATCGTGGAGTGCAGATCCTCCGCCAGCACACGCCCAAGCGCGGCGCGGATATGCAGTCGCTCGACTGCCGTGACCGGCTCCAGGAAAGCGCGGATGTACCGCGCGCGCCTGGCCACGCGTCATCGAGTTCGGGATCGTAGTCGCTATCGCCGGTGACGGCGGAGATGGGATTTGATCGAATCCATATCGACTGATAAGCTATAAGCGATGGACGATAGGCAAGAGCAACAACGGATAGTTGATTTACCTATCGCACCATCGGTCCACGCCGGCACTCAGGCGGCGGCGTCAGCTAGCCGCCGATATATGACATCTCCACCTTGCGTAGCTTGACGGGTCTCGGCGGTGCGGATTTCGGAGTAGCGATCGGTCGGCGCGTTCCAGACCTTGCCGATGAGCTGTGAGATCTCGTCGTCCGTCGCGCCGCCGCGGAGCGGGGAGCGAAAGTCGGTTCCCTTGGTCGCAAAGAGACAGTGTATAGCTGACCTTCGGCCGACAACCTGGCCCGGGTGCAATCGCGGCAGAAAGCTTGAGTCACCGAGGAGATGAAGCCGACTTCGCCGCCGCCGTCCAGGTAGCGCCAGCGCTCGGCCACCTCGCCGCGATAGCCGCGGTCGACCGGCTCGATCGGCAGCTCGCGATGGATGCGCTCCGACCAGCTCGCGGGAGGGCACTACGTGCTCCATCTTCCACCCATTGGTGGCGCCCACGTCCATGAACTCGATGAAGCGCAGGATGTGCCCCGTTGTGCTTGAAGAAGCGCGCCATGGGCAGCACGCTGCTCCTCGTTGACGCCACGCTTGAACCACCATATTGACTTTGATCGGGTGCAGCCCGGCGCGCCGCTGCCGCCTCCGATGCCGTCCGAGCACTTTCTGCCACCGGGAAGTCGACGTCGTTCGTCGGCTCGGAACACGGTATCGTCGAGTGAGTCGAGGCTGACGGTGACGCGCTTGCAGGCCCGGCGTCCTTCAGATCGCGGGCCTTCTGCTGGAGCAGCGACCCGTTGGTCGTTAATGTCAAGATCCAGATCGCTCCAGTAGGCCAGCATCTCGATCAGCGCGTTCGAGCTTGCGCCGGACCAGCGGCTCGCCGCCGGTGATGCGAATCTTCTCCACGCCATGATCGCGGAAGATGCCGCACCAGCCGATGGATTTCGCCGAAGCTCAGCAGCTGGTCACGCTCCAGGAACTGGAAGTCCTTGCCGAACACCTCCTTCGGCATGCAATAGGTGCAGCGGGAAGTTGCAGCGGTCCGGTCACCGAGATGCGCAAGTCGCGCAGGGGCCGACCGCGCGTATCGGATAGCACCTGCCCTCGGGCGCGAGAGCGTCCCCGGCCGCTCCAGGGGCGCTTTTCCATGTGCGGTGTCTTCGTTCGCAAAACCCTTCGAGCGTATGGTTTTTGTGGCTGTTGAGCCCATTATATGCCCAAGGACATAGCGCAGGGCCGGTTCGACTCGGCTCGCCTACCGATTTCTGCTGCGCCGGGCTCCTATCTCGCGGATTCAGCTGAACCGGAAGTTGTCGGACGTGACCTGCCCGTTCTTCCGGGCCGCCTCGAGCGTACCAGCCGATGCGCGCATCCACCCGCGCGTCGAACTCCGGGACATAGGGTTTCACATCCAGGATCGGTGTGCCGTCCAGCAAATCCCACGTCGAGCACTTGAACCTGTCCGCCAGTCACGCTCTTTGACCCGCAGTACCGACACCGCGATCGCATTCGGCCGCTTCGGTGCCCGCGTGGCGAAGATTCCGCGCGGTTCCGTATCGAGGAACGGGACCACGGTCAACTCGGAGCCGGAAACCCGATGCAGATGGCACACCAGCAGGACATGGGAGAACCCATCCGAGGTCCTTCAGCCCCGCATGAAACTCCGGGGTCGATTTCGAGCGTTCCCTCGGACATCCTGCGCACGCGATGGCTGGATCGGCATCCCCTCGACCGCGGTGAAAAGGGCTGCGCACGATGCCGATTGTGCGATAGGTCACATCCATAGCGCGCTGTCTCCGTCGCCGCGATCGCGGCCATCACTCGGGCTCGAAGTGCAGTGCTACGCCATTAGCAATACGTAACTGAACGAAGTACAT
>ERZ1370068.2565-contig-1707_pt1 | contig 38202 bp, 65 predicted proteins | sample MGYA00561227_ERZ1370068 | MGnify/ENA primary metagenome ERZ1370068 (study PRJEB38410, sample SAMEA6850437) | metagenome | study: Metagenomic assessment of the ecological functions of the soil: analysis of the soil microbiota associated with the...
TTAGTTACGTATTGCTCCCACGGGCAACCTGTCGTTCCCGGCGTTTCCGGGAGAGTGTTCGACCTCAGGGGACAAGGGGCGTTGTGCCGCGCACGGGTTACGCGGCGACCAACGAGCTTTTATCTCGACGCCCGGGCCGACGTGCGTCGCGGCGACGTCGAATCGACTTCTCAGCAGTAGCTTGCCGATCTTTCTCGCCTCCTCCGCCATCGCCGCGGACCCAGTGTGGGCGACCCGAATCTACCTGTCGCTCACGCGTACCGTTTACGCGGCACAACTCTGGGAGCGGTGACCTGACGGCAAGTTACGCGTTGTCCGGGCGGTCGTCGATAGAGAGCTCGGGTACCGCTACGCGTTTACCCGCGCGGCAGAGGGTCTCGAAATACACGACCAACGCAATCCTCCTCGCCGCCCGACTATCGTTTCTAGGGATTTCCTCGGAACGTGCCCCACACGCTGGTTCGTCCTGCTGATCGTCCTCCTGGTGCCGATGGCTCGCGCGCAGAACGCCGAGATCGCGGCGACGGTCGTCGACGAGCGCGGCTGCCGCGTCGCCGACGCGGTCGTCGTCGCAGTACCGGCCGATGCCAGCGTCCGCATGCCTACGCGCCCGCGCGAAGACCTGGTCGACCAGGTCGACAAGGAGTCTCTCCCAGCAGATTTCAGGCGATCCTGAAAAGTGCGGCACGGCCGTGACCTCCCCAATCGCGACCTGGCGATGCGCCACCGGTGTACTCGTTCTCACCCGCCAAGCGGTTCAGAACTACCTCTCTACACGGGCGTGCCCCGGGCGAGTGGTGTTCGACGCAAACCGGGCATAGTGATATCTTGGATGCAACATCCATGACTGGATGGTCGGCTATGTCTACGTGTCGGAGTCGCCCTACTTCGCCAAGACCGACGCCGAGGGCAAAGCGGTGCTGACCGACGTGCCCCCGCGCGCTTACGTTGTCCGCGTATGGCACCCGCAACTCGCCGTCGCCGAGGACGCCACGCGCAAGAATGTGAGGCGTTGCGCGGGCAGCGTGCGGAAGTCGCCTGGTCCGTAAACCTCAAACCCGAAGTGAGAATCCGACGTCCCCCGACCGGCGGCCAAAACGGGCGCTACTAGTCGCGACGCGGGGTGAAGCCAACAACACGCTCGAGGCGTGCCTGGAATGCGACGCGTTCGACAAAGCAAAATCCCGTACCATTGTCCTGACGCGGCAACAGTTCGAATAGGCGTGCTCGACCATGTCTCCCACCACCCAGGGGCGCAGCTTCGCCCCACGCTGATCTACGACGGTGATTGTGGAATCTGCAAGGAGTGGGTGACCTATTGGGAAGGTCTGACCGGCACACGCGTCGTCTATCGCCCCTATCAGGACGCCGCGCAAGACTATCCCGACATCCCGCTCGACACCTTCCGGCACGCGATCCAGTTCGTCGAAACCGACGCCCACGTCTATTCCGGCGCCGCAGCGACGTACCGTGGTCCCGCGCTACGCGCCAGGACGGCAAGGATGGTGGTGGATTTACGCCTGCGTTCCGGGGTTTGCGCTCCGTGGCGGAGTGGGCCTACGCGTTCTGCGCGTCGCCGCGACCTGTTGAGCCGCGTGACCCGGTTGTTGTGGGGCACCGCACTCGAAGCGGAGCGATACGACGCTGTAATCTGGGTATTCCTGCGTGGCTTGGGCTTCATCTATTTCGCCGCGTTCGCCTCGCTCGCTGCGCAGATCCTCCGGGCTGGTCGGCAGCGCCGGCGTGCTGCGGTCCAATCCTTCCTGCAGGCGGCCCGCGAGTATTACGGCATCGCTGCCTACGGCATCGTGCCGACTTTGTTCTGGCTCAATTCCCGAGCGACACCGCCCTGGTGATGAGCACGGTGGCGGGCATGGCACCTCGCCGTGCTCGTCGTATCGGGGATTGCAGTTCGCGCGGCGCTCGTCGGACTCTTCGCGCTATACCTCTCTTACGCTCTACGCCGGGCAAGCGTTCATGACGTTCCAGTGGGACGAGTTGCTGCTGGAGGTTGGATTCCTGGCCATCTTTCTCACCGGCGGCTCCCGCATCGTGGTCTGGCTCTACCGCTGGTTGCTGTTCCGCTACTTGTTCATGGCCGGCGCTGCAAAGCTGGTTTCGGGAGACGCGCGACGTGGCGCAACCTCACCGCGCTCGAATATCACTTCGAGACCCAGCCGCCGCCGACGCCGCTCGCCTGGTACGCCGCGCACCTGCCGCAGTGGACCCTCGTCGGTGGCACCGCGGCAGCGCTCGTTATCGAGGTCGGCGTCGCGTTCTCTCATCTTTGCAGCAGCGCTTGCGCGCGGCAGGGGCTTGGTGCGTCCCGGGCTTCGCAGAGCTTGATCGCGCTCACCGGCAACTAGCGATTTCTTCAATCTGCTGACGATGCTCCTGTGCGTTTTCCTGTTCGACGACGCGGCACTGCGAAGTGTGATTCCCACGCGGCTGGCGGCGCGTGTCTGGCGAGCAGGCGACTCGCGTCGGCCGAACGGCAACGACGATCGCAGTGCTGGTCGCGCTCATCGGTCGTGCCCGCTGGAGTAGATCGAATGTGGCAACTATTTACCGCTACACGTTTGCCCGTAGCAAGTACCCTGACCGATGCGATTGCCCCGCTCTTCATCGTCAACTCGTACGGGTTATTTGCCGTCATGACGACTACTCGCTCCTGAAATCGTCGTCGAGGGCTCCGACGACGGAAAGCAATGGCGCGAGTATGAATTTCGCTATCGACCCGGATCAATATCGCGTCGTCCCCCGTGGAATCTTCCACACCAGCCCCGGCTCAGACTGGCAGATGTGGTTCGCCGCGCTGAGCGACCCTTCGGACGCACCATGGTTCGGCAACTTCCTGCGCCGGCTGCTGGAGAACGATCCTGCGGTTCTTTCGTTGCTGGCGGACAAACCTTTCCCCGATCATCCACCGAAGTAGCGTCCGCGCTATGCTCTTACGATTACCGTTTCGCCGACGCCAAAACGCACGCAGCGACGGGCCAATGGTGGACGCGACGGCCGGAAGGCATCTTCTTTCCACCGGTGAGCCCGTCGGGTGTCGAACTGCCTGACGTCGAGCAGTAGTTCGACGAAACAAGGTTCGGGCACTGGGTCACGTTGCAGCCCCAAAACGTTGCTATCCGGGTTACATTTCGCTCGACGATGTGTCGATCGCAGCGCTGCCGCGCGCATCCGCTACGAGAAAGCACCCACGTGATGGAACGTCGAGCGTGATTAGAATAACGCAAGCACTGCATCGCGTACTCGTCGTGTTGTGTGCCTCGTGGCGCAGTTGCGCGGGCACGAACTCGGGTGGCCAGCCGCGCGCCACGGCCGGCGCCGCGTCCTACCAGACGATACCGTGTCCCCAACCGAATATCGCGGGCTTCCCGACCTCGACTTCCCGCCAGGTGTTCGGTGTGGCTACTCTCACAGTGCTCGAGAACCGGGCCAAGCCCGACGGGCGCCGTATCCGCATCTTCGTGATGCGCGCACCCGCTGTCTCGGCGACGCCCAAGCCCGATCCGGTCGTGTACCTGTCGGGCGGTCCCGGCGGGCGCCGGCTCGTTCGAGGTGGCGTTCATGGTCAAGCACGGACTCAACGCCGACCGCGAAGTCATCTTCGTCGACCAGCGCGGCACGCACCGCGCCGACCCCGCCTCGGATGTCCCGGGTGGGAGCAGTTCCAGCTACGACGCGGTCAGCCTTCCCTTCGCGGCGGAATCGACCACCGCCGCAGACGCCGCGTCGCTCAAGGAGTGCCGCGACCAGTGGGCCGCCACCGGCGTCGACCTCGCTGCCTACAACAGCACGGAGAACGCCGCCGACATCGCCGACCTCAGGGTGGCACTGGGCATCGACAGCTGGAACGTCTACGGGGTCTCCTACGGATCGAAGCTGGCGTTGATCGTCCTGCGCGATCACCCACAGGGCATCCGCAGCGTGGTCCTCGATTCGGTGTCGCCGCCCACGAACAACATCGTCGAGACGTGGTGGTCGGCGCCGGCCAGTTCGTTCAAGGCGATCTTCGCTGCGTGTGCTGCCCAGCCCGCCTGCGCCACCGCCTACCCGAACCTGGAAGCGGACTTCATCGCCACGGTGAATCGCCTCGACAAGACGCCCGTCGTCGCGCAGGCCAAGGACGAGTCCGGCACGTCGGTGACCGTAAACATCGACGGGTTCGCCTTCGCCTATACGCTGATCATGGCGAGCGAGCGCGGCGATGCCTCCGGCATCCCCAAGATGATCGCCGACATGGCGCGAGGCGATTCCGGCGCGGTCGCCGCCACGTATCTCGCGTGGCGGGGTCCGCCGGAGTTCGTCGGACTGGGCGGCGTCGGCTCTGGCGCTCACGGTGTTCTGCGCGGAACACGCCAATCTCACGACCGAGGCAGCGACGTTGGCGAGGTCGAAGGCGGCGCTTCCCGGGTTTCCGGACCGCGTGCTGCGGGTGCAGCCCAAACAGGGACAATTCTTCACCGAGTGCCCGATCTGGAACGTCGGCATGGCGGCGCCGGCGGTGAGCGCCCCGATCGTGAGCAACGTGCCGGTGCTGATACTCGAAGGCACTTTCGATGCCGCCACCGCGCCCGAGTGGGTCGACCTGATCACCCCGGGCCTCAAGAACTCTCACGGTTGTGGCATTCCCCTTCACGGGCCACTCGGTCCTCGGCAAGTCCAAGTGCGCGCTCTCGATCATGGCCGCCTTCCTCGACAACCCGACGAAGCCGGTCGACCAAACCTGCGCCGCACGCACCACGCTGACATTCACTCGATAGACGAACGCCTTCGGCGGGCGGATCAAAACGCCACGCGCAACCCGATGCTCGAGCCCTGCGCCCAGAAGCTTGTGCTGTTGAAATTAAAGGTGGGTTGCGCGGGGCCCTCGAGGATTGCCGGGACCTCACCGGTGTAACTGACGCTTTGCGTCGGGTTGACGTTGCGGTTGATCTGATTGCCTGGTCGCGCGACATTCGATACGTACAGAAAGGTATAGCCGACGTAGACGGTCGCCGCCGGCGTGACGCGATAACCGCAGAGGTTGAGCTTGACCTCGGGGACAACCGCGAAGACCGATCCGTGAATGGTCGCCGATGTTGGTGCGCAGTGCGAAGTAACCGCCCGTAAATGTTTAGTCGCGTCACCGACGCTGAAATCGTCGGTGACCAGCGAGCCATTGACGCTGACCTTCTGGTCCATCGCACCGAGGCCGACCTTCACGACGCCGTCCAACACCCATGGGCCCTGGTCGTGCGCGCGCGCGCAGCGAATTGCGCACCGTAAAGTTGTTGCTCGCATCGAAGCTGTCCGTGGTATTCCAGACATCGATCGGGTAAGGTGGAATCGACGGACTACTGGTGGTGATCGTGTAGTTCTCCTTGAGCTGGAGCCAGCGGAAACCGCGCGAGAAGATCGACTTTCCAGGGTGCCGCGGTGGAAAGCCCCCACGTTGCCATGATCTCGGCGCCCATCAGCTTGTTACTGAACTCGACTCCGGGCGGACCCGCCGTACAGCGGCGCAAACGAGATCTCGGTGAAGTTCTCGCGATTGCGCGTCACGTCGTAGAACGGCAGTAGAAGATCGGTCGACCCATCGGCGCCCGACGAACTGACGCTCGAGCTCGTTGAGCGCTTGGGAAGGTAGAAGAAGTCACCCTCGACACCCCATTGCGAATTGACCGCATAGCCTGCGAAGACACGAAATCCCGGATTGGGATTGGTGTCGACATCGCCGCCGCCCAGCAATACTTTCTGCTCTCGGGGTCGGCCAACCACAGCGTCGGAGACGATCACCGGCAACCGGGGTGGGCTGCTCTTTGTACCACCAGATCAGCGCTTCCGCGCCGACCGTGAAGGGACCCACCGGGGTCAGGCGTCGACGATTGCGCACTAGGCCGCGCCGGAAACCAACGCCAGCGACGCCAGTCCCGTGAACCGCATGGTCGCGGCGCTCACTGGCTGGCCTGCTGCGTCTGCTTCACGAGCGCAGGAATATTGGAGGTTCTACCAGCGGGCGGCCGCACGTCGCATCGTTGCCTCTTACCCACCACATGCCGCCTCGCTGACTACCCACATAAGCGAGGTTCTGGAATCCCGGGCTCATGTTGGCCAAGCATGCAGCGTCGGTGTACTGCTTCGCGGTCGAAATGCTGCACGCAATAAGGATCGGGCGGCGTGGGCTCTCGAAGCGCACGGCGTAGACACCGCTCAAGCCTTGCACGGCGTGGCCCAGCCGGTGTAGGTGTCCGTGACGCTATAGGTTACTTCCGTCAGCAGGAACGTGATGTACTGGTCTCGTCCGGCGGTGGGAAAGAGCTTGACCTCGCAATTCGGCGTCTGATACCGTTGTTCCAGAAGGAGACCGGCGACGCTCCGGCCCGTACGTTCGGCGCTGAGGACGGCGGCGTATGCAGCTTCGTCCGCAAACGCTCACGTGATCCCATCCCGGGCCGGCGTTGGCGTGATACTGCTTGAACGGATTGAAAGGCTCCTGGTTGGGCATCTTGTCATAACCGCCGGCCTGGACGAGCAAGGTGGACGTGAAGGCGCCGAAGTTCCCGTAAAATCGTCGATGGAGAACGAGTACGCGCCGGGCGCCGCGAACCCGTCCTTGTTGTGAATGAACCGCGCATACGGATTGATGCTGTACGGGCCGTTGTAGTCCGGCCAGAAGTGCAGGAATCCGTCGAGCTGATAAATCGTGGCGGCCGGATCGGGAGTGGCGGGAAATACACAACTACCGGGACAGCTGGTGCCCGGACAACTCGCGGTGCACGCCGAAGGGCTGCCGCTCGCCATCCGCATGCCTCGCTGCAGCGCCTGCACGCCTCGTTGAGCTGCGCTTCCTTGACGCACCGAGGCGGACATATGTTGGGATCGGAATTCGGGCACTTCGGCAATCCTTCGGGTTGTAGCCGCTCGCTTGTCGTAGCCGATGATGGCGGTCGCCGTGCACTGGTCGGCGGCCTCGCCGCGCAAGGATGCGCAGAGCGTCGAAAATTCCTTCCACACGAAATCGACCGTCTTCTTATAGGCCGAGCAGAAACCTGCCTCTGTCGATGACGGGCGCCTGCTGCACGGCCGGGTGAATCGGGCTCGGTGCAGGGATTGTTGCCCCGCTGCCATCCTTTGAAACGATCGACCAGAGTATCCAGCGTCTTGTTGTCGTACTTCCAGACCGGCTTGTTTACAGGACCGGACACGTAGCTGCGATGGCTGCGGTCGATCAAGAAGTGGTCCTGGTCGCAGCACCCCTGCATCACGTTATTGACGTCCGGGCAGCAAAGCTCCACCGACGGCAGCGCGACCGCGCACAACCGATTGGCGGTCGGGATATTGCACTGGCGCGGGGTCGTGCCGTCCCATTCGGCAAGATAGACAGGACGAGGCTCCTCCTGATCGCGTATTCGAGATGAGGATCGCCGCCGAGGGGACAACGTCGGTGCGGGGAACAGAGGCAGCTGAAGGACGTCTTGAGTTGATTCGTCGGCCTGCCCTTGGGGTTCGGGCATTCCGCGGTGCTGGCCCAATTCAGCGGCGCGAAATCCCCATAGACCGACCAGTCTCCCGCCTGAAGGAATTGGGTGAGCCGCGAGTTGTAATCGTCGTTGGGTCCCAACGTGCTGCCCATGAACTGCGTGGCGCCACCGTCGCCCGCAGCCATGGTGAAGGGAACATCTCGCGTAGTCGACGTACGAGACATCGAAATCGAGGAGTGGTCGGCCCACGGCTGTCGTTGGCATTGGGAAAATCCAAAACCAGTCGCGGGGTCCTGCGAGATGATCGTGTATTCGAGGAGTTGCCCCGGTATGTCGTCGCCGTAATCCGATACCAGCGATGGGCGGCGTGTCACCCGTGCCGGCGATGCCGACCCAGCAAGCCTGCACCACGGCGAATACTTGGTGTAGTCCCAGCCCGGATACCGGCGAGTTTGCGAAACGGGATTCAGCACCGCTTCGAACGCGTTGAACTCCGCATTCAGGACGTAGATGCGCACAGCGCCGTAGAACGCACCGCCCGGACAAAGCGCATCCTTGGGTATAGCCACCGTCACCGACTGCCCGGATGGAATCCCGGCGTTCTCACGTCCTTGTTGACGACGATACGCATCAGGCCGTTGATGGCAGTCCCGCAGCTGCTGGTCCCCTTGTTTGGCGCCTGGATGACTGGATGAGATCGTCGTCGGCAACGAATTGTAAAAGACGATGTTACCGCTGGAAAGGATCGGGCGACTGCGCGCCGGCTCCCGATGGCATCAGCAGCGCCGGCAAAACACAGAAGACCAAAGCACGGAGCGTGACCAGCACGCCATGTCGAAACTTCATGGTCCCCCAAAGTGAAGCGTGTTGTGTCGAGCAGGCAATCGCTCAGGTCGAAGTATTTCTCTTCGCTTGGTGCATGTCAATCGACGACTAGCCAGCGCAGCAGCACTATGGTGACGATCGTGCGTTCATAAGAGAATAGTGTCAGGCTGACGCGGAAGGAACGAGATGCCAGTGGCACGATTTGGTGGGACCACCGCCGCAATGACAACGAGGTATACTCGCCAATCGTTTTCGAACAAGCGACTCGCCATCATGCTCTCAGAACTTGGCGGATGCTCCGCACGCCGTGGCTGTCGCTGGTTTCTTCTTTGCGCGATCGCGCTGGTCGGTTGTGACCTCATCCTCCGATCAACGCGCGCAGATCGCAAGCCAGGACCTGACCAAGGGATACCGGCTTCAGCGCGTAAAGGCCGATCCCGACAACCCGGAGACGTGCTGGTCATCCTGACGTTGTCGGGCGGAGGCATCGCGCGCGGCGGCGCTGGCCTACGGAACGATGGAGTAGCGCTGCGCGACGTGAAGCTCAGGATGGGCGGCCGGAGCCGCAGGCTGCTCGACGAGGTCGACGTCATCAACGCCGTTTCCGGCGGCAGCATCGTCGCCGCCTATTACGCCGTCCATCGGGAAGGACTCTTCCGCGATTTCGAAGCCAAATTCCTGAAGCGCGACGTGGAACGCCAGCTCCGCGCTGAGCTCCTCGCCAACCTGCCGCGCCTCGCCCAGCCGCAATTCTCGCGTGGAGAAGTCCTCGCCGACTACTTTGATCGCGAACTGTTCCGCCGGCGCGACGTACGCCGATCTGGCCCGCGGCAGCATGCGGCCGTTTGTGGTCATCAACGCCACCGCTCTGGCGACCGGTGCCCGGTTTCCTTTCACGCAGGCCCAATTCGACCTGCTGTGCTCGGACCTGGCAGCGTATCGCTCGGACGCGCCGTCGCTGCGTCCGCCGCGCTGCCACCCTTCTTCAGCGCGATCACCGTCGAGAACTACGCCGGCACCTGTGGTCCGGTATCGCTGCCGGGAATCGCCGCGAGCATCGACCGGTCCGCACGTACGCGCGTTGTCCGCCTCGAGGAAGCGCGCACCTACATGGATCGGTCGCGACGCCCGCATGTCCATCTGGTTGACGGTGGGCTGATCGACAACCTGGGCTTGCGCGTTGCCGGCGACTTCGCCGTCGAGCAGGGCGGCTTCTTCGAGCTGGTCGATGCCCTCGGCTATCGCGACGTCACCCACGTGGTTTTCATCTCGGTCAACGCCGAGACCGATCCCAACTATGCGATCGATCAAAGCGCCGATACGCCGAACTTCTTCCAGACGCTGAACGCGCTCAAGTTGCCTGGACGGGCGCATTCGTTCGACGTGGCCGAGCAACTCAGATCGAGTTTCGAAGTCTGGCGAGACGAAGTGAGAAGCGGCGTCCTGGCCCGCGCGCGGCGCTGCGGGCGAGTCGGCCCGCAGTTCTACTTCATCGATGTTTCGCTGCAGGCGATCGAGGACGAAGAGGAGCGCAACGGCTTCCAGGGCATTCCGACGGCGCTGACGCTCGACCCTGCGGCGGTCGATCGCCTGCGCGCGGTCGCGCGCAAGCTCTTGCTGGGGTCGGCCGATTTCAAACGGCTCGTCGCGGACCTGGGAAGCTGACTCGCGCGGATAGTCGATGCAGTTCGCTGCGCGCTTCGCGGCGTCGCCACGCGCCGACCTTCCACAACGCGTAGCCACCAGCAGGCCGGTAATCGACAGCGCGACCGCGTAGCCCTGCGCGTTGAGCACGGGGTCGCCGAAGAGTCCGTCGCGGCCGAGTGAAAGGGCCGAGGCCTGCGCACGGTCTGCGTGATCGCCATCAGCGCGCCGACCAGCGCCGCCAGCGTCGCGCCTCGTGCGCCCCACAGCAGCGCGACGAGGACGAAAAACACGAATGGAAGATAGGTGAGTCCGACGCGCAAACGACCGCGAGAAACCGGCCCGCAGGATCGGCGCCGAAAGAGCGCGTGGACGCAGAACAGGAATAGAGCGCACGCCACCGCTCCGCCGGCGAATGACGACAAGCGTCCGAGCACCCGAGCGCTTGAGCCGGAACTGCGCCCAAGACGCGATGAAGGGCGCGACCAGAAGCATGGCGACGAAATTTCCCGAGCAGCCAGACACGGAAAGTGCGCCAGGCATCGGGTCGCCCCGCGAAGTCGTCCCACAGGCCGACGAGCACCGCGCCCGTCAGCGCAAGCGCGAACGCCCCGGCGACGATGGCCGCGACATCGCGCGGCGACGCGAAACGCAGCGGCGGCGGCGAGACTGCGCAGCCACCGCGCCGCCGACGACCGTCACGACGACTTCGATGAGCGCGAACCCCAGCGCATCGGCCAGCGACGATCCCACGAGCGGCTCGAACGATCATCGCGCCGAGAAAGGCGCCCGCGAGCACGGGCATCCAGTCGGAACGAGCGCGGCCAAGCAGCAGGCCCAGGCCCAAGCCGCTGGTGAGCCAGACGCCCCACGCGTCCTGGTTCGAATACGCGAAGAAGGCCGAGAGCGCGCCGAGCGCGAGGTACGCCACGGCGACTACGACGACGGTCTGTACCTTGCCCAAGATATGCCTCCTTTCACCGTCGGCGACAAAGACCCACACGCATTGCTACTGTGGGCGCCTACCGCGGCCAAGCGCGCAACGGTGGTGCCTTGCGGAATTATAGTGGCGATGATCCCCGGCGCATCGGCGCGAGAATCCGTCGGCTACGCCGTCAGTGCGCAACCCCGGTACTGGTGAACCGGACATCTCGGTCAAGCCCCACGGTAGCAGCGCAATACTGCCTCGCGACTTGCGTGTCGCAGCGGGATATGGCGTGGGAGATGTGCATTGCCATGCCGGGAAGTTCAAGACAGTCCGGGCATGGCTCCTGGTCGCGTTGCTTGCCGCCGGCTGTGGCGGCGGGATCCGATTCATCGCCTGCACTCGACGCGGCCCCACCGCTTTCCGTGTGGTCGTCCTCGGCGACTCGATTGCCTCGGGCGAGGGCATCAACTACGGCTACACCTATTACACCGGCCATCCGAACGAGATGGTACGGCGGCGTCCTCAATCCGGAATGGCAGGGCGACTACCAGCTCTGCCACGACTCGGCGCAGGCCTACGGCGACGTGCTGGCGCCGATGATCAGGGCGACGCTGACGAAGTTCGCCTGCACCGGGTCCACCTACGACAACGGGATCACGTTCGACCGGCGCTACGGCGGCGCGCTGTATCGGCCGGCACAGTTCGGCAACTGGCTCGGGATGACCAACCTCAACACCGCCTACGATGCCGCCAAGCCGGATGTCGTGATCATCACGCTGGGCGCCGACGACGTCAGCTTCGCGGATATCTTCATCTTCTGCGCGATCGGCTATACGGACGCCGCGCAGGTGGCTGCGCTCGCCAATGCGCCCGACCGGTCGCGCCAGCTTCGCGCCGACTTCGTGCAGCGGTTCCCGACCATGGATGCGTGGCGAATCGCGCACCGCGCGCGACCTCGTCGTCGTACTGCACGGCGGCGAATCCCGGCTCAGGTGATCCTGAATCTGTTCTGGGACCCGATCAACAGTGGCCAGATCGCAGGGAACTACAAGAACCTGGTCGCGGCGATCAAGGCGCGCGGCGCGCAGGCCGGCAAGATTCCGCGGATCATCTTCACCACCTACCACCAGCCGCTGCCGGGACCGGCGCAATCGATCGAGTGCCTCGACCTGGGCGATCTCTCGCGTGACGAGATCAACTATCTGATCACGCCTCGAGAACACGCTGAACGCGACGCTGATCGCGGCGGTGAGCGGGTTGGACGGCGTGTCGGTCGCCGACATCTCCGGCGTCGTGCGGGGCACGAATTCTGCACCAGCGATCCCTGGACCTATGGCATCAGCGTGCTGCGGTGGAACGACGCGAGCCTCGCGCCGTTCCATCCGATACCGCAGGGCCAGGCCGCCATCGCGGCGGTGCTGAAGCAGAGCTTTCCGCAGCGCTGATGTGCATCGAGTATCGACTGTGGTATCGCCGCTCGGTAGGAGCTGAGCCATGTTTTCGGTAATCTTCGAAGTCCATCCCAGCCCGGACCAATGGGACGCGTATTTGCTACGCCAAAATGCTCAGGCCCGAGTTGGAAAAATCGACGGGTTCGTCGACAACATCCGCTACCGCAGCCCTCACCCGACGACGGCTGGATTCTATCGCCATCAGGCTGGCGCGATGAGAAGCCCTGGTGCGCTGGCGAACCCATGCGAAACATCATGGCGCGCAGGAAAAGGGCCGTGGCGGCGTTACTGCTTGACTATCACCTGCGAGTTGGCCAGATCACGCAAGACACGCGCGTGCCGCAAGGCCACATGACCTCGCTGAGCAACGGCTTGACGAAACAGAGGTCGGCAGCGGCAGCACGGTGCTCATCATCGATGCTAAGCGACCGCCCGAATGGGTCAAGGCCGTCACCGATCCGAAGCAAGTCGCCGAGACTCTTCGGGCTTACGCCGATACCGCGTGCCCCGTGTCATGGGACGTGTTCGACGCCATACTCAATCCTGGAGAAGTGATGCTGCCGTAACCGGCGCGATCAGATAGTCGCGGACGCGTTCGAGGGCGGTTTTTAGCAGGAGGGTATGCGCATGCGGCGGGTGCGCATCATACGTGACTACGGCATGTTTGACCGACGCGAGGCCCGCAATATTGCCTCGGACGCCGTACGAGCTCCAATCGGTATCCTGATAGCGGCGGTGAGTGTCCCGTTGAGGTCGAGCGCCAGATGTGATCGGTCGGTCAACAACCGGTGCGAGTCAGATCATTTGCTCGCGCCGCTGCTCGAGCGCGCGCTCGATCAGGTCGATGTTGCGCCTGACACCATCCATGTTGGGGTTGACCTTCAGCGCACGTTGCGAATACCGAGTGCACGATCGTAATACCCGAGGCGGAAGTAATCTGGGCGTAGCCGGCAAGCGCGCCGAAGTGATACGGGTTGCGCTTCATGACCTCATCGCAATCGGCAACGCGACTTGCGTAAGCCGTCGACAAGAAAATACAACGTTGCGCGTTCTGTTCCAGCCTTCGGCAAAATCGGGTTTGAGCTTTGACGGATGCGAGTAAACGTGGCGATACTGTGTCCAAAGTCGCCGGCATTCATCTGCTCGACACCCATCTCGTAGAGCTTGTCGACTTCCTGATCGCCGGAGCGTGCCCAGATACGCCATAGTGCTTGCCAGCCAGCAGCCACATCCGGACATCCGGCGGCATCGCGCAGCGCATTCACGAGCAGTGTCGCGTCCGCCATCGTGCCGACTTCGCCCAGCCGGGTTGCGGCGTCGCGGCGCATCGGCGTATCAGGCTTGGACAGCGCTTGCGCAGCTTGTTCCCGACTGAGGCCCTGCGCCTGAGCGGCCCGTACCGGAAAGCAACAGCAGCGACACCAAGGCAGAAAACAGGACATTCATTTTCAACCCTCCCGTCGCGGGCCACCGCTACTGCCCCCTTGCCATGAGGTCAGCTTTTTCGACGATGACTTCGCTGATCTGAATCACTGGTGAGAGGTCCGTATAGTTCGGAATGTCACCCAGGATTTCCTGGGCATGCGGACCGAAGCCGGCTTGGAACGCTTCGACCGAATCACAGAAGATATGGCACATGCCGACGTAGGACGCAGGCGCTCAGGGTGTTCCGCCTGCCAGTCCCTTGTCAACCGTGTAGTACCTGCAGTTGTCACCCATCCGAGCCTTCACCAGAGGCATGTGCGTGTCGCGGTAATACTCGTGGTTGAATCGAGCGCCGGGCGTGTTGGGGTACATGACGCTGACTTTGATCATTTCTTGTCTCCGGGTAGTTTTGGAAGGGAGAATACCAATGCGCATCACAGCGCTGTGTCCGGCAAGGCATCGGGACTGGCGCCAGGTGGCGCCTGTTCCGGTTCGTCCTGCGACGATTCATAACATTGGTCTCGTGAGAAAGCAGGACTCCATGGGCGAGGAAGCGATCAACGGGGACCTTCCGTCCGTGCCGTGGTGGACACGACACAGCATGGAGTGGGCGCCGAGCCCGAGCGGGTCGGTCCGGCGTAAGCGAGTCCACCTGGTGGGTCCTCCGGAGTCGGGCCAAGTTACGTCTGTCGTGCGCTACGAGCCACACTCGAGGCTTCCGACGCACGATCATCCCGAGGGAGAGGAGATCCTGGTGCTAGAGGGCGTGTTCTCCGACGAGCATGGTGATTGGCCCGCAGGCACGTTTCTCCTCAATCCGGAAGGCTTTCGCCATACCCCCTTTTCGGAGCCGGGATGCGTCTTGTTCGTCAAGCTAAGGCAATTCCGGGCCGGGAGCGGCGTCACGTGATCGTCGACACCCGACAAGCTCGCCTCGGGAGCCGAGCTCGATTCCTGGCCGTGAGCTCACAAAACGCTCTATCAGCAGGCGGGTTTCTCGGACCGCATCACGCCTCGAACGTTGGGGCTCCCAAGCAGATCTGGGAGTCATGTCCTACGAGCAAGGTGCGGAACTGTTTGTCCTCGAGGGCGAGTTTGCCGACGAAGCCGGAGCGTACCTCCGTGCGATGCTGGCTGCGCCTCCCGGCTGGCTCCGAGCATCACCCGCGATCCGCCGGAGGATGCACTCTGTACATCAAGAGATCGGGCCTCCCGGTACCTGAGGTCGGCCACGACCTGAAGGCGCTGTGGCTGACCACGCCACCGCGCGTTCGCGTTGCGTCTTGCTGGGGCTCCGCGTTGCCGCCGCGCTGAGGGCAGTTCGCGATTGACAGAGAATTCAATTTGCGTTGTCTGTAGACTACGGGGTGTCGGCTGGTCATTTAGGCTGGGAGTGAGCAGTTGCTTCCCGTTCCGCACCGTGGCAATCCTGGAAGCGTCCGCGACGAGGCCGCCGTCGGGCGCAAGACTCAAGCGCTTTTGAACAGAGAGTTCACGGCAACGCAACGAGATTGTTGCCGACAGCATAGAGCGACATTATTTTCTTCGCCTCTGGAGATGGTAAATGATGTGGCACGATCCGAAGCTCCGCTCCGCGGCAATTGCTGCTTGCTCGCTGTTCGTCTCCGCATGCACCGACCGGCTCCAAGGGTGACATCGCGACCTTTGGCAAGGGCGTCGACGAGTACTCGCGGCCGCGTTCGGATGGGCTGCATGAACGGGTGCTGGCGAAATAGCAAAGAGCTGAGCGGCGAGATGCAGGATTTTGCCGACGAAAATACGGTGATCGGCGTCCGGGACACCTGCACGGCGGTGGCGCGATCGAAGGCCAATGACGAAGGACACGCAATGCCTGGGCCCAGTTGAGGCGGCGCGTTCCGCGCCACGCCCGAGCGGAACCGGGGACCGAAGCCTCGCGTGCCCTGGCGCCAGCGACAGCGTTCGAGGTACGGCGAATGCCTTCTACGATCTCGCCGGATTGGGCGAGAAGTGGAGGGCGATCACATGCCGGCTTGGCGCTCGCGAAGGCGGACGGCACCATCGACCCCGCACCATCTCGACGACGCGGAAGTCCTGCGTTGACCAACTCGCCCAAGCTGCCTATCAGCGTTGGAAGGGCCGCCATACGCGGCTGCGCTGGTAGCGATTGCCGACGCAGCGGACTCGCGACGCACGGCAGGAGTCCGTTGGTAAGGGCGAAAGAACAAGTGACCAGGCTACACAGAATTGATGGCTCTCGACGGCAAGACGTCACCTTACGTCTCCACGATCGGCCGGTCGCCGATCTCGCCGGCAACGCTATTGATCGCGACCCTCGAACAGCGCCGCTATCAAGCTCTCGTCGAGGTGACCAAGGGCGCCGATCCTGTCGTGACCAAGGCCGCCATGATTCTGTCCAACGCTTCCATGCCGATGACCGCGATCGAGTTGTCGCAAGCCGGGGAGACTACCTCCGCTCCATCCCGACCCCGGAATCCGCTCAGGGCACGGCCGCATGGACGCAGGCCTATGTCAATGCCCGCAAGGCGCGCGAAAACTATCTTGCCATCTATTCGACCAGTCCAGTCCCGTGTTCAAGGCGATGGCGGAAGCACACCACCAGCTCACGCTTGCCGTCGCCGATCCCAAGCGGCAATACGAGGCCCTCGCGTCTGCCATCGAGGACTTCGCCGATCAAGGCCAAGGCCGCCAATGACGCATTCGAGAATGCAAGAGCGGAAGAACGAAAGGCGAAAGCCACGGCAGCGGCCGACAAGCAACTGAATGGAATCTACGCTTAAGCGCGTAGATCATCGCAACGCCATCTCCCGGACAGGAGTTGCATCATGGCGAATACCGATACTTTGGCTCCGTCCGATATTCTCACGAGCGCCAGCGATGACTCGGAAGCTACGCTCGCCGCCGTTCGAGGCCAGGCGCTGGCGGCTTCCGGGGATAAGCGGGAAATGCTCTTTGACCTCTTCGATCAGCCTTCCTCCGACGCCACCGGAAGCTCATGTTTCGGGACCTGAAGCTAATCGACCAGGACCCTGAGATCATCGAGGCGATTCAAACGCTCGCCACGCTCACCCAGCGGTATGGCGAAGGTCAGGCGGGAGATGACGGAACGCGAAAGACGCGATCGACGGCGCCCCAAGGTCCTGGGCTTCGTCGATCAGCTTGAGGATCCTGGCAAAGTCGGGCTGCTGGCGTAGCCAGCAGGAGATCATGGACGCAGCGGCGCCGATACCAGATGTTACGGCCAGCGATGGACGCGATTGACCTGCCAACGTGATGCAGCCCCTCGAGGGTGGCACAAGCTGCTGCTACGCAGCTCAGCACGCGCACTACGCCACAGCAGATAGGTGTCGCCTGCTCAACTACCTGGTCGGTGTGCCCGCCGTCATCTTCCGCGAGCATTGTCGGGACCGCGATTTTTGCCGACTTGCGCGGACGATACGCCGCGCCGCCCTGGTGGTTGCCTCCGCGATCATCCGCCGCAGTGCTCGCCGCCCTCCAAACCTTTCTGCGCTTTCGGAACGCGCAGCGGCGCATGCAACTGCGTGGCTGACTGGTATTCAGCCATCCGACGCGATATCGAGGAGACCCCTGCATCTCCCGGTCGAGTATCGAGGTAGTGCCAAGGAATGCCTCGACACGGTGCGAAAGGAGATCAACAACTGGGCGGGCGCAAAAGACGCGCGCCCGAGCTAAGTGTCCGTTCGTGGAGTGCGCGAGGCCAGGCGCTGGCAGCGACGGAGCCGATATTGCCTTCGTAATATGACATTCCCGGCCAAACGTCGTGATCATCGGAGGCGGCATCGGCGGCTTGTTCGCCGCCAATGCGCTGATCGGACAGGGGCTGCGCGTTTCAGTTTATGAACAGGCGTCCGCACTGGGCGAGGTCGGCGCTGGTGTGTTTGTGACACCGAATGCGGTGCGCCACTTGGAGCGTGTGGGTCTCGGGCCCGCCGTCGAGAAATGGGGCGCGCGAGTCGGTCCGGACTCCTGCTACTTTCGCCACGACGGTACGCCGATCGCCCCGGTGCAGGTGTCGGACGCCTCCGGCTGGAACGCGACCTTTGGCATGCACCGCGCCGACTTCGTCGATTTCCTCGCTGCCAACCTGCCCGCCGGGATCGTCCATACCGGCCACCGTGCTATCGGCTTCGAGCAGAACGGCGACGTAGCCCGCGTCAAATTCGCCAACGGCGCCACCGCCGAGGCCGAAGTTGTGGTTGCCGCCGACGGAATACACTCCGAACTGCGCTCCTACGTCTTTCCGCCCTCGAAGCCCGTCTTTCACGGCACCATTTCTTATCGAGGTCTGGTCTCGCGCGAGCGCCTGCCGAACTGGCCGATGGACCGCTGGCAAATGTGGGCCGGTCCGTCCAGGCATTTCCTGGTCTTCCCTGTTCGTCACGGAACGATGGTCAACTACGTCGGTTTCGTGCCGACCGATGAGGAAATGAAGGAATCGTGGTCCGCGCCCGGGATCCAGCGGTGCTGCGCCGCGAGTTCGAAGGTTGGGACCCGCGCATCGGGAATGTGCTGCAGCAAGTCGACAAGACATTTCGCTGGGCGCTCTACGACCGTGAGCCGCTACCGACCTGGACCAAAGGCCGGTTGACGCTGCTCGGCGACGCGGCACATCCGATGCTGCCGCATCTAGGTCAGGGGCCAACCAGTCGATCGAGGACGGCATGGCGCTCGCGACGATCCTGGCCCAGGTGGACACATCGGCAGTCCCGGCGTCGCTGCTTGCCTACGAGCGATTGCGTCGCGAGCGCGTGGCGGAGATTCAGCTTGGCGCCCGGCAGAATGGACTGCGTCTCGATTCCGCCGACGCCGATCTCAGTGTCCGCGACGCAGAGCTCGCCGCGCACGCCGAATTCCGCAAGCACCTTTATGCCTACGACGTGGTGCCGGATGCGCGCGCCGCCGCGGCAGCCCTGCTGCAATAGATCTCTTTCGGCGCCTGCATGACCGGCTTCATTTAACCAAACCGGTCTTCCTGGCCATCTCGCCCACCCGCTTGAACTCCGCGCGGATCTCGGCCGCGGTCTGCTCGGGTGTGGCGTAGCTCTGCAAGATGCCGAGCGACGCCAGTCTTGCCGTGATGGCGGGTGCCTTGACCGCCTGTTCGATCGCGCCGACGAGGGCCTTCCTCGCGTCTTCGGGGATCCCTGCAGGCGCGAGAAAGCTGAACCAGATGCCGAACAGTTCCTCTTGATAGCCGAGCTCGCGCATCGTGGGTATGTCGACAAACTCGGGAAACCGGCTCGAAGCGACGAGGCCCCGGAACGCCCCTGACTTGATGTGAGCGCTCAGCGCACCGAGCGACAGCACGACACCTTCGATGTGTTCTCCGCGCAATGCGGCGATGGCGGGGGCAGCGCCGGCATAGGGAATCGGCACGAGTTCCGCACCCGTGAGCGCGTTGATCAATTGCACGCAGAAATCACCGACTGAGCCGGAGCCAGGGTGACCAATGCGCACCTGGCCCGGTCTCTTCTTCGAGTATTCGATCAACTCCGCGAAATTCTTGTACGGTGCGTCGCTGCGCACGACGAGCATGCTCGGCGTGCGTGAGGCGGTGCCGAGTGGCACCAGATCCCGGAGCGCATCGTAGGTGACCGACTGTGGGTCGAGAACGGCACGAAAGGTAAGCGCGCTATTTTGCGCAAACAGAATCGTGTGACCGTCTTTTCTGGCCTGGACGACGCCGTTGGTGCCGACCGCGCCTCCGGCGCCGGGACGATTGATCGAGAGCACCGGCGTCTTCAGCAGCCTCGAGATCTCTTCGCCCAGGGCGCGCGCGGCAATGTCCGCAGCGTCACCCGGGGCAAGCGGAACCACGAGACTTATCGGGCCGGTGGGGAACGGCTGGGCCTGGGCGGTGGCCGGCAGCCAGATGAGCGCGCAGGCGAGAAGAATGCGCTCTGCGAACCGTTTCATGACCAAGATCTCCCTAGGGAAACTCTGAGTTTCCTGCCGATTTCGTCATCGTAACAGCGTCACGCATTATTTCTACGAGTCTGCGATTCCTCGGCGCTCGCGCATCGCGCCGACACGAGCAAAATCATCTTCGCTCAACAGCCGCGCTGCCATCGGCAACAGCTCGCCTTCCTCGCGCTCGATGTGGCGTTCGTACAGACCGACCAGTGCTTCGACCTCATCCGGCGAGTGGCGCCCAGATTCGCCGGCCGCAAAACGCGTTCGAGCACGTCGCGTAGATCCTGCCAGGCCGCTTCCAGTGCGCGGTGATCTGCTGTCAACCCTTCGATCATTTCACGCACGCAAATCGCGTCCGACCCGGCCATCGACTCGATCAACGCAGAAGGTCCTCTTCCTCGTCGGCATGATGGTGCCTAGCCGGGTGTCAGTAGCGCATCACCTTGGTCGCGGCGTTACGGGAGAGCTCGTCGGCGCCATGTTCAGCCAGGATGCGGTACCAGACGTCTCAACGTCGCATTGGTTCTGGGCGCGGCCGCAGTGGCAGAAGCCCCGGGAGGCATCTCCAGCGGAGCCTCCGTTCCGCAGCCGGCGCAGCGGTCCGGAGATCTTGATGCTCACTTGCCGGTCTCCCATCGCGGAGCCCGGATTCATCGGACCTAATCGCGGCCCGAGTGCTGTCAAATCGGGCACGGTAAATGTGCCCTGCAACGACAGGAGTTCGAGCCGATGAAGGCGCGCCAGTTGCTCCAGGCATTGGTTCCCTTTTCGCGCCAGTTGTAGTTCGACCGCGCCGGTCGCTGCGACTGGTGCTTCGCCTGACCAGCCCGTATATCATTGCACAGACGTATCAGAACGAGCGCACTCTGTTCGCATCCTGGGCCTACGGTCCTAGCCGCACGTAATTGTACGGTGTTGCTCCGAATATGGGATTCGCTTCTGCCCGGACATGCTGATGCCATCGCGACGAATCACATCCTCGTGAAGCTCAACATCCTGTCCGATCTGCATTTGAGCCGCGGCGCTGAGTGCCGGAGAATGACGCCGACGTGGCAATCCTGGCGGGGACATCGCTCGTCCGCCGGGCGGTCGCATGAATGATGCTTTGCCATACCGTAATTTATGTTCCGGAAACCACGAGTTCTACGGCGGCAGCATTTCAGGTACCGTCGATGCGCTGAGGCAGCAATGCGCCGGAACCCAGATCCACGTGCTTGACAACGACGAAGTCATTATCAGGGGCGTGCGCTTGTCAGCGGAACGACGCTGTGGACGGATTTCATGCTGTTCGGCGAAGGCGAGGAGCAGGAGGCGGCGATACAGGAAGCGCAGCGCTTGATGTACGACTTCAGCAGGATCCACATTAACGACGCACGGGAGACGTTGTTTTACGCCTGCTGACTCCGCGGCACTATTCAATGTCCACGCCCGGTGGCTCGAGCGCAAGCTGGCCGAACCGTACGCCGGGTCAACCGTGGTAATCACCCACCATGCACCATCGCGCAAGAGCATCCATCCGAGGTTTGCCAAATCGCTTCTGAACGCGTGCTTCGTTTCCGATGCCGAGCGCCTGTTGGATGGTACCCGCGCGCGCCTCTGGATCCACGGGCATACCCACGACAGCTTCGACTATTTCGTGAATGGAACGCGGGTAGTGTGCAATCCGCGCGGCTATGCGAGGATGGCGTGAATGAGAATCCCGCGGTTCGATCCGGAATTTCTGGTCGAACTCGATTGGCGGAAATGTGCCGACCCGAGGTTGCCGCGGGTTTCCCGGATCGCTGCCCGCCTCCACGCGGCGGGGATCCCAGACTGATGATCGGCGCCGCATCACTGTTGATAGCGGATACGACTGAGCAAGAACGATCGACCTGCAAGGAGAATTGCCATGGAACACAACACCTACCCAGACGTTACGAAAGAACTGGCAGCAAAACGGCGCGAGCTTGCGCCGGAAATCTACGCTGCTTTCCGCACGTTCGGTCAGCGCGTCTTCGCCGATGGCGCGCTGCCGTCGAAAACCAAGCAGCTGATTGCGGTCGCGGTGGCGCATGTGACGCAGTGCCCGTATTGCATCCGTGGCCACACGGCACTCGCCATGCAGAAGGGCGCGACCGAACAGGAACTCATGGAAGCGCATATGGGTCGCCGCCGAAATGCGCGCCGGTGGCGCATACGCGCATTCGATCCTGGCCATCGACGCGATGCATCCGACAGACGCGACGCCGGGTGCGTAAGCGACGCAATCTGCGATCGGTCGCCGACTCTTAACTCTAGCGGGCCGCATCCGCTCCATGGCCACTTCGGCTTGGAGGCTTTCGACATCACGGAAGATCGAGGCGACTGCGAGCGTCTTCTGCGCGCGATTGAAGCGCAGAAGGCAGTCTTCTGCTCGGGATGTCCCCCTCGACCGCGAGTTCGTCCCATTTCTCGGCATGGCCGACAGCAAGTTGATCTGGACGTCGCGGTGCTGGCTCCAGAAGAAAGGAACGTCGGCGAATTTTTCGCGGCTCCCGAGCATGTTGACTGCGGCGGCTTGCCCCTGGCGCTCGGCAACAACCCAGTGTTCGACGCGAATTGATTCACCGCTGTGCGGGTCGGGCCAGCGTGCAATGTCTCCGGCCGCGTAGACTCCCCGGCACACTTGTTTCGAGATAGGCGTTCACACTGACGCCGCGATCGACGGCGAGCCCGGCCTTCTCGGCGATCTGGATCCGCGGACGCACGCCGATACCGACGACCACGAGATCCGCGTCAATCGTGCCGCCGCCTTTGAGCTTCACTAGCTCGCCATCGAGGGCGGAGGCGCGTGTCCTCCAGGTGGAAAACGACACCATGCTCCTCGTGAAGTGAACGAATGAAGTCGCCCATCTGCGGGCCGAGTATGCGCTCCATCGGCCGTTTTTCTGGGGCGACAACGTGGACTTCAAGGTTGCGGGCGCGCAAAGCGGCAGCGACCTCGAGCCCGATAAAGCTCGCCCTTAGCACTAACCACGCGGCGCGCCGTCTTTGCACGCTCGATGATGGCCCGACAATCGCCGAGCGAGCGCAGTGTGAATAGCGTGCGGCTGGTCGGCTCCGGGATCGACAGCCGCACCGGCTCGGCGCCGGTCGCGAGCAGCAGCCGGTCGTAAGACACTTTGCTTCCATCGGCGAGCGCGACCTCGCGCGGGCTCACGTCGATGCCGGTGACGCTCGCCTTGAGACGCAGGTCGATGCCCTTCTCGACATAAAAGCTCTCCGCGGCGAAGTGGGACCCAATCCTCCGGCGCACTGCCGGCGAGATAGTCCTTGGACAAATTCGGCCGGTCGACCGGCGCCGGTATCGTCCTCGCTCAGCATGACGATGCTGCCCTTGATATTGCTCGCGCCGGAGCTTCTCGGCCGCGGCAAAACCAGCCGCACCGCCGCCGACGATCACAATTTTCTCGGGCGTCTTACCGGAAGGTCGTGCTACGTGGGATCGGCGCGGCCTGCTTCGCGCTTCTTGCGCACGAAGATCTTGCCGTCGCGACTGCTCGACTGCCCAGCAGGCGATAGGGCTTAAGGCCGGGGCCCGTACGGCGTCGCCGGTGCGCAGGTCGAAGCAGGCATGGTGCCACGGGCAGCGCACGGTATCACCGACCACCAAGCCGTCGACGAGCGGCCCGTGGTAATGGGTGCAATGGGCGCCCACGGCGAAACACCTCGTTCCCGCGGCACACCAGGAGGACTTCCTCGTCGCCGACATGACCGACCCGTTTGCCGACGGCAGCGAGCTCACTGAACGCAATGCCCTGCGCCAGATCGGGGCCGCTGGGCTCGGTTTGGTCTTGAGCCATTCTCTACCTACCTCTATCCAGAATCGCGTCATCGCATTCATTTTGCTCGGCCATGGTCTCTGTTACGCAACACAAAACCCTGTCGTCCAGTCTACCGTAGTAAGAGGAACTCCTGCCGCGTCGGCGATTGGTCCGGAAGCACCCCAGCATTCGGCTGGTGACGAGGTCCGTATCGGCCTCATGCACGCCGCGCGCGGTCATGCAATGATGCGTCGCCTTTATGACTACACCAACCCCGAGGGGCTTGAGGGACATCATTGACCGTGTTGGCGATTTGCGCTGTCATCCTTTCCTGAATCTGCAGGCGCTTGGCATAAACCTCCACTACCCGGGCGAGCTTTGCTGATGCCAACCACGCGACCGCTCGGCACATATGCTACCCACGCCTGACCGATTATAGGCGCCATGTGATGCCTCGCAATGGCTCTCGAAACGGATGCCGCGCAGCACGATCATTTCATCATAGCCTTCGGCTTCCTCGAAGGTCTTCTGTAGGATCAACGCGGCATCCTGGCTGTAGCCGGCGAAGTACTCCTCGAAGGCGCGGGCGGCCCGGGCAGGAGTCTCGATCAAGCCGTCCCGTTCCGGATCGTCGCCGGCCCATCGAATGATGGTCCGGAAAGCATTTTCGACATCGGCTCGGTCGGGCTTGCCGGTGTCGACATGCAAGGCCCTGACCTTCTCCAAGGTATTCCCAATAGACTTCAAGAAATTGCTCCTTCACGGGACTCGACGGAAGCGGATGACCGGCACTCTCCTGCGCTATGCGATGTCGCAAGCCACTTGCCCGTAGATGCACGCAAGGTCGCACTCGATCTTCGACGGTTTCGTAGACATTGGATGAGAACGGAGATGCCGGCGTTCCCGACCTGCGAAGGCGTACGCGTCCGCCCAAAGCGACCACAGCGGATCCGTCACGCAAGGGTCTACAATGCGGAAACACTGTTGGCAATGTAGGGTTGAACTGACGGCAAAGCTGAAATCGGACCGTCGGCGATTCGGACAATTTTGCCTGGAGCCAGCCGCAGCACAGTGAACCTTCTTGTTTCCACACCGATCGCCGCGGCGGTGATCGTCGCGGCCCTTCATTCAGGGCACTACCGGAGTCGGTTTCGCGCTCATCGCGTCGCACCCGTTCTGCGCGTTCCTGGCGCCCGATCTGGTGCCGGTGTGCCTGCTCGTGCTGATGATTCCGCTCAATGTGTACGTCGCTTGGCGCGAGCGGGCGGCGCTGGACCGCTCGGGAGCCGGTTGGATCACGGCAGGAAGATTCCTGGGCACGTTCGGTGGCTTGTGGGTGCTCGCTGTGTTGACCTCGAAGCAACTCAGCATCTTGATCGGCGCGGCAACCATTCTGGCGGCGATCACGACACTCATTGCTCCCTCGTTTACGCCGGGCCAGCCGGGCTATGTCGCAGCCGGGGTCATTACGGGCGTTACCGAGACGGCGACCGGGATTGGCGGGCTCCGCTTGCGCTTGTCTATCAGCATCAACCGGCAGCCACGCTTCGCTCCACCCTCGCCTTCTGCTCTCGGTGGGCCAATTGATATCGCTCGTCTTCCTGGCCACCGCAGGGCGCGTGAGCGAAGTCGCAGCTCCGTGCCGCGCTCGCGCTCCTTCCAATGGTGATAATCGGCGCAGCAATGAGTCGCCTGATTCACTGCCCGGGTCGGCGGTCGCAAGCTGCGCGCGTTCGTGCTCGTATTCGCGATCGTGTCGGGGGCGTTGGTGCTGGGTTCGGGCTTAGGCACTTTCGCCTTGCGCCAAAGTGAGTGACCGAGACGGGTCAACAGGCGATGTCGGGCTGAGGTAATGCCTATCGCAATTCAGCGCATACTCAATATCGAAGGCAGTCGCATGCCTCGTTTTCGACAACAAGAGAGTCAAAGGTGAAACGATCTTTCGTCCCATCCCTTCTCGGCTTTCTAGTGCTCATGACCACGGCGTGCAATTGGAGCCGGGCCACCGTTCTTTGCCACTACGGGCAAGCTCGTGCGCGTCGGTACCGGGTGGAGCTCAGAAGGCTTTATCTGACGCTCGACGTAAATACAACGAACAATAACTGCAACGTTAAGAGCATGCTCTTCATGGACCGCAACGAACCACAGTATCGGGAAACAGTATCCATCGCGCTGCTGAGTTTCGCGCAGGGCCGGGCGATCGACGTGTACCACGACGGCAGTTGTGTCGGCGATACCGTCAAACTGTTTGCGGTATCGATCCATACAATCCCCTGAGCGTTGTTCACTTGATCGCTGAGCACCGACAGCTTGGACTGCTGGCCAAGGCTGGTCGCACGCTGGGTCGTCTCACACCTGCATTTGCCCTGCTGATGGCAACGCCCGCACTGGGTGGCGTCGATGTGCTGGTGGGCCGATACGATGTGCGCGGCAGCGCGCCAACCTGCAGGAAACCCAACTGACGACCGCCAACGTCAATCCGGCGGGCTTTGGCAAACTCTTCAGCTATGAAGTGGAGGGCGCGTTGTACGCGCAACCGCTGATCGTCTCGTCGCTGCGCTGGGCGGTCGGGTGCGCAACGTATTGTACGTTGCGACGACGAACAATCTTGTCTACGCCCTGGATGCCGATGATCCTGGTGCCGATGGCGGCCTTCTTTGGCAGGTGCGCCTGACGAACGAGGGGCGCTGCCGGCGCCCCCCTCGGACAAAACCGTGCAGACCGTGCAAGGCAATCTCGGAATACTGAGCACGCCGGTCATCGACCGAACGCGCGGCGCCCTCTATGTCGTGGCGCGCAGCTTGGGCCCCAACGGGTTATCGGCAACGCCTGCATGCTCTCGACCTTGTGACAGGCAGTGATCGTCCGGGCAGCCCGAAGGACATCGCGCCGGCGGCGTTGTGCGTGATGGTCTCTCGTTCAACTTCGATCCGAAAATCGCACACAACCGTGCGAGGGCTCACCATGACGGGCGGTAGTGTTGTGGTCGCTTGGGCTGGGCTCGATGCCGACCACGGGTGGGTGATGTCCTTCGATGCCGACACGCTTCAACGCACCGGCATTTTCTGTGCTACTGCGCACGTGCGGTACCGACGAGCCTCCCGCTCGATTGTGCCGAGCCGGGCATCAAGCCATGGCTGCTTGGAGGCGGGATCTGGCAATCAGGGCGGCCGCCGGTGGTCGATGCACGGGGCACGTCTATGCGTTTACCGGCAACGGCTGGACGCACGGGTGCAGCGGACAGACGCAGTGGTACGCGCATGCGTGCGAGATCGGGCAGCCTAAGCCCGCTGGCTATTACGGCGAGTCACTTGTACGGCTGGATCCGCGCAATGGCCTAGCGCTCGTCGGGTCGTGGACGCCGCGCAATTGGTGCGAGATGGAGTTGGGCGACGCGACCTGGGCGGCTCCGGGCCAGCGCTCTTCACTTCTCGTCGCCCCGGCCGGAAGTCCGACACGAACATTCGCCGTAGGCGGCGGCAAGGAAGGTCGCCTGTATGCAATCGACACCAGCGCTGTCGCGCAGCCCGACGAGGTCGAAGGGCTTTCCCGTGCGAGCCCTACACGGTGACTTCCATGTCGTGCGTGACGTTCCCTCCGCGTCGTGCGCAGCGAGCACCCCAGCGCAGCGAGCGCAGGGCCATCACATCATGGGTGGGCCGGTGATCTGGCCGCGGTCGCGCGCAGGTGCGGTGAGCGTGTTCGTATCGAAGAAAGCGATTGCGTGCGCGGCTTCGCGATCGCCTCTACCCAAACGCCGCTGTCGCAACTCACCGCACTCATCCAGCCCAACCCGGTCACTGCAACCAAGCAAGTGATCGAAGGCCACCCTGGGGCGATTTTGACGCTGTCCGCCAATAGGGAGGTTTCCGGCACCGGCATACCGTGGATGACGTATGCGCAAAATCCTGCCGGCCAAGACGCTACTCTCGACACGCGGTTGGGGCAGCTGGCAGCCTACGATGCAGAAAACCTCACCCGACAATTGTGGCATAGCGATATGGCCGCTGGCGCGCGCGACGCGCTTGGCTATTTCGCCAAGTTCAATCCACCGACCGTCGCCAACGGAAAGGTGTACGCCGCGACTCTTTCCTGCTCCGGAGCGGTACAAGACAATCGGCGACAACACCTATACTTCGCCGAATAGCATGGGTACCTGGTGGTTTACGGCCTTAACCCGCCTGCCAGCGCGCCGGTAAGGTCGTTCGTCGCGGACATCTTGCCGGCCGTGCTCGCTCCGCTTCTTGGCGACTGAGGTTGGATTGAAATCGTAATTTCGATCGTGGTAACGAGCCTTGCCTATCTGGACAGAGTCCATCGTTTCGGCTCAAGCTAAGCGCCCCTCAGGCGCAACCGGCGTAGCTTCGCTCATCGTTCATGCTCACCCGCCGTTCATCGCCCGCGCCGGATCGACGATCCCGTCGCCGCACTCGCGCAAGTGCGCACCGTCTACGACGGCGCAATCGCCCACCTGCGCGATGCCATCGAACAGTTCGTCGCCGGCGAGGACTTGCACGCAGCGCGTCCGCGCCTACTATCCGTACGTTCGCGTACGCATCGACACCCTGGCGCGTGCCGACTCGCGCCTGAGCTACGGTTTCGTTGCGGGGCCGGGCGTTTATGAAACGACGCTGACGCGACCGGATCTGTTCGATGCCTATTACCTCGAGCAATTTCGTCTGTTGATCGAAAACCACCACGTGTCGCTCGAAGTTGGCACGAGCAAGCAGGCGATACCCGTGCACTTTGCGCTGCCGAGGACGAATACATTGAAGCGACCATGCTGGCGGAGCGGCGCCTGCTGATGCGTGATCGGTTCGACCTCCCCGATCTCCACGCTCATGGACGACGGCATCGCCAACGGAACGTTCGAGCCCGAACCCGGCTTGCCGCGGCCGCTCGCGCTGTTCACTGCGCCCCGCGTCGATTACTCGCTGCACCGGCTGCGTCACTACACAGGCGACGGCACCGGAGCACTTCCAGAACTTCGTCCTGTTCACCAACTACCAGTTCTACATCGACGAGTTCGTGCGCCTCGGGCACGCACTGATGGCCGAGTCCGGATCGCGGGAGCGATGAGTACGTGGCCTTCGTCGAGCCGGGCAATGTGGTCACCCGTCGCACGGGCGAGGCGTCCGAGGCCGGGCGATGCGCTCGGCGCGGCGCCGCCGCGCCTGCCGCAGATGCCGGCCTACCACCTGGTGCGTCACGATCGCGCTGGTATCACGATGGTCAATATCGGCGTCGGGCCGGCAACGCCAAGACCATGACCGACCACATCGCGGTCTTGCGTCCGCATGCCTGGATCATGCTGGGCCACTGCGCCGGTCTGCGCACGACGCAGCAGCTGGGTGACTACGTGCTCGCGCATGGCTACGTGCGCGAGGATCACGTGCTCGACGAAGATGTGCCGCTGTGGGTGCCGCTCCCGCCGCTGGCCGAAGTGCAGCTCGCGCTCGAAGGCGCCGTGGCCGACGATCACGCAGCTAAAGGGCTATGAATTGAAGCGCATCATGCGCACCGGCACCGTGGCCAGCACCGACAATCGCAACTGGGAGTTGCGGCCGCAGCGCACGCCGATGCGCCGTTTCAGCCAAAGCCGGGCGATCGCCCTGGACATGGAGAGCGCGACCATCGCAGCTAACGGCTTCCGCTTTCGCGTTCCCTACGGCACGCTGCTGTGCGTGAGCGACAAGCCGTTGCACGGCGAGATCAAGCTGCCCGGCATGGCGAACCAGTTCTACCGCGAGCGGGTCGGATCAGCACTTGCGAATCGGCATGCGCGCGATCGAATTGCTGCGGCAGCAGCGGCCGGAACAGCTGCATAGCCGCAAGCTGCGGAGCTTCGCCGAGGTAGCGTTCCAGTGAATACAAACTGCGCAGGTACAGGATTGCTGCGCCGTTGCTCGGCGAGCCGAATCAATCCTCGCCGGCCAGGCGGCGCGGTCGCGCCGGCGTTACTTCGGTAGGCAGCTCCGCCAAAACCGGTTGCTCGACGGGCTGGGGCGTATCTCCGCTTCTGTCGCCGCCCCAGGCTCCAGCAGGACGCAGTGGCCAGGGTCGATCGACAGATAGGCAGTCACGCCATCCTTGAACGGTCGGCGGCAGTCTGGCGGATCACGAGATCACGTCCACCCCAACCGACGTGCACCTGCGTCAAATCGCCGAGGAAGATTGAACGGGCCCACCGTGACCGGCCAGACATTGAGATCGCCGCGGCCGGGCGGCGCGGCGCCGGAGCTGCAGATGAACCGTGCGCACAGACATCGTGGGTTGGGCCCGCACGCGCCCAGCGGGCGTGCCGTGCACGATGTTGCCACCATCCGCCTCCAGGGCGACCGCTAGTCCGTCTCCTGCAAGATCGGGGCGCGCGTAACGTCCGCGCTGGATCAGGTTGGCGTCTGCCGGACGAAATCCAAGGCGATGCAAAGCGGTCCGCGCAGATAACTGTAGATCTCCCGGGCGATCCGCCCTGCTCGACGCTGGGCCGCGCAATGACAATGATATCGTCGGACATGGCCAGCGCTTCCTCGAGGCCGCGCGTGGCATGCACCGACAAGCCATGGCCAGCCCACCGCGATGCTGCAGGTAACTCGCGCAACTCGATCCGGCATCTCCGCGCGAAGCTTCGCATCCAGGTTGGATAGCGGTTCGTCGAACAACAATACCTTTGGGCGAGAACGCGCATGCTCTCGCGCCAGAGCGACTCCGCTGCTTTGCTGGCCGCTGCCGGAAAGCTGAGAGGCATTGCGGTCGTGGCGTACGGTCCCATCTTCACCAAATCGAGCGCGTTGCCCACTTTTTCTTCTTGATCTCGGCGGTGCACCTCGCGCTCGCACCTCAGGCCATGCGCGACGTTCTCGAACACCGTCATGTGTGCGGCCGGATCGCGTACGATTGGAACACCATCGACAGACCGCGCCGTTCCGCCGGAACGTTGATCCCACGCGCTTCGTCATAGACGGATCTCTGCCGCGGATGCGAATCGCGCCGCCGCTCGGTCGCTCCAGCCCGGCGACCGAGCGCAAGGTGGTGGTCTTGCCGCAAATCTCGGAGGGTCCCAGCAGCGTGAGCTGCTCACTGGCCCCGCTTCACCGCGAAGCTGACGGGCCCGACGGCTGCGACCGACCGTATCGGATGACCAGGTTCTCGACCTCTGGATTTCCGGCGTAGTAGTGGCGTTCTGAAGCGACATCATGTCCCTCCGTGCCGTGAAGCTCGGCGCGTGATCACCGCGGAACAGCAAGGTCCATTGCGGCGCGCGCCGACGACCACGGTCTGGATCAGCGCCATCGCTGCAGCGAGTTCCGAACTGCTCGAGAAAACGCGCTTCGACGATGGCCGGCGCGTCAGCACCTGGGAGTCTGGGCCCATCAGCAGGATGGACGCCCTGAGCTGCCGCACGCTGGCGACGAATATCATCAGCAGCCACGCCGCCAGGATTCCAGGCCGCAACGGTCGGCACGGTGATGGTGCGCAAACTGGTACCCCCAGACGACGCTGCCGCTCACCTGACCGCACTACCGCAGCGCTCTTTGGTCCAGCTGCATGAGCGACGCCGGAGATGGTGCGTACGCCCGGGGGCAAGAAAAACGGCCTGGTACGTCGCAATCAGCGAACCATAACGTGCCGTAGATCGGAATTGGGGAATACGAGCCACGCCCACATCATCCCGAACGCAAACACGTGAGTCGCGGAACCCGCCTGCGGAAACATGACGTATATTCCAGTACGCCGCGACTCCGGCAGCTTGCTGCGCTGGATGATCCACGACAACAACCCGGCCAATGCAACACCGATCGTCGCAGTTAAGAGACCGAGCAGCAGGCTGTTCCACTAATACGGCCGAGCGAACGGCATTGAGCGATAGTGCGGTGCGGTAGTTTTCGAGAGTGAAGTTGTCCAGCGTCGGGAATGCCACGGCCAACCGCTGCACGGACGCATACACCAGCGTCGCTACGGGCAGCACCACCGACAGGAGTGACGTGTATGACACGCAGACCACGGTGAAGAGCACCCAGCGCAGCCAGCCCACGTCCATGGCGCGCGCGGACGGCGCCTTGCCGCTAATCGTTACAAAACTGCGGTTCGACGTAACGCGGCGGTACGTAGATACAGCATGAGAAACATGACGGCGAACAACGACACGCCCATGGCCGCGGCCAGCGGAATGCGCGGCGCGATATTGCGAAACGAGCTGATAGATCGCCGTGGTGATGACGTAGAAACGGGATGGCGTCCCGAGCACAAGCGCGGCCGAGAACGAGCCCAACATTTCGGCGAACACAAACATCGCCGCGCCGAGAACGCCCGGCGCAACCAGTGGTAGCGTAACGCGCAGCATTGTCCGCCATCGGCCGGCACCGATCACCTGCGACGCCTCCCCGAGCGACGGATCCATCGACTTCATCACGGCGCCGGATCATCACGAAGGCGACTGACCCTTCGAACAAGGCCATGACCCATGCGATGCCCCACGCCGAGGTCATGTCGATAGCGCGCCCTCGCCGCCCATGCTGCGCCAAAGCTGATTGACGAATCCACTCTCCGGTGCGCCGAGCAGGCTCCAGGCAAGGGCGCCCAGCAGAGGCGTGACGTAGTAGGGCACGACCATGATCTGCTCCAGCGTTCGTCGGAACGGAACGTTGGTGCGAGTCAGGTGTCCAGGCAGTCAGGAACCCGAATACCAGCGCCAATGCCGTCGCGCACAAATGATCACGCCCAACGTGTTGAGCATGATCTCCCAGTAACCCGGACATCGCCGCAAAGTTGTCGAAACCGTACGCGGTCGGCGGACGGTGTCGGGCGCACCCACATCGAATGCCGCCTGCAACAAATAATAGATCGGGTACAGGACGAAAGCGGCGACGACGATGATGACCGCCGTCATGGCGAGCGTCTGACCGAGGGCGCCCGGCTCAGGCCAGATGGGGAACGCGAAAGCGTCGCGAGGACATGTTGCGCCTACAATCCGAGCATCTTGTTCCACTCCTTGTTGAACTCATCGTGGCTGGCCATGAAGGCATTCATGTCAGCTTGGCACCAGCAACTTGAAATCGCTCAATCGGACGCCGCCCGGCATCGGCGGCGCACCCTGCGCACGGACCCGTAATACACAGATAGGGATTGTTCTGATAGTGCGCCTGCCCGCGCGACGACATCAGCCAGTCCACGAGAAGTTTGGCAGCCTCGGGGATGCGGCGCTTTGTCCACCACTCCGTTGAGCAGCGGCGCTGCGGGCAGTCCGTCAGGGAGGCGCCACAAAGACAACATGCGCTCCCTTGTCCTTGATGAGTGCGAAGCCGGCATATTCAGCCATGGCGCACATTTTGTCGTCGCCCTGGCCAGCCGATCGAATAGTTTGCGCGCGAGAGTCGAAGCCGCGCGGGCGCAGCTTGGCGAAGTCCTTCAAAACCATCGCCGTAAAGGCGAGCGAATTGCACCATTCACCGAACGAACTGCATGCCCGATGGTGGATTGCTGACACTGACGCCGTTGAGCCACTGCGGATTCCAAAACGTCCTTCCACACCTTCGGCGCGTCCGCGGGCACCTTGTCGGTGTTGCGGGCAATACCGGCAAAGGTGACACCGATCCAGAAATAGTCGCCGACCGGCGTGCTGAGATGGTCGGGCGCGTAGAACTCTGTTCTGAGGCGAGACGTAACGAAGATAGCCACCGCGTTTTGAAAGTCCAAGGCAGTCGAGGGCTCCGAGAACTGAATGACGTCGACGTTGTATTTTCCTGCGGAACGCTCGGCCAAGACCTTGCTGAACAACGCGCCATTCTGCGCTCCGAACATACCTGCCCTTGATCTTGGGAAGTCCTTGGAGAATGCCTTGACGATGCTGGCACCTGCAGGCTCGCTATCGTGCGTGTAAAACAACACTTCGCCTTCCTGCTCGCTTGGCGACGTCGGCGCCCGTTGTGAAGTCCAGGACTTTGGTTACCGCACCCGCAGCGTTACCCGCGAACAGCCCGGTGAGCGGTAGCCGCCATCGCTGCGCCAGCCTGTAGGGCGGCACGTCGTGTCACGGGTTTTCCGATATTGAACTTGGACATTTGGTTGCCTCCGTACGATGTTAGAAATGGCGCAAAGAAAGATCGCGCGCCGTGACACAGCCAGTAATCATCAGGTCGCCTTTTTAGTGATTGTCCCTTGGCGTTCCCTTAGTCGTCGAAATCCGCTGATACTTCGACCGCAGGCTTGAGCACCATTCCGCGCGCACAGCTCGTCGACCATGCCGCGCTGGATCTCCTGCCAGGGAGTCTGGCTGCCGGGAATCTTGAAGCCGCCCTGCTTCGCGAGCGCCTTCTTGCGGCTTGTCGTACTCCGCCTTGCTGATCAGGATGTTGGCGGTGCGCTTGTTCGAGATCGATGCGAATCCGGTCGCCGGTTTTGAGGATCGCGAGGCCGCCGCCGGTCGCCGCTTCCGGTGACGCGTTCAGGATCGAAGGCGAGCCCGACGTGCCCTGACTGTCGTCCGTCGCCGATGCATGGCAATTCGGTGACGCCGTGCTTGATCAGCTCCGCAGGCGGCTGCATGTTCACGACTTCGGCCGCGCCCGGGTAGCCGACCGGACCGGTGCCGCGCACGAACAGCATGCACGTGTCGTCGATCTCGAGCTTCGGATCGTCGATGCGGTGGTGGTAGTCCTCCGGGCCTTCGAACACGATCGCCCTGCCCTCGAAGGCGTTGGGGTCCTTCGGATTGGAGAGGTAACGGCTGCGGAAGGCGTCCGAGATCACGCTGCGTCTTCATGATCGCGCTGTCGAACAGGTTGCCCTTGAGGTTCAGGAACCCGGCCTTCTTCTTCATCGGCTTGTCGTACGGCCAGATCACCTTCTCGTCCTCGACTCGCGCGTTCTTGCAGTTCTCATACGAGCGTCTTGCCGTTGACGGTCAGTGTGTTCTTGCGGATCTTTCCGGCCCGGATCAGCTCGCTCGACCACGGCCGGCACGCCGCCGGCGCGATGGTATTCCTCGCCCAGGTACTCGCCGGCCGGCTGGAGGTTCACCAGCAGCGGGATGTCGTAGCCGATCTTCTCCCAGTCGTCGTTGTCGAGCTTGCACTCCGATATGGCGGGCGATCGCGTTGAAATGAATAGGCGCGTTGGTCGAGCCGCCGATCGCCGAGTTGACGACGATCACGTTCTCGAAGGCTTCCCGGGTCATGATCTTCGAAGGGCGCAGGTCTTCCCACACCATCTCGACGATGCGCTTGCCGGATTCGTAGGCGTTCACCGCGCGATCCTTGTGCGGCGCCGGGAATCGCCGCGCTGCCGGGCAGCGACATGCCCAGCGCCTCGGCGAGCGAGTTCATGGTCGATGCCGTGCCCATGGTGTTGCAGTGGCCCGCCGACGGCGCCGAGGAGGCGACGAGCTCGATGAATTCCTCGGCGTTGATCTCGCCCGCTGCGAGGAGCTCGCGCGCCTTCCAGACGATGGTGCCCGAGCCGGTGCGCTCGCCGCGGAACCAGCCGTTCAGCATCGGCCCGCCGGACAGCACGATCGCCGGGATGTCGACGGTCGCCGCCGCCATCAATTGCGCGGGCGTGGTCTTGTCGCAGCCGGTGGTAAGCACCACGCCGTCGATGAAGTAGCCGTAAAGCGTTTCCACCAGCCCGAGGTAGCAGAGGTTGCGGTCGAGCGCGGCGGTCGGGCGCTTGCCGGTTTCCTGGATCGGGTGCACCGGAAATTCGAAGGCAATGCCGCCGGCCTCGCGAATGCCTTCGCGCACGCGATGGGCAAGCTCGAGGTGGTGGCGGTTGCAGGGCGAGAGGTCCGATCCCGATTGGGCGATGCCGATGATGGGCTTGCCGGCCTGCAGCTCCTCGCGCTTCAGCCCGAAGTTCATGTAGCGCTCCAGATAGAGCGCCGTCATGTTGGGATTGTCCGGATTGGCGAACCACTTGCGTGAGCGGAGTTTTGCGGGGTCTTGCTGGACAGATTTCCTTGCCATGACGTCGGATTCCTCGTCCGAGGTTACAATGGATGGCCTCGAGCCAGAATGATTGATCATACGCGGGCACGTGACCAGACTCTGGCACGTTCAACCATGCCGGACAACGAAGGCGGCGAAAGATGCTCGTGGAAACGACAGAACCTACTATGGCCTCGCGGTCCCTTGATCGGCCACCGCTCGTATTGGCATTGATCGCGTCTTCAGTCGCCGAGGTAGTAGTGCTTGATCGGCTTCAGGTCGTTTATCCAACTCATAAACCAGCGGCTGACCCGTGGGAATGTTGAGCTCCGACGATGTCGCTGTCGGACATGTCGTCGAGGTATTTTGACGAGCGCCCTCAGGCTGTTGCCATGCGCGACGATGATTACATGCTTCCCCGATCGCACTGCAGGAGCGATGGTCGCATGCCAATAGCGGCAAGAATCGGATCACCGTATCCTTCAGACATTCGGTGCGCGGAAACGCCCCGTGCTCGAGACTCGCGTATCGCGGATCATCGGTTTCCAGCCGCGGGTCGCCGTCCTCCAACGGAGGCGGCGCTGTTTCGTATGCACGGCGCCAGATCTTCACTTGGGCGTCGCCAAACCTGGCCGCCGTCTTCCGCCTTGTTGAGCCCCTGCAACGCGCCGTAGTGGCGCTCGTTCAATCGCCAGGAGTGGACCACACGGGATCCACATGCGGTCCATCTCCTCGAGCACCACCCACAGCGTCTTGATTGCGCGCTTGAGCACCGAAGTGAAGGCCAGATCGAAGGCGTAGCCTTCGTCACGCAGCAGCGCGCCTGCCGCTCAGGGCTTCCGCGAGCCCCTTTTCGGTGAGACCGACATCGGTCCAGCCGGTGAACCGGTTCTCCTGGTTCCACGTGGATTCGCCGTGGCGCAGCAGCACGATTCTCTTCATGCTCGGTCTCGATGGTGAACGGCAGACTAATGGAGCGGACGCGCGCAAGCCTGCCGCCTCACGCGCCAAAGCGGTGATCCGTTCCCGAATCGCCCGCGGCGACGGCGTCTCGCGGGCGTGAGCCAGGAGCCCCGACACAGCCAAGACATTGCGGCAGCGCGAGAAAGTCCGGCGCCGACGCCGCAGTTACACCGCCGGTCGGGCAGGAACGTCAGGTCGGGAAACGGGCCGCGCCAGAGCCTTCAGCATGCCTATCCCGCCCGCTTGTTGCGCCGGAACAAGCTTCAATTCCGGTGAAAGCCCGCAGCACGCGCTCGCGATCGCGTCTGAGGGCGTCATCACGCCGAGGCAACATCGGCAAGGACAGGCGCGCGCCGCCTCTACCAGACCGGCGTCAGGCCGGCGGCTCACGCCGAACGCAGCGCCGGCCGCAATGGCGAGCTCGAAATCACTCCGGGCGCGTGATCGTTCCGACGCCGACGATCGCCCCTTCACCCGGCGTTCGCGCGATCGCGCGGATCGCGTGCCAACGCCACAGGCGGCGCAGCGTCACTTCCAGGACGCGCACCACCGCCCGCCACCAATGCCTCGCGCCAACGGAACCGCCTGCGTCAGGTCGTTGATGACGATCACCGGAATCACCGGTCCACGCGCATCAGCTCGACGCGGCGTCATGGCGATCAGAAGATGAAGCGCGTGTTGATGAACTTGGACTTGTGCTCGACCACGATCGCATCGAGGCAGGTCCTCGTTCGCCGCAGTCTGCTTCGCCGCCACCATCGAACGGATCGAGAACGCGCGCAAGCGCATCCGACAACCGACAGCGTACCCTCGGCCGAATCCTTGCGCCCGGCGAAGGGAAACACATCCGGACCGCGCTGGCACTGACTGTTGATGTTCACGCGGCACACCTGGTTTACCAGCGGATCCACGAGCTTGCCGACTTCCTCCGCGATTCGATCCGAAGATGCTGACTTGCTGCCCATGGTCGGATGTCACGACGTACTCGAGCGCGTCCTTCACGTCCACGAACGACATGACCGGAATCGAGCGGTCCGAACTGCTCCTCGCGGTAGAGTTTCATCCCCTCGCGTACCGGATAGAGCACGGCAGGGTAGTAAAGTGTCTTGCAGAACGCGCCGCCGCCTTCGTTCACCACGTGCGCCCCTTGCGCTTTGCGTCCTCGATGGCCTCGGACATGTAGGCGGTGCGGTGGAGTCCCGGCAAAGGCGTGATCGTGACGCCCTTCTCCCACGGCATGCACCGACCTTCAGCTTGGCGAGCTCCTCCGGTAAACCGCTTAAGGAACGCGTCGACAATCGACTCGTGGACGATCAGCATCTTGAGCGCGGTGCAGCGTTGACCATTGAACGACAGCGTACCGAGCAAACATTCCTTCACGGTCAATTCGATGTCGGCATCCGCAGAGAATGATCGCAGCGTTCTTCGCATCGAGGCCCAGGATGGCACGCAGCCGGTGCGACTTCGGATGCTGTTTCGAGATGGTCGGCCACCTTGGAGGACCGATCAGGGCCAATACATTGATCTTTCCCGACGGCCAGCATCCTGGGCACGACGACCGCGCCCGGAGCGTGGACCGTATTGATCACGCCTTTTGGGAAACGCGCTTCGGAACGCCTCCATCAGCGGCGTAAACAGCAGCGCGTCCCGTATTGCGGCGGCTTGAACGCCACCGTGTTGCCGCATGAGCAGCGCCGGGAATCAGCGTCGCGAACGTCTCGTTGAGCGGGTAGTTGTACGGGCCCATGCACAGCACGACGCCAAGCGGCGTGCGGCGAATCTGCCCGATCGTCCTTCGACCACCGTGAAGCGGGAACTGGGCTGTTGTGCCAGCAATACGTAACTGAACGG
>ERZ1370068.11309-contig-9934_pt1 | contig 38198 bp, 56 predicted proteins | sample MGYA00561227_ERZ1370068 | MGnify/ENA primary metagenome ERZ1370068 (study PRJEB38410, sample SAMEA6850437) | metagenome | study: Metagenomic assessment of the ecological functions of the soil: analysis of the soil microbiota associated with the...
AAGTTACGTATTGCTCCAGGTTGGCGCCGACGCCCGGCAGATCGTGCACCACCGGAATGCCGAGCGACTGCAGGTGCGCGGCCGGCCCGATGCCGGAGACCTGCAGGATGTGCGGGGAGTTGATCGTGCCGCCCGAGACGATGACCTCGCGGTCGGCGCGCACCTCGGTGAGATTGCCGCCGCGCTGGAAGGAGACGCCGACGCAGCGCTTGCCCTCGAACAGCAGCGTGCCGCCCTGCGCCTCGGTCTCGACCCTGAGGTTCGGGCCGGCCCCGCGCCTCGCGCAGAAAGGTCTGCGCCGTCGAGCCGCGCAAGCGGCCGCGCCGCGTCATCTGCGAATAGCCGACGCCGTAGCGCTGCTTGCCGTTGAGGTCGGGATTGAACGGGAAGCCCGCCTGCTGCGCGGCTTCGACGAAGCGGTGGGTGAGCGGCAGGATGGTGCGGTAGTCCTCGACCTTGAGCGGGCCGCCCTGGCCGCGCACCTCCGGATCGCCGCCCTGCACGTAGTGCTCGGACTTCTTGAAGTAGGGCAGCACGTCGTCGTAGCTCCAGCCGCGGCTGCCCATCTGCGCCCAGCCGTCGAAGTCGGCCGGCGCGCCGCGCACGTAGAGCATGCCGTTGATCGAGCTCGAGCCGCCCATCACCCGGCCGCGCGGCCAGTCCATGCGGCGCTCGCCGGTGCCTTCTCGGGCTCGGTGGTGAAGTTCCAGTTGACCAGCGGGTTGCGGATCAGCGAGCGCATGCCGGCCGGGATGTGGATCATCGGATGCCAGTCGCTCGGCCCGGCCTCGAGCAGGATCACCGACGCGCCCGTTTCCGACAGACGAGACGCGACCACGCAGCGCAGCCGAGCCGGCGCCCACCACCACGTAATCCGCCCTCATGGCGTCAGCGCTCATGGCGTTCTCTCCCGATATCGCTCGACAACGCTCCTATCGGTTTCCCATACCAAGGCAACAACATTGAAAGGACGGAGCAATGCGCGGTCGACAGGTGTTCTTGGAGACGCTTCTGGCCCACGGCGTCGATCGCATCTTCGGCAATCCCGGCACGACCGAGAGTCCGCTTGCTCGATCTGCTGCTCGACTATCCGCAGCTGCAGTACATCGTGCACCTGCATGAGGGCGTGGCGGTCGGCGCGGCGAACTTCTATGGCCAGGCGAGCGGCAAGACGGCCTTCGTCAACCTGCATGTGGCGCCCGGCCTGGGCAACGCGATCGGCATGATCTACGGCGCGCTCAAGAACAACACGCCGATGGTCGTGACGGCGGGCCAGCAGGACACGCGGCTCAGGCTGCGCGATCCCGTGCTGGGCCACGACCTCGCGGCGATCGCGGCGCCGGTCACCAAATGGAGCGTGCAGGTCGAGCGCGCCGACGAGATGGGACCGATCCTGCAGCGCGCCTTCAAGATCGCCAACGAGGCGCCGGCCGGGCCGGTGTTCGTGGCGCTGCCCATCAACGTCATGGAGCAGGAGACCAACGTTCCGCCCGGCAAGCCCGGCGCACCTCTTCACGGCGAGCCGTCCCGATCCCGCCGGCATCGAGGCCATGTCGCGGCTGCTGATCGCCGCCAAGAACCCGACCATCGTGGCGGGCGACGAGGTCGCGCGCGCCGATGCCGGCAAGACCCTGGAGAAGCTGGTCGAGCGCATCGGCGCCTCGGTGTGGTTCGAGGGGCCTGCGCGGCCGCAATGGCTTTCCGACCGATCATCCTGCGTAGCGCGGCACGCTGGCCTTCGATGCCGCCGGCATCGCCAAGCAGTTCGCCGACAACGACCTGGTGCTGATGGTGGGCGGGCCGTTCTTCGAGGAAGTCTGGTACGCGCCCGGCTCGCCGTTCCCGCAGGCTGCAAGGTGCTGCAGATCGAACCGGCGCCGTCGCGCCTGGCCTACAATTTCGCGGTCGATGCCGGCGTCGTCGCCGATGTCGATCGGCCCTCGAGGCGCTGTGGCAGGCGACGACCGGCATCAACGGCGCCGAGGCCCGGGCACGTCAGGAAGACGTTCGGGCGCAGAAGGCGGCGGACGACGCCGCGCAAAAGGCCCGCGTCGAAAAGGCCTGGTCGCGCACGCCGACCTCGATGGCGCGCGCCATGGCCGAGATCAGGAACGGCGCGCCCGCCGACGTCGTCGTGGTCGACGAGACCATCACGGCCAATCTCGACCTGTTCAAGACCTTCACGCTTCACGGGGCCGGACGACTACTACAGCGGCCGCGGCGGCGGCATCGGCCAGGGCGTGGCGGGCGCCATCGGCGTCGCGGTGGCCGATCCGAAGCGGCCGATCCTCTGCCTGTCGGGCGACGGCTCGTCGATGTATTCCATCCAGGCGCTGTGGACGGCGGCGCACCACGACCTGCCGGTCGTGTTCGTGATCCTGGCCAACCGCGAGTACCGCGTGCTCAAGCACAATATCGACGCCTACCGGCAGCGCTTCGATGTGAAGTCGAACAAGCCCTACATGCACATGGATCTGACCGGCCCGGTGCTGGGCTTCGTCGACCTCGCCAAGGGCATGGGCGTCGCCGGCACGCACGTCGCCAAGGCCGACGACATCCAGGGCGCCGTGGCGGCCGCCTTCAAGTCGGGCAAGCCGCACCTGATCGAGATCGAGATCGAAGGACAAAGGCGACTAGTCTGCGAGAGTCGATCGGCGATGCGCATGTTCACCGTCTGCGGAAACGGTCGAGGCCCGGCGATGCGCGCGCGCAAGCGTGAGAAGCGCCGATTCACGCCACGGTGGGCCGCCTAGGTCGCGGCGAGAAGATCTCCCGCTCCAAGAGCTCGCGGCTCGCATGTCGAGCGACGCGAGTTCATCGAGTACGCCGATAGCTGTGCCAGCATTCTGCTGTCATCGCGGGCGAGCATGACCCCATTCATGCGTTTGGACCGACGCTCCCGCGCGCTCCTGCCGGTGGAAGTATTATTCTACCCGGTGCGACCTGACGCGCGACGTCGTCCTGCGCGCAATGTTGTAGGCCTATCCCCGCTCTGACACTCACTGCGTGCAGGATCGGCAGGATGGCCGACCCTAGATGGCTACTTCTTCTCGCTTCGCTCGGTCTTGCTGAACGCCCGCACCTTCGGCCTGGTGCGCGCGGGCGGCGTTGGTGAGCATGGGCAGAGTCGTTGCCGGCGAGCAGCAGCTTCATGCCCTTGCCGATGTAGAGCTGCAGCAGCTCCTCGCTGTAGGGCGCCGCCCATGCCCGGCCACTTGCGGTGCTTCTTGCAGGCGGCGATGACCTTGTCGACGGCCTCCTGGATCCTGGGATGGCCGTTCTCGCCGGGAATGCCCATCTCCATCGACAGGTCGCTGGAGCCGACCAGCAGGGCGTCGATGCCCGGCACCGCCGCGATCGCCTCGGCGTTGCGCACGGCCTTGGGCGTCTCGATCATCACGGTGATCAGCGTGTTGTCGTCGCTGCGCCGGGTCATGTCGGCCATCTTCATCGGCGCGTAGTCGAACTGCGCCTGCCCGCCGCCCACCGAGCGGTGGCCGCGCGGCGGGATAGCGCAGGCGGTCGGCGATCTCCTTGGCCTCCTCGGCGGTGTCGACATGGGGGATCACGATGCCGAGCGCGCCGCCGTCCAGCACGCGGGTCGCCATGGCAGAGTTCGCCGTAGGGCACGCGCACGATCGGCGCGATGCCGGAATCCTGCGCGGCGATCGAGATCTCGCAGGCGGTCTCGATCGACATCCCGCCGTGCTCGAGGTCGAGGAACAGCCAGTCGAAGCCCGCCGCCTTCATCACCTTGATGATGTCGACATTGCGCACCAGCCGGACGCCGATGCCGACCGCCAGCTGGTTCCTCTTGCAGCCGCGCCTTGGCGGCGTTGATTGCGATGGCCATTGTTCCTCCCCCGGCTTTCGCCCTGTTCGCGCAACGGATAAGCTAGACGCCATGACTTTCCATGTCGAACGAGATCGACCATGTCGTGCTGCGGGTGCGAGACCAGCCGGCCATGGTGCGTTTCTACGAGCAGGCGCTCGGCTTCAAGGTCGAGCGCCGCCTGGACCGGATCAGCCTGGTGCAACTGCGCGCCGGCGCCTCGCTGCTCGACCTGGTCCCGGCCGAGCGCGGCCACCGGACGCGCCCAACATGGATCACCTGTGCTTCCGCATAGAACCGTTCGACCGTGACGCCATCGTCACGCGGCTGGCGCCGTTCGGCATATCGGTCGGCGAAACCGTCGAGCGGTACGGTGCGGAAGGCACCGGTCCGTCGGTCTATTTCCACGACCCGGAAGGCAACCAGATCGAGCTGAAAGGCCCGCTCGCCCGTCGAGCTAGACCGTCGCATTAGCGCTTGGCCGTTGCAGACGATGTGCTAGCCTCCCGGCCAAGGGGAAGAACAACACGCCGGCAACGGCGCGTGCGTCTGGGAGGAAGAGTTGATGCGTACGCGTTGGCGCTTGTGGCCGGGACTCTCGTTGCCCTTCATGATGGCGGCGGCGCCGTGCTTTGCGCAGAAGCAGGGCGGCACGCTGAAGATCTCCCATCGCGACAACCCGCCCAGCGCCTCGATCCACGAGGAATCGACGATCTCGGTCAACCAGCCCTTCATGGCGGTGTTCAACAATCTCGTGCTGTTCGATCCCAACGAGAAGGTCAACAGCCCCGACCACATCGTGCCCGACCTGGCGGAGAGCTGGGCGTGGAACGACGACAAGACCAAGCTCACCTTCAAGCTGCGCCAGGGCGTGAAGTGGCACGACGGCAAGCCCTTCACCAGCGCCGACGTGAAGTGCACCTGGGACGCGGTGATGGGCAAGGGCGACGAGAAGCTCGACATCATCCGCAAGAGCCCGCGCAAGGTCTGGTACATCAACCTCAAGGACGTGACGACCAACGGCGACAACGAGGTGACCTTCAACTCTCGGCCGGCCGCAGCCCTCGTTCCTGACCATGCTCGCGGGCGGCTATTCGCCGGTCTATTCCTGCCACGTGCCGGGCCGCGACATGCGCTCCAAGCCGATCGGCACCGGCCCGTTCAAGGTCGTCGAGTTCAAGCGCAACGAGATCGATCAAGCTGGTCAAGAATCCCGACTACTGGAAGAAGGGCCGGCCCTATCTCGACGCCATCGACTGGACGATCGTGCCCAACCGCAGCACGCGCATGCTGGGCTTCGGCGCCGGCGAGTACGACATGACGTTCGATCTGGACGTCACCTTCCCGCTGCTCAAGGACGTCAAGGCGCAGAAGCCCGACGCCGTCTGCGAAGCGCGGCCGACCAACGTCAGCTCCAACATCCTGGTCAATCGCGACAAGCCGCCGTTCGACAATGCCGGAGATCCGCAAGCGCCATGACGCTGGCGCTCGACAACAGGGCGTTCGCCGACATCCTGAGCCAGGGCAACGATCTCGACGGCGCGGTCATGCTGCCGCCGCCGGCCGGCTTCTGGGGCATGCCCAAGGAGATGCTGCCGAGCCTGCTCGGGCCACGCGCCCGACATCGAGAAGAGCCGCGCCGAGGCGCGCAAGATCATGGAGGGGCTGGGCTACGGTCCCGACAAGCCGCTCAAGATCAAGGTCGCGACGCGCAACATCGCGATCTATCGCGATCCGGCGGTGATCCTGATCGACCAGCTCAAGAAGATCTACATCGAGGGCGAGCTCGAGCCGATCGACACCACGGTCTGGTACACCAAGGTCCAGCGCAAGGACTACCAGGTGGGCATGAACCTGACCGGCGTCGGCATCGACGATCCCGACGTCAATTTCTACGAAAACTACTACTCGACGTCGGACCGCAACTACACGGGCTACAAGAATCCCGAGGTCGACAAGCTGATCGACCAGCAGTCGGCCGAGCCCGACCGCGAGAAGCGCAAGAAGCTCGTGTGGGAGATCGAGAAGAAGCTGGCCGACGACTGCGGCGCGGCCGATCATCGGCTACAACGTCGCCAACACCTGCTGGACGCCGCAGGTCAAGGGCGTCGCTGCTGCAGACCAACAGCATCTACAACGGCTGGCGTTTCGAAGACGTCTGGCTGGATCGGTGACGACGTGCGCCACCGTCCAGCCTGAAGCTCTCTCCGCCTTGCGGCGGAGTGACGAGAGGTAGCGGAGAGCTGATGGGACCTATCTCGTCCGACGGCTTCCTGCTGATGGTCCTGACGCTGTTCGGGATGTCGGTGCTGATCTTCGTGATGCTGCGCCTGGTGCCGGGCAACATCGCCGACATCCTGGTCGACGCGGCGGGCATCGCCGATTCCAAGGAGAAGGCCAAGATCACCCACGAGCTGGGCCTCGACCGGCCGATCATCGAGCAGTACGGCCAGTGGATCGGCGGCCTGTCGCGCGGCGATCTCGGCTTCGCCTATGTCTCGGAGCGACCGGCCATCGAGGAGATCGCGCCGCGCATCCCGATCAGCGCCAAGCTCGCCGGCATGGCGCTGTTCTTCTGCCATCATTATCGGCGTGCCGTTCGGCGTCATCAGCGCGGTGCGACAGAACACGCCGCTCGACTACTTCCTGCGCGTGCTCAGTCTCAGCGGCCTGTCGCTGCCCTCGTTCTGGCTCGGCCTGCTGGTGCTGATGGCGGCCGTGCAACTGGTTCGGCACGATCCCGATCTACGAGCAACGAGCCGCGCGGCTTGCTGCAGGAGTGTCGGGCTGCTGGCCATTCCGGCGGCCGTGGTGGGCTTCCGCAGCTCGGCGCTGATCATGCGGCTGACGCGATCGTCCATGCTCGAGGTCATGCGCCAGGACTATATCCGCACGGCGCGCTCCAAGGGCGCCTCCGACGATGTCGGTGAACTACGACCATGCGCTGCGCAACGCGCTCCTGCCGGTGGTCACCATCATCGGCATCGAGGCGGCGCTTCCTGGTGGGCGGCCTGATCGTCACCGAGACGGTGTTCAACATCCCGGGCGTCGCGCGCTTCCTGGTCGAGGCGATCCTGCTGGCGCGACTACCCGATCGTGCAGAACCTCGTGATGCTGATCGCCTTCGTGGTGGTCACGGTCAATTTCCTGGTCGACATGGCCTACATGGTCCTCGACCCCCGCATCAAGTACGCGGACTGGAGGCGACCATGGCCGTCATCAATCATGATGCCGAACTGGCCCGCGCCGGCGCCAATGTCACCGGATGGTGGAGCCGCATCCTCTTCTTCGCGCGCCGCTATCCGCTGGGTGCGGTCGGCGCGGTGATCGTGCTGGTCTTCGTCGCTGACCGCCATCTTCGCCGCCTTTCATCGCGCCGATGGATCCGACGACGACCGACGCCAAGGCCTCGCTGGCCCGTCCGGGCGGCGTCTTCTGGCTGGGCGCCGACTTCATGGGCCGCGACATGTTCAGCCGCATCGTCCTCGGCGCGCGCATTTCGCTCACCGTCGGCCTCGGCGCCACCTTGCGCGGCGGCATCCTGGGCATTTGCGATCGGCCTGATGAGCGGCTATCTCGGCGGCACCGTCGACCTCGTCACCCAGCGCCTGATGGACATCATGCAGTCGCTGCCGCTCCTGGTGATGGCGCTGGTCATGGCGGCGGCGCTCGGGCCGTCGCTGCGAGAACACCATCATCGCCATCGCCATCCCGCTGGTGCCGACCGTGGCCCGCGTCGTGCGCTCCAGCGACCCTGTCGTTGCGCGAGCAGCCCTTCGTCGAGGCGGCGCGCGCCGTCGGCATGGGCGAGGTGCGCATCGCCATGCGCCACGTGCTGCCCAACACCCTGGCGCCGCTGATCGTGCTCGGCACGGCGCAGCTCGGCTCGGCCATCCTGGTCGAGGCCTCGCTTTCCTTCCTCGGGCTCGGCATCCCCGAGCCGCTATCCCTCGTGGGGCCGCATGCTGTCGGAATCGGCCGCCGAGTACGTGCGCACCGCGCCGTGGCTGGTGATCTTCCCCGGCGTCGCCATCAGCCTCACCGTGTTCGGCACCAACCTCCTGGGCGACGCCCTGCGCGACATCCTCGATCCCCGTCAGCGATCCTGAGGACGGCGTTCATGACGGCACTTGCTCGAGGTCGAGGACCTCGGTACCTGGTTCTACACGCGGCAAGGCATCGTCAAGGCGGTCGACGGCGTCGACTTCAGCGTCGCCTCGGGCGAGACGCCTGGCGATCGTGGGCGAGATCGGGCTGCGGCAAGAGCATGACGGCGCTGTCGCTGATGCGGCTGATCCCCGATCCGCCGGGCCGCATCGTCTCCGGCACGGTCAAGCTCGCCGGCCGCGACCTGCTGAAGATCAGCGAAGAAGAGATGCGCCGGGTGCGCGGCAACGAGATCTCGATGATCTTCCAGGAGCCGATGACGTCGCTCAATCCGGTGATGACCATCGGCAAGCAGATCGCCGAGGCGCTGATCCTGCATCGCGACATGGACCGCAAGGCGGCGCTGAAGCGCGCCGTCGAGATGCTCGACCTGGTGCGCATCCCCGAGCCCGCCCAGCGCGCCAAGGAATATCCGCACCAGCTTTCCGGCGGCATGCGCCAGCGCGCCATGATCGCCATGGCGCTGGCCTGCAATCCCAAGGTGCTGATCGCCGACGAGCCGACCACGGCGCTCGACGTCACCATCCAGGCGCAGATCCTCGAGCTGATCCTCGAGCTGCAGCGCGAGTTCGGCGCCGCGGTGATCCTGATCACCCACGATCTCGGCGTGGTCGCCGAGACGGCGCGCCGGCGTCATCGTCATGTATGCCGGCCGCAAGGTCGAGGAGGCCGAGGTCGGCGAGCTGTTCGCCCGGCCGCTGCATCCCTACACGGTGGGCCTGCTGGCCTCGATCCCGCGGCTCGACCTGCTGCGCGGCGCAGGCCAGGACCGCACACCGACCGGCTGCAGGAGATCCCGGCATCGTGCCGCCGCTGTTCGACCTGCCCGAAGGGCTGCGCCTTCGCGCCGCGCTGCCCGCAAGGCCGACGACCTCTGCCGGCGCGAGCGGCCGGTCTACGAGCAGAAGCGGCCGGGCCACTGGGCGGCCTGCTGGCACACGCGATGGCTGGCAAGCCGAACATGCCCGTCCTCGAGGTCACCGACCTCAAGAAGCACTTCCCGGTGCAGCAAGGCCTGCTGCGCCGCACGGTCGGCCAGGTCTATGCCGTCGACGGCATCAGCTTCACCATCGGCGTCGGCGAGACGCTCGGGGCTGGTGGGCGAGAGCGGCTGCGGCAAGACCACGGCCGGCCGCGCCGTGCTGCGCCTGATCGAGCCGACCTGCGGCTCGATCGAGGTCGACGGGCACGCGACATCACCGCGCCTGCGCAAGGCAGAGCTGCGGCCCTACCGGCGGCAGATGCAGATCATCTTCCAGGACCCGTTCTCCTCGCTCAATCCGCGCATGACGGCGGGCGACATCGTGGGCGAGCCGCTGCTGGTGCACGGCGTCGCCGAGCCGCAAGGAACGCGCGCGAGCAGGTCGCCGCCCTGTTCGCCCGCGTCGGGCCTGCAGGCCCGCGCAGATGACCAACTACCCGCACCAGTTCTCCGGCGGCCAGCGCCAGCGCATCGGCATCGCCCGCGCGCTGGCGCTCGGGCCCGAAGCTGATCGTCGGCGACGAGCCGGTGTCGGCGCTCGACGTCTCGATCCAGGCGCAGGTCATCAACCTGCTGCAGGACCTGCAGCGCGAGCGGCGGCTCTCCTACCTGTTCATCTCGCACAATCTCGCGGTGGTGGAGCACATCAGCCACCACATCGCGGTGATGTATCTCGGCCGCATCGTCGAGTACGCCGACACCCGCTCGATCTTCACCCGCGCCCAGCATCCCTATACCGAGGCGCTGCTGTCGGCCGTGCCGGTGCCCGACCCGGCCATCCGGCGCCAGAAGCGGGTGCTGCAGGGCGACGTGCCGAGCCCGGTCAAGCCGCCGCCGGGCTGCCACTTCCACACCCGCTGCCCCTACGCCGTCGGCGCGCTGCAAGGTCGAGATCGCCTCCGCTGCGCGAAATCGCGCCGGGACATCACGTTTCCTGCCATCTGCGCTAGAGCTGCCTCCCGCATGGGAGGACGAGAGCGTCATGGCCGAGTGGGATTACGTCATCGTGGGCGGCGGCTCGGCGGGCTGCGTGCTGGCCAACCGGCTGACCGAGGATCCGAGCGTCAAGGTGCTGCTGCTCGAGGCGGGCCGCGCGACAAGTCGATGTGGATCGACATTCCCGCCGGCTTCACCAAGCTCTTGAACCACAAGAAGTTCAACTGGAACTTCGAGATGGAGGCCGAGGAGGGCGTGGCCGGCCGGCGCATTCCCTGCCCGCGCGGCCGAGCGCTGGGCGGCTCGTCGCTCGATCAACGGCATGCTCTATGTGCGCGGCCAGCCGCTCGACTACGACACCTGGGGCCAGCTCGGCAATCGCGGCTGGTCCTACTCGCAGATCCTGCCCTACTTCAAGAAGTCGGAGCATTTCGAGCGCGACGGCGACGACAGCCGCGGCAAGGGCGGCCCGCTGAACGTCGCCGACATGAGCGAGACGCCACGAGCTGTGCGACGCCTTCATCGATGCCGCCGCGGCGAGCGGCTTCCCGAAGAACAAGGACTACAACAACGGCGACCAGGAAGGCTTCGGCTACTACCAGGTGACGATGAAGAACGGCAAACGCCGGTCGACGGCGCGCGCCTTCCTCGATCCGGCCCGCAGCCGGCCCAACCTCCAGATCGAGACCGATGCGCTGGTGCAGCAACGTCATCCTCGAGGGCAAGCGCTGCGGTCGGCGTCGCCTACAGCGTGCACGGCCAGACGCGCGAGGCGCGGGTCAATCGCGAGGTCATCGTGTCGTGCGGCTCGGTGCAGTCGCCGGGCGTGCTGGAGCATTCCGGCATCGGCCAGCCCGAGCTGCTGCGGAACGCACGGCATCGACGGTGAGGCACGAGCTGAAGGGCGTCGGCGAGAACTACGGCGACCACTTCGCGCCGCGCATGAACTGGCGCGGTCAAGCTGCACGATCACGCTGAACGAGCAGACGCGCGGCCTCAGCCTGGTGAAGGAGGTCACTCGAAGTACTACACGACCGGCAAGCGGTGCGCTCAGCCTGACCGCCGGCGTGGTCTACGGCTTCGTGCGCACGCGGCCGGGCCTCGAGACGCCCGACATGCAGTTCCACATGGCGCACGCCAGCTACGACACGGCGCAGAAGCGGCTGCTGGAGAAGGAGCCCGGCATGACGCGTGGTGATCGGCCAGTGCCGGCCCGATCTCGCGCGGCTCGATCCACATCAGTCGGCGACGCCGGGCGCCGAGCCCGCCATCCGGCCGAACTTCCTGTCGGCCCAGACCGACCGCGACGCCACGGTCGCGGGCATGCAGATCGCCCGCAAGATCGTCGCAGCACCCGTCGATGGCCGAAGTACATCGCCTACGAGAACAAGCCGGGCAAGGACGTGCAGAGCTACGACGAGTGGCTCGACTTCGCCCGGCGCAACGGCCAGACGACCTACCACGTCGTCGGCACCTGCAAGATGGGCAGCGATCCGATGGCGGTGGTCGACGACCGGCTGCGGGTGCACGGCATCGCCGGGCTGCGCGTCATCGACGCCTCGATCATGCCGACCGTGCCGTCGGGCAACACCAACGCGCCGACCATCATGGTGGCCGAGAAGGGCGCCGACATGATCAAGGAAGACGCCAGGCCGGCGTGAAGCTCGCGGCCTAGGCGGCGCAGCTCGCCGCGTTCAGGGCGCGAAGGAGGGACCGATGGCCGAGTGGGACTACATCATCGTCGGTGCCGGCTCGGCCGGCTGCGTGCTGGCCAACCGGCTGAGCGAGGATCCCGGCACCAAGGTGCTGCTGCTCGAGGCGGGACCGGCCGACAAGTCGATGTGGATCGACATCCCGGCGGGCTTCACCAAGCTGTTCGATCGACAAGACCTACAACTGGAACTTCGAGATGGAGCCGAGGACGGAACGTGGCCGGCCGGCGCATCCCCTGTCCGCGCGGCAAGACATTGGGCGGCTCGTGCGTCGATCAACGGCATGGTCTATGTGCGCGGCCAGCCACTCGACTACGACACCTGGAGCTCAGTTCGGCAACCGCGGCTGGTCGTACGAGCGCATGTGCTGCCCTACTTCAAGAATCCGAGCACTTCGCGGGCAAGGGCGCGATACGCCAGCGCGCAAAGGCGGCCCGCTGCATGTCGGCGAGATGCACGAGCGCCACGTGCTGTGCGACGCCTTCCTCGAGGCGCGCTGAAGCTTCGGGCTATCCGCGCAACACAGACTACAACAACGGCATCAGGACGGCGTTCAAGCTACTTCCAGGTCACGATCAAGAACGGCAAGCGCTGGTCGGCGGCGCGCGCCTTTCTCGACCCGCGCGGTCGCGGCCCAACCTCAGGATCGAGACCGAGGCGCTGACCGACAAGGTTCTGCTCGAGGGCAAGCGTGCGGTCGGCGTGGCTCATACCGTGCGCGGCCAGAAGCGCGAGGCGCGCGCCGGCACGAGGTCATCGTGTCGTGCGGCGCCGTGCAGGTCACCCGGCGTGCTAGAGCATTCGGCATCGGCCAGCCCGATCCGCTGCGCAACTACGGCATCGCGGTGAAGCACGAGCTGAAGGGCGTCGGCGAGAACTACGGCGATCACTTCGCACCGCGGGTCAGATCAGCCGCATCAACCAGCGGATCACGCCTGAACGAACAGACGCGTGGTGCGTCAGCCTCCTGAAGGCGATTGCCCAGTACTACACCACGCGCTCGGGCGTGCTCACCGACAACGCGCGGCGCTGGTCGGCGCGGCTTCGCACGCACGCGCCCCGGACTGGAGACGCCCTGACATGCAGCTGCAGCGTGCCGCCGGCCAGCTACGAGGTCGGCAGGAAGCGGATGCCTGGAGTGAGCCTGGCGCGACGGTTATGCCTCGGCCAGTGCCGACCCGATTCTGCGCGGATCGATCCACATCAAGATCGGCCACGCCTGGTGAACGAAAGCCCGCGATCCGGCCGAATTTTCTGTCGGCCCGGACCGACCGGGACTGCCGCAGTGGCGGGTATGCAGATCGCCCGCAGGATCATGCAGCAGCCGGCGATCGCCAGAATATGTCGCCTTCGAGATCGACCAGGCGAAAAGGTGCAGAGCCACGACGAGTGGATCGACTAACCGGCGTTGCGGCACACCGGCGCTAATGACCTTCCACGCGTCGTCGGCACCTGCAAGATGCGGGCAGCGATCCGATGGCGTCTGGTGGTCGACTGCCGGAAACCGGCTGCGGGTCCGCTGGCATCGCCGGGCTGCGCGTGATCGATCTGCCTCGATCATGCCTGACCGTGCCATGGGCACGCTGGCCTCAACGCGCCGACGATCGCCGGTCGCGCGGAGAAGGGCGCCGGATATGATCAAGGGAACACGCCAAGTACGGGCGTGAAACTCGCAGCATAGGAGGAACGCCGATGAACGCCGATGCCAAGAGAAGCCGTCCTGCGGCATCCTGCGGGATCGACGCGCTCACCGCGGACGACGGCAGCGGCAATGCTCGCTGCCGCCACGGCGCACTGGGTCACCCAGACCGCTTTCCGCGCCGCCGCTGGTGGTGGATTGCGGCGTGAGAGGGCGATCTCGAGCGCCTACCAGGTGAGTGAGGAACGGCCGAGGCCTTCGCCACTCGAAGCATGCCGGGCAAAGGAGCACGAAGGGGCTCGCCTTCACCTTCTTCAGAAGCCGGCGCAGCTGGCCGACGGCAAGATCGAGCGGGCGGGCTATCCGCAAGGGCTCCGACCGGCGCACCGCTGCTCGATGCGGCGCCCGGCCGCGAGTCAGGAGTGCGCAAGGTCACTCCGCTGATCGTCGAGCAGGGCGACCATCACATCGTGGTCGGCGAGGCGTGGCCGAGGCGCACCCGCCCAAAGCCGTTCGAACGGGCGGCCCGATGTCGCGATCCTCGAGATGAAGGATCTCGGCGACAACGTGTTCTACGGCGGCTAGCGCAGGGACCACCCGGCGTGGCGTCCTGTCAGGCCCAGACGGCGACCCGCCGCAGCCCGTAGTACAATGTCATGATCGCGGCGGACGTTGTGCACGCTAAGCAGGCCGCCCGTCCAGGCTGCCGCGATGACGGCTCCCCGGCCGCCGAGAGGGCGCTCCGCTGCAATGGCGTTGGGCCATGCAGCACGACGACAAGGGAGCGCCGAGACGAGAGGCAGATGGCCCACGGTGTCGAGGACGCCGAACTCGGGAACTGCCGCCAGCAGCAATAGGATCACGATGGCCGCATCAGACCCGCAGGAGCGTGCGGCCGACCAGCAGGTAGAAGGCGACGCTGATCTCGACGAAGGCGGCGGCCACGGTGACGAACGAGGCGGGAAAGCCCATCGTCACGCCGGATGAGCCGCGAGGACGACGGCGGTCCATTGCGGATAGAGAAGCTTTCGGATGCCGGTCCACATCAGGCTGAAGGCCACGGTTCCGGCCAGACCGAGACACGCCGTTTCGTAATTCCGGCCGCCGGTCGAAATAGGGACCGCTCAGCGCGAGATACGCGGCGAGGCCGGCGAAGAACGCGTAGTCGATCATGTGGAAGATGCCGCAAGGGCAATTCCGACCGCATACACGGCCGCGAGGCTCCAGCGCGGCGGTCGGAACGATCGGTCGGAACAGCAGCATCGCGGCCAGGGCGAGCTGAAGCCAGCTTGAGCCAGCTCGCGTTGTCGAGCACTCGGGCGTCAGGATGGCGCGATCCCGCGGCGTGCCCAGGGTGCGACCCCGGCGTTGAGCCACAGCATGACCAGGAAGAAGCCCACGCCAACGCGGACGATCAGCTCCTCGACGATTTCCGGGTGCTGGCTCCGCCAGTGCAGCGCACCGCCAGCGGCGTTCGATGACTGAATCGACCAGGCTGCCGGCCGCCACCAGGCTCAACGACCCGATGCCCACCACCAGCAGCGTCGGCGACAGCACGTCGACAAGACCGAGAGGCGGCACGGTGGATGCCTGACTGCCCCGCAGAATCATTTGACGTGAGCCAGCGGGCTAAGCCACGATGGCCGACAAGGCGGCGATCAGCGGGCCCAAAACGGCGCTGCGCCATATTGGGCGGGTGTTTGTCATGCCACCCCTCCTGTCCCCCTGACAGGATGCGGCGTCGCCCGAGGCCTAGGCCAATGCCGCGTGGAGCCTCTATTGTGCCGGACATTTCGCACCGGTCACAAGTGACATTTGTTTGACAATCGTAGGGAAAGTCTTCGGGGCTGCGCAACTCACCCACGACGATTTGCGACATGACCAGAAGCGCACGCACCAGCACCGTCAGCAATAACGCTGAGGCCCGGCGAACAGACGCCCTGACCTTTCATATTCCTCTCCCACATGGAGAGAGGTTAGTGAGGGGGCTAAATATCGTCTTGCAACAGTCGCCAAGGCGTGGCCGCCGCCATGCATTTCTGTGATCGAGGGTGGCTGAGCTCCCAAAGTTGCCCGGCTTGCCGATGACGATAGAAGATCGTCCAGCTGCCCTCTCTTCTGTCCGGATGTGCTCCAGTTTGTTAGACAGCATGTCATCGATGGTGGTGGCGTCGCCTCCTTAACCATCCGTCCATTTTCGAATGACCAGATGTCATTCAACTCTGCCGAGCGCAGGCATCGGCGTTTCACCCTTTCACTCCAGCCTCTCCCAAGGGGGAGAGGAGGAAGATGGAAGAGGAGGGCGGATAAGTAACGCGCATCAGCCGCCGAGCAGGCCGTGCGCGCAGCGACTTCGCTGGCGCTCGACCTTCACGATAATCTCGGTCAGCTTGGTGTGGGTCGGCGCCGGCACGCCGATATAGTTGCCGCGGTCGGCGATGTAGCCGTTCATGAACTCGATCTCGGTGCGGCGGCCCTTGCGGATGTCCTGGGCCATCGACGGGCGCTGGATGTCGGCGCGCGGGTTGGGGTTGGTGTTGGAGCCCGGCCGCAGGATGCGTCTCGACCTCGTCGAGCGCCGCCTTGTCGCCTTCCGCACGCCTTGGCCAGCGTCTCGGGCTCGAACTTGCCGATCTTCTCGATGTGGTAGCCCAGCGCCTGGCCGACCCGGCACCGCCTCGCCGCCGAGCTTGATCGAGAAGCGGCGGATGGCGTCGTTGCGGTCGCAGTCGGCGCCGGTCAGGCCGGTGGCGGCCGAGACGCCGTTCTTCATGCCGTTCTGGCAGAGCTTGGACCAGCGCTCGCCCCACAGGTTGGTGGTGGTCTTGGCGCTGTCGATGCGGCCCACCATGTCGCGCAGCTCCTCGACCCGCTTGGTGATGCGGCCATGGACCTCGCCGACGCGGAACACCGTGTGCTTGTCGCCGCCCTTGGCGACGGTGCGGCGGATGCGGGCGGGCTCGAACATGTCGACCGAGATCAGCGAGGCCACCATGCCCACGGTCTTGCCCCAGCCGACCACGCCGGCGATGCGCTCCTCGTTCAGGCAGTTCTGCAGCGACACGACATAGCCGTCCGGCGCCAGGTACTGCTTGATCAGCGCCGTCGCCCATTCGGTGTCGTAGGACTTCATCGACACGAAGGCGATGTCGATCGGCTTCTGGCGCGACAGCGCCTCCATCTCGGTGAGATGCATGGTCTTGGCGTTCTTGACCGTGAACTTCTCCTCCGGCGTCACGCCGTCGAGCTCCAGCCCGCGCGTTGCGGATGGCCTCGATGTTCTCCGGCCAGAAGTCGATCAGGGTCACGTCCTCGCCGGCATGGGCGAGATTGCCGCCGACATAGCCGCCCAACGCGCCGACGCCGACGACTGCGATCTCGCTTGCCCATGGTTCGTGCTCCTTAAGCTGCCGGCAGCTTGGCGAGGAACGCCTCGACTGCCTGATTGAAACGCGCGGGCTGGTGCAGGTTGGCTGCATGGCCCGCGTCGGGAATGACCACCTTGGTCGCCCCTTGATCTTGGCCGCCATGTAGTCGGTGGCGGCGAGGAAGTTGGTGTCGTTGGCGCCGACCAGCACGAGGCGTCGGCACGGCGACCTTGTCGAGCGACTGGATCACCCGGTCGTTCTGCTGGGCCAGCATGCCGCGCGCCGGCGCCGGCGAGGCCGGTGGCGTCGCGATGGCGCGTGAGCTTGACCTCGTCGCTGGAATTGAGCGCGGCGAGGCCCCTGCGCGTCGAAGTCGGCGGCGCGCTTGTTGCGCCGTCTCGTTCCACTTGGCGCGCGCCTCGTCCTTCTTGAAGCCGGGGCCGGTGTCGAACAGCATCAGCGCGCGCACCCGGTCGGGATGGCTGGCGTTGAAGGCGAGCGACATGTAGCCGCCCAGCGACAGGCCGGCGACGATCGCCTTCTTGGCGCCCACGCACGTCGAGCAGGGCCGTGCATGTCGCCGACCGTCAGCGCCTCGGAATAGAGTGCTGGATCGCTTCGGATAGTCCGCTCTCGCCATGGCCGCGCATGTCCCAGACGATGACCTGGTAGCGGTCCTTGAGCGCCGCGACCTGGCCGTCCCACATGCGCGCGGTCGAGCTGTAGCCGTGGCTCAGCAGGATCGTCGGTCCGCTAGCCGTGGACCTCGTAGTGGATCTTGACGCCGTCGCGGTCGAGCTTGCAGCCATTCCTCAGGGCGCAACGCGCGGCTCGTCGCGGGCCCGCTCGAGATAGCGGTCGGCATCCTCCTGCAGCAGCAGGCGGTCCTTCTGCAGAGCCGACCGACGACGGCCTGCACCTTGGCGACGTAGTCGGCGCCGCTTGCGTAGCGTCCAGCGCGATGGCGCGGATCGCCCGCGCTCGCGCGGCCTGTCGAAGGCAGCGAAGGCAGCTGCCGTCGCGGTCGGCGAGCTCGCCCTTTGGATAGGGCGGCTTGTATTCGTTCCAGCCGGTGTAGGTGGCGAGCGGCACGGCGATGTCGGGCAGGCGAATGCCCGCCGCCTCGTTGCCGTCGGCATCGACCCTGCAGACCAGCGTGCGATAGGCGCCTGTCGGCCGGCTCGGGTTCACCCAGTCGCCCGGCGGCGCCACCCGGTTGGTGACCTTCACCACCGCGGCGCCCGGCATCGGCGGGGAAGCCCGTCTTGTCGGGCTCGACCAGGCGTGCCGTCGGCCAGCGTCGGCACGCGGCTGGGCGGCGGCGCCTTGCCCGACACCACCCACTCGTCGAGCGCCACCAGGCAGCGCGCGCACGGCCGGCATGGGATTGTGCGGGTTGCGCGGATTGACGTTGGGGCCGGGGTCGGTGGTGGCGCCGGCGCGGCCGCCATGCTGGGTGCCGGCGATCATGTAGACGCGGCGTGTTGTCGGGCAGCGCCACGTCCTTGCGTGCCGAGCGGATCGGTGGTGCAGCAGCGAGGCGCCCTTCTGCCAGTACTCGGTCGAGGTGTTGGTCTCGATCAGCATGCGGATCCGCAGCCGTCGCCGCGGAACAGCGAGCCCTTCTTGCTCGGTCAGCGGGATCGTCGAGCGTCGCCGTCGAGAACGGGAACTCGTTCTCCGGGAAGCCGTGGTCCTCGTGCTGGGTGCTGGTGCGCGCTGGCTGGCTGAACGGCATGTTGAAGAACATGCGGCCGACGCCGGCGATGTGGCGAATGGATGCCGTCGAAGACCTTGCGGCCCTGCTTCGTCGCGATTGAAGCCCGCGGAGATGTGGTGGCGCAGGTAGCGGCCGGCCTGCGAGAAGCCGATGGCCAGCGCATGGGTGATCCGGCCGGCCGGTGGCCGTCGATCGCCGCCGGATCGTAGCGCAGGCCAGCTCACGAAATCGCGGGTGGCGGCGAAGCCCAGCCCTGGACCTTGGGGTTCCTGGCCTCGTAGTGGAATTCGTAGAGAAGCCCGGCTTGGGCTTGGTGCCGTCGCGCAGCTTGATCGAGCGGCGCGTCGACGAAGGTCCACTGGTCGAGCGGCACCTCCTGCGGCTGGTCGTCGGCGCGCTCGCGCACCGTCAGCAGCGCGCCGCGGCTCGTTCCAGCGTGGCCGCCTCGTAGGAGAGCTTGAAGGCCTCCAGCGCGCCGCCGCGCGTGCCCGAACACGAACTCCTCGCGCACGGTCTGGACGATCGGGCTTGCCGTCTGTCGGTGGCCACCGGCGCGGTCAGCGCCAGCCCCATGTTGGCGCGCGGCGCATCGGGGTCCCAGCCCGACCAGACGATGGTGTAGCCCTGGCGCATCGGGAAGCCGTTGCCGACATCGGCCATGGTCTTGGGATCGTTCACGCCCTGCGGACCGTCGGCGATGTTGCCGAACAGCATCTTGCGGCCGCGATTGTTGACCTCGTAGAGGATGCGGCCGTTGCCGCGGGCCGGATCCTTGGGCCGCAGGATGAAGATGTCGGTCGCGTACTCGACCATGCCGCGCTCGTTGCAGCGGCGCCTTGTCGATCAGGGCGATGCCCTTGTTGCCGGGTCGCTTCGGGATCGACCTCGCCGCGCGGCGACGCCGATCACGCGCTCATAGGCGCCGACCTCGCCGAACGATGCGCCGTCGGCCAGGGCTTCGATGCCTTGATGTCGAGCGACAGCAGCACTTGCCGCGGCCTCAGGCGACGGCGGGAAGTTCAGCTCCACGCCGACGCCGTCGGGATCGTAGAGGAAGATCTGCTGGCCGCCGGTGCGCGGCGATGATCTGCTCGCGGAACTTCACCTTCTTGGACTTGCAGCGCTTGCGCACGCCGGCGATGTCGGTGCGCGGCGAAGGCGATGTGGTCGAAGCGGCCGGTGTCCTTGAACTTCTTCTTGGTGCCGCGCACGACGATGCCCTCGCGCGGCTTGCGCGTGCCCAGCAGATGCACGGTGGCGACGCCGCCCGGAATAGAGCCAGTAGCCGGGAAGCCGAGCGGCGGACGGTCGCCGTTCTTCGAGGCCCAGCACCTCGCAATAGAACTTCTTGGTCTCGCTCAGGTTCGACGGTTCGATGGTGTAGTGCTGCAGCGCGCCAAGCGGCATGGTGTGTCTCCGGTGATGTCAGACGAAGGTGAGGTCGGCATCGGCGCCCATCATCCAGGCGCCGACGGTTTCGAAATGGGAGAGCCGGCCCTGCAACTGCTGGGTCACGGTGTGGATGTCGCGGAAGCGGCGCTCCAGCGGATGGCTCTCGAAGATCGCGGTGGCGCCGGCGGCATTGTAGGCGAAGTCGACCGCCTCGCGCGCCTTGTGGATGGCGTGGGTCGAGGCCATGCGGATGGTGATGCGCTGGTCGACCGTGAGCTTGCCGCCGGCTGGCGATGCGCCTTCCAGATGTCGGCCATCGACTGCAGCAGCAAGGCGCGCGCCGAGCGGATGCTCGACCTCGGCCTGGGCGAGGTTGGTCTGCACCACGGCATTGTCGCGGAGCGGGCTCTTGCGCGCCGCGCGGCACCTTGTTGCGCGCGCACGTCGACGAAGCTGTCGAGCGCGGCGCGGGCGATGCCGCAGCGCCACGCCGGCGAAGCCGACCTCGTAGCAGGTCATCGCCGACATGCGGTAGAGCGGGCCGGGCTCGCGGCATTCCTTCCGATGCGAAGTCGCGCGGTGATCGAATGGTCGGCGCGCACGAAATGGTCGGTGAGCGCGAACTGGTCGCTCGCCGTGCCGCGCAGGCCGACCGTGTTCCAGATGTCGGTCCATGCGACGTCGCTCGCTCGGCACCAGCATGGTGCGCTCGACGCTGCTGGCCGTCGGCGCCGAGCCGCGGCGAGCCGTCGGCCTGGTAGATCGGGCAGTGCGCGCCGAGCCAGGTCGCGTGCCGGCCGCCCGAGGCGAAGGCCCAGACGCCGGTGACCCTGTAGCCGCCCTCGCACTCGATCGCCTTCGACCTTGGGGCCGGGACCCCAGGCCAGCACGGCGCGCGGATCGTTGCCGAAGATCTCCTGCGCCACCGGCAGGTCGAGATAGGCCGCCGACATGGCGCAGCCGCCGGCCTGGCTCAGGCACCAGGCGGTGCGAGGCGTCGGCGCGGGCGATGGTCTCGATGACATGGAAGAAGGTGATGGGATCGGTCTCGATCCCGTTCGACGAGCGCGGCAGCAGCAGGCGGAACAGCTGCGCCTCGTGCAGTTTGTCGAGCAGCGCCGGCGGCAGCCGGCGCGTTGTCCTCGATCTCGTCCGAAGCCGCCTCGACCGCCGGGCCGCAGCGCCTCGGCGCGCGAGATCACGGCCGGATCGCCGGCGAGGTCGGCGGAAGTCGGGATCAACGTATCCAAGGCCAGCTCCTCTTTGAGTCGCGGCAATGCAGTCAGGCCGTCGACGCCCAGTTCCTTGTCGATCTGCTCGATCGACTTGCCCCTGGTCTCGATGCCGAAGAAATAATAGACCACCCCGGCCATCAGGAACCAGCAGCCGAGATAGAGGAAGGCCGTCGGGATCTGGGGCAGCGGCACGTCGGGCTTCAGGTAGTTGCTGGAGCCTACGATCAGCGCCAGGCCCGACCGGACCGATGATCTTGCCGATGCCGCCGAAGCCATAGGCCGAGCCCATGCCGGTGGTCTTGCAGGTGCGACGGCCAGATCTCGGCCGCGTAGGGCCCGACAATGGCAAAGCCGCCGTCGGCGAAGAACATCGCCGCCGCCAGGATCAGCCAGAAGGCCGAGACGCCGAACAGCGTGGCGTTGTAGTTGTAGCCGGCCAGGATGATCAGGATGCCGGCGCCGAAGCCCAGCAGGCCGCCCGAGTTGCGCCGCCCGATCTTCTCCGAGAGCCAGGAGAAGGAGAGGCGCCCGATGAAGCCGACTGACGCTGAGCAGGATCATCATCTTGGCGGCTTCCTGCGGCGTCACCTTCAGCAGCAGCACGAACAGCGCCGGCGCCCAGAGCGCCGACGCCGTAGACGCCGGTCTGCGCGCCGGCATTGCCGAGCCACGACACCAGCAGGCTGCGCGGATACTTGAAGAGATCGAACCAGTTGGTCTTGACGACGCGGCGTTCGACGTCGGCGCGGTCGGCAACGGCAGGGTCGTCGGGCTCGACCTGCAGCGCCCAGGCGAGCGACTTGCGCGCCTCCTCGAAGCGGCCCTGCGCGGCCAGCCAGCGCGGCGATTCCGGCACCCAGATGCCGCACCAGCAGGACCGACCAGCGCCGGCAGGACGCCGATGGCGAACAGCAGCGCGCCACTGGTCGCTCGCCATGAAGGCGCGCCAGCACAGCGCCGAGGCCGACGCCGAGCGGGATGACGCAGGTGACCAGTCCGCCGACCCAGCCGCGCTTGGAGGTCGGCATGAACTCCTGCACCAGCGGCAGGTCGACGCAATAGAGGCCGCCGACGCCGACGCCGACGAAGAAGCGCATGATCGTGAGATAGATCCAGCCATTGTCCGGCGTGAAGTAGAGCAGGCCGGTGGCGATCGAGAAGTTCAGCACCGTGCCGATGAACACCTTGCGCCGGCCGATGCGGTCGGCGATCCAGCCCCAGACATAGGCGCCGATGATGGCGCCGACGCCGGAGCTCAGCAGCACGATGGCCGACTGGCCGAAGGTGAGCTTCCACGGCCCGATCAGGAAGGCCAGCACGAAGCCGATCAGGAAGTAGTCGAAGAATTCGAGCGCGTCGCCGATGATGGCGGCGGCGAGGATCTTGCTTCTGGTTGCCGGTCAGACTGGTCTGCCGGTCGAGAATCGTCGAACATGGCATTTCCCTGTGCGCATCTGTTTGGGGCCGGATGCGCGCACGGTCATGCCGTCCTGAATGCGAACGCTACGCCGTCGCGCCTTCGGAGTGCCAAGCTTTTGGCGGCGCACGTTTGCCCGTCGAAACGCAGCGCTGCATTGCAGCGGCGAGCTTTGGTAGTTTGAGCCTGAACTGGGGGAGACCGTCATGCATTGGACCGACCGTCGCCGGCGCTTCCGCGCCCTTCTCGCCGGGGATCGCTGCGTCCATCCGGCCTCGGTGTTCGATCCGATCTCCGCCCGTATCGCCGAGGATCTCGGCTTCGAGCTCGGCATGTTCGCGGGCTCGACAGCGCTCGCTCACGGTGCTTGGCGCGCCCGACCTGATCGTGCTCACACTGTCTGAATTCGCCGGCCAGGCCTACCGCATCAACCGCGCCGGCAACCTGCCGCTGATGGTCGATGCCGACCACGGCTACGGCAATGCGCTCAATGCCAAGCGCACCGTCGAGGAGCTCGAGACCGCGGGCGTCGCGCGGCTTCGAGCCTCGAGGACACCGACCTGCCGACGCCTCACGGCACGACCAAGCCGCGCCTCACCTCGATCGCCGAAGGCGTCGGCAGAGATGAAGGCGGCGCTCGTCGGCCGCCAGGACCCGGCGCTGTGCATCGCCGGCCGCACCAGCGCCATCTCGATCAGCGGGCCTCGACGACGCCATCGCCCGCGGCAAGGCCTACGAGGAGGTGGGCGTCGACGCGCTGTTCTTCGTCGGCGTCAGGACGCGGGCCGGGCTCGATGCGATCTCGCGCCGCGACCAAGCTGCCGCTGATCACTGGGCGGAGGATCGCCCGAACTCGCCGACCTTGCCTATCTCAGTGCGCGCCGCGTGCGCATCGCGCTGCAGGGCCATCAGCCGTTTGCCGCAGCGGTCAAGGCGGTTCACGACACGCTGAAAGCGCTCGCGACGGCACGCCGCCGTCAAGCGCTGCAGGCGTGGCCGACGCCGAACTGATGAAACGCGTGACGCGCGACGCGCGACTACGCGAAGTGGACGAAGGAACTTCTTGGGCGGCTGACCGAGCTGAGATCCTGCCGTCGGCACCAGCGTCACCGCGACGCCGTAGGAATGCGACTCGCCGCCCAGGATCACGCCGCTGCAGCGGCGCTCACGTCGGAGAAGTCGCGGCCCCAGGCGACGGCGACATGGTCTTCCTTGGCTACGAGGTCGTTGGTCGGATCGAGCTGCACCCAGCCCGCCGGCTCGCCGCACCACACGCGACCCAGGCGTGGCTCGCGTCGGCGCCGCGCAGCTCCGATCTTCCTCCCTGAGTGCGGTGCGGATGTGGCCGGGACGACGTGCGGCGAGGCCGTGGGCGCGCAGCGCCGCGATCTCGACATGGGCGAAATCCTGGCAGACGCCGGCCCTGCCGGCGAATACTTCGGCGAGCGGCGTGCTGATGTCGGTGGCGCCCGGGTGATACTCGAAATCGGCCCTGATGCGCGAGGTGAGCTCGCGCGCCGCCGCCAGGATCGGCCGGCCTGACGTGAATGACGTGGCGCCATAAGCCTTGAGAATGTCGACGGCCGGCACCGGGGGCGAGTCGTAGACGAATTCGCTGCTGCTTCGACCGGGCAGGGAAGCCGTCGCCCGCGAGCGCGCGGCGCGGATCTCCTCCCACGGCGGCGTCAAGTCGGCCGGCGGCGGATCGGCAAAGCTCACCTCGACCGCGGCGCGCACTTCGATGTCGAAGCGGGTGTGGGGCTTGTCGATGCGATAGAATGTCGATGATGTGGTTGCCGAAATGGTCGAGATGCTGAACGCGCCAGCGCCGGCACCGGATGGGTCTCCGATGCCGATCGAGGTGACCTTCTGGCCGGGAAACTCGGCGCGCGCGCAGATGGGCGATGATGCGCCGAGTCGACGCTGCTGGCGTAGGTGTAGGAGGTGCGATGCGAGAGCAGGTACTTCAGCTGAGCCTCCCGCTCAAGCCGTCGAGGACCGACGGCCTGCGCCGCCGGCACGTGGGAGAAATAGGCCCGGGTGATCGCCTCCGAGAGCTGGTCGAGCTTGTGATCGGTATCGGTCGCGATGTCGCAGCAGCGTCAAAGCGCCAGCCCCTCATGCCGCCACGACCTGTTCGTCGCCGGCGAACTGGCTGGCACGGCGGCGTTGAGGTCGTGGTCGAGCGATCCGGGAAGCGCCGGCGCGTGCACGCCCAGACGCGCGCGAGACAGGTCGAGATGCCCGTCGATGGTGCGAAGCTGGAAGACGCAAGCGAGCGCGGGTTGCTGTCGTCAGCATCACGAGATCGAGCACCGGCGCGAGCTGCAGCTGGCCGAGGGATAGCGCCGGTGCGGTAGGTGATCGTGCTGTCGCAAGCTCCAGCGCCACCCATCGCGGCGTCCCAGTCGATCGGCGACTGGGTGAAGGGAGCCGAACGCGCCGGTGACCACGAACTTCGCCCGCTCGAGCGTCGTCCGAGATCGAGGAACACGCCAGCCCGTGCCGCGCGTCATGTTCTCCTGGGCGAGGCCGAGCAGGATGGCGACGAAGCGCACGATGTCGTCGAGCGCGGCCAGCAGCGGATCGCAGGTTGCCGCGCGCCGCCCGCAGGCGCTGGCGGACCTCGGCCATCACCGGGCCGAGCTCGCCGTGATCATGTCGACGGAGAAGCGGTCGCGCATCGCGCCGGTCAGGCGCTGGATGGCGTCGAGCACGGTGATCAGGCCCGCTGTCGTCGGTGGCGACGGCGCCAAGGCCCTGCTGGAAGGCGGCATTCTCCGGCGCCGACAGCGCTGCGAGCGCGGTCCATGAGGATCGGCCTGGCTCCAGCAGGCGGCCGAGCAGGCGGAGCTCGATCGCGTCGCGCGGGCTCACTGCGCCCTGGGCCAGCTTTGGTGGCCGTGGTGCGCAGCAGCCGGGGCATCGTTGTCCGAGCCGCTCGATGTAGCGGCCCAGCCGGTAGGGATTGTCGGCGACGCGGCTTTGCAGGTCGGCGCCGCCGCGCTCGACCGCCAGCTGGTGAAAACGCCGGGTCGGAGGGACCTGCGTCGGCCGCGTCCTCGGCCAGCGCCCAGACGTCCTTCAGGGTGCCGTTCAGCCGGCCCGGCGAGCGCAGAGCAGTGTATCGCCGGCCGGCTCGCGCGCCAGCCCGCCCGGCAGCACCGCGATAGCGCGTCGCCGTCGGCGCTCGACGAAGACGCGCGCACGACCACTGCAGCCGGCGCCAGGCTGGTGCCGTCCCACGTCGGGGCTGAGCGACGGCGTCACGGGGTACTGCGCCACGAACTGTCCCGGTTGCGCGCGGATCTCGGCCTCGAACGCCTTGCGCTCGGCAGGGTTCAGCATGCCGACGACGATCGGCTCGCGGTCGGCGCCGAGGCAGCGCCGCACGATCATCAGGTCGAGGTTGGCGGCGAGCGCGAAGGCAGTGCTGCCGGCTCGCCCAGCCACCACACGTCGAGCGACGGCAGGCTGAGCGGCTGCGCCGAGCAGATGCTCGCTCAGGCGCTCGAGGAACGGCATCAGCGCCGGCGTCTCGACCACGCCCGAGCCCAGCGCGTTCGGCGAGCGTGATCTTGCCGCTGCGCGCTGGCTCGAACCATGCCGGTGACGCCCAGCGCCAGATCGGCGCGCAGCTCCAGCGGAGCGATCGACGAAGGCGCTGTCGAGGCGGCGCAACAGCACGCGGACGGGGCGCAGGCCGGCCAGGGCCGATCGACACCTCGCCGTCGCGCGCCGCGAGATCGCCGCCCTCGACCAGCGGCACGCCGAGCATGCGCGAGAGATAGACATGCTCGAAGATAGGTCGCCGACAGCGAGCCCGGCGTCAGCACGGCCATGTTGGGTTGCGCACGCCGCCTGGCGCCATGGCGAGCAGCGATCGTGCCAGCGGTCGACGAAGGGCCGGAGATGGCCGCACCGGGATGGAGGCGGAATGCCTCGGGCAGGCTTCGGGCCAGCACGCGGCGCATCTCGAGCGCATAGCCGATGCCGGACGGCACCTCGGTATGGTCGGCCAGCACGTGCCAGCGACCGCTGCCCAGCCGCGCACCAGGTCGACGGCGTAGTGGGCGAGATGGCGCGTCGGCGCCATGCCGTCCATGACCCGGCAGGGCCGCAGGAAGTGCCGGTTGGCGTGGACCAGCATCGGCGGCAGCCGGTGCTGCGCGAGCAGCGTCTGCGGGCCGTAGAGATCGGCCAGGACGGCGTCGAGCAGGGGCCGGGCTGGCCGAACGACACCGGTCTCGATCTCGGACCATTCGTCGGGCGAGACCACGAAGGGCAGCGGATCGAACGTCAGCGCGGCGCGCCGCGGCGATCGTCGAGCAGGTTGACCGTCGCGCCCGACTCGAGCTACCGGCGCGCGCTTTCCACGCGCTCGCCCAGCGCCGCCAGGCAGCGCGCGGATGACGCTTAAAATGCCCCTGCCGAGTGATAGCGGATCACTTCTGGCCGGTGACCAGTTCGTCGTATGCGCTAGCCTGGCGAGAAGAAGAGAGGCCGCGCAAACGACTCCATGGGCCACGCGGCTGAAGAGATGGGAAGAGATGGAATCGCTCGCACGGCGGGGGCAGGGTCTGCGGCCCGCAGGGGCGCTGCCTGGAGCCCTCATGCCTCCTCTGCCATGCGGTGTCCTGCACGAACAGCCGAGGAATTTCCGGTATTTCCGGTATTCCGGTGGAGTGCGGCAAGTCAGTTTTTGCCCGCGGAGGAGGACTCCGAAAGTCGAGACGCTGAAACCGCGGATCAGATTACGGGCAGAAGATCCGTGCAGGAGGTTTCCGCACAGTTTCCGCCATGCCGGGCGGCGCATACGGGCAGACCGCAGCGCCCGTGGAGAGCGATTGATGTTGCTGAACGGATCTGGCGCGCCGGATTGCTTGCAGGCAGTTTCCGCCCTTTCCGCCGGTCGTTCTCCAGTCCCACCCAAGATGGTGCGCTCCAGGCGCATCGCGTCGGCTCCTTTTCCGCAAGGGAGGCATATGCATTTGCTGAAGCGAAGTCCAGTATCTGTTTAGTAAAAATTAACCAGCCGGCGCGTCTCGGCCTAGACCCGCCGCAGATCAAGGTGAGCGGATGCTCCGGGACGTTTGTCGAGCGGCGCGGGGTTCCGGGAGTTCGCGCCGGGCAGGATGGCCGGTCCGGGAAGAAGCGGGCGCGGCGGCGGGCTTCGGCCTCGTTGGCGTTGACCGGCATGCGATCGTAGTTGCGGCCGCCGGGATGGCGCGGCGTGATTAACCGCAGCGCGCCCAGCGAGCGGCCGCTCCAGCTGTCGTGGATGTCGAAGGTGAGGCGGCGCATGCTCACCGCGATGGTCGGATGCAGCGCGCGTTGACCGGTGGCCAGGCGCGGTAACGCACGCTGCGGCCACGTATTCGCCGGCCGCGCCGGTGGCGCGCAGCGGCAACGAGCGCCAGCCGTTGCAGGCGATGATGTGGCGCTGCTCGTTCAGACCCGCCGCCTTGACCTGCACAGGCCGCTCGAGCGAAGGTCGACATAGCGCACCGGTAGCCGCCACGCCGCCCGGCTCCTCGCGCCAGCGACGTGCACCGACGCCAACGTACATGGCGCAGCTGGAGCTCGATGCCACGCTGCGCCGCGCCACCGATCCTGGAGAAGCGGAACTCGAAGTGCGGCGCGAACCATTCGGGCGCGAAAGCGGTAGCCGGCTTCGCTCGAGATCGGCGAGCACGCCAGCTGAATCCTGCCAGACGAAGTGCGGCAGCATGAAATCGTCGTGCAGGCGCGTGCCGCCACAGCGGCTGAGCGGCCGCTCGGCGAGGCCGGTCCCAGAAGCTGCGCGAGCCAGGCCGCGCGGCGAGTCCCTGCTGGGCCACGCTCATGCGCCAATGCGGCGGGCATCTCCAGAGGCGCGCTGTTCGCAGGTCCCCGCCGACCGAGCCCGCCGTGTCGGGCGTGGTTCAACTTGTCCGATGCAGGGCTCGGTGCGGTTGCGTGTTGCCGGTCGCGTCGACTCAGCAGAGTTGCGGAAGATGCGGTCGACCAGCCACGGCGGCGTCTGCCGGCCGGGAGCGATCTGGCGGGAAGGCGATCTCGAAGCTCGTGCAATGCGTCGTTGCGCGCTTCGTCGACGCCGCGGGGATGCTGAGCTGGTCGGGCCGATGAACAGGCCGGAGAACAGGCTAGGAGAGCGACGGGTGGTTGAGCCACGGTAGCCTCAAAGGCTTGAGCCAGATCGGGCCGGCGCAGCGGCAGACGGGAGATCGGCGGCCGAGGGCGCTCAGAGGTCGCGGCGAAGTTGCCGCCGCCCGGTGCCGGTGTGCCAGCAGGCCATCGACCATGAACTTCTGGGCCCAGCCGGTCTCGCGCGCCATTCTCGTGAACGATCTCGGTCTTGTCCACGAGCTCGGCCAGCTCGCCGAGGATGGATATTGACCTCGATCACGCCGGGTTGGACGTGTCGTGGAAATTGAGCAGGCGCGGATCGCTGCCGGGCGGCGGATAGCCTTCGATGAATACCGGCTGGCCGGGTTCCTCGGCGATGTCCTCGACGGTGACGGAGTCGAGATAATCGGTGCGCTCCGTCGGCGGCATGAAGAACGAGGGTGGCCGTCGCGCGGTTCGGAAGGCCGGGCGCTCAACGCGATGCCGGTAGCGGACGTGCCGTTTCCGGCTTGCCGGCAAAGGTGGGCGCCAGCGCGCGCCGCCGGGCTCGCGCCGCGCTTCACCGTCGCCGTTTGTCTCGAGAGAGGGCGCGCTCCTGGCGCCGCGGCACCGGCGCGCGGCGGAAGGCTTCCGGCGGCGGCGGGTCAGGATGCGGCGCCATCGGATCGGGCTCGGCGATGAAGTCACGATCGCCGGCGCCGTCTGGAACAGCGAATCGGGCGACGGCAGGCGATAGCCCGATCGGCGATCGCCCGGGATCAGACAGCCTTCTCCGGGCGCAGAACCACGGCCGCTGCGCCAGCGTGCGTGGCCGTTCTGAACGCCGCGTGTATGGCGCCATGGTCACGTGGCCTGACGCGAAGCGACGGGCTGTCGAGACCCTTCTCGACACGCGGCGACAGGCGCTCGCGTTTCAGCATGGGGTCGCGGACCTTGGCAAATCGATCGTGACGTTGGCTCGGCAGGCGCCGCTCGCGCACCACAGGTAGTACCAGGTGTCCTCAGAAGCGAACAGGTAATTGGGGTCGAAGCAATCGTTGCTGGGCAGCGCAAAGCGATGCGCCGTCTCAGGCGTGAACCCGTCGACGGACCAGCGCAGAGATGTGGGGATCGCGCCAGATCTTCCTCGCCGTCACGCGGCGCCAGTGGCAGAGCTGAGCGCCCAGGCGCGGCAACTGCTCAACCGGATCTGTTGCCCTGGCAGAAATGCAGCAACGGGCCGGTGACGCCGAAGCGATCGGGCGGAAGCGGCGGAACAACACGCCGGCCAGCCGCCGCTTCTCGGACCAGCGCCAGCCGTGTTCCGCCTTCATCGCCGTCCATGTCGTCGATGAAGCAGGATCGGCTCGCGCCGCCCGCGGTCAGCGCACGTCGCCCCCTTGCCGATGTCGCGCTCGATCGCCTCGCCGACGGCAGGCTAATGTCGCCATTGCTCGGTCGGTGTAGGGGCTCGTGGTGCGAACGGCGTCTCAGTAACCCGTGCTGGTGGTATCGTAGAATGTGCCATCGGCCTTCTCGGCCTCGCCCTCGATCAGCGCGCTCGACGGTTCGGGCGTGCAGGCGAGGGAATAGCCTTCGCCGGTCAGCAGGGCGATGTGGATCGAGGCCGATCCAGCCGGCGCCACGGCAGGTAGACCTCGCGCAGGGCGTGGAGGTCGGTGAAGTCGTGGCTCGGACCTCGGGTCCTTCTGAAAGCGACACCGTCCGGCATGGCTGGATCAGGTAGCGAAGACAAAGCGTGCGGCGAAGAAACCGAGATGGCGCAGGATGGTGAACCGAAGCCAGCCGCTGTCCGCGGCTGAGCCCATGGCGAGGACAGCGTCTCCTCGCCAGTCCTGCACGCCCGGCTTCAATGCGCACGATGTAGCCGATCTCCTGTTGCAGCCGCGCCGTTGAGGCCGACGATGAAATCCGATGGTACGCTGCTTGTTGCGATCGACCTTGGCGACCAGGCCGAGAGCAGCGGTCCCCGGCGGCGTCACCTTGCGAAACGGCGCGATCTCCACCTCGGCCGAAACGAGGGTCGTAGGCGAAAGGCCACTGCTCGGCCTGAGGCTCCGAGGAAGAAGTCGAACGGATTGATCACCGTATCTGTCGGCGACGAGGTCGACCACGACCTCGAACAGCCCGGTCTTCTCGGAAGACCAGGCTGCGCGCCAGATGGTTGCCCACCTGCGGGTCCTGCCAGTTGATGAGTGCCTTGGGCTCGACCGTGAGCGAGTAGGACAGCACCGATGTGCGCGCATGCGGCGCCGGACGATCGCGCGTTGGGCCGGACGCGCCACGGGCCTGTCGTATCAGGTAGGTCGTTCGATGATGCAGCGTGACCTGGATGACCATGCTACCGACCTGCTGGATTCCGCTATCCAGATACACTTAGCAAGTGACATGCCATCGAGGCTATGGGTTCATGGCTCCTCTTCCCAGCTATTCTCCTCTCCCCCGCCAGAGAGAGGTTAGTGAGGGTTGCACGAGATGTCGATACACCTCACCCTAGCCTCTCAGGGGAGGAAGAGGCCTATGAAGCGAAAGAATGAACAGTGCTGAAAACCGCCTCAATGACCGACTATTTGACCTCACAGGAAGGTGGCCTTGGTGACCCGGCGGCAGCCACTGGCCTAGACTTCTGAATGGTCAGGCCTTTGCCGCCACGGTGCCGACATCACCTGTACCAGCCGCAAGCTCGAGGCTTGCGAGAAGGCCACCGTGGAAGTCCGGGCGATGGTGCTGAGCTGCGACTTACGCCCCAATGTGGCGGGCATGGCGGAGCTCGGCAGACGGTCGACGCGGCCTATCTGCCCAACTAAGCGAGTCGACATCCTGGTCAACAACGCCGGCTCCTCGCCACTGGCGCGCCTTCTCGCGGAAACAGCCAGCTCTTCGCCGCATAGTGTCGCTCACTTCAAAGCCCCGTTCCGCTGATGTCGCTGGTGGGCAGCCGCATGGCCGGCGGGCGACGGGCGGCCTCCGATCAATCAACGTCCTCCGAGCGCCGGCGCGCTGCAGGCCGCGGCGCGCAGATCGCGCCCCTATGCGGCGCCAAAGGCGGCCCATGAACGCCGCTCACCGAAGCCTTCGCTCATTCGAGTGCCAGGCCCAAGGTGCGGGCCAGACACCATCTCGCCCGGCCGCTTCCTGACCGATGTCTCCAAGGCCTGGCCGGAGCGAGGGCTTCAAGCTCAACGCCGACCGCGGCGCTCAAGCGCAGCGGCCAGCCGGAGGAGATCGTGACGGCGGCGCTCTATCTCGCCTCGTCGTCGAAGTCGAGCTTACCACCGCGCGGATCGCTGGTCGTGCGTCGACGGAGGAATCGCCTGATGAAGATGAGAAAGCCGGCGTCTCTGACGGTCTGCGGCGCGCCGCTGGCGCCGTTCGCCGAAGTCCAAGCCCATCCCGGTAACGATCTGAGGTCGCGATCTCGGTCCGCCCGGCGAGGGGCGAGGTTCTGGTCAAGGTGGGCGGCGGCCCGGGCTCTGCCATTTCCGACCTGTCGCTGATCAACGGCGACCGGCCGCGGCCGGTGCCGATCGATGCTGAGCCACGAGGGCGCCGGGCGGAGATCGTCGATAGTGGGCCGAAACTAGGGCGTGCACGACGTCAGAAGGTCAGCGACCATGCACTCGCCCTACGCCTTCAGCGTGAGACTGCGGCCGCTGCCGGCGCTGCCTCCAGGAGGCCGGCCCTATGTCTGCAGAGCGCTCGATCTCGCCGCGCGCGCATGCGGAGCCAGCTGCCTCGCCGGCCATTCCGTCAGGCTGCACCTGGACGGCAGAAGCGCCGGTGAACCATCACTCCGGCGTGTCGTGCCGCGCCGAGTACGCCGTGGTCGACCGCGGCTCCGATCGGTGGTGATCGACCCGACCCTGCCGGCGCTCGACGTCGCGGCGCTGTTCGGCGCTGCGCCGTCGGAATGACCGAAGGCGTGGGTGCGGTGATCAACACCGCGCCCAGGTGCAGCCGGGCAGTCACGGGTGGCCATCGTCGGCCTGGGCGGCGATCGCGCAGGCGCTTGAAGCGGCTGATGGGCGCTGTGTTGGCGGGCGCCGGCGCGCATCGTCGCCATCTGACCTCTCCGACGACAAGCTGGAGCTCTCGCGCGCCAGCTCGGCGCCACCGACCGCACGGTGAACGCCAAGGACGTCGGCGATCACGTGCAGCAGGTTTCGCCGATCTCACCAACAGCGGCGTCGTACTGCCTTCGACCTCGCCGGCACCATCAAAGGCGATGGGACGGCCTATCTGGTGACGCGCTGGGGCGGCACGACGGTGACACGGCGGGCCTCTCGCCGATCGCCGCCGACTTCTCCTTCAAGAAGCAGAGGCGCGCTGGATCGGCGAGGAAGGCCATCAAGGAGCAGCGACTATGGGAAGCTGCGTGCCGGTGCGCGACATCCCGCGCTTCGTCGCGCTCTACCAGCAGGGCGAAAGCTTTGCGATGACCGCATGATGACTGACGTGGCTGATCGCAATGAGGGCTTCGACCGGCTGCAGGACGTGGCCACGGTGCGATCAGGTTTCTCGTGCCAGCATGAGCGTGTAGCGATGGCGCTTTCCGTCGCCGTCGAAAGTCCGTGCAGGACGAAGGGTCGCGCGATCTCGATGGCGACTCAGCGCCACCTTACTCGAAGTGACGCCGCTGGGTTCGTCTTTCATCGACAGTCGAGCAGATGGTGGGGTCAGGCTACCCCACCGCATTTTTCCGTTGCGCGAGGGCGGACGGCGTGGCCGCTGGCGCGCTCAAGCGCCATGACGATGATCGGCACGAGGTCAGCGCATGTACACGCGCCCCTCCCATCGCGACGCAGATCTGGCGGTGATAAGCGATCGTCGAACGCATCGAGGCGCTGGCGCGCCGAGGGCACAGCAGCTGGTGCTGAAACCGGCGACCTTCATCCGCGCCGCCTGGACGGTCTACGAGCGCGCGGGCTTCAGCCGCGCGGGCGGTCATCAACTACCCGGTCAAATGGTCAGTGATTACGAAAAAGACTCGCTGGCTGATCATTGAGCGCCAACGAAAAACGGCGATCGCTGCTGCCGTTTCGTCAGTTCGTTTGCCACGGCCTGATCGACGATCGAAGCCGGGGGTGTTGTCGTAGACCACCGGCGGCGCGTAATGGCCGCATGGTTGTGCGGCGTCGAATAGATCCCGGCGTCCCCGGTAATGGTAGCCGTAGCGGTTGTTAGCGATTGTTCCAGCGGTAGTCCTCGTGCCGCAACAATCACCCCACCGAAGGCGACGACTGGCAGGCGCAGCCGCTGACGGTAGGCCAGCGTGCTGACACCAGGTATGATCCACGATCGGTTTCTGCTCGTCATGATAAACCTCCTAACCCTGCGACGCGAGCCGGACTTGTATGCTTCTCGAACACCGTGTGGCGTTCTTCTTCTGCAGTCATCGCGTCGTGAGGCGACTTGAAGGCCGACGTCAGGTAAACTCAGCCCGTCGAGACGGACTCGGTGATTCTGATAAGGTCTTCAGGTCGTCGACAGTAGTCTTTCTCTCCGGCGGGATCAACGCGCTTGGTGGCGACCAACACTTCCCGATCTTGCTGGCGTTGTCGCTGCATCGCCTGGGCGACGCCGTCCCTTCTCCTGGTCGGGCGTGATCGCGGCGGTCGCCCAGGCGTGGCGATGCGCTGCTCGACGGTTTCCGGCTTGCGGTCGCCGCGGCGGCTGCCGGCGGCTTCTTGTCGTCAGGGGTCTGCGCCGTTGCGGTAGCAACGGGACGGCAAACAAAGGCGGCGCCCGTCAGGGACGCAATGAACGAACGATGTCGAAGGGTTTGTGAACAGGTTGGTCATGCGTTGCTTCTCTTTCAAAGAAGCGGCTACGCTGCCCGGGCTGTCAGGCCGGCCGCTAACCAGAAGGACGCCCGGCCGCAGATCGGTTCCGGCAAAATTCTCGCCGGATGTGGGCGAAACCTTTGCTGACCACGTTGCCAGTCGCGACGAAAAAACGGCGGGCATCATACCTTCACCGGTGCTCGACTTCACTGCGGATGCGGATCGTGAATCAAATATTTAATAATACGACCGGCGGCGGCTGGTAATAAATTGCCACCGGCCCGTCGGCGTGAACAACCGGCGGTTGCGGTAGTGATAATGAAGCGCAGTTTGTTGTTATTGTTGTTATTGTTCAGCGGAACCGCTGTTTGCCACTGGCCGTTGCCCTGCGGGCGGCGGCGCTGGCCGGAGCGGCCGGCGGTCAGGGCGAGCCCTGCTGTCTTCGAGCTGTGCTTGATCCGGTCGGTTTCTGCTTGTCATGATGGTCCTCTAGCCTGCTTCGGCGACGACGGGCCGTACTTCTCGGAAACACCATGTCGACGTTCTTCTTCTGCTCGGTGGCATCGAGTCGTAGAGCGACTTGAAGAAGACCGAGTTCAGGTGCTTCAGCCCGTGAGACGGACTTCGGTGAACTCCTGATAGGTCTTGAGATCGTCGAGCCTTAGCGGTGTCTTCTCGGCGGAATCGCGCGCTTCTCCGCCACCAGCTTTCCATCTTGCTGGCATTGTCGCGCACTCAGACCTGTGGGCGACGGCGTCCCTTTATCCTGGTCGGGCTGATCTTGAGCGACGTCTTCAGCATGGTGATGCGCTGTTCGGTCTCAGGCTTGCTGCTGGTGGCCACGGCGGCGCCACGGCGGGGTCTGCCGCGTCCGGGAGTAGTAGCGGTCGCCGCCATGACCGGGCCGAACAGACCGGCAAGCAGCGCCGCGCCCGTGGGGACGCGATGGCAAGCCGAGACGCGCCAAAGGCGTGATCTGCGGGGCTTTGTCATGCGAACGTCCTTTTCGAAAAAATGCGAGGCCGCGCTGCCTCCTCATCGGGGCAAGCCGGCCGCGCTGATACGTCCCCTGAATCGGACAGGGGGTTCGTTAATAGTTTCGCCGGACATGGTCAGGGAACACCACTTTGTGCTTTGAAATTAGCGCAGCGCAGAGCAGGCGCGGGTTTTAAGCGGTCTCGAAGCCCAGCCTCGCCAGCGCCAGGTGCGCCATCCGCTCGCGGCCGTTCATCATTTTCCGGCGGGCCCATGCGGTTCGGTACCCGCTGCGTCAGGTCGTGGCCTGCAGCTCGTGGCAGGCGGAAGATCTATCATTTCGGCGTCGTAGGCCGGAAGTTCGCTCTCAGAAACCGGATCGTAGGCGTCGTGGTGAGCACGATGGATTGCGGCGGGGCAAACAGCGAAAGCCGGGCGTTCGCGGGCGCGGGATCCAGCGTAGCCGACGCAGGGACCGAACACCTGAGCGCGCGGCGGCAGGCCCAAAGAAGCTCGGCAACGCGGACCGGATCGTTGCGCCGCCGATATAGACCGATGCGCAGGCCGAGCGACTGGGCGGCGACGCGGCGTTCTGCGCGGCCAGGGCCGCATCGATGCAGGCCGCACGCGAAGGTTTCCAGCCAGGGCACTTTCGGGGTCGGTCTTCAGGGCCTCGCCCAGCCGCTCGTTGCGCGATGAGTCGGCATTAGGCGATGTAAGAGCGGGCGCTGCTCGATGTCGCCGGTCGCCAGCGATCTCGGCCCAGGATCTTGCGCTTGGCGGATCGCTGACGGCGATCGCCGACCAGAACTGCATGTTGGGCGCGAGGTGGCGGCTGACTGGCGACAACAACGGCGGACTCCAGCGATGCCAGCGGCACCTGGGATCCGACAGGAAGCCGCGCACCGAGCGGTGATCGAACAGGGACGCGATGGTGTTCCATAACGGCGAGAGCGGGCGGCACCGTAGCGGCAGGCCAGCGCCTCGGTCGCCCCTGATCGGTGTTGGTCGAGCCGGGCGCTAGAGTCCATGCTGCTGGCTGCGGTTTTGGCGCGGGTGATGGCAGTTACCAAAGGAAGATGAAGGCGACGACGATCGTGAAATGGCCCGCGGCTCTCGCGGTCCATCAGCTCAGGCGAAAAACAGGGGGCGATCATGCCGCCCGGGTGAAGCCGTGGTCGAAACCGGGCTGCGAGCAGGCCGGGCGGTGTGGCGACGCGCACCATCATGTCGCGCGACGGCTGGATGATGCCGTTTCAACGACCGCCCAGCGACGCGGCGCCGATCAGGATCGCGGCCGGCATGTTCCGCAGGCCATCGGATCGCCATGGCGGCGGTGCGACAAAGCCACCGCCGCCACCCTCTCCATGGTGCGGCGTGCGGTCAGCGATGATGCCGCCCAGCGGGGCGCGCCGCCGGCGCCGCACAGCAGGAAACGACAGAGCAATGGCGCCCGGCGACCGGGCCGGCGCGTGCCGTGCAGCGCCGCGCCCATGCCGACCAGCGTGAAGGTCTGGATGCGCACTGAGCCATGGCGAGGCAGAAGAAGAACAGCAGGTTGCGCAGGATCGGCGGGCTCAGCGGTAGGCTGAAGCGTAACGCCCGGGATCGCCGGGCTCAGCAGCAGGCGAGCCCAACCTTGGCCTCGGCGCGGACGGCCCCATCGGCTTGCGCACGACCGCGACAGCACGCTGCCGGCCACGATCAGCAACAGGGCAGCGGCAAACGACAGTCCGGCGGCGAACAGGAACGAGCACTGGCGCGATCGCGGGTGTGACGCCGGGCACCTCCGCACCTGGCCCAGGATCGGCGGCAACAACATCGAGCGTGGCGCGGTTCCGATGCGCGATGGCGATCAGCGCCGATCACGCGGGCCATGCGGCTCCACCACAGCTTCATGACCGGCAAGCAGTTGTTCACTCGTCGGCGACAATGACGCCCAAAGGTTCCACGTTGCGGGATCTCGACCTCGACCTTGTCGCCTGTCCATCCAGAGCGGCGGCTTGCGCCCCATGCCGGCGACGGGCGTGCCGGTGGGCGATGATGTCGCGGCTCCAGCCAGGTCACGGTCGAGAGATATTCACGATGATGGTGGCGACATCGAAGATCATGTGATCGGTCGTGTCGTCGCTGCACGGTCTTGCGTTCAGCCGGGTGGTGAGCTCGAGGCGATTGGCGACCACGATCAGCTATGCCATCACGGTCAAACGGCCCGGATGGAAGGTCTGCCAGCCGTCACCGAGTACTTCTGGAAGTCGCGGACGCTGATATCGAGGAAGCAGGTGTGGCCTGCGACCGAAGGGCGCTGGCGCGCGACACGATGCCGGCAGCGCTCGCCGATCACGATCGCCGGATTCGCCCTCGAAGTCGAAATCGATGGAAGCGCGCCGGGCGCTGCGATGTTTTTGCCGCCATGCGGCACCAGGGTCATTATTCCCAGCCAGGAGAAAAACGCTGGGCAGTGAGGTGCCGTGAAGCCATCTAACCGACATGACTGAGCATAGTTGAGGCCGATGCAGAGGATCTTTGTCAGGGTTGGGGGATGACCGGATCAGGCTCGACGTCGTCGAACTTGAGTCCGCCAGCGCCCCGCCAGCGCGGCCGCCAGCTCGCCAGCGCGCGGCGCGATCGCCTGGCGATGTCGCCCAGCGCGACGCGAGCCGGGCCGACAGATCGACGATCACCGCCATCGACGACCGCGCCAGGCCCGGCTGCGCCAGCAGCGGCGAAAACTGACCAACCGCATGGGGTGACCATGTCAAATGAAGGCAAGATTGTCATCTCAACCCACTTACCTCCCCCAAATCGCACGGGGAGGTGGCCCGGAAGAGGCGGAGGAAAGAAGCCGCCAGTCAGAAGGCGTGACCTTGCGAATTCTGATCTAAATGTTCGAAACCCGACAATGACGCAA
>ERZ1370068.7206-contig-6137_pt1 | contig 38195 bp, 54 predicted proteins | sample MGYA00561227_ERZ1370068 | MGnify/ENA primary metagenome ERZ1370068 (study PRJEB38410, sample SAMEA6850437) | metagenome | study: Metagenomic assessment of the ecological functions of the soil: analysis of the soil microbiota associated with the...
GTTGTGCTTCGTTCAGTTACGTATTGCCTTTAGCAATTGACGACGCGCCGCGGCATCTCCAACGCCGCGAAAGCGGCGGCGCCGCAGAGACAACTTCCGCTGATGGCTGCGCCCTCGAGCGGCGCGCGCGGTTGGGCCAAGTTGGCAGCTCGGTGCCCGGCGCATACGCATCGTGACGCGGGAGAGCGTCGTCGAGAGTGGTCAGCGGCGAGCGCGACGCGACGAAGATGTGCGAGCGCGGCGCGCGCCGGGATCAGCGTCGAGCAGCCCGGCCGGAACGTTCCAATAGCCTTCTGCTCCCGAAGCGTCCGGCACTGTAGAGCCGCAGCTGTCGGCAAAACAGCCGCTCGAACGCGGCCGTCGCGCGGTAATGAACGATCTCGCTCGTGTCTTCGAGCCAGCTGAATGCCGCGCTTGCGACGCCCAAGCTCGTGCCGAACAAGCTGCCGTAGTGCTTGCGGCACATCGAGCAGTGGCAGTGCGCGAACCACCGATACGGCTGGCGCGATCGTGAACGCGACCGCACCGCAGAGACAAGCGCCGCGGATGCGCGTGCTCATGCTTTCAGCTGCCGTTCAGGAATGGCGCCTTATCGTCGGTAGCAAGGGGTGCTGTGTCCGAATGCGAGGGGAGTGATTCGATGCGCGCGTTGCTCATTGCGGTCGTAGGCGCTGCGGCGCTTTTCAGTCTACCGGCCGAGGCGAGCCACTGGCACGTTTGGCCGTACTTCGGGTTCAGCTACGGGGCAGGTCCCTATCCCTACTACGGGCCGGGGTACGATACGGCCCGCACGTCGGAGTCGGCGTCCACGTCGGCGCGCCTATCCAGTGACCCAGCTCCCGCGCGCCGCAGCTACCGCTCGGCGGCGCAAGGCGCCCTGAAGCTGTACGCTCTATCCCGGCGGCTGGCCAGAGCGAGGCGCAGACGGCCGACGATCGCTATCAGTGCCACGTCTGAGGCCGCCGGCCGGAGTCAGGCTCACGATCCGACGCTCGGCGCCGGTAGCCGCGACGATGGCCGAAGGGCTACACGCGCGCGTTCACGGCCTGGCATGGAAGGGCGCGCAGCTATGTCGTCCAGGTAGGGCGCTGCTGTGGCCGTCCTCCTGCGTCGCAGCGTTACCGGCGGCCGCCGAAGACTTGCGCGCGCTCGAGTTAGGGGCTTGCGCGGCCAGTCAGCCGAGCTCAGCGCGGCGCGATCGCTTACGAATGCCACAACTGGGCCCTCGCGCAGACGGGGCAAGCTGCCGCCCGCGGCGCCGGTTGCGGCACCGCCCGGACGACGGCAAGGGCGACTTGAGCTCGAGCGCATCGGCCGCGCGCATCGTCGGAGCCACGATCGGCGGGACGATAGGCAGCCTATTCGGCGATTGGCACGACGCGAACGAGAACATCCTCGCGGGTGCCGCCGCGGGCGCGGCGATCGGCGCAGCGGACCGCCGGAGCCGGACGTAAGAAGTGCCCACGCCGCCCGAGGGCCCAGCGACTATCTGCGCGCTCACTACGGCGTGCCTCGAGGGCCGCAGCTACTCGTCTCAGCCTCGACGCCGATAGCTCACTGCGCGCCTTTGACGGCGGCGTCGCCGCGGTTTGAGTCGGCGCGAGGCGCGCTCGAGCGCGGCGCCGAGCGTCGCGTAACGGAACCTGAACTTCAGCGCGAGCAGCCGATCCGGCGTGACGCGCTGGCCGTCGACGAACAGCTCCGCGAGCTCGCCGAGGCCCGCAGCGCAAAATCAAGCCGGGATGCGCATCGGGCCACAGCGGCCGCCGCAGGCGTCAGAGCGCGATCGTCGCCATGAGCTCTGTCGTGACCGCGGACCGGCTCGGGCGCCGTCGGCGTTGACCGGCCCGCCGAGTGTTTTCTCGGCGAGCACGAATGAAGAATCAGATCCAGCAGGTCGTCGACGTGGATCCACGAGAACCACTGCCGGCCCGTGCCGAGCAACGTGCCCGCGAGGAGGCGCACGTGCCGCGCGAGCGCGGGCAGCGCGCCGCCGTCGCCGGATAGCACGACGCCGATTCGCAACGTCGAGACCTTGACGCCGTGCTCGGCGGCTCGCGCCGCCGTCTCCTCCCAGCGGCGGCACAGCTCGGCCTGAAACCGTTGCCGGCACCGCACTTCTCGTTCAGCGCGTCGTCGCCGTCGGCGCGCGCCGTAGTAGCCGATTGCCGAAGCGTTGATCCAGGTCGTCGGCTCCACGGCGAGACGCTCGACGAGCGCGAGCAGCGCGCGCGTGACGCCGAGCCTGCTCTCGAGCAGCAGCGCGCGGCGCCGGCGCGTCCAAGGCGCGCCGGCGATCGGCTCTCCCGCCAGATTGATGACGGCGTCGATGCGCGTCTCGGACGGCACGCGCTCGAGATCGGTCACGATGTCGACGTGCGGCCCGAACAAGTCGGCGGCCTTGGCGGCGTTGCGCGCGTGCACGATGACACCGTCGCCGCGGCTTGACGAGCCGATAGACGAGCTTGCTGCCGATGAATCCCGTCGCGCCCGTCACGAGGACGGTCTTCGGCTCGGCGCTGCGCCGCGGCCTCGAGCCGCGGACTTGCCCACGTCGGTGCCGCGAAGTGCCGCCGCGCCGCGAGCGTTACGCACGCTCAGGCGAGCACGCCGGCCGTGACCGCCGTGAGCAGCCACGACGCTAACCCGTAAGTCGACGCGCGCGAGCTCGCGTGGCAGCCGCGACCACGCAAGCAGAGTCGGCGCGGCACTGCGAGCATCGCGCCGAGTTGATCGCGAGCACCGTGTGCAGCACGCGCTCCGTCGTCGGCAGTCGCCGCGTCCGGTCCTCGACGACGAAGTCCGCGAGCGTCACGCAGACCTCGATGACGAGCAGAGCGACGATGGCGGCCGCCCAGGCGCGCCATTCCCACCAGGCCAGTCCCGCGAACAGGAGTGCGTAGCAAAGCTCGCGGCGAGTGCAGCGCGAGCTCGACGCGCGCTTCGCGCTTGCCGGGCAGGCGCTCTGAAAGCTCGTGATGCCAGAGATTGTCGAACCCGCCGAGCAGGATCTGCGTGACCAGCAAGACCGCAAGGAGCGACATGACCTGCTACTCCACGGAGTGAAACACGCCGTCGTGATGAAAGAGCTCGCCGAGCAACTCCGTGGCGTATCGTCATCGTGAAACGAAAGCGACCGCCGCGGAGATCGTGATGAGCGACGCACGTTCGCCCGGCAAGAGAGCCACGACGGCAACGCGATGCGCCAGGCGCCGTAACGGCGGCCGCCCCACGCCAATGCCTTCGTGTTCGACGTAGTAGCCGGCGCTGTCGGAAGCAGAGCGGCTCCGTCGCGCACGGCGAGCGTGAGGCGCATGCGAGAGCCGCAAGTCAGGCGCTCGACGGGCGCGCCGTCGGCGTCGAGGCGCCTTCACCGACGCGACCGACGCGCGCGCGCGGAAACTCGTGACAGCGTGTCCAGCGGCTGCCGCCCGTTGCGCGGTCGGGCTCGACGCGCTCACCGTCGCGGCGACCTGCCCATGCGAAGGCGGCGGCAACGGGGGCCCACGGCTTGCACAGGCGCGCGACCCAGCGCCCGGCCGCCGTCGCGCGCAACGTCATCGTGCCCACATAGAGCGCGTCGTGGCGTTCGAAGCGGGTGCGCGTTGCGGCCGGCAGCCGCCGCAAGCCTCGACCAGAGCGGCCGCGGTAGGAGAGGTCGCTGCATGCCAGGACCGCCCCGTCCCTGGCGGTCGTCGGCCGCCACGCGAGGCGCCGAAGGGGTCGAAGAACGCGTGCGTGGTCATGGCGGGTCTTCCGTAATTTCAGTCGAGACAGAACGCGGCACGCAAATTTTTAGCTGCTGCGAGGACTTACAGATCGACCGGCACGTCCCGTCGAAGCCGGTCTCTGCACTCAGTTAAATCAGTAAGTTCTGTCATTACGGAAATAAAGTACGCGCTTCCGAACGGCGGCGCTGCCGAAGCCGGAAAGGCCAATCAGTTCGTCGGAAGAGGGATGTACTCGTCGTCGCCGGGGACGCTGCCCTTGCGCATCTCGGTCCAGTCCCGCTTGGCGCGCTCGATCCGCGCTTCCGAGCTCGAGACGAAGTTCCGCCAGATGTTGCCGCGGCCCGACGGAGCTGCCGCCGATGACGATGACGCGCGATTCGGCTTCGGCTTCGGGCGGCAGCTGCTTGCGCCGCCGCGCAACACCGCCAGCGTCCCGCTCGCCGTACGCTTCGCCGCCGATGTCGACTCTTCCCGAGACGACATAGACGGCGCGCTCCGCGACCTCGTCGAGGACCTCGAGCTTCGCGCTCGCCGGGAGCGTCGCTTCGAAGTACAGCGTCGGCGAATACGTCAGCACCGGCGATTGCATTCCGTACGCGCCGCCCATGATCACGCGCACGGCGCAGCCGTCTACGTCCAACTCGGGCAGCGCGCTCGCGGGGTAATGCAGAACGTCGGCTCCATCTCCTGAGAGATCCTGCGGCAGACGCGATCCACGACTGGATGCCGTGCAGTCTCGACGTGACGGCGAGATCGTCGCTGGCGCGCTCCGAGTGAACGATGCCGCGGCCCGCCGTCATCGAGGTTGACGGCTCCCGCCTGGAATCAGCTGCCTGACCCCGAGGCTGTCGCGGTGCATGATCTCGCCTTCGAACAGGTACGTGATCGTCGCGAGGCCCGATGTGCGGATGCGGGCGCACGGCGATCCCGTGCCCCGGCGGGACACGGCCGGCCCCATGTGATCGAGAAACACGAACGGCCCGACCATGCGGCGTTTGGCGGCCGGCAAGACGCGGCGAACGTCGAACTCGCCGAGGCTGCGGATCGCGGCTGGATCGTCAGCTCGACGCGCTGCGGCCGTCGCGGCTTCGTTCGAGGTCTCGGCTTCAACCCTCGTGCCCATGGCAAGCGCATAATGGCACATGGCTCGCATGCCGACCTTGTTCATATCGCACGGCTCGCCGATGCTCGGCCGTCGCCGATAGCGCGGCCCGGCGATTTCTCGCGCAGCTCGGGCCGAAGTTGCCGCCGCCGACAGGCCGTGGTCGTGGTCTCCGCTCACTACGACATGCCGACGACCGAGGTCGCGGCCGCCGAGCGACCCGACACGATCCACGACTTCGGCGGCTTTCCCGACGATGCTCTACCGGCTGCGTTACCCGCACCGGGTCAGCCCGAAGCTCGCGCGCGACATCGTCGCGCTCCTCAGCGGCGCCGACATCCGCGCGCGGCTCGAGCCGAGATCGCGGCCTCGACCACGGCGCCTGGATCCCGCTGTCGTTGATGCTGCCGCGGCCGACGTGCCCGTGGCTGCAAATCTCGGTCAGCAGTCGGCGCTCGCCGGAAGAGCATTTCGCTTTGGGCGCGCGCTGCGCTCGTGTTGCGCGACGCGGGCGCACTGCTGTTGGGGTCGGGCGGCGCCACGCACAGCCTCGCGTTGTATGCGCACGCGCGCGGCCGCGAGCGACGAGCGTGCGCCGCCCGAGTGGGTCGAAGCGTTCAACGAATGACGGCCGGCGCCGTTGCCGTCGCGGCGCTTCGATCGATCTCTTTGCGCTACGCGGAGCGCGCGCGCCGTATGCGCAGCGCAGAATCACCCGACGCCTGAGCACTACCTGCCGCTTGTTCGTGACGCTCAGGCAGCGCGCGTACGACGACGAGGCCGGGCGTGCGCATCCACTCGAGCTACGATCGAGGCCTGCTGTCGACTCGACGCCTATGCGTTCGGGCTCCCGCAGCCCATGCCGCGCGAAATTCGCGTTCGCCCCGCTGCACCCGGGCCTGCTGTTCTGCATTAGCGGCGGCGCATGCGGATGAAGCCCGTCATAGGCGAGGTCTCGCGGCGGTTTGGCTCGTGCTGTTCGTAGTTTCGTTCGTGTCGCTGCAAACGACGGGGACGGACGGTGGCGCGCGCAAAGCGGCTCGCGAGGACGGCCGTGTTCCTGACGTGGCAGGTCCTTGCCTTCGTCGTGGCGATACTCGAGCGCCTTCACGACGCGGTATGCAGGTGGCCCGCGGCGCCAGAGCGCGTCAAGGCGTTCGGTTACGTGCCGCTCGCGCTCAGCGTGTCCTCGTCGCATCGTTCATTGCGCTCGTGGCCTTTCGCATCTGGGGGTCATGCCGTTGTTCAGGTAGGGCCAGACCGCGGAAGTCGCGTCATTTCTTTGTCCGATCGGTCCTGGTTGTCGGGCGCGACGAAGATGCGGTGGATGTGCCGCTCCTCGAACGCGCCACTTGCCGTCATCGCCGCACACGTACCGATCGACGAAAGTCTGCGACGAGAACGTCGGAATGGCCGGGCGACAACGGCGGCTCCCCGCTTCTGCCCGAACGTCATGCAGACGGAGGTGCCGCGCGCGCGCGTCGCGCTCTCGATCTCGAGCCTGAGTCCCGAATACAGGTGCGCGCGCCGTGCGCGGGCTGGCGTCGCCGAGCGGCTGCGGAACACCTGCTCGAGCTCGGCCTTGCCGCTGCGCGACGCCGCGGGCCGTGCGTGTAGTAGACGTCGTCGGTGAAGAGCTCGAGCAGCGCGTCGACCTCGTCGTGGTCGAGGTGATAGCAGAACGCCGTGTTCAGGTCCTCGAGCGCGACGCGGATCGCGAGCCGCTCGAGCTCGGCTCAGCTGCAGCCGCCATGCGCCGATCTCCTTGTCCTCGACGAGCATCGGGTTCTCCTGTACCGCCGAGACCTTCGATCGCGATCTCGACGGGGCCGGCGACGGTCTGGAAGTTCGCGTGTGTGGATCGACTTGCGCGTCGCTGGCCCGGCTTGAACGCCGTGCCGAGCGAGATGACGTCGCCGGGCGCGCAGCGTGTGGAACTGGCTGATGAAGCTCACGACCTCGGCGACCTTGTAGTTGTAGTAGCGCGTGCTGTCGTCGGCGATCGAGCTCGCCGCCGACCTTGCACGCACGGTCGAGGTCGTCGGGATTCGCGATCTCGTCCTTCGTGACGAGCCACGGCCCCATCGCGCCGAAGCGTGTCGGTGCCCTTGTAGCGGCCGGCGTACGACAGGTGCTGCTCGACGCGCTCGGTCTCGTTCGGGTTGTCCTTCTTCGCGTAGATGGCCCAGTAGTGAAACCGGTCCTCGGCGCGCATGCCGTTGCCGGTGATGTCGTCGAAGATCGTGTAGCCGTAGACGGCGTCGAGCGCGCTCGTCGCGCGGCACGTCGCGCGTCGCGCGGCCGATGACGACGGCGAGCTCGGGCTCGGGATGCACGCTGCCGTAGTAGCGGCCGAATGCGGATCGGCTCGCGATGGCCGACGAGGCACGACGACGGGCTTCAAGAAGAACGCGCGGATGATCGGGCGCGCTGATCTTGCGCTCGTTGCTCGCGGAGTTGTTCATCGCGACCGCGCAGATCTTGCCGGGACGGCGCACGGGCGGGTACCAGCGTCACGTCCGCAGTCGGGTATGCGCGCGACGGATTCGTCGCCGCGAATCTTGCTCGAGCGAGTTGGCGAGCGTTCTGCTGCGCAGCGGCTCGCCGCCGCGGATGATGTCGAGCATGTCGACGGGCGGACGTCGCCTGCCGCCCCGGCAACGACGCGATGCCGACGAGCTCGCCTTCGGGCGAGCTCCGCGACGACGAGGTCGCGGCCGCGGTAGTGGACGCTGGCCAATTTCATGGCCGCGATCTTACTCCATGCGCTAGAACAGCAGCGCAGCTCGGCGAACAACGCGAGCTCCTTGCGGCCCTCGACGTCGGGGTGCGTCAGAGGTTTGGCGAGCTCGATGATGCTCGACACACGGCGGCCTGAACCGCGAAGCCGAAGCCCGCCGTGGCGGCCGACTCGCGCCCCGGCACGTCCTGTTTGAACGCCGCGCCGATGTCGTAGAAGCCGTACAGAGATGCGCCGCGGAGGAGCGCGGGCGCGTCGTCGAAGACCGCGGCGCAGCTCGACCTTCGCGCCGATGCCTTCGTCGCCGGCGATCTCGGCGACTTCGAAGCCGCGGCCGAGCCGTTCGCCGCCGATCTTGAACCGCTCGCCGTACGGCAGCGTGTGCGGGGTCTGCTGGCCCAACGCGTCGAGGCGCACCGACCAGCTCTCGCCAAGTGGCTGAGGCGTGTGAACGTCAGAGCGCGTCAACGTGAAATCCGCGCGACGCGGATCTTCTTCGAGGTCGAGCGCGGTGAGGCCGCTGCCCCAACGCGTCGAGGCCTTTCACTACGTCCAGGCCCACGAAGTACTGCGCGCCGCGCTCTTGGCGCCAGCTCCAACGCGGGCTGACCGACAGCATGCGCAGCCGCTCGTCGCGCAGGCGCTCGCCCGAGCGCAGGATCTCGAGATCGTCGACGTCGAGCGCGGCCGCGAGCAACGAGGTTCGCGCGCTCGAATCCAGGAGCGGCCGCGCGAACGAGATCGAGGCGCGATCGCGCAGGTAGTCGTCGTCTCGATCGACGAGCTCGTGCGGATCCGAGCGCGAGCGAAAGCCGCTGAACGAGAGTCCGCCGCCCGTAGCGCCGACGCCGACCTGAGCAAGCCAGTCCGAGGCCGTGATACTCGTCGTAATCGGTGGCGCTCCCGAAAGTCGCGCCGAGGTTCGTGCTGGCCGCCGAGCAGGCCGTTGAACATGACTTGCCCGAGGACGAAGATCTGGCCCGGCCTCGTCGGTGCCGCCGGTTGCTCAAGCGCACGACGCCCGTCGTGCGATCGAACTGCGTGTCGAGATCGAGCCGATAGACGTTCGTGGTCGGATCCTCTCGCGCCGTCGTCGCTTGCAGCGTCAAGCCCGGCAGCGAGCGCATCTGGCGCGAGCGTCGACGCAATTTCCGCTTGCGTGACGGGGACGTCGTCGCGCAGCTTCGTGCCGAGCGTCTCGAGCCGCTCGAGATGCGGCCCGGGATCGCCGTTGACGCGCACCTCGCCGATGCGCGGCTCCTGAAGCGTCGATGCGTAGCACGCCGACCTCGAGCAACGCGTCGTCGAGCTTGGCCTGCGGCCGCGAGTAGCCGTCGGCTTCGTACTTCTGCAGCAGCGCCGTCACGATCGCCCGCGCGCCTTCGGCGGTGACGGGCTTGCCGAGCTGCTCGCGATAGACGTCGAACAACGCGGGCGCGTCGTAGACCGTGGAGCCGCGAATGACGACGGAACTGAGATTCGGTGCGGCGGCCGCCGCGCTCGCCAAGATTAATTCAAGCGCGAGAAGGATTATGCCAAGTCGGGATGGCTCTTGCTCGGCGTGGCGGCCGGTCGCCGCCGCAATGCTGTCGTAAGTCGCATCGCGTCTCGTCGGAGGCCATTGATCGAATGCCGTACGAGGGCCGGAGAGCCGCGGATTATGGACAACGTCATTCGCCGCCGCCGTGACCTTCGTCACAGCATTCGTGCGGCACGAAATCTACTCTGTCGCGCGTTGACGACATGGAGTGTCAGACATGCGCATGCATAAAGAACAGACGCGCTGACGTACCCCCGCGGCTTCTTCGTCTCGCTCCGGCATTGCTCTTCGTCGTAGTCGCTGCGAGCTCGCACGCGGGCTCGACCGCCGTGCGCGACGAGGACGGCTCGCGGATCTCCGTGACGGCCGTCGGCGGCGACGTCGACTTCACGATGGCGGGCAGCTCCGTCAGCGTCGCGCCGAACACGACCGTGCTCTTGCCGGCCCGCATCGTCACGGGCCACGACGGCAAGCGTCGGTCTCACGCAAGCGGGCACCAAAGTCAACGTCGCGGAACGACACCGACGTCGAGATCCCCGCAGAAGCCGTCGACGGCAACCTGATCGCCCGGCTGGTCCAGCATCGCGGCAACGTCTTCTACGACGTCGCGCCGCGCGATCTCGGCAAGCTCCGCGTCGAGACACCGTGGCTCGTCGCCGTCATCAAAGGCACGCAATTCAACGTCGCCGTGCAGCCGGATGCACGCACGATTTCCCTTGTTCGAGGGCCGGCTCGAGATTCGGACTCCGGACAATAGCGACGTCGTGCAGATCGAAGCCGGCGAGATCGCGATTCGCTCGCGCGTCGACGGCGTCGATTCGCGTCGTGGGCATGGATGACGACGCGCGCGGCGGCTCACGCGGCCTGCTCAGCCGGCCGTCGCCGCTGCGGCGGCGCGACGGACGGCGCGTGTCGAGTCGGGTTTGGCGAACCGCGAGGAGCTGCGGCCGGCGCGGTCGTGCGCGCGTCGAAACGCGCGACACGAGCCTTCTCGACAAGCCGACCGTGGACGTCACTGACACGCGCGCAGCGATCGAGAATGGCACCGTTGATGTCGCGCTCGACACGCCGCGCAGCGGTCATCGATAGCGTGAGCGTCGACGTCGGGCTGGATACGAGAGTCGACGTCGGCAGGCGCTGCCGTCGAGGTCGGCTTGGATACGGGAGTCGATCTCGGCCGCGGATTCCGTCGACTTGGGGCTGGACACGCGCGTCGATCTCGGCGCGGGCACCGTCGACGTGGATGTAGACACGGGTCTCGATCTCGGTGGGAGCCTCGACGTCGGCGCGGATACGCGCGTCGATCTCGGCGGCGTCCTCGATACGTCGGCTCGACGCTTCAGCGTCACGCTCGACGCCGACACGCTCGATCTCGATCTCGATACGGGCCTCGAGTTGGGGGCGGCACGCTCGATCTCGGCCTCGACGTCGACTTGAGCGGCGGCACGCTCGATCTTCGCCTCGGAGACGACAGCGGCACGGCGCCCGCGCCAGCGCCGGCACCGCCGCCTCCGCCGCGCGGTCTGTTGGGCGGGCTCCTCGGCTTGCCCTAGCTCGAGGTGATCAAGCTACCGGCAGCTCGTTTGGCCGGCGGCGGTGCTGGCCATCTTCGCCGGCACGTGTTTCCTGCACGCGAACGGCAGCCTCGCGCGCCCTGGACAACGCGATCGCGGATACGCGCGCGGCCGTCCTCCGTCACGAGCGCGCGAGCGACATCGTCATCGTCGGCATCGATCGCCGACGAGTCTCAAGCGCCTTGAACGAGTGGCCATGGCCGAGGCGCGCATCACGCGCGCCTGCTGCAGATGCTGCAGCCGGCGGCCCCGCGCTCGCGTGTTCATCGACATCGAGTTCGGCTTCGCACTTCCGACGAGGATGACGATGCGCTGCTCGAGCAGGCTCTTGGCCGATTGGGAAGGGACGCCCGTCTATCTCGCGAGCCACTTCAAGCCCGCAGCGGCGCCGACAGCGAGCTCACGGTGACGCGGCCGCTGCCGCGCTTCGCCGCGCATGCCGAGCTCGCGTCCGTCACCTCGAGCCGGAGCCGACGGCCTCGTGCGCGACATGCGCAGCTCGTGGCGAGATCGAGGGCGAGACGCTGAAGTCGATCTTCGCGCACGAGACGTCGCTGCCGCCGGCACCGCTCGTGCCGCATCGACTTCTCGATCGACGAAGGCTCGTTCGGCTACGTCTCGTTCATCGACGTGCGTGAGCGGCCGCATCGATCCGGCTGCGCTGCGCGGCAAGACCGGTCTACGTTGGCCCGACTGCGATCGAGCTGCGGCGACATCGTGACGGTACCGGTGTATCGCGCGCTGCCGGGCGTCGTCGTGCAGGCGTTCGCCACGCAAACCGTGCGCGACGGCCTCTGCGGACGCTGCCGCCCGGCTTGACTACGCCGTAGCGCTCGCGCGCCTGGACGTCTGTGCTGCGCGTTGCTGTTCGCCAGGCGCGGCTGGCGCAGCAACGCGGCGTTCGTCGCGGCGGCCTGCGTCGTGCTGGCGCGGCGCGACTGTTGCTTCTGTATGCGACGCGCGCGCGTCGTGCTCGACGCGGCGCCGTTCGCGCTCGCGCTCGTCGCGACGTTCGTCGCGGCGACCGCCCGCTCGCTCGACGAGCAGACGTGGCGCGCGCGTTGCCTGCTGCGCTCGGCGTCAAGCGCCGCGACGCCCTGCTGCGCGAGCGTAGTCGACGCGTCGACCGACGCCATCATCTGCATCGACGCGCAGGGAACGATCCGTACGGCGCAACCCGGCGACGTCGCGCCGTTCGGCTGCGTCCACGCCGCTGCGCTGTTCGACGCGGAGCTCGCCGAGTTCATCCCGGGCTTCCAGGCGACGTCGACATCGGGCCTTGCCGCGCTGCAGGCGCGGCGCTCGAGCGCACCGCGCAAACGGCGACGGCCGCAAGCTGCCGGTCGAGATCACGCTTGAGCCGCGTCGCGACGCGAGGACGGCCTGTTCACGGCGATCGTCCGCGACGTCAGCGAGCGACAGGCGCAACAGCGCGCCCTCGAGCATCAGGCGACGCACGATCCGCTTGACGGGGCTGCCGAACCGCACGGCGCTCGCGCGCTATCTCGGCGCGCTGCTCGGCGCGAGCGAGCGCACGCGAGCGCGTCGCGTTGTTGATGCTCGATCTGTGCGCGCTTCAAGGAAGTCAACGACACGCTCGGCCACGACGTCGGCGACGAGGTGCTGCGCGAAGTCGCGCGGCGATTCTCGGCGCAGCTCGAAGGCACGGCGTTCATCAGCCGCATCGGCGGCGACGAGTTCGCGGTCGTGCTGCCCGGCGTCGGCGATCACGCGAGCGATCGACGATCTCGCTCGCGCGGCTCATCGAAGGCCTGCGCGCGCCGATCGACTCGCGCGGCATCGCGATCGAGGTCGGCGTCAGCATCGGGATCGCCGTCGCGCCGACCACGCGCTCGACTCGCAGCGAGCTGCTGCGCCACGCCGACGTCGCGATGTACGTCGCGAAGCGCGCACGGCAGCGGGTTCGAGTACTACGACCTGCGTCGACGATCACCACACCGTGCGCCGGCTCGGCATGCTGAGCGAGCTGCGCTCGGCGATCGAGAACGGCGGCATCGCGCTGCATTACCAGCCGCAGATCGACCTGAAGACCGGCGGCGTCACGAAGCGTCGAGGCGCTGCGTGCGCTGGCATCACCCGATGCTACGGCAACGTGAGCCCCGGCGAGTTCGTGACGCTCGCGGAGGCCACGGACCTGATCCATCCGCTGACGTACTGGGCGATCCGGTCAGCGCTCGCGGACCTCGCCGAGCTGGAGCCAGCAGGGCATCGAGCTGCGCGTCGCGATCAACATCTCGGCGCGCGTGCTTCAGGACGTCGAGTTTCCGCGGCATGCTCAGGCAGCTACTGCACGCCGACGGCGATCCGCGCCCGAGCAGATCGAGCTCGAGATCACGGAGAGCGCGATGCTCGTCGATCCCGAGCGCGCGCAAGCTGCATCGTCAAGGAGCTGCACGGCCTCGGTGTGCTGATCTCGATCGACGACTACGGCACGGGCTTCTCGTCGCTCGGCTATCTCGCGCGACCTGCGCGTGCACGCGCTGAAGCTCGACAAGTCGTTCGTCGTCGACCTCGAGACGCGCGCGCAGAATCGCGTCATCGTCGAGTCGACGGCGCAGATGGCGCACGCGCTCGGGCTTGCAGGTCGTCGCCGAAGGCGTCGAGACGAAGTGGGTCGAGGACTACTTGCGGTCGATCGGCTACGACTTGGCGCAGGGTTACTTGTTCGCGCGGCCGATGTCGGCCGAGGACTGTCAGCAACTGGATTCTGCGCGATCGGACGGCGCCGCAGCGCCTCGCCGGATGAGCCTGCGAGCGCGGGCTCAGTCGTGCGTCGGCATCGTGAACTCGGGCCCTTTGCCTTCCGCGCTCGGCCAGCGCTGCATCACGGACTTGTAACGCGTGTAGAAGCGCACGCCTTCCTCGCCGTAGATGTGATGGTCGCCGAACATGCTGCGCTTCCAGCCGCCGAATGAATGGAACGCGAGCGGCACGGGAATCGGCACGTTGATGCCGACCATGCCGGCTTTGATGCGCCGCGCGAATTCGCGGGCGACGCCGCCGTCACTGGTGTAGCACGCGACGCCGTTGCCGTACTCGTGGGCGTTCACGAGCTCGACGGCCGACGCGAAGTCCGGCACGCGCAGCGAGCGACAGCACCGGGCCGAAGATTTCCTCGCGATAGATCCGCATGTCGGGCTGCACGTGATCGAACAGCGAGGGCCCCAGGAAGAATCCGCCTTCGCGGCCCGGCGACCCTGAGCCCTCGACCGTCCACGACGAGCTTGGCGCCGGCGCGCAAGCCGTCCTCGATGTAGGCGAGCACCTTGTCGCGATGCGCCGCCGTGATCGAGCGGGCCCATGTCGGCGCGCGGCGCCGTCCCGTCGTCGACGTTGAGTGCGCGAATGCGCTTGGTCAGCTTCGCGACCAGCTCGTCGGCGACGGCGCCGACGACGACGGCGACCGAGATCGCCATGCAGCGCTCGCCGGCCGAGCCGTAGCCGGCGCCGATCAGCGCGTCGGCGGCCTGGTCGAGGTCGGCGTCGGGCATGACGACCATGTGGTTCTTGGCGCCGCCGAGCGCCTGCACGCGCTTGCCGTGCCGCGTCCCTTCGCGAATAGATGTGCTCGGCGACGGCCGTCGAGCCGACGAAGCTGACGGCCGCGACGTCGGGGTGCTCAGCAGCGCGTCGACGGCCTCCTTGTCGCCCTGAACGACGTTGAACACGCCCTTCGGCAATCCGGCTTCCTCGAGCAGCTGGGCGAGCTTCAGCGACGGGCTCGGATCGCGCTCGCTCGGCTTCAGCACGAACGTGTTGCCGCACGCGATCGCGACCGGAAACATCCACATCGGCACCATGGCCGGGAAGTTGAACGGCGTGATGCCGGCGCAGACGCCGACGCGGCTGGCGCAGCGACCAGCTGTCGATGCCGCCGCCGACGTTGTCGCTGTGCTCGCCCTTTGAGAGGTGCGGAATGCCGCACGCGAACTCGACGACCTCGATGCCGCGCGTGAGCTCGCCCTGCGCGTCGGCGCGAGCACCTTGCCATGCTCGCGCGTGATGAGCGCCGCGATCTCGTCGAAGCGCCTGCGTCGAGCAGCTGCTTCGAGCTGAACAAGACGCGCGCGCGTTTGAGCGGCGCAGTGTCGGCCCAGCTCGGGAATGCGGCCTTGCGCGGCCGCGACGGCTCGCGCGACGGTGGCGTTCGTCGGCGAGGCGCGTCGTCGCAATCGCCTCCCCGTCGCCGGGTTGAACACGGGTGCGGAGCGAGTGCCTCCCAAGTCGGGAAGTGCCGTCGATGTAGTGCGGAACGACCGGCAGGCCCGTGAGCCTCTGACCGAGCGCCTTCGGACGAGCCAAGGCGCGCTCGGCGCGAGGAAGCGGCGCGGGTCGTTGCGGTCGGCACTCATGCCGCGATCTTTACCGCCGCTTCGCGGCCAGCCGCGCGCCTTGAAGATGCGGATCTGCTCGTTGCACAGCCCGCGGCGATCGCCCTCTCCATCGACGCGACCATGCGGTTGTACTCTTCGACGGCCGCGTTGCGCAGGCTCGCCGCGCGATCCTCGTCGTTGATGACGCGGTCGAGGCACGCGAGATAGGCGTCGCCGGCCGCCACGAACTCGCGCACCCGGCGCTGCGACGCGATCAGCGTCTGGCTTTCGCTGACGCCGTGCGCGTCCGGCAGCGCCGGCACGGCGGGCGCAAGCGCAAGCGGCGAGGAGCCGCGACGTCATCGTGTCGTCCGTCGCCGCTTCGCGGATAGAGCTCCATCGCCGCGGCGTGGGCGGGGTCCTCACGATCGGTGGTCGCCATGAGCTCGTCGAGCACGAACATCGCGCGGCGGCGATCCTCGACGCGCGAGCGCCATGCGCGCCTCCGTCAACGCGATCTCCGGATCGGCGGCGCCGCAAAGCGCGGTACAGGCCGATCGCGTCGAGCGCGTCGACCGTGCTTGCCGGCGGCGGCGGCGGCGACGATCAGTCTCCTTCAGCGGCGGCCTCGCGGCCGTCGGACGGCAGTGCGGCCAATGGCCGCCGGCGTCGAGGCGCGCGCGATCGACTTCGATGGCGACGAGCGGTGTCGGCACGTTCGGCGCGGAAACGGCCCTGCCGCGCCCGTCGGCAGTCGGCCGATCGCCTCGAACGACCTCGATACCTTCCGTGACGTGCGCGAACACGGTGTACCCGGGCTCGGCCAGCCGTCGAGCTGCTGCGTGTTGTCCGCGAGATTCACGAAGAACTGCGACCTGCGCGGAGTCGGGTCGTCGGTGCGCGCGGCTGGCGACGGTGCCGCGCGTGTGTGCAGGCCGTTGCTCGACTCGTTCGGGACGGGCGGCAACGTCGAGCGCTACGCGCAGCTCGCGGTCGAGCGCCGCCGCCTTGGACGAACAGGTCCGGCTGCACGCGGTGGAACACGGTGCCCGAGTAGTAGCCCATGTCGACGTAGCGCAGGAAGTTCGCGACGTGCTGCGGCGCGGCCTCGTCGGCGAGCTCGAGAACGGCGCGGCCGTTGTCCGCGCAGACGGCGACTTCCGTCGCCTGAGCATCCCGCGCCGCACAGTGCGCCGAGCGCGCAGAGCGCCTGCAAGCAAAGACTCATCGGGCGCAATCCCCCAAACCCAAGGCGCCGCCGAGCATAGCATCCGGCCGAGCCGGCCTTGCGCGGTGACGTCACGGAGCGACAATCGCCCGGCGTTCGTGGTCGCGCCACCGGCCGCTGATCTTGAGATAGCGGCGCGAGTAGCCTTCCTTCGCGAATCCGCGCTGACTTCGCGAGTGCCAGCGATGCGCGGTTCGCCGGCTGGATGTTCGCTTCGAGCCTATGCAGGCGCTCGATGTGAAACGCATGGCGAACGACGGCGCAGAGTCCCTGCCGCATGAGGCCTCGCCTCTCGACCCGCGAGCGCGTAATAGCCGGGCGGGAGAACGAGCGAAGCCACGAACGATTTCGCTGACGTTGACGTGCCCGACGATTTCGCCGCTGCCGCGCAGGCTTTTACGAGCCACACGCGACGGCGCGTCCCGCGCATCACTGGGCAATTCGCGAAACAGCGCCGACGTCGTCGGCGGTTTCATCAGGGACGGTGCAGCGCGCGGCTGCGTCAGCGCTTCTCGATGAACTCTGCCTCGTCCGCTGCCGTAGGAGTGACGAATGATTACCGCGCCGCCCATGCTCAAGCGAAACGTGTAGCTGAACTTGACCGACGCTTCGGAAAGCGCGGGTGGAAGCGGTCGTCGAGGTCTTGGTCTTCGAGATCGTGATTGATGACGATGAATCCTTCGCGCCCGCCTCCGGAACCCAGTGCACGCGCAGGTTGATGCCCATGAGCTCCGACACGTTGTCATGCTGGATGCGCGTGACCCAGCTCAGTTTCGACGAGAAGGCGACGTCGGTGCGAAACTCGACGAGCCGCGTGATGAAACACCCTGCGGCAATTCGATGTCGTTCCACTCGTAGCCGAAGCCTACGCGCAGACGACCCGACGGCCGCCAGTTGATCTCCGCTCCGATCTCGGTGCGCGTGCCGTCGTAGAAATCGCGGCTTGATAGTCGACATGCCCACACTTTGCGTTGGTCGGCCGTCTCGAGCGATATGCCGGTCATGCCGAACGAGTAGTGGCCCAGGGAATGACGACGCCGTCGTAGATCTCGAAGTCCTCGTCGAGGCTCCTCCTGCTCCGCTTCGTGCTGGAGGCTGAGCTCATCGCCGAAGCGGCTTTCGAGCGCGAGCAGCTCGTACTCGACGGATTGCGATTGCGGCTCGCCGTTCAGAGCTCCGTGCGCTCGGCGTCGTAGCCGCCGGAATTGCGCGCGCAAGCCTCGCTCGGGCGGTGTGTGTACTGCGTCCCGAAGTACAGCGTGTTCACGCCAGGTCGATTCAGAAACCCGAGCCCCGGATTGAAACCCTCGCCGAGGCTCGTATAACCGACGCCGCCGCGCCAGCCGGTGTTGTTCGGCGCGGCGAGTCGTATGCCCTTGCCCTCTCGTCGGCGGTCTCGCCCTCGCTGTCGCTCTCTTGCGCCCAGGCGTTGACCTCGACAGGCTTGCCGCCCGGCAGGCGGCTGTTGCAGTACAGGAAGTCGGCGCCGACGAGTGAGTTGTCGACCGTCGAGCCCGGATTGCCTTCCGTCACGATCATGCCGAGGTTCGATTCGCCGAGCAGATTCGCCGACGCGCGAGCGACCGTCGCGTTGTCGGCCGGCAGCGCCTCGAACTCGTCCTGCCGCACGCTCAACGCGCCGATGTTCCATTTGGCCCGCGGCCCGTGATTTGCCGCCGACCTCGAGGTCGATCGGCTCGCCGTCATCGCTCAAGCCTATGCGGCGCGGAAGAACAACCGGCCGTTCTGTTCCAAACCGCGAACTCGAAGATGTCGGCGTCGCGTAGAAGAAGTCGCGCTTCTCCGGGAAGAACAAGCCGAAGCGCGTGAGGTTGACCTGGCGGTCGTCGACCTCGGCTGGCGGAGAAGTCGGTGTTGATCGTCAGTGCCGCATCGTCAAGCTGCGGCGTCAGGCTTGTAGAAGACGTCGAGCGAGGGCTCGGTGTCGGTCGTCGTTGCAGTCCCGTCGAACGGCCGGCGCTCGCTGACGGACAGCGACGGGACGACGTCAGAGCCCGACGCCTTGCTCCGAGCCCGACGAGGCCGACGACGGTGCCCGGCGATTGCTGGGATCAGGTTTGCGGTTTGCGCGAGACCCAGCCGTGCGCTCGTCGCGGCGGGCGATCGCGCGGCGAAAGTTGATGCCCCAGGTATTGTCGTTATCGGGGATTGAACGACAGCGTCTTGAACAAGGATCGCGATCTCCGTGACCCAGCCTTGCTCGTCGATCGTCGAGGCCGTGTACCAGATGCCTTCCCAGTCCCACTGCTCCTCGCTGATGTTCTGGAAGAGCCCCTCTTGGCGCAGGCCGTTGGGGTTCGTGATGAAGCGGAAGGCAGCCGCTGCGCCGGTCGTGGAACGGATCCCGAGCAGCACGAGGACCGAGTCGTCGCCAGGACACTTCACTCGCCCTGCCGGAGAATGCGCGACGTGACCTGTGGCTCGGATCGCGGTCGTAAAAAGGCGCGCGCCGATGGCAGATCGCGTCCTTGTCGTACGGCAAATGACACGACCGTGCGCTCGGTGGCCGGCGCGTACTCCGGTCAGTTGGATCTCGATGCAGGTCCTCGAGCTGGGCCGCGAGCTGCCATGCGCCCTCGTCTAGCACGCCGTCGATTGACGGGCGGCGATGCCGCGCGGACGATGCGGACGGATTTCTCGCGGGCGCCGTCGGGCGGGGGTTCCCTGCGCCGGCGCCTCGCCGGCTAGTCAGGACGGCCGCCAGCCCGGCGGTGAAAGTGCGTCGCTCGAGGGCCACGGTCGATCCCGGACGGAGGCCGCATGATAGAACTGCGCTAAGATCGTCGCTACCAGCTTGGGGTGGGGTTGACCGCAATGGCACGAACGGTCCTGCCGCTATTGTCCGTTCTCGGCGCGCTGATCGCTTATCTGCGCGAGCGCTGCCGCGCACCACTCCGTCGCGGGCCAATTCGACCAGTCGCAACGCACGGACGATCACGGGCGTCGTCAGCAAGGTCGACTGGATCAATCCGCACGTCTATATCCAGATGGACGTTCCCGGACGAGAAGAGGCGCGATCACGACTTGGCGGCTCGAGTCGCTGCCGACGGCGATGCTGCGCAAGGCCGGCCTCACGAGCGAGATGTTGAAGGGCGGCGGCCAGAAGGTCACCGCCGTGGCGGTATGCTCGCGCGCAATGGCACGCCGAATCTGGGATGGCTCCTGAACCTGAGCTTACGAAGACGGCCACGAGTACGTACTCGCCGGCGAATGACGGAGAGCGCGATGAGCACTAGCGAATCACGAGCATTTATGCTACGGTCGGACTCACGATCGCCGCACTGCGTATTCGCCGCAGCGGCTGCCTCGGCGCATCGAGCGCCTCGGCTGGCCGCGCGCGCCGGACGGCCACCCCGATCTGAGCGGCACCTGGGACAACGGCGCCGGCATCGATTTCGTGCGGCCGCAGCAAGGAGCGGCGAATCGATCTGCATCTTCGGCTGCGCATCGCGGGCGCCGCCGCCGGTCCCGGCCGCGGGGCACCGCCCGTCGCCAGACGCCGCCTGACCGAAGTATCGACCGGAGTTCGCTGCCCGCGTCGCCGACCTCGACGAGCGGCAAGTCAGGAAGACCCCGGTGCTGCGCTGCGTCGCGCCCGGCGTGCCGCGCATCGGCCCGCCAGACAAGATCGTCGCAGCGCGCCGGCGAGGCTCGTGTTCCTCTACGAGGACGTGTCGGGCAGCTTCTTCCGGCATCGTGCCGACCGACGGCCGGCCGCATCCGACGAACAACGAGCCGAGCTTCCTGAGGCGACGCCGTCGGCCATTGGGAAGGCGACACGCTCGTCGTCGAGACGAAGAACTTCAACGATCAGACGTGGCTGACCGACAACGGCGCGTTCCACACGGACGACTTGCGCGTCGTCGAGCGGCTGCGCCGCGCCGGCCGACACGCTCGAGTGGACGGCGACGGCGTACGATCCGGCGGTGCTGGCGGAGCCGTGGCAGCTCGCGAAGCGCGTGGCGAAGCTCACGGACCTCGAGATCGTCGAGTCGCCGCCGTGCATCGACCGTTCGCTCGCGAGCACATGGTCGACGGCTCGCACCACACGAATCCGCGCTGAAGGTTAGAAGTAGCGCCACATCGAGGTAGACGATCGCGGCGATGCAGAGAAAGATCGCCGGCAAGGCGACGCGCGTCGCGGTGCGCGCGCGGCTGACGGCTTCACGCTGGAGCTTCAGCGACCTCCGCGATCTGCCCTTTCGCCTGTTCCAAGTGAGTCCGTGTGCGAGTCTCGAGCTGCGCGCGCTGCTGCTCGAGCGCTTGCGCGCTGATTGTCGCGAATCTCGCCGAGCAAGCTCGCGATGCGATCGTCGTTCATTCGCTCGTGCCTCCGTGGGGCCTTCCGACATCGGATTTCCCACGGTATGCCGAAGCGATCGACGACTTCGCCGTAGCGCGCCGCAAAGACGTCGCCTGAAGCGCCATTCCCACCGTGCCGCCTTCACGGCCAGCTCGGTGAAGAACCGCTCGGCCTCGGCTGTACCGTCGGCCGCGCTCAAGCAGAGGTTGAAGCCGCGTCGGCCCGCCGGTAACTGGCCGGTGGGATATCGCCACCGACCAGCGTCATGCGCGGGGTCCGGAGGCGGGCGAACAGCATCTTTGCCGTGCCACTCGCGCGGGACGTCGTCGGCGAGCGGCGACGCGCCCCACGTGATCACGAATTCGGCCTTCGCGCCGAGCAGGCCGCTCGTAGACCTTGAACGACGGCCTCGCATTCGCCGTTGAAGGCCAGACTGACGCTCGCGCGTCGAGGGTGCATGTCGAGTGCGGCGATCGCTTGCGCGACGAGGTTCTCAGAAAGTCGTTACGGACTTCGTTGTTCGGCGTCTGCACCATGAGCACGCCGGCAGGGCTGCTCTTTCCGGGTCGACGAAGAAGTGCGTGCCTTGCGCGCCCGGACCAGCCGTAGGTGCCGTCGGACAAAGCAGCGTGCCGCGCGCGCGTGATCGGTGACCGACGCGCACGCTCAAGCCCGTAGCCTTCGCCGGGCGGCCGGCCCGGCAGCGTGTCCGGCAACGTGCACGGCGCTCAGCATCTCGACCGGACTTGCGGCTGAGGGCCACTCGCCTGCCGTGCGACTCGCCGCCGTTGCGCGAGCATCATGCCCGGACGGAACGTAGCTCCTCGGCCGTGCTGTAAAGGCCCGCCGGAGCCGCGGAAGTAGACGTTGCGCCCCAGCGTGTCGTTCGGCATCGCGGTCTTGACCAGGCGATTGCGCTCGGCGTTGGTAGACCGTCGCGACGCGCGGCCACTGCATTCTCCGCCGGCCAGAACGTGATGGCGCTGCATGCCGAGCGGCGTCGAAGATGCGCTGCTCGGAAGAACTCGTCGAGCGGCATGCCGGAGGCGATCTCGAGCACGCGGCCAAGCGTCTCGAAGCCGGCGCCCGGGGCTGTAGGCCCAGCGCGATGCCGGGCTGGAACTCGAGCGCCGTGCCGCCGAGGCGCGGAGATACGTGTCAGGCGAGCGTCTCGCCGTCCGCGGCGCCGCATGGGGTCGATCGTGGCGTTGCTCATCGGGCCCTGCCCAAGCAGCCCGGAGACGTGCGTCAGCAGATCATTCGATCGTGACCTCGCGTTGCGCCGGCACGCCAAAGTGCAGCTCCGGCGCCGCCAGCTGCCGCCTTCGGGCCGCGCGATGGCGACGCTCGCAGACTGCGGAACTCGGGGATGTGGCGCGACACGGGTCGCTCAGAGCGCAGCTTGTTCTCCTCGACCATCATCATGACGCCGACGCCGACGATCGGCTTCGTCATCGGGCGATGCCGGAACAGCGTGTCGGCGCGCATGGGCGCACGCGAGTGTCGAGATCCCATGACGCCCGTGCGTCGAGACGTGCCGCCACCTCGCCTGGCGGCGCGGCGATGGCGATGGCGCCCACGCGAGGTCGCCCGGCCGCGATGCGCCAGCTCGAGCATGGCGTCGATGCGGTGGAGCCGCTCGCTCGACAGGCCTACGTCCTCGGGGTCGGCGCAGACGGCGAGAGAAGTGGAGCGAGGGCGGAGAACTGCGTTGCGGCCGCGGCCGCGAGCTGACCACTTCACCGTGGAGACTCCACGCTTTCGGCGGCGAGAGCGCCGTGGGGCGATGGTCGTGCGGCGGCTGCCGTTTTGCAACCGCGTGCGGCGCGCCGCGGGACAACAGCGGGGGGCACTGGCCCGCGGCGCGCCGCTCAACGCTTGCGGATCATCACGTCGCCGTTGAAGGTCCGCAGCTCGGATGTCGGGGCCGCCACCGCCGATCGCGTAACGCGGTCTGGTGCTGACACGCGGACTTGCCCTGCCGCCGTTGGGGCCGCCTCTCTGCTGGACGTTCGGCGGATCGGTTCTGAGCTTGACCACGTCGAAGTCGGTGTAAACGTCGCCCTGCTGGCTGCCCGACGATCAAGTCGGCCGCGAGATTTGCCGGCAGCGTGACGTCGACGTCGCCGTTGAACGAGGTGAACGACATCGGCTTCGTCGCGTCGACCGACGTGAACGTCGCGCGCACGTCGCCGTTCGTCGCGTTGATGACGGCCGAGCCCGCGATGTCCGTGGCAATGACGTCGCCGTTGACGTTCGACAGCTCGTGCTCGCCCGTCACGGACCGTCGATCTCGACGTCGCCGCCGTTGACGAGGCTCGCCTTGACGGACGTCCGCCGCGGTACTCGAATCTGGAGGTCGGCGTTCTTGGGGCTGAAGTCCATGCGCGACCGAGACGGTGTTGTCGTTCTCCTCGACGGTGAGACCGACCGACGAGCTCTGAATGCATGCGCAGACCGTCCGGACGCGGCGGCGTCGGGCTGGTCCGCGCCGCGAATCGGGGCGTCGGCGACGATGACGACCTCGTTGCCGTCGTAAGCCTTCGACGCTGATGTCGCCGGAGAACAGCTGGATCTCGAGCCGCGCGGGCCGCGACGGATCGGTGAGCGGAACGGCGAGACGCTGGTCCTGCGCCACTGCGACTCCGGAGATCGCGCACGATGCGCCCGTCAGCAATGCAAAGATGCCGATTCTGTTGCTCATTAGTTCGCCTTCCGTACGAGAATGTCGCCGTTCAAAGTGTTGAAGGAATGTCTGTCGCCGCCCGCGCCGACGCGGAACGCCCGAGTGTGCGGTTCGTGTTCGCATGACGAACCGGCCGCGATCAGCGCCGCACTTCGGGCGGTGTCGCTCAAGGGACTCGACGTCGAAGTCCGTGAAGACGTCGCCCTGCATCGTGTGGAACGCCGAGCTCGGCCGATGAGATTCGCGGGGAACGTCACGTCGAGGCTCGCCGTTGACGGTCTGAAACGACAGGTCGGCTCGCTCGGAGCGCGCGCGAACGATGCGTCGACGTCGCCGTTGACGGTGTGCACGCTGCCGCTGCCGCCGGCGCGAACGAGCCGGACGGCGCCGTTGACGTTCTTGGGCTCGAACGTCGCCGTTCGACGTCCTCGACGGTCACGTCGCCGTCGTTGACCGTCGCGACGTCGACGCGTGGCGCCGCGCGGGACTCGCACCTCGATGTCGTACTCGACGCTGTAGTCGTCAGCCAATGTCCGAGTCCGCGGCGGTCGCCAGTCGCCATCGCCGATGTGACCGCACGCGAATCGCGACGCGACCCGGCTCGCTCTCGGTGCGAAGCTGCATCTCCGCGCGGGCACGCTCGATGTCGGCCTGCAGGTCGCCGCGCACCGTTTCGGTCGCGTGCATCTCGACGCGTGTTGCCGTCGTGCCCCGTCACGTGAATCGGCCCGATGATGTTCTTGACGATGACGACGAGCGGCTCGTTGGCGGTGACCGGGATCGTCTCCGTGAGCTCGCGCGTGTCGACGACGTCGGCACGGACGTTGCGCGGCGAAGGCGAGCAGGGCAGCCGAAGCCGTTCCCGTCGCGATGCGAATCAGCCTTTGCATGGGTTCTCCTTCAAGCCTCGGTGTTCAGCGCCGGCGCTCGTCGTCCGGCGCCGACTTCGTTCAAGGCCATCTGCAAGTACTCGCGCACTGCCGGGTCGAGGCTCAGTTGCGTCCGAGAAGGCGCGCGCACTGCGCGTCGATCCGGCGGGTTCGATCAGACCGAAGCAGCGCGTCCGTCAAGGCGACCTGCAGCAGCGGCGATTCCTGCCGCTCGAGCGCGCATCGGCGAGGCCTGCCGACGACAGTCGGGTTGATCGAGATCGGCGCGCAGCTGCATCGACGGCCGCGAGCCGCACGCTCGAGATTGGAGTCGTACTGCACGCGCTCCGAGCAGCGCGTCGACGACCTCGGGCGACTTGCGCCGTGCGCCTGCGCCCATTTGACGCCGAGCAACCGCTCGGAGGCCGGACTGATGATCGAGACAGCGCGATGCCGACGGCGCGCACCTCGTCGCGTCAGTGCGGCGACCTCGATCGTCGACGGGCCGACGGCAGCTGCTGGCCGACGAGCACGCCGACCAACGCGAGCGCCGCTGCGAGCCCATTTGCAGCGCCGGTTGCTGCGGCCACGCAGCTCGAGCACAGGCGCTCGGTCCAGTGGCGCGACTCGCGCGCTTCGTACATGCAGCCAACCCTGCGTGGAATCGCGCGCGCATCCGCTCGTGCGGACGCTGCTCGTCGTCGAGGCGCCCAAGAGCTGTTCCAGGTCTCGGTCATCGCGCATCGACCTCGGCGCGGCATGCCGAGCAGGTCACGCAGCGTGCGCGGCGAGCCGCTCTTCGTCCGCGGGCGAGATGTCGCCCTGCAGCCGATCCATCAACAGCGGTGTCGTCTCTTCGCACGTCATGCCGATACCTCTCCCGCCATATCGAGATAGATCTCGCGTAGTTGCTTCATCGCGCGGTGCACGCGCACCTTGACGGCGCCGACCGAGCAATCGAGCACGCTCGCGATCTCGTCGCTAGCTCTTGTATTCGAAGCGGCTCAGAGCACGAGCACCTCGCGCCGCTCGGCCGGCAGGCGCAGCAACGCCTGCCGCACGAGCTCGCTCTGGCGCTCGTCGTGCCGCTCGTCGTGCGCGTCCTCGGTCGCCGTCTTCACTCTGCAGCCTGCGTCGCCGGCAGATGGTCGACTGGCGCGGCGTTTTCAGATGCGCGAGGCACGAGTTGCGCGCGATGCCGAACATCCAGGGCACGAGCTCGCTGTCGTCCTTGAACGTCGCTTTGTACTTCAACATCTTCATGAACACGTCCTGCACCAGATCCTCGGCCGCCGCGCGATTGCCGGTCATGCGCAGGCAATAGCCGTAGACGCGCGTGTGATGGCGCTCGAACAGCGTCGCGAGGGCGACGGTGCGGCCGCCGCGCACTTGCCGCATCAAGTCTGAGTCGCTCGTTTCCTTCACGAATCTATGGTCGCCTTGCCGTATGCACTGATTAATATTCGCGAGCGCCGTCAAAGGTTACACGCCCGACGATATGTAACCATTCGCTGGCTGCCGCATCTAACGGCAAGCCGCCCGGGTTCGCCTGGCGGGAGAGAAGGGGATTTCTTGGCACGTCCATGGCAGGACTCGCTCGCGGCGGCGGAGCGCGCCTTTACGCCCAATCTGCGCGCGAAATCGCCACTTGTTGTCCCGGAAACGCGACTCCCGGACTTCGGCGAGTGCACGGTAAGGCTATTGTCGATCAGCGGGTTACGGCCTGCGGTGACGCTGGCACGCTCGCTGCAAAAGCGCTGGCGGGCGTCGAGGCCGCTCGTTGGGGAGGGACGTTCGAGCCGATGAATGCTATTCGTGTGGCGGCGTGGGCCGCCGTGCTCGTGGGACGTGCGAATGGCGCCGTGAACGCGCAGCCCGAGGTCGCCTCCGTGTCCGAGGTCGCTTCGAGCCGCGTCGCGAGCTTGGCGATTCCGCATTCGAAGGAAGCGATCAAGATCGACGGCGTGCTCGACGACGCGATCTGGCGAGCCGCGCTCGCGCTGCCGCTGACGATCGAGACCTATCCTCGCGAGAACGCGACGCCGGAAGTCGAGACGATCGCGTACCTCGTCGAGAACGGCGATCAGCTCTTGATCGCGTTCGATGCGCGCGACCCCGAGCCGGACAAGATCCGTGCGTACTTGCGCGACCGCGACTCGGCCTTCAACGACGACTTCGTCGGCGTCGTGCTCGACACGTTCAACGATCAACGGCGCGCGTTCGAGTTCTTCATCAACCCGCTCGGCGTCCAGATGGATCTCATCAACGACGACGTCAATCGCAGCGAGAGCGAGTCGTGGGATGCGATTTGGGACTCTGCCGGCCAGATCAACGACCGCGGGTTTGCGGCCGAGATGGCGATTCCCGTTCAGCCAGCTGCGCTTTCCGCGCGCGGACGGCGATCAGACCTGGGGCATCGACGTGCTGCGCTTTCGCCTGCGCGCAGAACCGCGCGCGGATCTCGAACAACACGCAGGACCGCAATCTCTCCTGTTATCTATGCCAGTTCGAGTAAGTTCACGGGGTTCGCGAACGCGGAGCCCGGCAAGGCGCTCGAGGTCGTGCCGACGCTGACGGCGACGCGCACGGACAAAGCCGCCGGCGCCGCCGACGACGCCCGGAGCTCTGGAGCACGGCGACTTCGAGACCGAGGCAGGGCTCGGCGTGCGCTGGGGCATCACGCCGGATCTGACGCTCGATCTCACGTTCAATCCCGACTTCTCGCAAGTCGAGGCCGACGTCGCGCAGCTCGAGGAGAACACGACGTTCGCGTTGTCGTATCCCGAGTCGCGGCCGTTCTTCCTCGAGGGCCAGGACTATTACTCGACGCCCGCTGTCGGCCGTGTACACGCGCACTGGTCGCCGATCCCGATGCCGGCGCGAAGTTCACGGGCCGCACCGGCAAGAACACCATCGCCCTGTTCGCGACGAACGACGCGATCACGAACCTGCTGTTCCCAGGCCCGTTCGGCTCGCAGTCAACGTCGCTCGATCAAGAGAACGACGGGTTCGATCGGCCGGTACGCGCGCGGCTTCGGCAAGACCTCGCAGATCGGCGCGCTCGTGACGAGCCGTCAAGGGGACGGCTACAGCAACGAAGTTGCCGGGTTCGACGGCCGCTATTTCATGAACGACCAGAGCACGCTGCGCTTCCAGTACCTCGACTCGCGGACCGAGTATCCCGCCGCCGTCGCGACGCGGTTCGGGCAAGCGGAAGATCTCGAGGGCGACGCGTGGCGCGTCGAATACCGCTACGGATCGCGCAACTGGTTCGGGCAGGTTTGGCACCAGGAGCTCGACCCGAACTTCCGCGCGCGACTCGGGCTTCATCGGGCGTGTCGACGTCGTCCAGGACCGACTCCAGATGAACCACACGTTCTACGCCGACCCCGGCACGTGGTGGACGGAGTGGCAGCTCGGCATCTCCGGCAATCGCTCCGAAACTACCGGCGGCCAGTTCATGAATCGCAACGTCCAGCCTTGGCATCTCGTTCGAAGGGCCGTATGCAGTCGTACGCGGAGCTCGGCGCAGGTCCGAACCGCAAGGAGTATTGGAACGGGCGTCGTCTACGAGCTAGAGAGCGCCTACACCTTACGGGCAGTTCCGCCCGCGCAGCGGCCTGAACATCAACATGGCAGATCGAACAGCGGCGAGCAGATCGATTTCACGAACTCGCGCCTCGCCGACCAACGGCGCTATCGGCCGCAGGTCGATTGAACGCGACGCGCCACTTGCTCGTGCGCCTGCGTTACACGTCCGATCACCTGAGCACCGAAGGAGGGCGCCACGATCTATCGAGGCCAAGCTCACGGACTTGCGGCTCACGTGGCAGTTCAACGTTCGCAGCTTCGTGCGCTTGACGCTGCAGGATCAGGACATCGCGCGCAACGTCAGCCAGTACTTGAACCCGTTGACGGATCCGAGCACGGAGTCGCTCGCGTCGCAGTTGCTTTACTCGTACAAGCTGAACCCGCAGACGCGTGCTGTTCGCGGGTTACTCGGACAGTCAGCTCGACGACTCTCAACACGGGCAACCTCGAGATGACGGGCCGCACGCTGTTCTTCAAGTTGAGCTACGCCTGGACGCCGTGAGCCGCGCCGCTACAGCTTGAAGACGCGCTCCGCGTTCGTCTGATAGAACGCCTTGCAGGTCTTCGTAGCCGATCGGCAGCTCGTCCGTGACGTTCACTTCCTCGGGCACGAACTGATACGGATAGTCCATCGCGTACATCAGCCGGTCCATGCCCATCACGTCCTGCACGTAGCGGATCGGCGGCGTCCAGGCCATGCCGCTCGTCGTGTAGTAGAAGTTCTCCCTGAGATACTCGCTGGCCTTGCGCTCGAGCTTCGGCTGGCTCGCGTAGCGGTTCGAGCGCACGCTCGCGCCGTGCATGAAGTCGATGCGGAACAGCCAGTACGGCAGGCCTTCGCCGAGGTGCCCGAGCACGATCTTGCAGCTTCGGGAACTGGTCGAACGCGCCGCTCACGACGAGCCGCAGCGCGTGCAGCCCGGTCTCCACCGCGAAGCCGAACACGGCGCCGTCGAGCCCGCGCTCCATGAACGGCTGGATCATCGTCGTTCGGCGGCGTGTTCGGATGGATGTAGATCGGGCACGTCGAGCGCTTCGGCCGCGGCGAAGATGTCCCAGAACTTCTGGTCGTCGAGATACTCGCCTTGCGTGTGCGAGTTCACGATCGCGCCCTTTGAGGCCGAGCTTCTGCACGCGCGCGCTCGAGCTCCTCCGCGGCGGCCGCCGGGATCCTGCGGCGCGATCGCGGCCAGGCCCGCGTAGCGCGTCGGATGCGCCGCGATGGCCGCCGCGAGCTCGTCGTTCGCGGAGCGCGCGAGCGCGACGGCGCGTCGGCGCGTCGAAGATCTGCACGCCGGGCGAGGTGAGCGACAGGATCTGCATGTGCGATGCCGGTCGCGTCCATGTCGTCGATGCGGCGCTGCGCCCAAATCCTCGAGCCGCTCGCGCGACCGCGCGCGTGCGCTCGCTCGGATTGCGTCAGGTAATAGCCCATCAGGCTGTTGAAGCCGATGTCGCGTCGAGCCCTTGCGCGCGAGCAGCTCGCGGTACGCGCGAATGAGGTCCTTCGTGGCGAACGCCTCTTCGGTCGCGATCCGTTTGAAGCCGAGATCGTTGCGCAACGCTCGCAGTTCTCCGACTTCAGCCGACAGTGACGGGCTCGCGCGCCGGCGACGCTCGGCGCTTGCAGCAGCGCGACGGCGACGCACGCCATCGATATCGGCGCCACGAGCAGCCGGCACAATGCACCGAGGTACGCGCGTCGGTCGGCGCTCGCGCGAGCATGAAGCCCGACGATCGTCGGGCCGACGATCGAGCCGACGCGGCCGACGCCGAGCGCCCAGCCCAAGCCCGTCGCGCGCATCGCGACCGGATACGTGTCATCGACGCGAGCGCGTTGGCGCCGACTTGCCCGCCGATGACGCCGACGCCGGCGAGCGCCAGGACCGCCGCCGTCGTCCACTGCTGCCATCTCGGTCGCGGTCGCGAACGGCGTAGAACCCGACGACGGCGAGCAGCAGCGCGACGCAGCACCATGCGATGCGCGCCGACGCGATCCATCAGCAGGCCGATCGTGTACGTCCCGACGACTCCGCCGACGTGATAGAGCGTCGTCATGCCGGCGGCCTGTGCGGCCGTGTAAGCCCGAAGCCTTCGAGCGACGTCGGCAGCCAGTTGATCGCGAGATAGACGTTCAAGAGGCTCATGAAGAACGCGACCCAGAGGCACAACGTCGCGACGCCGCGGCCGTCGGTGAAGAGATCGAGCACCGTCGCCCTGCCGGCGTGCGCGTGGTGCGAGACGATCTCGACGTCGTCGTCCGGGCGCCAGGTCGGGCTTGATCTGGCGCAGCAGACCGCTTCGCTTCGGCGCGCCGGCTCGCGATCAGCGCCGGCGAAGCGGATCGACTCCGGCAACCCGCTGGCCAGCAGCGCCGCGAGCACCAGCGGCAAGACGCCGCCGACGACGAACATCGCGCGCCAACCGAACGGCGCGACGAGCTGCGTCGCAGCGATTCCCGCGGCGATTGCCCCGAGCGAGATGCCGCTGCCGACGAACATGACGATCGAGCGCGCGGCGCTTGTGCGGCGCGTACTCCGACGCGAGCCCGATCGCGTTCGGCAAGCGCGCTGCCGAGCCCGAGGCCGGTGAAGAACCGCAGCACCACGAGCGAGGGCAACGAGTCGGCGGCGAGCGTCAAGCAGCGTGCAGAGTGCCGAACGCGACGCACGAATAGACGATGACGCGGCGCCGGCCCACGCGATCGGCGAGCGGCGCCAAGAGCAGTCGCGCCGAGCATGACGCCGACGAGCCCGGCGCGTCAGCGCAGGCCACAACTGACCGCGAACGAGCCCCCATTCGCGCGCTGATCGTCGGCACGACGTAGGTGATGCCCTGCACGTCGAAGCCGTCGACGAACAGCACGGCCGCGCACAGCAGGAACGCCCGCAGCTGGAACGCGCCGACGGGGCGCGTGTCGATGATGTCCGAAACGTTGACGGCCCGGGCCACGGCTTCAGCTTACTCGCGAGTCGGCGTGGTGACGCAAGTCCGCCGCAATCATAAACGACTGTGATCGAACTCGCTTTTTCACGGGCCTCGAGTCCCTAAGATGCGTCGGCGCTTGGGCGACTCTCGAATGAACCCACACGAGGCAATCTCATGCAAAACCGCAACCTCTATGCTGCTCCGCGGACGAACGTGACGCGCGGCGAGAGCACGGAAGACTACGGCGAGATCAAGCTGTTGTCCGCAGAAGGCCGCATCGGCCGCGTGCGCTACATCGGCTATACGTTCGGTCTCACGATGTTGATCGCGATCTTCGTCGGCATGGCCGCCGCGTTGCTCGGCGCCGCCAGCCCAGCGGTCGCGTTCGGTGTCGGAGCGGTCGGCTACATCGCGATCATCGTCGTGCAGATCCTGCTGACGATTCAGCGCTCGCACGACATGAACGTGACCGGTTGGCTCTGCCTGATCTCGCTGATTCCGCTCGCCGCTTTGGTGTTTTGGCTCGTGCCGGGCACGCGCGGCGAGAACACTTACGGCAAGCCGCCGCCGCCGAACACGACCGGCGCCGTCGTCCTCGCTTGCATAGTGCCGGTCATCATGATCGTCGGCATCGTGGCCGCGATCGCGATCCCGCTTACCAGGACTACGCGCAGCGCGTCGCCGGGTCCGAGGTTCAGCAACTCGAGTAACGCGGCAGCCGACGCGTAGTCGGCGGGTCCGGGCTCGCGTGCCAGCATCGCTCGCGCTCTGCCGGCAGGAGCGCTCGCCGCCGTTCGTCGCCCAGACACGAGGGGATCCCATGGAAAACCGCTAGTAATCTCCATGCCGCACCGCAGACGAACGTGACGCCGGGTGACGGCGACGTCGAGGAGTACTGGCGAGGTTAGGCTCTTGGGGTGAGCGGCCGCATCGGGCGTGTTCGCTACCTCGGATACTCGATCGTGCTCGCTCCTGGCTCTTCTCGTGGCCGCGATTGTGGCCGGGCTCCGTCGCGCTGGCCGATCCAAATGCCGCCATAGCGGTGGTGATGATCGGCTACCTCCGCCATACTCGTCATACAGTTCCTGCCCGCGATTCAGCGCTCGCCACGACATGAACGTGACCGGCTGCTGTCGTTGATCCAGCTGATTCCGTTCGGCGTGCTCGTGTTCTTGTTCGCGCCGGGTACGCGCGGCGAGAATCAACTACGGCAGCAGCCGCCGCCTAACGGCGTCGGTTTGATCTTGGTCGCGTGCATCCTGCCGGTGATTTCGATCCTCGGCGTCTTGGCCGACGATCGCGATCCCGGCGTACCAGGACTACACGATCCGGGCACAGGTGTCCGAGGGCTTGAACCTGGCGGCGGGGCCCGGCGCTGCCGTCATGGAGACTTTTGACCGCACGGCAGCCGCGCCCGCAAATAGGCTCGAGGCTGGTCTATCGGAAGATCCGACGGATACGGGCGAGTACGTCGCCATGTGTCGACGTCGCGCGCGGAACGATTGTCGTGACTTACGGCGCCAACGCGAACGCCCGCGATTGCCGGCGGCGTCCTCGCCATTCAGCCGTATGTCATGCTGGACCAGAGCGTCGCGTGGCGCTGCGGCCAGGGTCGGAGTGCCGGACGGCGGTATTGGTGATGGACGCCGGGGCGACCCGCTTCACCACCGACATCACGACGATATATCTGCCCTCCGCATGTCGTCCGTAGCTGCGCGAGCGCATTGACCAACCTCGCCGAGGTTCTATGATTCGAGCGTTGCAGTGCCTAAGGGAGGGCTATCGCAATGCCGCGTCGACATGCCGTTCTCGCCCTCGCTTTGCTCGCAGCGGTGTCGGCGAGCGCGCAGTCTCAGCAAGCGCCGAACGCCGTTTCCGCGACGGCCGAAACCACCCTGGACGTGCAAGGCGGCAGGTCCGCCTCGTGACGGTCGCGTCGGGCCTCGTGCATCCGTGGAGCATCGCGCTCTTGCCGGGCGATCGCCTCGATGCTCGTCGCCGAGCGCAACGGCCGCGTGCGCTTGATTCAAAACGACGCGCTCGTTGCCGAGCCCGTCTGGTCCGCCGAGGGCGTCGCGGCCGGCAACGAGCTCAAGTGGCTCGCGCTACACCCGAGCTTCGCGTACGGAACCGGCTCGTGTATCTTTCTTATCCGAAAGCCGGCGAGCGCGGCACGACGCTCGCCGTCGCGCGCGGCCGTTTCGACGGGCGCAGAAGCTCAACGATGTCGCGCGAGATCTTCGTCGCCGACGCCTGGGAGACCGAGCGGCAACCTGGCCGGCCAGATGCTGTTCGGCCCCGACGAGACGCTGTACGTGACGGTCGGCGATCGCGATCGGCCTCTGCTGCACGGGCACCGAAGACAACAGCCTGCGCATGAAGGCGCAGGCGCTCGAGCAACCACGTCGGCAAGACTCTGCGCATCAAGGACGACGGCGGCGTGCCGCGCGGACAATCCGTTCGTCGGCAAGGCGGGCGCGAAGCCGGAGATCTTCACCTACGGCCACCGCAACGGCTACGGGCTCGCGTTCAATCCGCAGACGCGGCGAGCTCTGGCAGGCCGAGATCGGCCCGATGGGCGGCGACGAGGTCAACATCCTGCATGCCGGGCCACAACTACGGCTGGCCGCTCGTGTCGATGGGCCGCAACTACACCGGCTCGCTCGTCTCCGATCAAGCCGTATTCCCGTCGACGGCATGGACAACCCGCGGATGTTCTGGGTGCCGTCGATCAGCCCGTCGAGCATCGCTGTTCTACACGGGCGAGCAAGTTCCCGCAGTGGACGAACAACATGCTCGTCGGCTCGCTGACGACGGCCAGAGCTGCAGCGCGTCGCGTTCGGCCAGCCGTCGCAGGCGGAGCGGCGCGAGCCGTTGCTTCGGCCGCTGAACCTCCGCATCCGCGACGTGCAGCAGACGCGCGACGGTTATCATCTACGTCGCGACGGAGCGCCAGTTCGGCGGCGCCGCGGCTGACGGCACGATTCTGCGCATCGAGCCGCTCGAGGATCCTAGCGCGTGCTTCTACTGGGACGCCGAGCGCTTGCTTCAGCGCGGCGAGTTCCTGCTCGAGCTTTGGCGACGCGCGCCTCCGAGCTCCGCGAGCGCGCTCGGCCGCGGTGCCGGCGCTTCGGCACCTTCCACCGCGCGCGGGCTTCCTGGGCGGACTCGACCGCGCCGCCGAACAAGTGCGCGTAAGGCGTGATCCTTGCGACGCGGCTCGCGCGGTAGCGCGCGCGACGAACGGTCCGTCGGCTGCGTGTCATCAGCGACTCGAGCGCGGCTTCGGCCTCGGACGCGTCCACGAACTCGTGCAGCCGGCGCACTGCGCGCCTTGAGCTCGCCGGGCGTCTGCGGGCCGCGCAGCAGCAGCAAGCACACGATCGGCGAACTCGGCCGGAGAGAACTTGATCTCGCGAAGTGCGTGTTGCAGAAACGCTGTTGATATTTTTCGACGCGGCTGCCGAACTCTCTGCGTCATCACGAGTTGCTTTGCGATGAGATCCTTGACGGTGCGCTCGACGACGCCTTGCTCGAGCGACAGCGACGGGCTCGCGGCTCGACTTCTGGTTGCATGCGTTGACGAGCGCGTTCAGCGACAGCGGGTACTGGTCCGGCGTGATGACCGACTTTCTCCATGAGGCAGCCGATGACGCGCGCTTCGTTCGGTGTGAGTTGGATGTTCATTCGGCCAGCGGAGCCGGTCTGCCGTAGATCTCGATGCGCCCGACGTTCACGAAGCCGCCCCATGCCATGGCCGCTGCCCGGCAGGAGGTCCGCGAAGCCGACCTCGTCGACGCGGCTCAAATCCGGCGACGCCCAGGCCTGGCCCGTCGTCACGATGCGCGAGATGTCGAGCGGCACGCCAGCGCACCGGATGCGAGCGCGAACTCCGACTCGAGAAACAGCGTGGAGTTCGCCGACGGCGCGCCTTCGCCGTAGTCGCCGACGAACCAGTTGCCGTCCGCGAGCTTCACGATCGGGTGGACGACGTGGAAGCCCGACGTACGCGTGACCCAGCGGATGCGTGCGAGCCCCGTGAGGTCGACATAGCTCGTCTTGTGGCGCAGCGTCGCGGCGACGGCCGTGCTGGCACACGCCGGTCCATAAGTTCGGCGGGTCGGTACGTGTGCCGGCTGCGACGCGCGCGCGGCGGCGGATTCTGGTTGTAGCCCGCGAGCTGGATACACGAGGGCCCGCCCCAATCGCGCGCGATCGGACCGCGGCGGCGGGTTCGCGAGATAGCGCGGAATGCTCGCCGCGTCCGGATCGTAGAGCTTCGAGCTCGAGAGCGGTGTTCGTGACGGCGGCCGGCGTGACGCCGCCCTCGGGGACGAAGTCGGGCCCCGCGTTCGCAGGGGCTCGGCGTTGCTGCCATTCCTCCTTGAAGAAGAGCGGCGGAAGCGGCGGGCGCCTGCGGCGGCCGGCGATGCCGGCGGTTGCTGCGCGCCTGCTGCGGCGGCGACGACGACGCACAGCGCGGCGCCGAGCGAGAGACTGGTCCAACGAGCGATCCGCAGAATCGACATGGCATCCCCTCTTGTTGTTGGTCGGCGCAGTGTACGGCGGATCGGCACGCCGGCGGTGCGCGCGAAGCCCGGCCAGCCCGCGGACGCGCGGGCCGATAAGCCCAACAGGCGGTAAACCGCCAGCCATTCGCTGGACCCCGCTCCAAGGCGCTATTGCCTGCCGTGCCCGACGCTGGTAGGCTCGAAATGTCCCTCGGTGTCATTGCTACTTCAGGAGCGTCTATGCGCGTTGTCCTGACTGCCTTTGCCCTTTGATCGTCGCGGCATCTGCGGCCGCCGCCGAGCTCGAACGAGAGACGCTCGCCCCCGACGACGGCTGGGCTGCCTTCGGCGCCGGCACCTCGGGCGGCTCGCTTGCGGCGGACGACCACGTCTACACGGTGACCACGCGGCGGAATTCATCGCCGCGTTGAACGACGGCGTCCCGGCGTCCACCTCGCCGTCGAATCCTTCGAACGTCCCGAAGATCATTCGCGTCGAAGGCACGATCGACTTCAACGTCGACGACAACAACCAACCGCTCGCCTGCGAAAGCTACTTCCGTCCCGATCCGACGACGGGCGTACTGTTCTCGTACGAGGCGTTCGCGGCGGCGTTCGATCCGAGCGGAACATGGGGCCGAGTGAACCCCAGCGGGCCGCAGGAGCGAGCGCGCGTCGCGTCGGCGGCCGCGCAGCAGCGCGCGTGCGCATCCGTCCCGGCTCGAACACGACGATCGTCGGCGTCGGCAGGGACGCGACGCTGAAGGGCATCTGGATGGACATCCGCGGCACGGCGAACGTGCCCTCGAGCCGCACGAGCATCATCGTTCGCAACCTGAGCTTCGTCGACACGTACGATTGCTTCCCGCAATGGGCGCCGACCGACGGCGCGCAAGGCTCGTGGAACGCGCTCTACGATTCGATCTCGCTGCGCGACTCGAACAACGTCTGGGTCGACCACAATCGGTTCGAGGATGTAGAGACCGCGGATGACTCGTTGCCGATCAAGTTCGGCGTGCTGTTCCAGCAGCACGACGGCCTGCTCGACATCACCAACGCGTCGGATCTCGTGACCGTGTCCTGGAACGTGTTCCGCGACCACGACAAGGTCATGCTGATCGGCTCGTCCGACAACGCGCCGGCCGACGTCGGCAAGCTGCGCGTGACGCTGCATCACAATCTGTTCGACGATCTCGGCCAGCGCGGCCCACGCGTGCGGTTCGGCCAGGTCCACGTCTACAACAACTACTACAAGATTTGCTCGACGCCGGGCTACGCGTACAGCTAGGGAGTCGGCATCCAGTCGCAGATCTACGCCGAGGAGAACTTTTTCCTCGTCGATCCGGGCGCGATCGCGCTTGCGCGCATCATCGGCCGCTTCAACGGCACGAACATTCACGAGGCGGGCTCGTTGGTCGGTTCCGTGCCTCGGCCTGCCTCGCAAAGTCGCTACGTCGACCTCGTGGCCGAGTACAACGCCGTGAACAATCCCGACTTGGTCCCTACGGTCGGCTGGGCGCCGGCGCTATTCCGTAATCTGCACAACGCTCATGCCGTTCCGCCGCGCGTGACTCCTGCAAGCGGGCCCGCTTCCTCCGCGTCTGCCCTGGGTGCCGATAGCGCGCGCGCAGCCTGCGTGTCTCGGCTTGAGCGGCCGTCGCATCGGAGTCGCCAACGTAGCGCTCGTCACTGGCAGCGTTCGCGGTCAGCGAGGGCCACGGACGGCCGCCGTGGGACCAGAGTGCTACAGCCTTCGGTCGGCGGGCCGCGCTACGATCGAGTCATGCGTAATGCGATCCAGCAATCCGTGTTGTGGGCGCTCGTGCTCGGCGTTCCGGCGGCGGCGAACGCGCAAGGCGACGTCGCGGCCGGCGCCGGTATCTCGGACCGGTGGTCCGTCGAAGATCACGCCTGTACCTCTGGGCCGCCGGCCTCGATGGTAATACCGCCGCGGACGGCGTCGGCTCGGAGATCGACACGGACTACACCTTCTTCTCGCTCGACAACCTCGACTTCGCGCCTCGGCACCTCACTCGAGGCGCGCAAGGGCCGCTGGGGAATGCTCTACGACGCGATGTACGTCGAGTTCAGCGACGCGTTCGAGCGCTCGCCCGGCAGCGAGGTCGAAGTGTCGGGCGGATTCGTCGAGACGCTCGGCTCGATGACTGGCGTCGAACGGCCGGCCGCTCGAGCTCTTGTTCGGTCTGCGCTACGTGGCGCTCAAGGCAACCGTCGACGTCGCGCCGATCCCGCGCGCCACCGCGCGGAGAGTCCTGGCTAGACCCGCTCGTCGGCCTCACGTTCGCGCATGCCTTCAACGAGCGCTGGTCCGTGACGCTGCGCGGCGACATCGGCGGCTTCCAGTATCTCGTCCCGGTCGTCGGAGCTCGCGACGAATGTGTCGGCGATCTTCGGCTGGCGCATCAGCGACAAGCCTCAAGCTGCGCGGCGGCTATCGCATGCTGCAAATGGATTTCGACGGCGACGACTTGGTGCTCGACGCGACCTTGCAGGGTTACGTCGTCGGAGCGAGCTGGATGTTCTGACGCCGCGCGTCGGTCAGTCGTGCGCGAGAACTGCGACGCGCTCTCGACGTCGCAGTCGTACGGATAGAACCGGCGTGTCGCTCGCGAGCCGCGCCCACTCGACGCGGTGGCTGAACGGCGTCGAGAGATACACCGGGTCTTTGACCGTGTACTCGTACGCGAGCTTGAGCCCGTCCGGGCTCGCCGAGAAGCGCTCCACGACGGTCTTCTCGGGACTCGACGGCACGTCGGCGCCGGCGCCCATGACCTGCGTCGCCGCGCCGAGGACCCCACGCGGATGCGGGATACGCGCGGCTCTCGATGACGAGGGGCGCCGTTGTCGATGCGGCCGCGCACGATGCCGAACTGTTGCTTCGGATCGGCCGGAGCCTCGCTGCCGTCGAGCGGGATCGTGCGCACGACTTTGTGCAGGCCTGGTTCCACCACTGGCTTTGTTGTCGGCGATCTCTGATCGTCACGATGAGCAATAATGTAACTGGAACGAAGTAATAC